>Ga0114946_10003206_pt1 | contig 11108 bp, 6 predicted proteins | sample WalLakDeSediment_FD_88676 | JGI IMG/M metagenome (GOLD analysis project Ga0114946, IMG submission 88676) | Lake sediment microbial communities from Walker lake, Nevada to study Microbial Dark Matter (Phase II) - Walker Lake 11/02/13 Deep Sediment | ecosystem: Environmental > Aquatic > Freshwater...
AAACTACGTGCAGTTCCGGATCGTTTTGCCAGTTGCTACTGGTGCTGGAGAATCGATGTGGACGGGTAATTACTTCCCATTCGATGGGGAATACCGATATGGTCAAACACAGCAAAAAATTGAGGAATTATCTAAAGGACGTCCCTGGATTGAGCGGGATTCAATACTTATGCGCGAAGCAAAAAGGATGATTAAGGAAAATCCAATTAGATTTGTCAAATTAGCGGTCAAGAAAATAGCAAGACTCTGGGTAAAAGTCTATGAAAATGTCCCACAGGGAATGCAACGACAGGAAAATCTAATGCTAAAATTTGGATTGATGATGATTCATTTGCCTCTATTGATTATGGCAATTGCTGGGATGGCACGAAGTTTGCTGTTAAACTTGCAGGTTCGGGTGACATTCTATCTGCTGTTGTACTACACGCTCGTACATGCTATAACATTTGCTGTGCCGCGGTACCGATTACCCATCATGCCATTTTTAATTATCTTTGCTGCGGCTTTTATTTATTTTATGCTAAAAGCAAAATGGAATATTCTTATCAAAAGATATGTGGCAAACACTAACAATGTAATTGTTTAAAGGGGATTACCTTTGAGTCGAGTAACTTTTTTACTCATGGCGATCATAACATTTGGATGCCTGCTTAATAAAAAAAAAGCCAGGCAAAATTTATTGTTTTTGCTAAGTCTTTATTTCATTTTTAATGTCGGATGGGTGTTTTATCAATACACAGGTATCATGGTTGTTGATTTCCCTATTGTAGCATTAATTATACTCGGGAATATATCCAGGGAAAAATTTCGTTTTTTTTTTACAGAAATCAGCACACCGGCGATCCTTCTGATATTTTGGGGGGTTGTGACATCTCTAATTGCAATAGAAGTTGGATGGGCGCTTGCTGAGCTATCCATGATTTTGCGAGGTTACTTGGTATTTCTTTGTGTTGCAAATCATCTAAAAAAAATTGAAGATTTGCATTCATTATTGAAAGGATTAACAGTTGGAATCATTCTAGAATTTCTGATGTCAATATGGCAGTGGCGTATCGGTCCAACGCCCTTATCACCATTTATTAATGAATTGTATCACGACTGGCGATCTTCTGGAACGTTTTATGTACCTCACTATTTAGGAAACTACTTGCTTCTGTTGATGCCGATTTTTTTTCGGCTGTTTCTTTATTATAAGGCACCCACAAAAATAATGAATATCAGGTATGGATTATTGTTTGGAATTAGCCTATTAACTTTATTTTTGACACTTGCCCGTGGACCATGGATAGGATTTGCTGGTTCAATCACAATTGTAAGTACTTTAAGTCTTATAAAGAGCAAATATCGCCTGAGAGCAAAATGGGCGATAGGATTGTTAATGCTCGGTGCTGGCGCCTTCTTAATTCAATATTCTACAACAATCATCGAACAATTTGGAGGGGGACGGAGTGACGCAGCAACTATTCGGTATGATCAATTTCGTACCGCTCGGCGCGTAATTGCGGATAACCTACTTTTTGGAACTGGGTTAGGCAATTATGAATTGATATCTCCAAAATATGTTTATGATTATGAGAAGGCAGATCCTCGTTCCTGGCAATTTTCTGAAATGGTGCATAATTCATATTATTTTCTGGCAGCTCAGCTCGGCATTCCAGGGATAATCTTATTCTTTTGGGGGGCGATCTTAGTCTTTCGCAAAGGTTTTAAGGCTATTAAATCGAAAATACCTTTCTTTTCAAATTTAAGCATTGGAATAATCACCGGATTTTTGGGGTTGGGAATTGCATTTCTGGCAGGCCCTGATGTGAAAAGTTTTCAATTGTTAGTCCAAATTGGAATAAATGTAGGAATTTTAATCGGATTGAATACGCTGGAACGTAGCATTCGGGAGAAATGGATGGTGATGAACCAATCAGCAACGCCGCAAGAACTCCAGGCATTTAAAAGGCAAATGGAAAAATCATTGGCATATTAATTCAGAGAACTTATGAATGAACATAATATAAAGAAAAACACGTATTTTGTGGCGATCGGACAACTTGCCCAAAAAGTCCTGGCATTTGCTTTAATTCCGTTCGCTGCTCGATACTTAGGTGATGATGGTTTTGGTAAGTTTTCCCTTGCAACCACGATAATGTTTTTTATGTTTCTATTTAATGATATAGGAATTAATACATATATTACGCGAGAAATAGCCAAAGACAAATGTATAGCGGAAAAATATTTCTATAATTCATTTATGATAAAATTGAGCTTAATCTTTTTTAATTTCTTAGGTTTGTTGCTCTTCTTGAAATTAGCCAATTACACATCAGACACAAATAATGCGATCGTCATTTTTGCTGGTTACGGTATTGTGACTTCAATAATACAATTGAATATTGCCATATTTGAAGCATTTGAGCAGATGAAGTATGAAGCTATTATTTTCACCTTTGAAAAAGTATTAATAACGATATTGGGTATTTTTCTGCTGGTAAAAGGCTATGGTCTATTTATGTTTTGTGCTGTCTTCCTATTTGGAGGGATGATCAGTATTGCATTAAGTGCTTATTTTTTAAATAGAAAATTTAACTTTCGGATCGAAAATTTTGTGCTGGATTATGCGATTGTAAAAATCCTAATCAAAGAATCCATTCCGTTTGGTTTATCTATTTTAATCGCGACCATTTATAATAATGCTGGAATTCTTTTTCTTTCATTGATGAATTCGACTGATGTAGTAGGCTGGTATTCTGCAAGCTTCAAATTTATATCAATAACGAATTTCATTCCAACAATTCTGATCGCAGCCACTTATCCTGCTTTATCAAAAGGGGTTTTCCAAGAGAATGAAAGGGTATCAGAACTGTTTACTAAATGTATGCGTTACTTATCTTTTATCGCTTTGCCAATGATTGTTGGTACTACTATCTTATCGGATAAAATAATTTACTTTATTTATGGAACTGAATTTCTAAACGCAGTGGCATCACTGCAGATTTTAGTATGGGCTGCTGCATTGGTATTTTACAATATCTTTTTTACGGGAATTTTGAAGGCAGCCAATTTACAACAATTGATGGTTAAAATACAGCTTATTGGATTGGGGATTAATATTGTGTCAAATCTTTTTTTGATTAAATATTATTCATATATCGGCGCAGCGATTTCCACTGTAGGCACAGAAGCATTTATTTTCTTAGCATATTTTGTAATAATTTATAGAAAAGTTGTGAAAATTAAAGAATTAAATTTCATCATTAAAGCTGTTCTCGCAACATTAATCATGTCGATTTTTTCATTATATTTTAAAAATAATAACCTTCTTGTGAATATTATTGGCAGTAGTGCAGTTTTTTTCGGTTGTTTATATATTATGAAAGGCTTTTTTCTTCAAGAGATTTTGCCTAAATCAAATTAAGTATAAAATGAGGTGTAAATGGCAAAAAAATTAAAAATATTAATGATTAATAAGTTTTATTTTATTAAAGGAGGTTCTGAGAGGTATTTTTTTGAATTGAAAGAGATTTTAGAAAGAAAATGCCATACAGTAATACCTTTTTCTATGCAACACCCGAATAATTTTAAAACAGAATTTGAACGATATTTTGTAAAGCACATCGAATTTAATCAAAATTCATTTTTAAAAAAAATTGCCGAGGCTCCTCGTATATTAGGAAGAATAATTTATTCATTGCACTCAAGATCACAAATTGAAAAATTAATAAATACCTATAAACCAGATATTGCTCATTTACATATGATCGATCATCAAATTTCGCCGTCAATTTTGCATTCTTTGAAAAAGTATGGAATTCCTGTTATTCAGACTGTCCATCAGTATAAACTTGTATGTCCAAACTATTTGCTCTATATTCCCCATAAGGGGCAAATATGCGAAAGGTGTATAAAGAGAAGTTACATTCATCCATTGCTAGCGAAGTGTCATAAAAATTCATGGTTCGCCAGTTTTGTGTTAGTGTTAGAAACCCTAATTCATCGACTGATGAAAATTCATCAAAATATCAATTTCTTTCATGTGCCAAGTGATTTCATGAAAAATAAACTGCAAGAGGGAGGTTTTCCAGCTCAAAAACTATTGAAACACTTCTATGCTATTAAATTGGAAGATTTTCCTTTTTCACGAACGACTGAAAATTTCTTCGTTTATTTAGGACGGTTGTCAAAAGAAAAAGGTGTATTAACATTGCTAAAGGCAATGGTTAATGTGAATACTTCTCAGTTGCTGATTGTTGGTGATGGGCCCCAACGACCAGAATTAGAGAAATTTGCCGCAGACATTCAATTAAAAAATGTGAAATTTGTCGGGAATAAAAGCAAACATGAAGTGCGAGAGATAGTATCAAAATCAAAATTTGTAGTTGTTCCATCAGAGTGGTACGACAACTCACCTTTAGTAATATATGAGTCCTTCGCCATGGGAAAATCTGTTCTTGGTGCTGACATTGGCGGGATTTCCGAACTTGTTGATGGCGATGTAGGGATTAAATTTCAAGCAGGTAATGTAGAACAATTGCATGAGAAAATATATTTCTTGTTAAATAATCCTAAACTAACAAGAGAATATGGTATCAATGCACGAAAGAGAGCTGAAAGCGAGTTTGATCCTGAAAGTCATTATAGATGGATTTCTCAAGTATATCATAACATGTTAAATAAATAATTAATTATAAAGTGTGAAAATTATTCTATCCGATCCATTCTTTGCAAAACAAATGAGGTAGTGTATTATGAAAATCGTTTACTTTAATTACTTATATGATCTTTATGGAATTTCAATTGGATCGACTAGAAAAGCTGAATTATTAATGGGTAATTTAAAAAAAACTGGAAATGATGTAAAGTTGTATTGGCTTAAAAAGCAGCCTCAAAACGATCAATCGTTAAAAATGAAAGCAAGAAATTTGCTCAAAAAGAAATTTTCAAAATATTTGCACGATCCCAAACAATTTATATCTAATATAAAATATTTATTTACAGAGTATAAAATACTTATGAGAGAAAAACCAGATTTAATAATTTCAAGGCTTGAAAATTATATTTTTTCTTCTTTATTGCTTGCAAAGCTCTTGAAAATACCATTAATAATTGAAGCTGATGCTCCAGGTGTTTACGAAGCTAATGAATTTCATAAAGAATTTTGGCAAATCAAATGGTTGGCTAATTATATTGAAATTGCTAACTTGAAAAAATCAAATTTAAGTATCTGTGTATCGAATGCTGCAAGGGAATATTTCATAGCTCGAGGTGTCCCCAAAGAAATAATAGTGACAATTACAAACGGGGCTGATGTTGAGAAATTTCACCCTGATATTTATCCAAAAAAAATTTTAGAAAAATATTGTCTTAATAAGAAACTTATCATTGGATTTGTTGGCTCTTTTCATTTTTGGCATGGTGTAAATAATCTTATGGAAGTAATCAAAGAGATTATCACAATTAATAAAAAAACGATATTTTTAATGGTTGGTGATGGCGGGCCCATGAAAACTAAATTAAATGAATTTATTGGGCAACAAGGATTAGAGAACAGAGTAATAATGACTGGATACATCACTTATGAAGAAATGCCAGAATATATCGCGGCAATGGATATAGTTTTAGCTTTATATCCTAATTTAAACTTTTTTTATTACTCACCAATGAAAATCTTTGAGTATATGGCTTGTGGAAAACCTGTGATAACCACAAAAATAGAACAGATTGCAGAAATAATAATTGATAAAAATAACGGTTTTCTTTGTGATCCAGATAATATTAAGCAAATTATTCATAATTTAACCGACTTAATTAACTCCGAAGAACTACGAAAATCCATAGGGAAAAATGCTCGAGAGACTATAGTTAAAAATTATACTTGGAAATGCAAGGCTGAACAATTGTCAAGATTATGCGTCAGTATATTACAACAATTTCATAACAAGTAAAGTAGATAAAATTAAATGGATAACAACAAAAAATTGAATATTCTTCAAATAGTAAATGGCTTGGCTCGTGGAGGGGCTGAACTTAAATTACTTGAGCTAACAAATAAATTGAAAAGAAAATATCCTGAAAGCTATAATCTTATTATATGTAGTATTGGGCAAGGAGGCCAATTAAAAAAAGATTTTGAGAGATGTGGATTTGAGACTCATGTTTTTTCAAAACAAAATAAATTTGATATATCTTTAATTTATAAAGTCGCGAAATTGATGAGGATTAAAAGCATCGATATAGTTCAAACGACTTTGTTTTATGCTGATGTTATTGGTGCAATTTCTGCTTTTTTGGCAAGAGTACCTGTTATGATTTCATGGGAGACTGTTTCGCATAGTGATAATTATATGCATGGAAAGCTCCATCAAAGTTACTCATATCAATTAGCTATGAAATTAGCTGATAAAATAGTAGCAGTGTCGGCAGAGGTAAAAAAGTCGTTAATAGAGAAATATAATATTGATGAATCAAAAATTATAGTTATTCACTATGGTGTAGATATTGATAGATTTAAAAAAAAAATTAATCAAACAAAGAAAAAAGAACTGCTGGCAGATGATAATTATCCTATTTTAGGAGTAATTGGGCGGCTCGATCCAATAAAAGGGCATTGTTATTTACTAGAAGCTATGGTCGGGGTTGTAAAAATGTTTCCGAAGGCAAAATGTCTGGTTGTTGGAGCTGGTCCTTGCAAAGAAGAGTTAGAGCAAAAAGCTCATTATTTAGGGATATCAAATAATATTTTATTTCTTGGTTTTCGAAAGGATATTAGAGAGTTATTAAGCATATTTGATGTATTTATACTTCCCTCAATCTCTGAAGGACTGCCGAATGCAATTTTAGAGGCGATGGCTTGTGAAATTCCTGTAATCGCTACTGCTGTTGGAGGTATTCCTGAAGTGATTTCGCATCGCATAACTGGCATGCTTGCACCTCCGAAAAATTCAACTGAACTGAGCAGTGCTATCTTAGAGTTATTATCAAACTATAAATTAAAGGAGACCATCATTAAGAACGCAAAGGCAAAAATCATCGAGAGTTTTTCGCTTGAAAAACAAGTGCATGATTTTCACATGCTTTACCAGAACTGCCTGAAGCAAGTGAAGTGAAAAATGTGGATTTTAAATATGAGGGCTTCGTAAAAAGTCGATGACTCTTTCAAAAAGCACAATAATTTTTTTTTATTGTAAATTATATGTCAATATATTATGCTTATTTTCATATCTCCGACTTTTTACAAGCTAATCGAATAAAGTATATAAGTGCTGTCCAAGATACTCAACATGTTTATCGTAGTCAGATCAGAAAATTGCCTTATTTTACCAGCATTTTGACGCAGATCGGTTAGCTTTTTCTTGAAAAATCTACCTTTATTGTTCAAAATGCCAAACAAAAAATATTATTCGGGACAAGGGTCATAACAAATAAATTCTAATATAATTGAAAAAGTTAAAAATAAGTCAATAGTAGTAAACACCACTAAGGAAAAACAGCAAGTTTGAAGGAGAAATTAAATGCGCACTCAAGAGAAAAAATGCTCTGATCCAGCATCAAGCAATAAATTAAAAATTTATTTCCTAGCAATATTATTGTTATTAGATTCTATGTCCCTAATCGCACAGTTGGAGAATACTTATCCTCGTACGGGAGTCTTTCATTGGGGTGGCGCTCCGGTTGAATGGTATGCGAAGTTTGATTTTATAATGACCAGTTCAACTTCTTCTGATTTTGCAGCGCAAATTAAAACAATCAATCCAGACGCCATTATTGTATCGACTAAAGATATTAACGCTGGACAGCCTGTATCAACTTATTATGATGAATGGACATGTGTTGATTCTCGTGGCAGGAAGCTTACGATTTATGGTAGTAGTGTTCCACTTGCAGATTTAACTGATTTTTGTCCGAAAGTGAACGGCAAACGGTATAATGAATCAGTGGCAGAATATATGAGTCAAATGGTAGACTTTTACTATTTTGATGGGATTGCAACCGACGGCCTCTGGGAGTCTCCATGGGGGGATGCAGAAATTGATATTGATTTAGACCGTAATGTAGTAAACGATAATATTGAATATGGAAGGGATTGGGTCTCCAGTCAATGGAAAAAAGGGGCTGGTAAGATCGTATCTCAAATTAATGATCTTATTGGGAATAACAAGATTTTTGTCATTAATGGTACAACATTGTCAGGGTATAGAGATAAGTTTAATGGCTTTGTATTTGAGTATGGAAGCCCGTTGTCGTCAGCCTGGTATTGGGGGTATGGAATTTATAATGATTTGATGATAGAACTAAAACAGCCACAGGTCATATTGATCGATGGCTGTGGTGTATGGCGTGATATTAGCGAAAACGTTAATGTCCGAAATGATTTTCAGTTAATGCGCTTCATTCTTGGTACCACTCTGTTAGGCAATGGATATATGGGGTACCAGGTTATTTACAAAGATCATTATTTGTTAGCCTATTATGATGAATTTGATCTTGATTTAGGATATCCGACTTCGGCGCCACATCAAATAAAAACCAGCGGAGAAGAATGTGTGTTCGTTCGCTTTTTTGATAAAGGAGTAGTTATTCTTAACGTTAAAGGCGAATCAGTTACAATTTCAGATAGCGATATCCGTTCACTCAAAGGATACAATGGCCCTTATTATCGCTTTTTAGGGGGGCAAGATACCAAGTGGAACGACGGACAGCAATTTAACTCGGCAGTGATGTTGGATGGAAAACGATATGATAATAAGTATGTTGGGGATGCGTTAATTTTGATAAAGAATCAACAAACTGTCATATCAGAAATTATTATTGATAACATTGATATGGTTACATCACCGGGAAGCAGTCCAGCCGAGCTTGTTGGGAATTGGACTCAGCGATGTGGCGGCGGAAATTGGTCTGTTGGACGTTGGGAGTGGCTCGATGGATACGAGTATGCCTATACTGGTGCGGGGAGCGGCAATGCGACCGCTATTTTCAGACCTACAATTGGTGTCACCGGAAAATATGATGTTTATGAGTGGCATGGAAAACATGATGGTAAACAAGCCTCGAATGTTCCGTATGAGATTCACCATGCAAACGGCAAGACAACAAATACTATAGATCAAACTCGGGATTATAGCAAGTGGAATTATCTTGGTACGTTTCAATTTAATGTTGGGCAAAACAATTATGTCAGAATATCCAATAATGCTAATGGCGATGTGATCGCCGATGCTTTTAAGTTTGTATATAAAGCATTTCAAGATAGTATTCCCCCCAATAGTCCCAGCAATTTGAAAAGCTCAAATCAAACTGAAAGCACTATAGATTTAAGCTGGACACCACCCACGCAAGCAAGCGATGGCGATTTTGCTTCAGGATATGAAGTCTATCGTGATAATTCATTAGTAGGAATTCCTAATGTGCCTAATTTTACGGACAAGGGCTTGCAGGAGAAGACATCTTATTTTTATGCCGTATATGCGATCGATAAGGCAGGAAATAAAAGCGCTCATGCTGCAACGGGTAATTTTAGTACTACTTCTGATGTAACACCTCCCACTGTTACTTCTGTTAGAACACTTAGTCCGAGTTTAGTTGAAGTTATTTTCAGTGAAAATATTGATCGTTCGTCGGCAGAAGAAATTAATAATTACTCAATTAATAAAAATATTAATATCTATTCTGCGACGTTAGTAAATAATTTAGATAATATCAATCTGGTAACAAGTAACCATATATTAGGAGAAATGTATACAATTACATCTAACAATATTAAAGATAGAGCCTTAATTCCGAATACGATTGCTCCAAACACCAAAAGCAGTTATATTGGGACTGGACAACAAATTAAAATATCAATTTCTGTTGATGATGGATACGAAATTTATTTTAATGGAAACTTGCTTGGTTCTGATGATAACTGGAAAACTGCTGAAGTTTATTCACCATTGATGACTACAAATAAAAATGTGATAGCAGTGAAAGCTCTTAATAAGGGTGGAGTGAGCGGACTGGTTGCAGATATCGATTTTGACAGTTATAAATTTGTGTCTGATGAATCATGGAAAGTTTCTACTATGTTTTATTCGCAGTGGGAAACAGATACTTTTGATGATCTTTTTTGGAATAAGGCAACGTCCTATGGATTGCATGGTTCTACTGATCCCTGGACATCTTTTGGAGATGTGCAGGGAATATCAAAATCATCCGGGGTTCAATGGATCTGGTCGTCCGATAACGAGAATGACGATACGATATATTTTCGATTTTCCTTTAACTTAATGGATATATCGCCTCCAGTCCCACCTCAAGGAGTAAGAGTTAGCAAACCCTAAACCGTGCAAAAAAAGTAGGAGACGATAGATGCTAATTTTTTTTAAACGAGTTGTTCCAATATTGTTTGTTTTTGTCTTGTTGATAGTTCTGATAATATTTTTGCTCATGTTCTTTTCAAAATATCCAAAACAATTAACGAGTGAGTTGAAAAATAAAAAGACCCCGAGATGGTCATCAACCACAAACAATATTGTTTTCACAAGCGAAGAAAATTATGAAAACCATATCAGTATTTTGTCAATTAAGAATAATATCACTAGACGGGTAAATACTGCTTTAAAAAGATGTCATTTTCCGTCTTGGTCTCCCGATGGTAATGAAATTGCTTTTCAATCAAATGAGAGCGGTAATCAGGATATTTGGATTTATTCCTTTAAAAATGATTCGACAAGACAAGTGACTTTTGAGAAAAGTGATGATATGCAACCAAGTTGGTCGCCGGATGGCCAGAAGATAGCATTTGCATCTAGAAAGGATGGAAACAGTAATATTTGGGTAGTCTCTATAGATGGTGGGACTTCAATGCAACTTACAAATGATTTAAGTGATAACTATTTTCCTGCATGGTCTCCAGATGGTAGGGTAATAGCATTCGCTTCATTAAGAAGTGGCAATTGGGATATTTGGACGATACCTTCAAGTGGTGGAGAGCCCACCCAATTAACTAAGAGCCCTGAAATCGATGATGCACCAGCCTGGTCACCCGATGGGACGAAGATTGCCTATCGATCGATCAAAAACGGACAAAGTAATATTTGGGTGATTTCATTATCGAATGGTAAAACAAGTCAAATAAC
>Ga0114946_10003207_pt1 | contig 11106 bp, 12 predicted proteins | sample WalLakDeSediment_FD_88676 | JGI IMG/M metagenome (GOLD analysis project Ga0114946, IMG submission 88676) | Lake sediment microbial communities from Walker lake, Nevada to study Microbial Dark Matter (Phase II) - Walker Lake 11/02/13 Deep Sediment | ecosystem: Environmental > Aquatic >...
CACATCATTCCTCAGTCATTGCGAGAGCCCGCCGCTCCTGCGGGCCATAAGCGCAGCAGCCTGCCCAGAGCGTAGCGAAGGGGCGCAATCTCCCCTCTTGCGTTCCCAGTCAGGGAGATTGCTTCGGTCGCCGTCGCTGCGCTCCCTCGCAGTAACAGGTTCTTTAATAGAATATGCCGGTTGAGAGAGTCTTTGTGAGTGCTACCTTGTGCCTCGAAGGTGAGACGAAAACAGCAATCCTGGTTATTCTTTCGGTGCTCTAGGACGGGAATAGCGCAGCAGGGCGAAGGCGATCACCGCAAAGATCAATACCCCGCCGGAGACCAGGTAGGGGTTGCGCTCGACCGGCCTGTCCTCGTAGGGAACTGGGGTGGGCGTCGCTGCTATTACAGGGCAGGCCCAGGTCAGCACTAGGGCGATCAGGCATAGAATCAACAGGACACGTTGGAGGGATATCTTGGGCATCGTAGAGGTAATTTTAACCCAAAAAGAGGCTATCCGGCAGGCATCTGCCCGCCGGATACCCTCTTTTTGGAATGTTTACCTACTCGAAGGCAGTCAACAAATAGGCGATCAGGTCTGCCATGTCCTGCTCGGTCAGGATTTGGCCATAAGTCTCGGGCATAACCGGCGCAAAGCCTGCTATCACATGGATATTGGGCAATACGATGGATTCAAACAGGTACTGCTCCGCTGTGACTGCCGTGCCGGTGTAATCGGCCTGCTGGAAGCGGGTGGCGGCGCGCGCTCCGATAGCGGGTTCGCTGGCGGTCGCTCCCCAGGCCGGGCCGGTGGGCGTGCTGATATGGCAGGCCACGCAGCCCTGGGAGTTTGCCAGCCCCTCACCGCGGGCAGGATTGGCCTCCGGCAGCTCAATAGTGATGTCCTGGCCGACCGGCTCGCTGGGCAAGGCCGGTTGGCCGATCGCTTCCCCGGCAGTAGCCTCCCAGTTCATGATGAAGGTCGCGATATTGCGGATCTGGTCATCTCGTAGCGGACCCCCATAATGCTCGGACCAGGCCGGCATGGCCGGGATGCCGGCGCCAAAGTATTCTGGGCGGGTGGAGGTCGCCCGGCCGGAGGAAACCACAGAAACGATATAGTCCTCCTGGGTGCCGCTCCAGCCGACATCGGTCAGGCGATTTTCAAAGAAATTCAGGTCGTTCAATGGGGGGCAAAGCCCGGGCACTCCCTGACCATTCGAGCCATGGCAGTCGGAGCAATTGATCTCAAACAGGACTGCGCCGACCTCAATAGCCTGGGCGCTCTGCGCCAGGGCAAAACGCTCCATGCGGCTTTCTTCGTTCAGGCCGACGATGATCAAGATCGTGGCGGTAATGGAAATAAACAGGATTCCCAGGGCGATTTCGATTTGAACGCGAGTATTCATAAGGATTTATCCATCCATCTAGTGACCCAGGCGGTCGTGGTGCAGGTAGATGTGCTGCTCGTAGACCCGTGCTTGGCCGGATTCCAGGTCAAACCAGGTGATGCGTGGGGTGACCTTCTTCAGGTTCTGCTGCCAGTCTTCGATGATCATCACTGCGCTGAAGTCAGGTAGCTGCCCGGCCTGACCGGCTTCGTTCAAACGATCGCTGTATTGCTTGAAGACGGCTTCGAGCTGTGGGCAGCCAAAGTCGAGCTCTGGACACATCTTGGTGGTGGGAGTGACATTGACCTCATACACCCCCGGTTGGAGCTGCTCGAACGGGATCTGGCGTAGCGGACCGGTGCCCTCCTCCGGCGCCAGGTCTTGCACGATGCGGGTGGCTGGCGGGGTTTCGATGCCGTATTCAGGCAGGCCCATATAACTGAGCACCACCAGGCCGAGCACGAACAGGATGCCAATGCCAACAGCCAGGGGCCGTTTATACAGGCTGCGGTGCGGGTTGCGGTCGATATAGGGCACCCCAACCAGCAGGAGCACCAGGATGGTGGGGATGACGATGCCCATCAGTGATTTGTCGCCCAGCTTCAGCATGCCTTGCAGCCACCAGAAATACCAGGGCGCCATCGTATCCAGCGGGGTTTGTTGGGGATTGGCGATGTTCTCCAGCGGAGCGGAGTAGCCAAAGACGATGATGATGACCACCATCAGGAACAGGCCCAGGCTGGTCAGGAAGACCTCGTGAGTCAGCAGATCGGGGATGAAATCGATCTTCTGTTTGGCGTTTTTCTTGACTTCAGCCGGCACATCCCCTTCTTCCATACTGGCGGGCAAGGAAATGCCGTGTTCACGGGAGACTTTGTAATAGTGGATGCTGATGACCAGGATGGCAGCCAAAGGCAGCAAGACGACGTGTAGCAGATAAAAGCGCAGCAAGCCTCCTGTGCCGATATCCGGAGCCCCGCGCATCAACAGGTTGACTTCATTGCCAAACGCTGGCGCTGCCTCGGCCATGCTGGTGCCGATGGTGACCGCCCAGTACGCCAGCTGGTCCCAGGGCAACAGGTAGCCGCTGAAGCTCAGAAACAGGGTGATGCCCAACAGCACCACTCCGGTCAGCCAGGTAAAGGAGCGGTCTTTCTTATAAGACCCGGTCATATAGGTCCTGAACATATGCAGGACCGTGAAAATGACCATACCCTCCGCCCCCAGGCGGTGCATATCGCGCAGCAGTTTCCCAAAGGGCACGTTGCTGGTCAGGTCCAAAATGGACTGGTAGGCCTGTTCAGGGGAGGGGGTGTAGTAGATCATCAAGATCAGGCCGGTGAGGACTTCGATAAAGAAGAAAAAGGACGTAAAAAAGCCCAAACGGAAGGTATGGGTGAAGATGGTGCTGCCCTTCTCGTAGTAACGCGGGCGGATGTGGAAGATGAAGCTGGTGGTGTGGACCTTGTAACGGGGGTTGGGGCGCTCGGTGGGCGGGTCGCCGCGCAGCACGGCCCGCAATTCTTCCAGGTCGAGGCCGGCGGTGATGGCCCGCACGCGACTATCGATGGCCTGGAAGGCTTTGGCTTTGAGGTTCTGCAGGTTCTCGGTTTTTAACATATTTCCTCCCATGCGGGATCAATGGCCAGCCAGGGTCTTGCTTTGGGAAACCTGGCGATTTCCCGAGCCATTTTGGCATGCATAGAAATTGGAATGGGCAGATCAACCATGGCGCGGTCCGTCGATTCTGCGACCGGTATCGATGCGGATGACTAAGTTGGGGTCATCCGGGAGGGGCACTGGTCCTCCACTGAGCAGGTCTGTCTCAGCAATGACATCTCCATCCGCAGTGGTCACCTGGACGACGAAGCGATCCAAGGCGCGCGGCGCAGGCCCTTCGATATAATCTCCGTTCTTTTGGAATTGAGAGCCATGGCAGGGGCAGATGAACTTGTTCTCCTGGTTGTCCCAGCCGTACAGGCAGCCCAGGTGGGTGCAAACCTTGTACAAGGCCATCACGCCAGCGTTGCTGTTGGAAAGCCAGATTTTCACCTTGGGATGGTTCTCGGGAGGATCATCTTCTTTCGGCAGGCTCGCCACCGGTCCAACGGTGTAGATGCCGCCAAACTCGCCTTCTTTGAAGCGGGGCATGGCGAACAGGAATGTCACGCCGGCCAGGCTGACCGTGATATATCCCAGGGAGGCCAGCCAGGCAAAATTTAGGAATTCCCGGCGATTGATCGGGGTGGTCTTGGGAGCAGTTTCGGAAACCGCCTCATTGGCCATAATTTTCGTTCTCCTCTCTTCCGCTTTACAAGCCTGACCCTTTATATGAGGGAGGTGTTTGACGTCCCGCGCCTTCCAGTCCACAGAGCTGAAGGGCGGTTTATTCAGTAAGTCTACCAAATAAGTCTATATTAATCTTTCATCCGGCCCGTCCTGAATGTGGTGATTCAAGTCCGGATAAAAGGGTGATTATGCACTCACCCCCGTGACCCTAAAAATAAAACTGAGAAATTGTTCAGCGCGCTTGCTTTCGTTATTGTTGACCAATTTCTCGGAGCGTAAACATTCTATGATAAGATTTGCAGGAGCAGCTACCCAACAACCAAGCGATTTAATGGAGAAAGCGATGCCTTTAGCAGAGATACATGCCCGCCTGGCGAATACTGCCTTGTTTTATGTCCTTCTGGTGGCTTTGTGGGGCTGGTTGCGTTATTTCCGCCGCCAGGATATCCATAGCAGCTACTGGGGCGCCCTGGCTATTGGGGAAGTGTTGATCCTGATCCAGGGAGTTCTGGGAGCATATCTATGGATCAGTGGGAGCCAACCAGGCCAGACCATCCACATCCTGTACGGGGTGATCAGCGCGCTGGCCATCCCAGCGGCTTTCGCCATTACCAAGGGCCGCGATGACCGCCGAGCCCTGATGGTTTATGCGGCCATGTTATTGTTCCTGGCAGGTTTGTTGTGGAGAGCAGTCGCGACCGGTTAACCTAGAACACAAACGGGACGAACATTTTACTGGCGTCGAGATAACGGGCATACTCGACCCCAAAGCGATCCAGGTTTTCCATCTCTTCCTCCCTGGCCGTCAAATACAGGAACAGGGTCACGCCACACAGCAGGACCGTGCTGGTCATGGTGGTGGCTTTGATAAATACCCCCATCGAGAACAGAATCAGCGAGCTATACAGCGGGTGGCGCACGTATTTGTAGAAACCTTCTACAGCCAGTCCCTGGTCTGCTGCCAGCTTCAACTCAGGTTTTCCTTCCAGACGCAGCAACCGGTAGCCATAAGCGGCTAGCAAGAGCGCAGTCAGGATGAGAGACCAGGACAGGATCTGCATGGGAGAAAGCGGGTCGCGGGGCCAGGCAGGCAGGCTCAACACGGTCAGCGCCAGGATACACTCCAGCGCCAGAAAGCGGCTCAGGCCGTGCGAGGAGCGCTGGCGCAGCCAATCGCGCGCCAGAAAAACGATTAAGATCGAGATCAGGATAAACAGGGTGGGTTGGATGTAAATTTCAAACATTATTCTCTAGGCCATTTAATAGTTAGGAAAGCTGCTGCAGTCTGATCTGTTAGCGGTTTGCGTGTGATTGGCCGTTTGAAGCTGGATATTTGATAAATTACTTTCGGCCAATCACCTAGTGTTCCGTCAAACGTGATTCTATGATTTGAAAATGCCTTCGACGGAACACTTTAAGCTTTGTCAAGGCAATAATCAGTTTATTTCAAAACAAGGTATCAGCCTTGACAAAGCACTAGCACCAAATCTATCTTAAAAATAATGGCGGAGAGGGAGGGATTCGAACCCTCGAACCCTTACGGGTTACACGCTCTCCAGGCGTGCGCCTTAGGCCGGACTAGGCAACCTCTCCATTTGTACCTGCCGGTTTGCTCTCCGCAGGCGTGCGAGATTATACCATAAGGGTTTGCTCAGGTCAGCAGGTGTTTTTGGGCGACCTGTGTGCGCTCAATACCCCAGTTACTGCTCATTTCCTGATTGAATTGTCAATCATCTGTCCTCAATATTTGGGTGGGGGCGGGCGTAGATGTACATAGACTCGTCCCAATCTCGCTGAAAACCGCTCTCGGATAGGGCAGGTAGGAGCTCGGGATGTAAGGGAGCGTTCCAGATAGCTTGCTGGTACCCGCATTTCCAGGCCAGTCGGCGGAAGTCCAGCAGCAGGCTTGCCAAATCCGCTGCCGGGCAAGCGACCAGGGAAATGGCTGGGCGGGTTTCCTGATCTTCCTCGTCTTCCCAGATAACCAGCAAGCCCCGTCGTCCCTGAAACCACCAGGCCTGCCCCTTACGGACAGCCTCAATCAGGAAGGATTCCCGTGGGCTGGCCCACTGCCAGCCCAGATCCATCAAACCGGCAGACCAGCCCAAGGATTGGTTGTTGAGGGCGTACGCTAAGGCTTCAGAAATTTCGCTTGCCGCTACAAGGTTGAAATTGTCGGTCGTCTCAGCGATGACCGGCGCAGCAAAGGCGCTGAACTCAGTAATTCTACTGAACCCGCTGCGCTCGCATAGGTGATGCACTGGCAGGCGGATGGATGAGGTGGCTAACCGGACGGTTCCACCCCCGCTACGCAGCCAGACCTCCAACAAGTAATCGTTCAGGCGAGAAGCTATACCTTTACCTTGATATTTCGTATGTACGCGCAAGCCCTCCAGCCACCAATCTTGGTCAGATAAACGGGTCAGCTTGCCGGTGCCGACTACCTTCCCACCGCATTCTGTTACCGCCAGGAGGCCCTGGGGATCAGCCAGCCAGTCTGCCCACACCAGGGGAATATAATCGTGACCATCCCACAACATGCGGGTCAGCTCCATTACCTCTGGCGTGTCTTTGGGCAAGGCTGGACGGCATACGACTGGATAGTCTTGTAATGAGGATGGCCAGGAACCGGGAATTGCTATTATCATCACTTTACCAGCTCTGCTCAGGGGAAGAGCACCTCCAGCACCTCTGGGGCGTACTTCGCCACCATTTCGGAGGAGAGCCCGTTCTCCTTGCAGATCTCAGCATACAGGTCGGCGCTAGGGCGCTTGCGACGGGCCTGGGTCTCAACGTTCAACTCCCATAGCCCAAAACGCTGCGTCCAACCGCGCTCCCATTCAAAGTTATCCACCAGCGACCAGTGGAAGTAACCACGCACCGCCCAGTTGAAGTTCACGCCCCGCCAGACCTGGTGGATGTGGCGGGCCAGGTAGCGCGGCCGCAAGTGGTCGTCCTGGTCCTCCACCCCATTTTCGGTGACATAGATGGGCAGGTTGAATTGCAACCCCCACTTGAGAGCTGCAAACATACCCTCTGGCTCGTTCGAAATGAAGCCGGTGTCGCTCAGGTCGGCCTCCTGCGGGTAGAAGCGCCGGGCGAATAGCTGCTGGTAATTACGCAGGTTGAAGGCTACCCTATCTACCGTGTAATAGTTGATGCCTACAAAATCCTGGGTGCCTTTAGCCTCCGGGATGCGTTTGCGCCAGACAGCCAATTTCAAGACCCCATCCCGCAAGGTGCATGGGAAGAGATCGTTAAAGGATCGGGACTGGAGACCGGCTGCCAGGTGATCCAGAGGAAACCAGCTTTTTGCCGCCTGGAAGCCCCGGTAATTGATGGCCACACCCACCTGAGCGCCTGGTTGCAAGCTGTGAATCGCCCGGTAAGCGGCCGCGTGCCCGCGCAGCATATTGGTCAGCACCTGCAAGGCTGTGCCTATATCCTGCTTCCCACCCGGGAAATCCCCCAACACGTAGCCGGAGACGGTGTACACATTCGGCTCGTTGATGGTCACCCACATGGAAGCGTACTCGCGCAACGCTTCCACGGCTTTGCTGACATATTTTTCGAAATATCCTACCACCAGCTCGTTTTCCCACCCGCCCATTTCCGTCAGCCACAGCGGGTCGGTGAAATGGTGCAGGGTCACCATGGGAGTCAGGCCTCGCTCGTGCAGGCCGCGCAGAATTTCCCGGTAGCGATCCAGAGCATCCTCGTCCCAGCGGTCAGGCGCAGGCTGGATGCGGCTCCATTCGATGGACAGACGGTGCGCGTTCTGCCCGCCTTGGGCTGCCCGATCTAAATCCTCACGCCAGCGCCCGTTCCACCAGTCGCAAGCCAGCCCGGATTTGTGACCCTGCAGGATGCGTCCGGGTTCTTGCTCCCAGGCCCACCAATTGTTGTTGGTGTTGTTGCCTTCTACCTGGTGGGAGGCGGTTGCTGTGCCCCATAAGAACCCGCGCGGAAAATGAAATGTGGCTTGTGCCATGCAGCCTCCCTGTGTGTGAATTCCAGAGGATTATTATGCAGAAACGTAAAACTGCCCACAATTGTAGCCCTCCCGGCTTGTTTTGGCAAACGACCTGCAGGCGCCCGTTGATTTTATGGTATCCTTGATGCCAGCCTACAATTCTCCATATTCAGCTTTAAGTTAAGAGGAGGCGGATTCAAATGTCGAGTGAAGCCTTTATCATCTCAGCCGTGCGCTCTCCGATTGGTATTGGCAAGCCCACCGGTAAGCTGGCCCCCATTGCACCCATCGACTTGACCGCGCTCCTGCTACAGGAGGTCGTTCGCCGGGCCGGCCTGACCCCAGAGGTTGTTGAGGACGTCATATTGGGGGTGGTGACCCCAGTGGGGGACCAGGGCGCCAACCTGGCTCGTTTAGCTTCCTTACACGCCGGTTTCCCAGCAAAAATTCCGGCTGTCAGCCTGAACAGGATGTGCGGCTCCGGGCAGCAATCTGTTCACTTTGCCGCCCAGGCCATTCTGGCGGGTGATATGGATATCGTGGTCGCGGGCGGCACGGAGATGATGTCTCACCAACCACTCGGCTCGGATTACCCTACTGAGTGGCCTCAGAACTTCCCCTATGCGCTGGTTCACCAGGGCGTCAGCGCTGAGATGATGGCCGAAAAATGGAACCTGACCCGCGCTGAGCTGGACGATTTCAGCTTTGAGAGCCATATGCGGGCCATGCAGGCCATCCAGCAGGGGCGCTTTGAGAGCCAGATTCTCCCCATCACCCTGCCCGATGGGAGCGTGGTCTCGACTGACGAGGGGGTGCGCATGCCCCCCGACCGCGACAGAATGGCTGCCCTCAAGCCGGTCTTCAAGCCAGATGGGGTGGTTACTGCCGGGAACTCGAGTCAGATCAGCGATGGCTCAGCCATTCTTTTACTGGCTTCAGCCCGGGCAGTCGGCCGGTACAACCTGTCGCCCATGGCTCGTATCGTTGCCAGGGGGGTGGTTGGCTCTGACCCGGTCTTAATGCTGGACGCACCCATCCCTGCCACCAGGTTGGTCTTGAAAAAAGCCGGGCTGTCCCTGGATGAAATTGATATTGTAGAAATTAACGAGGCCTTCGCCTCGGTGGTTTTAGCCTGGGAGCGCGAGTTAAAGCCCGATATGTCCAGGGTTAACCCGAACGGCGGCGCGGTAGCGTTGGGGCATCCTTTGGGCGCAACCGGGGCGATCCTGATGACCAAGCTGCTGTTTGAGCTTCAGCGGAATGGCAGCCGTTATGGATTACAGGTCATGTGCATTGGGCATGGCATGGCTACCGCCACAATTTTGGAACGTGTCTAGGTCTCGAAAGCGGCCGATGCAGCATACTGTTTATATTGCTCTGGGCGCTAATCTAGGCGACCGCTACGGGATTTTGAAACAGGCGGTCGCCCACCTGCCCCCACCAGTCTTGCCGCGCGCCAGCTCGCCGGTGTACCAGACGGCTCCCTGGGGTTTCAGCGACCAGCCCGACTATCTCAATCAAGTGATTGAAGCCGGCACGGATTTGGAGCCTCTTGAGCTGCTCAGGTACTTGAAAGCATTGGAGATTCGCTTAGGGAGAGAACCAACTTTTCGCTACGGTCCGCGCAAAATCGATCTGGATATTCTCTTTTACGATGACCTGATTCTGGATACGCCCGAGCTGGCGATCCCCCATCCCAGGCTGCATGTACGCGATTTCGTCCTGGTTCCATTAGCGGATTTAGCCCCTGATTTGGTTCATCCTGGTTTGGGATGCACAGTGGCAGAACTACTTGCCCGTGCGCCGCGCGGGCGGATTGAGATCTACTCAGATCCCGCTGGAGACCCAACCCACAGATCGGACATTTTTGGGTAAAATGGACCAAGTGATCAACTTGTTTCGGGTCTGTGTTTATTCCAATGGCAGCACACCAGATCTGGGGTACAAAATCTGAGACACTGCCCTGAAACAGACCTGACCATATTCAATGAAATACCCACATATACATGGAGCAATCATATGTCGCAAGAAATGAAACCCCTCAATTGGACGCCCGATCCTGATATTGGCTACCAAGTCCACCGCCGTGCAGATGGTGGCATGCATTTTACATTTACTGATCTTTCCGCACCCACACTAAAACATTGGCACAAATTTGCTTCGGAGCACTTGTATGATTCTGATCGCCTGACGCGTAATCTCTACGATTTACGCCAGGTGCAGGATATCCCCGAGGATGCCGTCCGTTTTGCGGTGGAGGCCAACAGCGACCCGGCCGCCCGGAATATCCGTTTGGCGGTGGTGGTGGCAAATGAAAAAGTGCGCCAGGCAATTCTTGATATCCGCGCCCTGACGGCGGCTGGCGGTGTTGAACTGGGGGTTTTCGTGGACATGCCGGCCGCGGAAGCCTGGTTGAACAGGCCCCTCACCACCCTGGTGTAGGGGACCTTTGCGCTCTTCAATTAATTCGTATATGTTAGCTCCATTGAAAATTGCCAAGCGGACCTTTGCGTGGGGTAGCCGCACATACCTGATGGGTATTTTGAATATCACCCCCGATAGCTTTTCGGGGGATGGTTTATTAGGTGCAGCAACCGCCTCCGGCGAGTGGCCTGAAAATGAAATCGCGCAGGCTGCGCTGGCACAGGCCCGGCGTTTTGTCCAGGCTGGTGCGGATATCCTGGATGTGGGTGGGGAAAGCACCCGCCCCGGCTCTCAGGCTCTCCAAGTCGATGAAGAGATGCTGCGGGTCTTACCGGTCATCCGTCTCCTGGCAGCCGAACTGGATGTGGTTATTTCGATCGATACCTATAAAGCCAGTATTGCCGAGGCCGCTTTGCAGGCGGGAGCTCATATCATAAACGACGTGTGGGCCTTGCGCGCCGATCCAACCCTGGCGGATGTGGCTGCACGATACCAGGTCCCGCTCATCCTCATGCACAACCGCAGCTCCTGGGCCCACGCTGAAATCAAAGAAGGCCTGGGCGGGCGCTATATTGGCATGGCTTATGAGGATTTGTTGGCTGACATCCGGCGAGAGCTGCTGGAAAGTGTAGCCATCGCTCGCGAGGCTGGCGTCGCAGATGAGCACATCATTCTCGATCCAGGCATCGGTTTTGGCAAGACTGTTGAGCAGAACCTGGAGCTGCTGGATCGCCTGGGCGAAATTGCCGGGCTGGGCTACCCGCTGCTCCTGGGGCCTTCTCGAAAATCATTTATCGGCTTTACCCTGGATAGGCCAGCCGACCAACGCCTGGAAGGGACGGCCGCAGCGGTGGCGGTGGGGATTGCCCGAGGGGCAGATATTGTGCGGGTCCACGATATGGAATTCATGGCCCAGGTTGCCCGTATGACCGATGCAATAGTGCGCAGGAGGGATCAATGAACGATTTTTTTGGAGCAAAAAGCTCCTTACGGACTCCATCGGGAAGTTTTAACATCTATCGCCTGGACAGACTTGAAAAAGAGGGGC
>Ga0114946_10003208_pt1 | contig 11105 bp, 9 predicted proteins | sample WalLakDeSediment_FD_88676 | JGI IMG/M metagenome (GOLD analysis project Ga0114946, IMG submission 88676) | Lake sediment microbial communities from Walker lake, Nevada to study Microbial Dark Matter (Phase II) - Walker Lake 11/02/13 Deep Sediment | ecosystem: Environmental > Aquatic > Freshwater...
GCCGCGACGCGGGCATGGATGGAGGCGAGCGCGGCTGGACGCAGGCTCGGCGCGATCATCATGGTGGTCGAGCCTGCGAGCTCGTCGAGGATCGCCTGGGGCGTGGGCGTCCCGTCGCAGGCGGCCGTCGCCTTGGCGATCGCCGCCCGCACGATCGCCCGCGCGCGCAAGGACGGGACGTAAGGCTCGAGCAGCGAGACGAGCTCGGTCGGAAGATCGTGGGCTTGCCGGCCGCTAGCCATGATTACGCTCGGATCGACTTCGCTGGGGCCGCTAGCAGCCCATGCCACCGGCGCGCTCGTTGACCGCTAGCAGCCACGGTAGATCACGTGGATGAGGGTCGCGTCGTCGTGAGCGTGGGAGTGGTGGTCGAGCACGGTCGCGCACAGGCTTGGGGGGTCGAGGCTGAGCAGGCTGTCGAAGGGGGTGCCCCGAACGATTCCGTCAGTATAGAGCAGGAAGCGGTCGTTGTGTTCGAGGTCGATCTGCGTGGCACGCAGGTCGCGCATGCGCTCGCCGACCACCCCGTTGCTCGGCATGAACGGCAGCCGGCGTGGACCGAGCGCTCGGATCTCGACGTTGCCCACGCCCGCGAGGGTCACCCCGCGCTCGTCGAAGAAGGCCAGGATCGCCGCTGCGCCTCGACTCCCACGCAGACGCGCGTGGATCTGCGAGAGCCCGGCGACGACGCTCAGGCCCGGGGCTAGGCGGGACAGCTCATCGACCGCGAGCGCGGCGGCGGTGGCGGCTTTGGGTCCGTGACCCAAACCATCGACGAGCAGCACCCACGTGCCATCCGGCATCGGACGGACCACGCCTGCGTCGCCGCTGCACGCCTCGCCGGTGCGCGGACGGCCGAGAATCAGGGCATCGATTAGCACCAGGCGGATCATACCAGCCTGCGCGTGGGCACAGACGCGACGAGTGGGCGCAGCGGCGCTCGTGGGGGTGGGCTTCGCGGTGTTTGTGCTTGCCGCCGGGGTGTTCGCGGCACTAGAGTACGCAAACCCCCGCGGGTCTCCGCGGCCCGCCCCATGCCCGCATCACCTGCAGCCCGCACGTTCAACCGCGCAGCCCGAGCGGGTTGGGGGGGTCGATGACGGCCGCGGCGTCGCGGCGCCACACCCATCGCGACTTCGAGAGCGAGCTGCGCTCGCTCAACGAGGCGCTGTTGTCGATGGCGGGCCGGGTCGAGCAGATGATCGCGCAAGCGGTGCGAGCGCTGTTTGCTCGTGATGTGGCCATGGCTGAGGAGGTGCGTGAGGCCGATCGGCTCGTCAACGACGCCGAGAAGCAGATCGACGGCATGTGTCTGCGGATCCTCGCTCGGCGCCAGCCGATGGGCTCGGACCTGCGGTTTTTGACGCGCGCGCTCAAGATGGTCACGGACATCGAGCGCATCGGTGATCTCGCCGTCAACGTCTCGCGCCAGGCCATCGGCCTCGCCCAGCTCGACCGCCCGGACCTCGGCGTCCACCCAGCGATCGAGCGCATGGCCGAGATCGTCCGCTCGATGATCAGCGACGCGCTCGATGCCTTCGTCGAGCGCGACACCGAGCTCGCGCGCAAGGTCATCGCGCGCGACGACGAGGTCGACGCGCTCCATCACCAGGTCTACGAAGAGGTGCTCGCGCGCATGCTGGCCCACCCGGACATCTTGCCCGTGGGCATCCACGTGCAAGAGGCCGCCAAATTCCTCGAGCGCATCGGCGACCACGCGACCAACCTCGCCGAGCAGGTCGTATTCTTGGTCCGCGGCGAAGACATCCGCCATCCGCCCGAGTAGCTCGGCACGATTGGCTGATTGCTTTAGCCGCGGGTCCGACGGCGGACGCCGGCAACGGCGAGGAGCAACAGCCCGACCGCCCACCCGCCTGTCGGCGCGCTGTCGTCGACGGAGCAGGCGACCGAACCACCGCCGCCTGGGGCGGACCTGGGCGGGGTCTCGTTGCCCCCGGCCGGCGTCGCGTCGGCGCCCGTGGTGGCGGTGGCGGTGGCGGCGGTGGAGGTAGCGGCTGCTGCTGAGCCGCCGCCGCCCGAGGCGGTCCACAGCGCGTTGGGGCAGCCGTGGGCGTCGACGCGGGCCAGGATCGTTTGGGTCTTGCCGAGATCGTCGGCGAAGCGCGATGGATCGGCGTTGGCCACGAATATCCGGTAGTGTGGCTCAGCCTCGGTGCACCGCTGCGCGCCCCAATAGGACTCGGCGATCCGCAACGCGAGGGCATGGTTGTCGGGCAGCAGGGCGTAGGCCCGCTCGTACTTGCCCGCGGCGCCGAGGTAGTCGAGCGACAGCTCGCGGGTCTGGGCTTGGGCGTAGAGGTCGCGGGCTTGGTCGGCCCGAACGGCGCCGGCCCACGGCTGACACTCGCCGCTTTGCGCCCTCTCCAGGTACTTGTTGCTCTCGCGGATCTGCTTGGAGTGCTTGCGGGGGTCGGCGACCTTGAGGAAGTGGGTGAAGTAGCTGATCGAGTCCTCGCACTCGTGGGCCCGCCAGCTAGCGACCGCGATCTCGTAGGCGAGGGCCTGCTCGGTGGGCGCGTTGGTGTAGGCGTTGTAGAACTGGACCGCCGCTCCGCCCCAGTCGCCCTCGAGGGCGAACATCTCGGCGTGCTCGACCTGAGTCTTGGACAACGCGACCTCGTCCTCGGGGGTCCGCGCCGGGCAGTCGAAGGTCTTGAGCTCGCCGATCGCCTTCTTGGCCGCCTGGATCTTGTCGGGGTGCTGGGCGGGGTCGGCTTGGCTGACGAAGTGCTCGAAGTAGGCTTGCGCCGCCACGCAGCTCTTGGCGTAGCTCAACGCCTCGGCGAGCTTGAAGGTCAACAGCAAGTTGTTGGGGGCCAGGTTGCGGGCCTCTTCGAAGGCCTGCGCGGCCGACAGCCAGTCGCCACGCTTGCTGACGTTCGCCGCGATCGCTTCGAGCTCCCGGACGCGGGTCGCGATGATCGCCGGTGGGGCCGCGGCGGCGCCCTCGACCGGGGCGGTCGCGCCTGGAGGCCTGATCACGGCCGCCGGCGGCGGAGCAACCGTGGTCGCCGTCGCCGTCGCGGTGGTCGTGGTCGTGGTCTCGGCCGGGGTCGTGGTGGTCTCGGCCGGGGTCGTCGGCGCGGCTGGATCCGCGGCTGCGACGGCGACGTTGGCGCCCGGGTCCGCCGGCTCGCCGGAGCCGGTGGTCGCGAGCGGCGTGTAGGGCTCGCCCTTCATCGCGGCCAGGAGGTTGGTGGTCGCCGTTTGGGCCTTGGCCGGCAGCTCGGCGAGGAGGTCCTTGGCCTCCTTGGCCTCGTTCTTGACCTGCTCGGGCAGGGCCTTGACCGCGTCGAGGTCCGCTTGGATCTTCACCCCCCCGTCACCGACGGCGACGGCGAGCTCTCCGCTCAGCTCCTTGGTCGCCGTCAACACCAACTTGGGCGAGGACATGACCAGCTTGGAGATGCCCGCGCTCGCGGTCTTGACCCGGCCCGGGATGCCCTGGAGATCGGCGCCGACCTGCTTGACCTTGGCCAAGGTCGCCTCGATCTCGGCGCGCGCCTCTTGGAGCTCGACCTCGGCCCCGATCTCGATGGTGCCGTCGGTGAACGCGACGGTGCACATGCCCGCGAAGGTGGACGCGTCGATGTTGAGCTTGGTCCGCAGGGCCGCGAGCTCGTCGGCGAGCAGGATCGCCTGATCGATCGGCTCCGCGGCCCAGGCGATCTGCACGCCGATCTGGTGGGGGACGTCGGAGAACTCGTCGAACGCCCGCGCATACTCGGGCTTGGGCGGCGGCTCGGGGGCGTTGGTGCCCGCGCTCGCGCTCGCGCCTCCGCTCGCGCTCAGATCACAACCAGCGAACAACACCAGCGAGCTGCACAAGCTCAGCCCGGCCAGCGTGGAGCCCCAGCGTGCGTGTCGCTGGGAGCCCGGAGAGGGAGGGTGCTGGTTGGATTCAACGTACAGCGACGTCACGCGGCGACGCTCGCACGCAGGCCAGGCGGCCGTCAATACAGTTTGCGCAGCTGCGCACTGTAGGTAATGCGTGGGGGCCATTATGCCCGGTTTGGCGATCGCCGCAGGTGAGTTTTGGTTGCTCACTGGCGGGCGCTGATCGAGCGCACGCGGATCCCCGCTTGGTCGACGCAAAACTGGATCTCGAGGCCCGCGATAGCGACCCCGAATTCACGCTCGAGATCGCCGCGTTGGTGGGCCGGCCGTGGATCCCAGCGCAGGGTCTCGACGATCGTCCGGCGCAGCTGCTCGTGGCCAAGGTGGCGCTCGAGCGCGTCCGCGGCCCCCGGATCGAAGCGCACCGGCAGCGGCTCGGGCTGGCTTGGCGCCCAGTCGCAGCGGGCGTCGGCGGGCTGCTCGGCCCACGGCAGGTGGGGCTTGATGTCGAGCACCGGCGTGTTGTCGAGCAGGTCGGCATCGGCTACGCGCAGGGTCCGATCTTCAATCGCGATCAGCCGGACGAGCGAGAGCCCGATCGGGTTGGGCCGATGCGGCGCTCGGGTAGCGAACACCCCTAGTCGCGCGGCGCCGCCGAGCCGCGGAGGCCGAACCGTCGGCCGCCAACCTTGCGCGACACTCTGGTGAAACCAGCTCAACACCCAGATGTGAGACACGCCCTCGAGCCCGCGCAGGGCCGCGGCGTCGATCCGCTCGCGGTCGAGCTCGATCGTGGCCTCGACTCCGCGGGTCAGCCCGCTTTGCCGGGGGATCCCAAACTTCTCGGGCCACGGCGAGCGCACGTGGCCGATCACCTCGAGGGTGATGGGCGGCGCGGTCATGGTCCGGGCGTCGCCTGCATGATCCGCTGGGTCGCGGGGTGACCGGTGTCGACGAGCGCGGCGGTCCGCTCGCGGTAGCAGCTCGCTTCGATCACGTGGACCGCCGACACGATCGAGCCGACCCCGGGGTAGTGCTCGTTGACGCGGCCGAGCTCGCGGGCACCGACGCGGGCGAGGTAGGGGAGCGCGGCGCGGTTGATGATCGGCTCGATGACCGTGGTCGTCAGGGCCAGGTCGTGGCCGGCTTCGTCGAACTGCTCGGCGAGGGCTCGCAGCGCCAACGCGGCGCCCCAGTAGCGGTGCCGGAACGCCGGCAGGACCCCGAGCTGATCAAAGTAGGTGATGCGCCGCGCGAGCGCGGCCTCGACGTCGAAGCTCGGCGCCCAGACGATCGCGTCGCGTCGGGCCCAGACCGGCGACTGGCGCAGGACCGGATCATCGAGGGTCATCGCGAAGCCCACGACCCGGTGCTCGACCTCGAGCAGCCAGACCCGCGCGACCTCGAGCAGCGCGCGATAGGTCTCGAGCTCGCTGCCGAGCAAGAACCCGCCCTCGCTGGTCTGCTCGGCTCGCGGCATCGGCAACCCGCGCTTGATCTCGATGAGCGCGTCGACGTCCGCGGGCGTCGCCCGCCGCAAGCGGGCCCCGTTGCCAATGTCGAGGCTGCCAATCGCGATCATGATTGGCCTGCGTGGTCGATGATCTCGCTGACCTCGATGATCCGCGGGCCGCGAAGCTGGGCGAGGATCGCCGCGGTGATCGTCTCGACCTTTTGGTTGTCGGCGTGCTCGGGGGGCAGCGGCTCGCGGTGGTCGGGCAGGGCGTACCAAGGCAGCTTGGGCAGGCGATGGTGGGTGCCGTGCTCGTTGAAGTTGAGCAGCCACCACGAGGCGATCGGCGAGGGCCGGAGGCTGCGGACGTGAAACCGGACCGCCGGGCCGTAGCTGGTCTCGTAGTGATAGATGTAGACGAGCAGCGAATACACCCAGGCGAAGGCCAGCAGCGGCCAGCCCAGGGTCAGGGCCCAGACCCGCGCGCCCAAGCCCCACGCGACCCCGAGGTGCAGGCCGAGGCCGAGGCCGAAGCTCGCGAGCGAGCGGAGCTGATCGCCCGTTCGCCAGCCCTTGAACGCCGGTGAGATCCGGCGGGCGAGCGGCAGCGGCATGACCAAGAACAGCACCACCGAGATCAGCGAGTGGATGAAGAACCCGCCGGCGAACACCGCGAGGTACCAAAGCAGGTGACACCAGGCCCGCCGCAGCCAGGTCGGCTGGCCGGCGACCACGAAGGTGTCGAGCGCCGAGGTTTGGTGGTCGCGGCGGTTGTGGCCGTGGTGGAAGGCGTGGATCTTCCGGTGGATCCGCAGCGGCAGCATCAACGGCAAGAGCACGAGCTGGCCGAGCAGATCGTTGATGCGCCGGTCGTCGGGCCACAGCTTGGCGTGCGAGGCCTCGTGCGCGACCACGTAGAGCCGGTGCAGCCAGCAGCCTTGGGCGAGGATCAGCGCTGGGGTTGCGAGCGCACGCAGGCCGGGGCCGTCGACCAGGACCGTCGCCACAGCGAGCAGCGCCGCGACGGCGAGGGACTCGAGCACGAGCCGCGTGGAGATCAACCGATGGCGGGGGAGGTCACGCATGCTCGCGGTCTCGGTTGTCGCCCACGCGGGTGCCTGGATCAATTGCGATGAGCGCGGGTCGATTAAAATGGACCCCGCGACCGTGATCCAAACACTCGACCTCAGCCGCCCGCGAGGTCCCCATGAGCACCGAGGTCCAAGTCGAAGACATGCCCGCCGATCAGCTCGAGCCGGGCGAGGTGATCGGCAGCCGCTACCGGGTCGAGCAGCTCTGGCGCGACCACCCCTTGGGCGAGCTCTATTGCTGCCGTGACCTCGCTGGCGGCGGGCGGGTCGCGCTCCAACGGCTGCGCCGGGAATTCGCTGGGGACGGGGTCCGCGATCGGCTGTTTGAAACCCGCGGGCGCGCGGCGCTCGGGACCACGCTGGTCCTCGACATCCTCGACTACGGCGTCGACCTCGATCACCGCCCGTTCCTCGTCGGGCCTTGGATCGAGGCGCTGACCCTCGCCGAGCTCGAGCGGCCGCTTGGGTTTCACGAGGCCCTGCAGATCATCGAGCGCCTCGCGACGGCGTTGAGCTCCGCGCACGCCGAGCGCTTGGTCCACGGCGGGCTCGAGCCGTCGAGCGTGCTGATCGAGCGCGACGAGGCCAGCCGCGCGCGGGTCGTCGGCCTGCTCGGCTTTGGGCTCGTCCCTGCGCTTGGCGCTGGCGCCGAGAAGAGCCGCTCGCTGCCGCTGGTCATGTCACCGGCCTACATCGCCCCGGAGCTGATCGGCGGCGCGCCGCTCAGCCCCGCCGCCGATGTCTACGCCCTCGGCGTCCTGCTGTGGGAGCTGATCCACGGCGCGCCTCCGTTTCGCGGCCCGACCTTGCGGGTGCTCGACGCCCACCTCAACCGGGCGCTGCCCGAGCTCGAGCTGCCGTTCGACGCGCCGCCAGCCTTCGATTGGGTCCTGCGCCGGATGCTGGCCAAGAACCCCGTCGACCGCTTCGCCGACGCTGGAGCCGTCGCCGCGCAGCTGCGTGAATTCGCGGTCGACGAGGACGCGACCTTGGTGTTCGACCGGCGCCCGGTCAAGGTCAGCGCCGCGACCAAGACCGGCGTCGAGCTCAGCTTGCCCGCGCAGGTGGTCGAGGCGCCCGAGTGGGCGCCCGTCCGCAACCGGGCCCGCAGCTGGACCGCGGCGCTGGTGATCCTCACTACGCTCGCGCTCGCGCTGTGGGTCGGCGTGAGCCGCTGGAGCAGCCCGAGGATCGAGGCCATCGAGGTCTTCGCCGCGGCGACCAGCGAGCGCCTGTGGGCTCAGGAGGCGGCGGCCGAGGCCTTGGCCGTTGGCCGCCCGGACGCGCCGCCCCCAGCGGACCTCGCCGCGCCGCTCCCCGAGCTCGCGCCGCTCCCCGAGCTCGCGCCGCTCCCCGCGAAGCTGAGCGCGGCCAGCTTCCGCGCCCACAAGACCCCGCTCTACGCCAACATCGAGGCCCGCTGCGTCGACGACCCCATCCGCCGAACCGTCAAGGTCGCCGTGCGGGTCAACCCCGACGGCCAGGTCCGCGCCGCGAAGGTGCTCGGCAGCATGGCGTCGACCGGGCTCGGGCGCTGCGTGCGACGGCAGGCCCAGCGCCTGCGGTTTCCAGGGACCCAGGCGGGGGGCTCTTACGTCTACACCCTGCGGCTCCGCTGAGATCGGCTAGCCGATCGGCTCGAACATGTCGCAGGTCGTGTCGATCAAGTCGACGGCCTGCTCGAAGAAGCTCGCGTAGTTGTCCGCGCACACCGATCCGCTGATGGTGTTGGGAAACTTTTGGATGAACTCGCGCAGCTTGACCGGATCATCGGAGCCCGCCGGGCAGATCGGGACAGCCGCGTCGGTGTCGTTGATCAGGCCCAACATGACGATTGAAGTGGGGTCGCCGCCCTTTCGGGCCAGGACCGCCTCGTACCAAGAATTGGCCGTGCCCGGCGAGTACGAGTCCTCCTCGTCGGTGATCAGCGTGACGACCAACACCGCGTCATCGCGCAAGAACCCCGAGTTGCAGCCGCCAGGACCGTTGATCGCCGGCTGCAGCGCCGCGATCAACGACTCGGCTTGGCGCTCGGCCCCCGAGCCGCTGGTCCCGACGTTGGCGATGCAGCTAAACCTCCCGGGCAGCGCCAAGAAGGGCTCGGCCGGCGTAATGTAGCGCTGGCCCCCGACGAGCTCGCAGTATTGATTGCTCGCGCCGGTGCCGATCGGGTAGTTGACCCCTGCGCCAAGGGTGTCGTCGCAGACCGAGGGCGCGCTCTGGGTGCACGCGTTGATGTCCCCGAATTGGCAAAGCTGGGGGAAAAAGCCGCATTGAATCGGGTCGCAGCCGCTCCAAAACTCATCGGTCTTGACGACCATGATGTGGTAGCTGTCGACGTCGACGACGGTCTGTTGGATCTTCGTCATGAACGGCTGAAAGCTAGCGAGCAGGTTCGCCTGCTTGTTGCCCATCGACCCCGAGTTGTCGATCACGAACAGGAAGTCGATGGCTTGGCAGCCCTGGGCGCCGCCGCCTTCGTTGCCGGCGCTGGTCCGCCCGTCTTCGTCGCCGCCGAGGGTGTCGAGCTTGATGCCGCCGCTGTCGGTGGGGTCGGAGTCGTCGCCGCCGCTGGTCCCGATGCCATCGTTGCCGTCGTTGCTGTCGACCCCGTCGTTGCTGCCGAACTCGTCGCTGCCGAGCGTGACCCCGCTCCCGTAGGCGCTCGTCCTGCCGTCGCTGTCACCGCAGGCGAGGGATGAGAGCAGCAGGGGGGCGGCGAGGGCAATCCATGGGGTCTTGAACATGACAGGCGTCCGGCAGGGCAATCTCAGACAAGTATGGTGGAGGCATCGCGAGGCCGAGGTCAAGCATTGCCGCCTGTTATGCTCGGCGCGTGAGGACTGGCCGTGGACCCAACGAGAGCGTCACCCCATCAACGACGCGAGAGGGCGATGATCCCGCGACCCGCGATCGTGAGGTTTTTGACTCCCTCGAACCCGACGCCCACGACGAGGTTCGGGTGCCCAACATGCTGCAGCGCGTGCTCGAGAGCGGGCTTCGGCGGGATGACGCGCGCTTGCAAGAAGTGTTTTGCACGCTCGAGGACATCGACGGGCGGGCGCTCGGCTTCGACTCGTTCTCTCACGCGATCGGCCCGTGCCGGGTGCTGGTCGAGCGGGCGCTGGCCGGGCGCTTGGCGATCCCCGACTTCCCCAGCTTCACCGCCGAGATCGAGGCGATCTATCAAGCCAGCCTCGCGCGCCGCGACGGCGCCCTGCCGACCTACATCCCGCAGCTCGCCCGCGTCGACCCGGAGCGGTTCGCGGCGACGATCTGCACCATCGACGGGCAGATGTTCTCGGTCGGCGACGCGACCGTCGACTTCTCGGTCCAGTCCTGCGCCAAGCCCCTGAACTACTGCCTCGCGCTCGAGGAGCACGGCGCCGAGCACGTCCACCGCTACGTCGGGCGTGAGCCGAGCGGGCGCGGGTTCAACGAGCTCTCGCTCGACGCGGGCGGTCGGCCGCACAACCCGATGATCAACTCCGGGGCGATCATGGCCTGCGCGCTGATCAAGCAGGGCAGGGAGCTCGCCGATCGGTTCGAGTACGTGATCGACTCGTACCGGAACCTCGCCGGCGGCCGCAAGGTCGGGTTCTCCAACTCCGTGTACCTCTCGGAGCGGCGCAGCGCCGATCGTAATTTTGCCTTGGGCTACTTGATGCGTGAGCACCAGGCGTTCCCGCCTGACACGCCGCTGATCGAGACCCTCGAGTTCTACCTTCAGTGCTGCGCGATCGACGCCAACACCGAGGTCATGGCGGTCATGGCCGCGACCTTGGCCAACGCCGGCGTGTGCCCAACCACAGGCCAGCGCGCGTTCAAGCCCGGGACCGTCCAAAATTGCCTGTCGCTGATGTCGAGCTGCGGCATGTATGACTTCTCCGGTGAGTTCGCCTTTACCGTCGGGCTCCCGGCCAAGAGCGGCGTGTCTGGGGCGATCATCGGCGTCGTGCCCAACGTCATGGGCTTTTGTACCTGGTCGCCGCGGCTCGACGAGCACGGCAACAGCGTGCGCGGCCTCGACTTCTTCCGGCGCTTGGTCGAGACCTACAACTTCCACGCGTTCGACAACCTCACCGGCATGTCCGGCAAGAAGGATCCGCGCCTGAGCCGGGCGAAGGAGTTCGCCGACGAGGTCGGGCAGGTGACCTGGGCCGCGAGCTTTGGCGACCTGCGGGGCATCCGGCAGCTGATCGCCCGGGGCGTCGACCCGGAGCGCGGCAACTTCGACGATCGCACGCCCTTGCACCTCGCCGCCGCCGAGGGCCACGCCGAAGTGGTCGAGTACCTGCTCGGGCTCGGCGTCGATCCGCGGCCCGTCGATCGCTTCGGCAACACGCCGCTCGACGACGCCACTCGTGAAGGCCACGCCAAGGTCGTCACGCTGCTCGCCGAGCGCGAGACTCGGCGGCACTGACGGCTCGCCGAGCTACGGGCCAAATGGCCGCGTGGCTCGTGAGATCCGCGAGACCGTCAAGGACATTGGCGTAGCGATCGTCGCGCTCGCCAACTCGGACGACGGCGACCTGCTCCCAAGAGCACGCTAGCAGCCCGTGGTGAAACCCATCGCGGCTCAGAGCACGCCCTTGGGGCCCGATCCCTGTGTCCCGAAACCTTGCAGTACGCCCGGTACAACTGCGGTTTCGGTCCTTGGCCTCGGGCCCCAATGACGCACTCTGAGCCGCGATGGGTTTCAC
>Ga0114946_10003209_pt1 | contig 11103 bp, 8 predicted proteins | sample WalLakDeSediment_FD_88676 | JGI IMG/M metagenome (GOLD analysis project Ga0114946, IMG submission 88676) | Lake sediment microbial communities from Walker lake, Nevada to study Microbial Dark Matter (Phase II) - Walker Lake 11/02/13 Deep Sediment | ecosystem: Environmental > Aquatic > Freshwater...
ATGCGGACTTTCGCGAACCCGTAGTATCTATATTGGAGTCCGGCGGCACGATCCGCTTCGCCGACCAGGGCCCGGGCATCTCCGACAAGCAGAGGGCCGTCCTGCCCGGATTCACGACAGCGACAGGCCGGATGAAGGGGGTCATCCGCGGGGTAGGGTCGGGTCTCCCGATCGTGAACGACTTTCTCGGCTTCTCGGGCGGCTCGCTCGAGATCGACGACAACCTCGGGTACGGTACTGTGGTCACGATACGATCGGCCAACCATGCGCCACCAGCGCCGCTGCGTCCGGATCTCCGGGAGCCCCGGGCGGACGAGGCGCCGGGTGCTCCCGCCGCCTCGTCCGCGGGCTTCCCGCCCCTGTCCACCCGCCAGAAGCAGGTCCTCTCTCTGGTGCTGGAGTTGGGGGAGGTCGGCCCTACCATCGTCTCGAAGGAGCTGTCGGTCGCCCTTTCAACAGCCTACCGGGACCTTGCCTATCTCGAACACAACGGGCTCATCGAGTCCGACGCCTCGGGCAAGCGCGTTCTCACGCCTGAGGGCTCGTCCTATCTCGATAGCCTCTTCGCACAGTGACCTCCCGGGGGGAATCAATGCAGACGTACGATGTCGACCAAGTGTGGTCCGATGTTCTCGACGTGGTCCGGTCCGAACTCAACACTCCGACGTTCAAGACGTGGTTCGAGCACACGTCTCCCATCGAGATCGCCGGTGACTCCCTCGTAGTCGCGGTACAGAACGAGTTCGCGCGCGAGTGGCTGGATTCGCGCTACTCGGGGCTGCTCCGCTCGGCGCTGTTCGAGGTGATGGGCCGAGAGGTATCGGTCTCGTTCACGGTGCCCGCCGATACCGCTCTCCTCTCCGGCGAAGAAGACACTCGCGCGTCCGAACCCGAAGAGGAGGCTGCTCCCGAGCCGCCGGCTCCGTCCCGATCCGACAACGGGCAGCTGAGCCCGAAGTATACGTTCGATTCGTATGTCATGGGCGCGTCAAACCAGTTCGCCCACGCTGCGGCCCTGGCCGTGGCCGAGGCACCCGGTCGCGCCTATAACCCGCTGTTCATCTATGGCGGTGTCGGGCTGGGCAAGACCCACCTGCTGCAGGCCATCGGCCACTACGTCCAGTCGAGTTTCCCTCACCTGAAGGTGAAGTACGTCTCGACCGAGCAGTTCACGAACGACTTCATCAACTCCATCGGTGATCGCGACAAGAAGCGCATCGACGGGTTCCGGAGGCAGTACCGCACGAATGACGTATTGCTGGTCGATGACATCCAGTTCCTCAAGGGCAAAGAGGGGACCCAGGAAGAGTTCTTCCACACCTTCAACACGCTGCAGCAGGCCGGGAAGCAGGTCGTCCTTTCCTCGGACAGGCCGCCCAAGGACATCGAGAAACTCGAGGAGCGGCTCAGGAGCCGGTTCGAGATGGGTCTCATAACCGACATCCAGCCTCCTGACCTCGAGACCCGCATCGCCATTCTCCGGCGAAACGTGGAGGCCCAGAATCTGGCTGTTCCCGATGACGTCCTTACCTTCATCGCGGATCGGGTGTCGTCCAACATACGCGAGCTCGAAGGTGCTCTTATCCGCGTCATGGCCTTCAGCTCTCTCACGCGGCACCCTGTCGATATTGAGCTTGCCCGCAGCGTCCTGAAGGACATCTTCCCCGAGCGCTCCACTCGGCCTATCTCTGTTTCTACGATCCAGCGCGAGGTCTGTAAGTATTACTCTCTCTCGCACTCAGAACTCGTCGGCGGCAAGCGCTCTCAGTCGATCGTCTATCCGCGTCAGGTAGCGATGTACCTCTCTCGCGAACTCACGGAACTCTCGTTGCCGGCCATTGGGGCTGAGTTCGGAGGTCGTGACCATACAACCGTCATGCACGCCAAGGAGAAGATTCGAAAGCTCATGGCCGCCGACCGTGATGTCTACAACCAGATACAGGCTCTCACCAATCAGATTCGACAGAAGACCTGATCATCTAATGGTTGTGGAGCGACCTGTGGACAAGAGGGGGATTGCCTGGGCATCATCCGGTGACGCTGTGGGTAGATGTCTCTGCCTGAGGACAGTGTGGACGGGGAGTAACACTTCCCACACATGTTCTCTACAGTGGACACGCCGGGTCTGACAAGGAAGAACGAAGGGTACCCACACCATCCACAGCCCCTATTACTACTACTATTGTCCTGAGATATATCGAAAGGAACAGAAGACATGAAGCTGACAGTCGCCCGTGGAGAGCTTGTTGACGCACTCACCGTCGTGAGTCGGGGGCTCTCGTCCCGATCGACTCTCCCGATCCTTTCAGGGATTCTCGTGTCGGCCTCATCAGACGGGGTAGTCACGCTCCAGGCGACCGATCTCGAGATTTCCGTTAGGAAGAACCTCCCGATGGTCTCTGTCGAGAGGGAAGGGACGACAGTCGTTCCGGGTAAGCTCCTCACGGATATCGTCAGGTCCTTACCCGAAGCCGCGGTGACGCTTTCTCTCGAGGGAGACAGCCTCTCCGTATCCTGTCTACAGTCATCGTTTGCGGTGCGCACACTGCCGGCCGACGATTTCCCGCGATTCCCCGAGATCGAGCCCGAGAAGTCGATCTCTCTGCCTTCCGCCCGGGTGAGCGAGATCGTGAGGCATGTTTCGAAGGCGGTGAGCCGGGACGAAACACGGCCCGTGTTGACTGGAATCCTCCTCACCGTCGAAGGGAACAGCGTGAGGATGGTGTCCACGGACTCGTACCGCCTCGCGGTCAAGGAGCTACTCGTCGAGGAGGGGTCCTTCGAAGACGTCCAGGTGGTAGTGCCTGGCAAGGTCATGGAAGAGGTCTCGCGGCTGGCTCCCGAGCCCGAGGAGATCACGATCGGCGTGAGTGATAACCAGGCGGTCTTCGCGTTCGGAACCACTGAATTCGTAGCGAGGCGAATCGAAGGGACCTTTCCGAACTATCGGCAGCTCATCCCCAAAGAAAGTGAGACCACGGTTGTGGTCTCTCGTGAAGAGGCCGTGTCGGCGGTGAAGAGAGTCTCCCTTCTTGCCCAACACAACACCCCGCTACGCCTGACGATCAACGCCGAGGACCAGACGCTGAGCCTCTCCGCACAGACGCTTGACGTAGGGGATGCGTCCGAGGACCTGATGGTGAAGGTGGAGGGTCCCGACGTCGAAATCGCATTCAACCACTCGTTCTTGCTGGACGGTCTGCTCGCCGCGGATGGCGAATCGGTACAGGTGAGCATCGTGAGTCCTCTGAAGCCAGGCGTGATCACCAGCTCTCAGGACGAGGGCTTCCTCTACCTGCTGATGCCGGTCCGGCTGGGTTAGAGAGAGAGCCAGTGTCCGAGCTCCGGGTCCTTTCGGTTTCCCTGGCGAGGTTCCGAAACCACACGGCGTGGTCCTCGGATCTGGACGGGAGGCTGACGGTCCTGGTAGGGCAGAACGCGGCCGGTAAGACGAACATCCTCGAAGCGATGATGGTTGCCGCAACAGGCGGGTCGTTTCGTTCCTTCATCTGGGAAGACCTGGTGAAACGGGGCGAGAGTGAAGCGGTGGTGGCCGTGCAAGCGGCGAGGGACGGGGCCCCGATCGACGTCGCGCTGAGAGTGGAGAGCTCCGGAGGCCGGGAGTACTCGTTGAACGGCCGCCGCAGACGACGCCTGTCAGACGTGGTCGGTAGGATCCCGATGGTATCGTTCGTGCCCGAGGACCTGTCGATGTCGAAGGGTCCGCCAGAAGCGAGACGTACCCCGATAGACGCGCTCGGAGACCGGTTGTCCGCCGCCTACTCCGCGATCAGGATCGAGTACGGCCGGCTTGTCCGGCAGAGGAACGCCCTTCTGAGGCAGGGGGCGCCCGACGACCAGCTGGAGCCGTGGGACGAGATGGTCGCCAGCGTGGGGTCCTCACTGGCCATGCACCGGACGAGGCTGCTCGCCCGCATGGAGCAGTCGGCGATAGAGGCCTACGGGCGGGTGAGCGAGGGGGAGAGACTTACGGTGGGCTACAAGGCCGACTGGGCTTCCGCCACCCTCGAGCCGGCGGAAGCCGCGGAGATGCCGAAGGACGAGATAGCAAACGCGATAGCGGTCGCACTGCGCGAGAGGCGGTCCCGGGAGCGGGAGCGAGGCAGCACGCTCGCGGGACCCCATCGCGATGACGTTGCCCTGTCCATAGACGGCCACGCCGTGAGGACTTACGCGTCTCAGGGTCAGCATCGCACCGTGGCTCTTGCCTGGAAGATGGCGGAGGTGGCCGTGGTGGCGGAGGTGGCCGGGGTGAGGCCGCTTCTGCTGCTCGACGACGTGATGTCAGAACTCGACGAGAAGCGCAGGACCGCGCTGGCCGAGTACGTCATCACCGGACCGCAGGCGATCGTCACGACGACGAACCTTTCGTATTTCGCAAGCGACATGCTTGACGCCGCGACCGTGGTGAGGGTCGGAGATGGGTGAGCGCAAGGGGCGCGTGGTCCGGCTGGGTGATGTGGTGGGAGGGCTGATCCGGCCCTCCGATCGCCGAGGGGGGCTGCTCAAGGCGCGAGCCTCGGAGGCATGGCCGGAGATAGCGGGCCCGGAGATAGCCGGACACACAGTCGGGATGGGAGTCCGGGGCGGAGAGCTCAACGTCCACGTTGACTCGCACGCCTGGGCGGCCCAGCTTGCCCTGCTGGCAGAGGAGCTCCGGGGACGACTCAATTCAGCTCTCGGTGAGGAGGCGGTAAGAAGCATCCGCTTCACTGTCTCGAGGGCGGTAGGCGACGCCCGGTCCGGAGAGGAGGCGGAGGCGAACGCGCGCCGGCGCTACGGAGGGGAACCGGTGGAGCCCGAACCGCTCAGCGAGGCGGAGATCCTGCAGATCGAGGAGGAGGCTCAGGGAATCGAAAGCGAGGCCCTGCGCGAGGCGGCGATACGAGCCAGAATGAGGGACCGAGAGGTGAAAAAGGCTCGGGAGGCACGCAAGTCGGCACAGGGGCCTTCTGGCGGCTCGACAGGCGGCAAGAAACCGCTGTTACCCTAGGCATTGTGTTAAAATAGGTGGGAGGACCACAATATGTCGTGGTTCATTCCCTGACACCCCGGCGCAAGGCGCCGCGCGAAGGAGTCGGTGTGCCCGAGAAGACATACTCAGGTAAGGACATCCAGGTTCTTGAGGGGCTCGAAGCCGTACGCAAACGGCCGAGCATGTATATCGGATCGACCGGTCCGAAAGGGCTCCACCATCTCGTATACGAAGTGGTCGACAACTCGGTCGACGAAGCGCTCGCGGGATACTGCACGACGATCGACATCGTCATCCGGCCCGACGGCTCGGTGACGGTTACCGACAACGGCCGGGGAATCCCGGTCGACAACGTCCCGAAGCACCGCAAGCCCGCCGTCGAGGTCGTCCTCACCGTTCTGCATGCGGGAGGTAAGTTCGGCGGCGACGGCTACAAGGTCTCCGGCGGGTTGCACGGCGTCGGCGTGTCTGTGGTCAATGCGCTTTCCAGTAGTCTCGAGGTCGAGGTCAGGCGCGACGGCAAGATCTGGACGCAGGCCTACGAGTACGGCAAGCCGACCGCACCGCTCAGGGCAACCGGGCGGGCCAAGTCGAGCGGCACGAGCGTCACGTTCTGGCCGGACGCCGAGATCTTCGAGACCGTCGACTTCGACTTCGATACCCTGTCCACCCGGATGCGCGAGACGGCGTTCCTCAACAAGAACCTCAAGATCATCCTGACCGACGAGCGGGAGCTCGAGCCGCGGCGCGAGGAGTTTCGCTACGCCGGCGGCATCATCGACTTCGTGAAGTACCTCAACGAGTCGAAGGACACGGTCCACAACAAGGTCATCTACTTCGAGTCTGAGGGGAGCGAGGGCGTCGCCGAGGTGGCCATGCAGTGGAATACCGGCTACTCGGACGCGGTGCTCGCGTTCGCCAACAACATCAACACGCACGAAGGCGGTACTCACCTCGAGGGCTTCAAGAACGCCCTGACGCGCACGGTCAACGACTACGCCCGGCGCCAGGGGATCCTGAAAGAGAAGGACGACAACCTCTCCGGCGAGGACATCCGCGAGGGCCTCGTTGCGATCGTCTCGGTCAAGCTCAGGGACCCGCAGTTCGAGGGTCAGACCAAGACGAAGCTCGGCAACACCGAGATGCGCGGCTTCGTGCAGTCGACCGTGATGCAGGCGCTTGCCGAGTACCTCGAGGAGAACCCTAAGCCTGCGCGCTCCATCGTCAACAAGTCAGCCCAGGCCGCGAAGGCCCGTGCAGCCGCGCGCAAGGCGCGCGAGCTCACGCGGCGCAAGGGCCTGCTCGAGTCCACCACGCTCCCCGGCAAGCTCGCCGACTGCTCGGTGCGCGATCCCGAACTCACCGAGATATACCTGGTAGAGGGCGACTCGGCAGGCGGCAGCGCCAAGCAGGCGCGGGACCGCTCGTTCCAGGCGATCCTGCCGCTCAAGGGCAAGATCCTCAACGTCGAGAAGGCGGGGATCAACCGCGCACTCGCGTCCGACGAGATCCAGGCGATGATCACCGCACTCGGCACGAGCATCGCCGAGGAGTTCGATCTGAGTCAGGCGCGCTACCACAAGGCGATCATCATGACCGACGCCGACGTGGACGGCGCACACATCCGATGTCTCATCCTCACGTTCTTCTACCGCTACATGCGCGAGATGATCGAGGCGGGCTACGTCTACATCGCACAACCGCCCCTGTTCAAGATGTCCGTCGGCAAGAAGCACGAGTATGCGTACTCCGAGCGGCAGCTCCAGCAAGCTCTGGCGCGCCTGCCTGAGAACACGAAGTACAGCCTGCAGCGCTACAAGGGTCTGGGTGAGATGAACCCGGAACAGCTGTGGGAGACAACGATGGATCCGGCCCGGCGCACGCTGATGCAGGTGACGGTGGACGACGCGCTCGGAGCGGAGAAGTCTTTCGTCGATCTCATGGGCGACCAGGTGGAGCCGAGGCGGGAGTTCATCCAGCGACACGCCAAAGACGTGCGCTTCCTGGACATCTAGTGCCGAGCGGACGGACGGACGATGGCGCACGGTCCACAGAGGCGGGAACCGAGGCGGTTCGAGCCACCGCCGTGGGAGCGCGAGCAGTTCGAGCAGCTCGAGCGGGAACGTCAGGAGCGGGAGCAGCGAGCGCGGGAGGCCGCAGAGGCTGCGAGGCCCGCACCGGCGCAGGCCCCGCCCCCTCCGCCGGCTACGGTCGACGCGGCCGGGGCACAGCCCGCGGTGGAGCTGGCGTCCGCTCCGCAGGGGCACCCGGAGGGACCGGACCCGACCCGGGTGGACGCGATGCTCGTGGCGCTGAAAGCCGAGGAGCCGCCCGCAGTTCAAGGGGCGTGGAAGTTCGGCCTCGTGGCGGCGGTGTTCGTGGGTACGGTGGGGTTGATGCTGGTGGTTTGGGGCATGGTCGCCCTCGCACGAAGTGCGGGGAGCGGGCCGGCCGGAGTAATGGGTGCAACGATCATGAGCGTTATGGGCGCCCTGTTCGTAGGGCTTGCCGCATGGATGGGCGCGCGTAGTCTCAAACAGCGAGGAGTGCTCTAAGTGGCAGACGACATCACGGGCGGAACGGTAATCCCTATGGACATCCAGCAGGAGCTCAGGGAGAGCTTCCTGGAGTATTCCATGAGCGTCATCGTCGCGCGCGCGCTGCCCGACGTGCGCGACGGCCTCAAGCCGGTACACCGGCGCATCCTCTACGCCATGAACGAGTCCGGGCTCACCGCGGGCCGCTCGTACAAGAAGTCCGCGTGGACCGTCGGTGAGGTCATCGGTAAGTACCACCCGCACGGTGACGCCGCCGTCTACGACACCATGGTCCGCATGGCCCAGGACTGGGCGATGCGAGCGCCGCTCGTTGACGGGCACGGCAACTTCGGCTCGGTGGACGGGGACTCCGCCGCCGCCATGCGATACACGGAAGCGCGCCTCCAGAAGATATCGATGGAGCTCCTGCGCGACCTCGAGAAGGATACCGTCGACTTCGGCCTGAACTACGATGAGTCCCTGCGCGAGCCGCTTGTTCTCCCGGCCCGCTACCCGAACCTGCTGGTCAACGGCTCGGCCGGCATCGCGGTCGGCATGGCGACGAACATCCCGCCCCACAACCTGGGCGAAGTCATCGATGCGGTCACGATGATGATCGACAACCCCGAGGCCACGGTCGAGGAGCTCATGACCGTCCTGCCCGGCCCCGACTTCCCGACCGGCGGCATCATCATGGGCAAGGAAGGCATCCGCGACGCGTACGCGACCGGCCGCGGCTCGATCAAGGTGCGAGGCAAGGCGCACATCGAGCAGACCTCGACCGGCCGCACCCGCATCATCATCACCGAGATCCCCTACACGGTGAACAAGGCTAAGCTCGTGACCAAGATCGCCGAGCTCGTGCGCGAAAAGAAGCTCACCGAGATCAGCGACCTGCGGGACGAGTCGGACCGCAGGGGCATGCGCGTCGTCGTAGAGCTGAAGCAGGCGTGCATACCGCAGGTCGTGCTCAACAAGCTGTTCAAGCACACGTCGCTGCAGACCGGGTTCGGCGTCATCACGCTCGCGCTCGTCGACGGCGTGCCCCGCACGCTCACGCTCCCCGAGGTCCTGCGCCACTACATCGACTTCCAGAAGGAGGTCATCACCCGCAGGACCCGGTTCGAGCTGCGCAAAGCCGAGGAGCGCGCCCACATCCTCGAGGGCTATGTCATCGCGCTCGACAACATCGACGAGGTCATCAAGATCATCCGGGGCAGCGCGGACGACACTGAGGCGAAAGCCCGTCTCATCGAGCGCTTCGCCCTGTCGGAGGCGCAGACCGACGCGATCCTCGAGATGCGCCTGCGCCGCCTCACCGGGCTGGAGCGTGGCAAGATCGAGGAGGAGCTCGCCGAGTTGCGCGAGCGCATCGCCTGGCACAAGAAGGTCCTTGGCGACATCACTCTCGTGCTCCAGATCATCAAGGAAGAGATGGCCGAGGTCCGGGCCAAGTTCGCGAACGACCGCCGTACCGAGATAACCGGCGTGGCCCACGACCTCGACGTCGAGGACCTCATCGCCGAGGAGGACATGGTCGTCACCATCACGCAGGCCGGCTACGTGAAGCGCCTGCCGGTGGCGACGTTCCGTCAGCAGAAGCGCGGCGGCAAGGGTGTGGCCGGCACCAACCTGCGCGAGAACGACTTCGTCGAGCACCTCTTCATCAGCTCGACCCACGACTACGTTCTCTTCTTCTCAACGAAGGGCAAAGTCTACCGCCTGAAGGTCCACGAGCTCCCGGTCGGTTCGCGCCACGCGCGGGGCACGGCCATCGTCAACCTTCTGCCCTTCGCACAGGACGAACGGATAGCTGCCGTCATCAACACCCGTGAGTTCTCGCCCGACGACTACCTGCTCTTCGCCACCAGGCAGGGGATGAGCAAGAAGACGGCGATGGACGCGTACGATCGCAGCCGGCGCGACGGGATCATCGCCATCAACCTGCGCGATGACGACGAGCTCATCAGCGTGCGCCGGGTCCGCGACGGCGAGCGGGTCGCGATGGTCTCGACCGCAGGCAAGGCCATCGTCTGGGACGAGAGCGACGCCCGCCCGATGGGGCGCGACACGATGGGCGTCAAGGGCATGGCCCTCAAGGCGGGCGAGCACGTCCTCGGCATGGAGATCGCCCCACCCGACAGCGAGCTGTTCGTCGTCACCGAGCGGGGGTACGGAAAGCGCACTCCGATGGGCGACTACCCGGTCCAGAAGCGCGGCGGCATGGGCGTGAAGACCATCCAGGTCACGCCGAAGAAGGGCCCGCTCGCCGGCATGAAGATCGTCCAGCCTACGCACGAGCTCATGCTTATCTCGGAGGAGGGCGTCATCATCCGCGTCCGTGCGGAGGACGTCTCCCGACTCGGCCGTTCGACTCAGGGCGTCAAGGTGATGAACGTCTCGGCGGCCGACCGGGTGCGTGGCATCGCGCGTGTCTCGTCGAGCAAGAAGCGCAAGGCGAAGGTCGCCGAGGGACAGGGCCAGCTGGTCCCCGAGGACACGGCGGACGCCTCCGCGATCGCATGTCCCGCGCCGGTGTCCGATGAGGAGCGGGAGGCCGCGGCCGAAGAGCTCGCGAGCGAGGAGTTCGAAGACCTTGGTGAGGAGTAGGACCGACTGAGATGGCCCCGACAGGCCTCGGCGGACGAGTCCGCGCGCTCCTCTTCGATCTTGACGGGACGCTCATCGATACGGTGGCGCTCATCCTGAGCTCGTTCCGGCATGCCACGAACGAAGTGCTTGGTGCCCCGCTTCCCGACGAGGTGCTCATGCGCAACGTCGGGGTACCGCTCGCGATCCAGATGCGCGAGTTCGCTCCCGAGCACGCCGACGAGCTCTTGCGGGTATACCGCGAGCACAACTCGCGCATCCACGACGACATGGTCGCCGAGTACCCCGGCACGCGGGAAACGCTCGAGAGGATGGCGTCACGCGGCTTCCCGATGGGCGTTGTGACCTCCAAGGGAACGCCGATGGCGCGACGCGGGCTCGACGCCTTCGGACTCGGTGACCTCTTCGAGGTCCTGGTGACCTCTGACGACGTGGAGATCTACAAGCCGGACCCGTACCCGCTGCGGTATGCGGCCGAACTCATCGGCGTTCCGGTCGAGGAGTGTCTCTATCTGGGGGACAGCCCGCACGACATGTCGGCAGCGCTCGCGGCCGGGTCCGTGTCGGTCGCGGCGCTCTGGGGTGCGTTCGGCCCGGCGGCGGTTCTCGAACCTGGCCCGGAGTATGCTCTACGCTCCATACGCGACCTCCCGGTGATGCTCGATGGGGACGGTGAGGAGTTCCGCGTCTATCCAGCGGAAGCCGAAGGCGTAAGCGAGCGTGCTTCTGCGCGCAGTAGGGAAACAATGTAAAGGGTGTCGCACAGCCGGATCCGAGGAGGAGCCCGTGTCGTCTAGAACCAAAGTCATCGCCGCCGTCATCGCACTGGTGGCCATAGGGGCCGTCGTTGCGGTGGTCGCTTTCGGGGGTACCCGCTCGGCGACCGAGGTCGAGACGGTGACCGTCGAGCAAACGGACCTCTCGGTTACCGTCACCGCGTCTGGCCGGGTCGAGTCGGGC
>Ga0114946_10003210_pt1 | contig 11103 bp, 8 predicted proteins | sample WalLakDeSediment_FD_88676 | JGI IMG/M metagenome (GOLD analysis project Ga0114946, IMG submission 88676) | Lake sediment microbial communities from Walker lake, Nevada to study Microbial Dark Matter (Phase II) - Walker Lake 11/02/13 Deep Sediment | ecosystem: Environmental > Aquatic > Freshwater...
CGCCCGGGAGTTGTGCGGATTACTGACCAGTAGAGGTGAGCTGATGAACGTCCCCCGCCCACTGGAGCCGGCAGCTATCGTCGAGGCCATGTACCAGGCTCTGCGCCTCGCCGCCACGCGGCTACCCCCTGACGTCGAGGTCGCCCTGAGGGCCGCCCTCGCCGACGAGCCGGACCCGCTCGCCCGCCAGCATCTGGAGCTCAGCCTGGACAACGCGGTCACGGCAGCGGCCGGTGACGGCCTCGTCTGCGCAGATACCGGCTTTCCCCTCTTTTACATCCACGTGCGACCCGACGTCCAGATTATCGGGGGCTTGGCATCTCTGTGGCCCGCGGCGCGTCAGGCTACCGCTCGGGCGACCGCCGACAACTACCTGCGCCCCACCATGGTCCACCCGCTCGACCGCTCCAACCCCGGAGACAACGTGGGCGGCGGCTTGCCCCGCGTCGAGCTTCGCTTTGCGGTCGACGAGGACGCACCGGAGCTTGAGATCATCGCGTGTCCGAAGGGCGGCGGGTCGGAGATCTTCGGGACGTTTTACCGCATGCTCTACCCCTCCGATGGCGAAGCCGGCATCCTCAAGTTCGCCATCGAAGCCATCCGGGACGGGTCGTACGCCGGGAAGGTCTGCCCGCCCGCGATTATCGGCCTCGGCATCGGCGGCACCGCCGAGATGTGCATGCAAATGGCCAAAGAAGCCGCGATCCTGCGGCCGGTGGGCAGCCGTCACCCGGACGGGCGCGTTGCGGCTATCGAGGACAAGCTGCTCTCCGCGTCACGACAGATAGGCCTGGGCCCCATGGGCTCGCGCGGGCGCCATGCGGTGATGGCCGTGCATGCCGAGGTCGCCAACACGCACACCGCCGCGCTACCGGTCGCCGTCAACGCTCAGTGCCTCGTCGGTCGCCGCTGGCGGGCCCTTTTCAACGCATGTGGCGACGTCACATACACGGGGGTGTTCTGATGAAACCGCCGATTCGCGCTCTCCGTCTGCCCCTCACCGAAGCCGGGGCCCGTGGCCTGCAACTCGGCGAGATGGTTACCTTGAGCGGGTTGGTCTTCACCGGGCGCAGCCGCTTTCACATCCGGGCGGCGGTCGACGGCATCACTCCGCCGCTCGATTTCGCCGCGGTAAATGCCTTCTTCCACGTGGGTCCGGTGATGCGTGAGCTTCCCGGTGGCGAATGGCAGGTTGTCAGCTGCGAGCCCACCTCGAGCATCCGGTTCGAGCGCTACGCCCCCGAGGTGATCCGGCGACTTGGTCTTCGCACCCTAATCGGCAAGACCACCATGGGGCCAGCCACCGCCGAGGCGCTTCGTGACGTGGGCGGCGTCCACCTCAGCAAGATCGGCGTCTGCGGCAACGCGCTGGCCCGCGCCGTCCGGCGAGTACGCGAGGTCCACTTCTTGGCGGAGCTAGGCAAGACCGAAGCGACCTGGGTGTACGAGGTCGAGGACTTCGGGCCTTTCTTTGTCGACATCGACGCCGCGGGTCGCAACTACTTCGCGGACCTCGACGATGAAGTTAGCCACAGGATGGGCGCCATCTACGACTACCTCGGCATCCCGCGAGACTACGACTTCACCAAAGTAAGCGGCAGGGAGGAGTAGACCGGTGCGTGAGATCAGCTTCATCTCTCTCAACGGGGTCTTGGGGTATGGCTATCCCTTGGCCAGTCTTAAGTCGGCCCTGCGCACCGGGCCCGACTTCATCGGCGTGGATGCCGGCTCGACCGACCCTGGCCCCTATTACCTGGGCAGCGGCACAAACTTCGTTCGCCCGGCCCAGGTGCGCCGCGATCTCGCACCCGCGCTGCGCGCCGCTATTGACCGCAACATACCGCTCATAGTCGGCACCGCTGGCGGCTCAGGAGCTCGCCCCCACGTCGAAGAGTTCCTACAACTTCTCCACGGCCTGGCAAAGGAGCACGATCTGCGCTTCCGTCTGGCCGTAATCTGGTCGGACATCGACCGCGACATCGTCCGCCGGGGACTTCGTGAGGGGCGTATCCGTCCCTGTGGCCCGGTTCCTGAGCTGACTGAGAACGCCGTCGATTCTGCCGGGCGCATCGTGGGGCAGATGGGTACAGGCCCAATCATCAAGGCTCTGGACGCCGGCGCCCAGGTGGTCGTGGCGGGACGGGCCTGCGACACGGTGATCTTCGCCGCGCCGGCGATTCGCGCCGGTTTCGACCCCGGCCTGGCCCTGCATCTTGGCAAGATCGCCGAGTGCGGCGCCCTGTGCGCCGAACCCCAGGCTGCGGCGGACTGCATCATTGGCCACCTGCGCGAAGACCATTTTCTGGTCGTACCGCCAAACCCCGCCCGCCGCTGCACGCCGGACTCGGTCGCCGCGCATTCCCTCTATGAGCAGCCCGACCCAGACTGCTTCTACGAGCCCGAAGGTCGCGTCGATCTGACGGGTTGCGACTTCGTCGCCGTCGACGAACGCACCGTCCGGGTCAGCGGTTCACGGCTGGTGCCGGCGGCCGTACCCACGATCAAGCTTGAGGGGGCGGCCCTGCGCGGTTACCGAGCCGTGACGATTGCCGGGGTGCGCGATCCAGCCGTGCTGGCCCACTTGGACGAACTTGAGGCCGGCGTGCGCGCCAACGTGGCCGACTCCATCGGGGGGCAGGTCAAGCCGGCAGACCTCAGCCTGCGCTTCATCCGCTACGGATACGACGGAGTGCTTGGCCGATTGGAGCGCGACAAGAGCGCTTGCCGTGAGGTCGGCTTGGTGATCGAGGCGATTGCCCCGAGCCAAGAGGCAGCTGATGCCGCCCTAGCCCTCGCCCGGGCCACCGCCCTGCACCAGTCCTTCCCCGGGCGCAAGACTACAGCCGGCAACCTGGCCTTTCCGTTCTCCCCGTCCGACCTACAGGGCGGCCCCGTGTACGAGTTCGTGATCTACCACCTGCTGGAGACCAACAGCCCTGATGAGCTCTTCCAGCTGGAGTTGCGGGAGGTCGGACCATGAGGCTTTACGATCTAGCGCACGTGGTACGCAGCAAGAACGCGGGCCCGTTCACGGTGACTATCGACCTGCAGTTCCGGCGGGAACAGGATTATCGCTTGGCCTTGGACAGCCCCGCCCTCGCCCCAGCCAACATCGCCAAGCTCTACGATGTAGCGCCAGACGATGTGAGCATTCGACCTTTCGCCCGCATCCGGACGATCAAGGTGGCCATGCCACGCCGTGTCGGCTCAGGCGGCCCCGGCGACCGCGATGTCTACGGCAGCCAGCAGCACTTCCCGCTGGCCGACCTGGAGATCGGACCGGGGCCCTAGCCTGGGAGCATGCCGCGCGCTGCCCGGTACTCCGGCGCGAGCAGGCTCATCATCACGAAATCCTGATAGCGATGGCCGCCCCAGTAGCCATCGCGTTGGACGCCTTCGCGGCAGAAACCCATCTTAGCCCACCACCGCAGGGCGCGTTGGTTGCCTGCGACCACCCCAATGGCCAGCCGGTGCAGGCCGAGTTCGCCGAAGGCCAGGTCCAGCAGCAGCTCCATGGCCTCGCTGGCTAGGCCGCGGCCCCAGCAGTCTCGTTCGCCGATGATCATGGTCACGTCGGCCGTCCGCCACGGCCAGTTGACCCGCAGGAGGCCGGTCTCGCCAATGACGCGTCCGCTATCGTTGAGAGCAATCATGAACCAGATGCGATCGGCGCTCTTGCGCAGGCGTTCGATGTAGCGGTCGATCGCCGTCCGGTCCTCGGGGAGAACCGAGCCTATCAGAGGCCGGAGCTCTGGGTCGTTGAGCCAACGGTAGAGCGCTTCATGGTCGCAGTCCTCAACCGGACGCAGATGCACCCGTCCGCCTTTGGCGAACAGGCCGGCCGGTGCGTTGCTATCCACTACAATCACCTCGAACCGGGGCATTCCGGGTGACCCGTGACGGGTCCTGCCGCAGCAGGAAACGACGCCGTGCCCCTTGACAAGCGCAATGTGCCGGACGGTACTAACTACGAGAGTAGTGGCGTAACTACTAGCGTAGTTGGGAGGGGCGCGGGGATGGCTCTGAACCGTAGCCTGCAGGATATCGGGTTCACGGAGTACGAGGCTAAGGTATACTTGGCTTTGTTGGGCAACCCGGGCATCACCCGATATGAGGTTGGGCGTCGCTCAGGCGTGCCGCGGGCCAAGGTCTACGAGGTTCTGGAGGGTCTCGTGCGCAGGGGAGCCGCCCTGCAGGAGACCTCCGAGGGCCGTCAGCTGTACCACGCCTTGGGCCACAGTGTCCTGCTCTACAACCACAGCCGGGCTGTATCGAGGCTGCTTGCCAACCTCGGCGCTGAGCTGGATGCGGTGACGGCCCGGCGACATGAGCCGCGGTTGCTCATGCTGCGCGACCAGGATAGCACGCTCGACCACTTCCGGCACATCTGTCGCACCGTTCGAGGGCACCTGCTCGTCACCGGCTGGCCGGAGGATCGGGTCGGCCGGCGCCCCACAGGCGAGCCGGACAATCTCCAACATTGGACAGAGGCTGGCGGGGGACCCAGGCCCCGCCGATCAACTGGCCGGCGCGTACGAGTTCCGGCTCATCGGGCCTGGCGGTGGCACTTACCACGTGGACTTGCGAGAAGGTCGGGCTGAGGCAGACCCAGGCGAGCTTGCAGGCGCGGACCTCGTGGTGACCATGACCGCTAAGGAGGAACACGCCCAGATGTATGCATACGAAACGGCCGATCTGGTCAAGCGCTACAAGAGCTGTGTAGTGGCCAACAAGGGGCTCACCCTTAGCATCCGGCAGGGCGAAGCATTCGGCCTGCTCGGCCCCAACCGGGCCCGAGGAGCAATCCGCAATGCTCTTCCCGCCGCCTGTCCCGCTACGCCCGGTACATTCTGGCTGGCGGAGACGCTACGGCCCGATTGGCTACAGAAGCATGCTCTTCAAGAGCAGTAGCGAGGCTTATCAAGAACGTTTGAGATCGAAGGCATGGGATTCCGTTTTGAGTGGACGAAGAGACAGAGTACGCATGACATCAGAGCTGAAAGAGGCTCTTGCCAAGCTCAATAGTCCGAAACCGCCATTTTGGTTAGCCTTCCGAAAACACGCGCCTTCACAAGAGAGTGGCCGATTGGGGGCTCTGCTGTTGTTGCGCGGAAGGTCCTGGGAAGCGAACGCCAAAGCAATCAAGAGCAGAGTTAACCCGTGCGGAGTTCCGCTCCGAGATGGTCGCAACGGCCTAGACTCACTGGCCGGGGTGAACCGGAATCGGTGCTCGCAATCGTCTGGACTGAGTGGTGAATGAGCAGAGGTGATCGGATTGCCGGATGTAAACCGTGATCAAACAGGAAAGTTGCCAGCTGTCGGGCTGGATATGGGAACCTTTGCAACCAAGGGAGTGCTGGTGCGGGAGGGCTTGGTGACGCGTGCGCTCGTGCGCACCGTCGGCCGGCCTCTGGAAAGTGCGCGGGCATGCCTGGCCCGCCTTTTGGAGCAATCAGGCTGGAGTGGACCGATCCGTTTGGGCCTGACAGGTACCAACGCCCACCTGCTCGCGCAGGAGCTGGGGGTCGAGCCCATCCTGGAGATCGAGGCCCTGACCCGAGGGCTCAGGGAACATGGGGTTGGCGCGCGGGCAATTCTGTCACTGGGCCATGAAAACATCTACTATCTGGAGCTCGACGCTCAGGGCAATCCCGGGTTCTTTGGCCGCAATGGGCAATGCGCGGCGGGCAGCGGAGCCTTCTGGTATCAACAGGCGACCAGGATGGGCTTTGACGATAAGGGGCTGGCGGAGCTGGCGGCCGTAACGGATGCCCCCGTGCACATATCGGGGCGTTGCGCCATTTTCGCCAAGTCAGATATGACCCATGCAATCAACGAGGGCGCAACGCAGGCGGCGGTCTCGGCCGGATTGGCGCGAACGCTCGCCGAGCTGATTGTAAGTGGGACGACCCAAAACCGGATCGCGAATAGCGGCAGGGCGGTCGTGGTTGGCGGCGTTGCCAACAACCAGGCGGTCCTCAGGTATCTGCGAGAGTTCTGCCCCGGTGTGGAGATTACGGTCCCCGAGAACCATGAATACATGGCGGCCACTGGAGCCTCTGAAGACGGCCATTTTGTCGTTCCGGGCGAAATCGACTTTGAGCGCTACCTCGGCCGGCCGTACGCACCGCCCAGTACTCTGCCACCGCTTGACCCGGGGAGGGTGAGCTATCTGCCGCCCCTCGCTCCGAGCGGTGACGAGGTGAACACCGGCCTAGTGTTCCTCGGCGTCGACTGCGGCTCGGTTTCTACGAAGTGTGTTTTGCTCGACGGAGAAGGCAACTTTGTCGGCGGCATCTACCTGCCGACCGCGGGCAGGCCGGTCTTGCAGGTGCTCGAGCTGATGAAGCGAGTCAGGGAGGAGTTTGGCGGCCTGATCGCCGGGGCGAGGATCGTGGCGTGCACGACAGGGTCGGGGCGGTTCCTGTCCCAAAAGATCCTTAACGCCGAGTACGCCGCCGACGAGATATCATGCCAGGCCGAGGCGATCGCGCACCTGTACGGGGGCCAAGAGGATCTGGCGATTATCGAGATCGGCGGCGAGGATGCGAAGTTCTTGCAGCTCCGCCGGGGCGTTCTCAGCGACTACAACATGAACCCGGTGTGCGCCGCGGGGACGGGCACTTTCCTCGAAAACCTCGCCGGCCTGCTCGGAATCAGCATAGAGGGGGAGTTTTCCGAAAAGGCGTTCGCAGCCCAATACGCGATCGACCTCGGGGATACGTGCACCCTGCTTTCGCAGACGGCATTGGCGGCGGCGGCGGCGCAGGGTTTGCCGTTGTCGTCGCAGCTCGCCAGCCTGGCTTATGCGTCGGCCCGCAACTACCTCCGCAAGACCGCCGAGAACAGGCCGTTGGAGGGCATGGTCGTGTTCTCGGGGGCGACCGCCTACAACCATGCGCTGGCCAGCGCCTTTGCGATGGAGTTGGGGCGGGATATCTCTGTCCCCGGATCGCCGGAGCTGAGCGGCGCTTTGGGATGTGCCCTGGCGGCGAGGCGGTTTCATGGTCAGGACCGTCCAGGGCGGTTCAGCTTTCGTAGCCTGGTACATCTCAACGGTTTTACGAAGACAGTCCAGACATGCAAGGCGAGTTGCGAGCACGAGCACAGGTGCAACCTCGATGTGATCCGGTTCGCGGACGGGCAGACGGTTTTGTACGGCGACCGGTGCGGGCGGTACTCGGCGCTTGACCAGATGCGGCGGGCGGAGCGGGATGAGTTCCCCGATCTGGTCGGGCTGCGCAACCGGCTGTTCTTTGAGCGACCGGCGGGCCCCGAGGTCGCGGCCGGGGCGGCAGTGGGTTTGGCAAGGGGCGGCAGCGTTCTTGAGGATTACCCGTTTTGGGCGGCGTTCTTCTCGCGGCTTGGGGCAAGGGTGGTGCTATCGGGGGAGGGCTCGGACAGTGCGCTCGCGGCGGGCAAGCGGCACCTGGAGGCGGAGGCCTGCTACCCGGTCGAGATGCTGGTCGGCCTTCACCAGGAGTTGCTGGCGGGAGACGTCGACTTCGTCTTTGTGCCCGAGGTCGTCGACCAAGAATCGCCCCCGTGGGCGCGGGATTGGCCGATGGGGTTTACCTGCCCGGTCATGCATACCCTGAGGGCGACGGTCGAAGCGTCGCTCCGGCCGGCACCCGGCCGGTTGCTCGGTGCGACGCTGCAGTTTCGCCAGGGGAAGAAGGTGATCACGGATCAGCTCCGGCCGGTGGCGAGGCGGGTTCTCGGGCCGGCTTACGAGGAGCGGCTGCTGCGGGCGGCGGTCGACAGTGCCTACGCGGAGCAGACCCGGTTTGCGCAGGCGATCGAGCAGGAGGGACAGAGGGTCTTTGAGTCTCTGGCTGATGCGGTGCGGGGGGACTCGATTGCCGCGGTCTTCCTGGGCCGCCCTTACACATTGTACGATCTTGAGGTTTCAAAGCGCTCGCTCGATTTCGCTCGGCAGCAGAACATCTTCGCCATCCCGCAGGAGTTTCTGCTGGGATATGTTAAGAGCTGGTATGAGGGGCGGTTCGAGTCGAGGGTTCTGGGCCGGCGCGAGGAGTTCAGGCGTGAGGCGGCTGAGTTCGTGGCCAGGATTGACCACATCTACCCCTGCCACCTCCAGGCGATGCTATCGGCCGCCTTCATAGCACGGTATCTCAACGAGCGGGCCCATCAGACGGGGCTCCCGCTGCTTCATCTAGTGTTCCAGGATCCGTTCAAGTGCGGGCCCAATGCGATGCTGCGGCATTTCCTGGCGACAGTGGCCGGCAGTCTCCGGCTGACGATGGACGAGCACACGGCGCCGGCGGGCATGATCACCCGGCTGGAGGCGTTCAAGAACACCTGCCGCGCAAGACGCAGCTATGAGGCGCCGGAGATTCTGCCGGCGGGTACCGTGCCGGTCGACCGGGTGTGGGACCAGAAGATCCTTGTGCCGCAACCGAGTCCCCACGCGGCGGTTTTTGTGGAGCTGTTTCGCGCCCACGGGGTCGAGTCCGAGCTGTTGCCGCGGGGCGAGGACGGCGATCTGGCCCTGGCGAAGCGTTATGTCAATGGCGAAGAGTGCCTGCCGATGATCCAGAACATGCAGGACTTCCTCAGCTACCTAGAGCAGTCAGACGCCGGCGCGGGGCGGGAGCTTTTCTTCCAGGGATGGTCGTGCGGGCCTTGCCGTTTTGGCCTCTATGCTCCTGTGCAGTCCTTGCTGCTCGCCAAGCGAGGCGCGGGGCAGCGGCGTGTGTCTTCGGTCAAGCTCGACGAGGCGATCCGGCGGTTTGGGCTGGGGTATGCCGCGGGGGTCTTGGACGGGCTAATGGTGGTGGACCTGCTATACGCGCTGCTGCACCAGACGCGGCCCTATGAACGAGTACCGGGGAGCAGCGAAGCGGTGTTTGACAGCATGTGCGAGGGTCTGATGAAGATCCTGAGGAGCTGGCGCGCCGGGGTCGCGGCGCTGGTCCACGGCGGCTATCTCGGACCGCTGGAGGGCCTGCTGCGGGAGGCCGCGCGGCGGTTCGCGGCCGTGGAACGGATCGAGGGCGAGCGGCCGAAGCCTAGAATCGCCATCGCGGGCGAGTTCTACGTGCGGCTCGATGACCGCTGCAATCACCTGGTAGTCCGCAAGCTGGAGGCGGCGGGAGCCGAAGTGTCCATCTCGCCGGCATCGGAGTTCCCGACGTACACGATGTTCATCAACGAAGATGAGGCCTGGACGCAGTTCAAGCGGGCGCGCAGGCTTCGGCATCTGCTCAAGGGCCTCGGGTATCACGGGCTCAACCGGATCGCCCGGCGTGACGAGGCTCGCCTGGTCGCGGCGGCCGGCGGGCACGAGCTTCACGAACCGTCGCCAGCCGAACTCTGGGAGCATGCGGCGCCGTTCGTGTCGGGGCCCAAACACTTCCGGGGTGAGCCGCCGATGACGATCGGGCGGACGGTGGCACTGGGGCGGGCGGGGCGTGTCGACGGCGCCTTGATGGTGGCCCCGTTTAACTGCATGCGGAGTCTGACGGTAGAGGCCCAGCAAGGCCGGATGCGGCAGGCGACCGGGATGCCGGTGGTGACGGTCTACTACGACGGGAGTGAGAGCGGCAGCCGGGATGATATGTTGCGCAGTCTGGTTTACCAGGCTCGGCAGCAGATGGAGAGCAGGAGTGGTCCACTGCGGCGGTAGCGGTTGCGGCCCGGCCTACGTCGGCAACAGCCCTAGGGAACGGAAATCCTGGAGTCGCCCCGGTCTCGTGGCCGGTTTGGGGCCTCTCGCGCATGCCCCGCACAGGACTTTCACTTGAGAACGCACCGTGCCTTCTGACGACCCACAAGACACGCAACCACCCTCTCGACCACAAGCCGGTTTCGTATTGTTCTCTGGCTCCCAACTGGGCCGGTAAGACGACGCTCCTACGCCAGCTGGTAGGCCTGTTACGCCCGACGTCCGGCAGCATCAGCCTGTTCGGCGGCGAGTTGACCGGTCCCGGCGGGCCGGAGCGAGTGACCCGGATGGTGAGCTACGCCACGCAGCGCGCAGGCGCTCTGGCGGATCTCACAGCGGCCGAGGCTCTGAGGATCACCGGCCACCTGCGCGGCATGTCGCGCGAGGCTGCAGAGCAGCAGGCCAGGCGGCTGTCTGGCGAGTTCAGTCTGGACGCCTTCGGCGGTCGCCCACTGGGCAAGCTGTCCGGCGGTGAACAGCGCCTTGTGGGCTTCTGCATGTCGCTGATGGCCGACCGGCCGGTGATCATCTTCGATGAGCCCACCAACGATCTTGACCCGAGCCATCGCCGCCAAGTCTGGGACAAGATGATGTCCATCAACCGCACGCTCAACACGACCATCATCCTGGTCACGCACAACGTGATTGAGGCCGAAAAGGTCCTCGAGCGGGTCGGCATCATCAATCACGGTGAAATCGTAGCCCTTGGTACCGTTGGTGAGCTCAAAGCGCGCGTTGATCAGCGGGTCCGGCTGGAGTTCCGTCTGCGCGACCAGGACCAGGACCCTGCGGCCGCCCTCGGGCTTGGCCCAGAGGTCGATCTCCTATCGATGGGGCGCGGCCTGTGGCGGGCACTCGTAGATCAGGGTTCGCTCGGGTCGGTTCTGACCCGTTTGGCCTCCGGGGCCGGGCTGGCGACGCTCGACGATTTTCGCATCTTGTTGCCCAATCTTGAAGACGTTTACCTGCAATTGGGGGGAGGCGAGCGACTTGTTGCCTGAACGAGGCGCGATGGTCTGGGCGCAAGAGGCGACCGCCGGCGCGAGGGTTCGCCGGTGGTTCGCGGTGTACGCGGATATGTTCTTCATCCGGTGGGCCAACATCCGCAACGAATGGTACTTCCACGCCATCTTGGGCTCCCTGATGCCGGTGGCCCTGATGGGCTTTCTCCGCTTGAGCGGGGCTGCAACCGATCCTGCCAGTGGCCTGTACGTGACTGCCGGCAACGCGATCGTGGCCCTAGTCATGGGGCCGATGCAGTCGCTGTGCAATGATCTGGCTTGGGGGCGCCAGCGCAACGATCTTGAGTACTACGCCTCATTGCCGGTATCCAAGTTGCAGCTGACCCTGGCCTTTGCCTCGGTCTCAGCCCTGTTCGTGGTGCCGCCGATCATCATCACCATTCTGGTCGGGAG
>Ga0114946_10003211_pt1 | contig 11100 bp, 8 predicted proteins | sample WalLakDeSediment_FD_88676 | JGI IMG/M metagenome (GOLD analysis project Ga0114946, IMG submission 88676) | Lake sediment microbial communities from Walker lake, Nevada to study Microbial Dark Matter (Phase II) - Walker Lake 11/02/13 Deep Sediment | ecosystem: Environmental > Aquatic > Freshwater...
ATAAGACATGGGGGGAGGCTTATAGGAAGGATAAACAATACGGATGTAGGTTTCCTTCATGTGAGGACTGGAGAAGACCAGGAAAGACCCGGGGAAAATTTTACTGTTGGAAGAATCGTACAAAATATTTCTGAGGAAAGTACCATTGGCATTATTTACTCAAGGAGGGATACAGATGGGGACAGTTTACCGCTTAGACAAACTATAGGTATGGATCTGGGATTGAACACTTCAAAGTTTATGGGGAATAAAAACCTTCAATTTGAAGCATTTATTGTTGGCCACACACAGACTACCTTTGGTGATGAGAGTTCGCTGTTCGATAGATCAGTAAGAGGAGCAAGAATAAATTTCCCTAATCAGCCTTGGTCTGCCCATGTATCTTACAGGGAATTTGGAATTGCCTATGACCCGGCAGTTGGGTTTGCACCAAGGGTCGGCTTCAGAAGGTTGCAACCATCAATTACATTCAATCCACTATGGAAAAAAAGCAAACTTATCAGGGAATTGAGTTGGCAATATTATTTTGAATATTTGATGGAGATGAATTGGAAACCGGCAACCGTAAATCATTGGTTAAGGGTTTTAGGCTTGAGATTTGAATCCGGAGACATCTTACAATTTCAGGTAAGATACAATTATGAATTACTGGACCGTCCCTTCGATATATTAAGAAATGGGGAGTATGTGATCCAAGAGGGAAATTATTATAATCTTGGCTATGCAATTACCGCAGAGTCGGCCAAGTTCCGTAAAGTAGGCGGTTCTGTAGTTTTTTCCAAAAATGGGTTTTGGACTGGAACTGAGGCCAATATAACGGCCGATCTTTTTATGAGACCCCTTATTGGACTGAATATGACTGCAAGCTGGTCTTACACCCAGATTAGGTTATTAGAGGGTGATTTTGATACTTACCTATATAGGTTAATCACTGGGTATGATTTCTCACCATGGGTTTCTATCAATTTCAATATTCAATACGATAATGTAACTCAATTTTTGGGAACGAACAGCAGGTTTACCTGGGTAATCAGTCCAGGGAATACTTTCTTTATTGTTTACAACCATAATTGGCAGCAAATAACTGAAAGGTTCATCTCCATGGAAGATCGGACAAACATTAAGCTTACCTATACTTTTAGATTTTGATCATTATTATTCCAAGGCAAGTTTTTTGAGCTCTTCCATGATAATTGGGCCTGTATTTTTTCCCAATGACATCCTGGTCAAATAAGCTGAATGGGGCAGGGAAGGATCCTCAAAATAGGCAGGCCTGAGTATATACCCCATGGCATCCTGACTCAGTCCCAAAACAAACTTTGGTCCCTCACCCATCAATTCTTTGGTGTCCAAACCAAAAATTGGGGCAGTTTCACCTGGGTGAGTGGCGAATGTGGCTTCTCCAATTGAAAACCAGGCAATTTCAGTCTCCACTTCATCGTCCAGATTCCGCTGGAATATCCCTGCAGCAGCCAGTTGTTGCCAAGCTTCATTTTCTACTGGAAGCAGGAGTGTTTTACGTTTAAAATCCAGCTTTTGTGATAGGAGGGGTTTAGAATCATTCAAAGATCTGATGGCGGCCTCTGCCAATCCTTTGCCTCTATTCAAGGTTTCCTGGTAACTTATTCCCTTATCTAATGGTTGGATCCAACCGCCAATTGCCCCTTGGAGAAACAAATGTTCTCCTCCCAGTAGCTGCTCCATTTCCTGATAAAACCCGGCAATATAATCTGCTGAAACATCTGAATAAACTGCATCCAAATAGGTAGGATGGCAGGCAAAATTAGTTAAGGATACAATGTTTTTCCCAGCCATATCCTGAAACTGAAGGACAGTTACCGACCTGTCAATCTCTTCATAACAGATATTGCCAACCCACTCTTGTCCATGTTCGGTTTCACCGTAAACCAAACGGGAATCCAACATATTGTTGCTTGCTTTTTGGATCTCACTTACCACTGTGCTGATAAGGAAATCCATATATTCCGGGTCAACACCAGATTGGGTATAATCTTTCCCCCAGATTCCTACTATATCCGGACCGGCATGGGTATGCGTGGAACTGATTACGATGTTTTCGGGTGAAAAAGGAATGTTATAATTAAGTTTTGAGGCCTCCTCCCTGATTTTCAAAAGATCACTGTAAAGTAAGCCTATACAATCGACGGTAACTAAAGCAAAAGCGGTATTTCCATCATAGACTACCATGGCTTTGGCATAAAGATCATCCAGTACACCTGTAAAACGGCGGTCTTGCTTATCGCCGGCTATGAATGCGCCGATTTTTGGTGTGATTATAGCTTTTGAAACACCCACTTTTAATGGATATTCCCTTTTTTCTGAGCTTGAATTACAGGAAAACAGCGCAAAACACAAGATGAGTAAAAAGATCGGGCTTTTCATTTCAATAAATATCAAAGAAACATCTTAGGATAAGGAATTTTTTGGAACCACAAAAGATACAAAAGAAACATAAAAGCGTCCTGACTCTTGTGGAACTTTGTCCTCTTTTGTGGTTCAGTTTTATTAAAAAAGACAAGCAAGTCTCTATTTGTTTTTAAGGATAGCTTCAATAGCATCCAGTTCCTCTTTTGAAAATTGGATATTGTCCAATGCTTTTACGTTATCCGCCAGTTGTTCAGGCTTGCTGACACCTACAAGCACCGTGGTGATTCTATCATCTTTGAGTAGCCAGGCGATGGCCATTTGAGCCAGGCTTTGACCTCTTTTCTTAGCTATGCCGTTCAGTGCCCGGACTTTTTCAATCACTTCATCTGAGATCTGCTCCTTTTTCAGGTACCTGCCATCTTTGGCAATCCTGCTATCCTCAGGAATTCCTCTTAAATACTTATCTGTCAACACACCCTGTTCCAAGGGGGAGAATGCAATGGATCCAATTCCTTTTCCTCCCAATACATCCAAAAGTCCTTTTTCCACCCACCTGTCAAACATACTGTACCTAGGCTGGTGTATGAATAGTGGAGTACCCATTTCTTTCAGAATGTTATAGGCCCTCAAGGTATCTTCTGCCGAATATTGTGAAATTCCCACATAAAGGGCTTTCCCCTGTTTAACAATATGATCAAGCGCACCCATTGTTTCCTCTAAAGGAGTATCCGGATCAGGTCTGTGGTGGTAAAAAATATCCACGTAATCCAATCCCATTCTTTTCAGGCTTTGGTCCAAGGAGGCTATCAGGTACTTCCTTGAGCCCAGGTTGCCATAAGGTCCGGGCCACATATCCCAACCTGCCTTGGTGGAAATGATCAATTCATCCCGATAGGGTCTGAAATCCTTTTCCATGATCCTGCCAAAGTTCTCTTCTGCTGACCCATAGGGAGGACCATAATTATTGGCCAGGTCAAAATGGGTGATGCCGTAATCAAAGGCCTGCCTCAGGATATTTCTTGCATTTTTAAAATCTGCATTGTGCCCAAAGTTATGCCACAGGCCTAAGGAAATCTGGGGCAAAAGGATACCGCTTTTTCCGCATCTTCGAAAAGCCATTTGGTCATAACGGGATTCTTTGGCCCGGTAATTAGGAAGAGGTTGATGGTCGTTGATTCTCATGGTTATCTGGTTTATTAGAGATGAGTTTGTCTACAAGATTATTAATTTTTTCCGGATTGTCCTTCACAAATTTTATGGCTGCCTGCTTTATTGCTTCCCCAATTTTATCAAAAGTATCATCCCAACTTGAGGCCAGGTTTAAATATGGTTCAATCCGGATGAAGTGCTCTTTTTTATCGTTGGCATCAAATAAGCAGTCAAACTGATGAAAACAGTTCAAAGTTGCCGGACGTCATAATGTCAATTAAAGGTTTTAAGTAAATATGAACACTTTAAATTAAACAATCTTTCCCGAAAAGGGTGCAAAAAATGGATTTTGAAATTTGGATTTTGGGCTTTGGAGTTTGAATTTTTGTGCCTGTCTACAGACAGATTTAAAATTTAAGCCTACTCACCCTCATCCAGGTTTTGGAGCTTTAAATTAAAAATACTCCAACTATAACCGAAACGGCCGCAATAACAAAAATGCCTAAAACCGGTTTCCAGGCAAAGGAAATCCAATCTTTGTATGAAATTCCTGCCGCAGCCAAAATGGCCATAAGCGCCCCATTACTGGGTGTAACCAGATCCATGAGTCCAGCCCCATACTGGTAAGCCAGTACAACAACCTGACGGGACATGCCTATTAAATCCGCTACAGGAGTCAATAATGGCATAGTTAAAACTGCCTGTCCCGAAGTACTGGGAACGGGAATATGTAAAATAGCCTGTGAAATCATCATTCCAAGGGCTGAAAGTCCCAATGGAAGATTTTCCAAAGGTTGAAATAAACCATAAATGATGGTATCAATGATCTCACCCTCCTGTAAAACCAAATAGATACTCCGTGCAAGACCCACGATAATGCCTGCAAAAACAAGTTCAGAGAACCCTTCTGAATAGGCTTTTGCAGTGCCATTGATTCCCAATTTTCCAATAATTCCGACCAATAGTCCCATGGCAAAAAATATGGCTGACATTTCATTGTAATCCCAGCCCCAACTGGTCAGGCCGTAAATCATCACCCCAAAAGTTAATCCAACCAAAAACAGGATGGCACTATGGGAACTGGACATTTTATCGGGGATTTTTTCTGTCTCCATTGATTCAGTATTGGCGTCCTTTCCTGTTTTGATGATATACATTGTCCAAAGTAAAAGTGCTAAACACAAAAATACCATGCGATAAACACCCCCTGAAAACAAAGGTACTTCGGCGACCTTTTGGGCTATAATTACCCCAAATGGATTGGTCGGGCCAAATGCTCCGCCGATAACAGCAGCACCCAGACTTAACCCGACAATGGCCACCTTGGAATAGCCTATTTTACGGCTCAGGATCATCAGTACAGGTACCATGGCAATGATCTCTTCCTGAAATCCGTTCAGGGCACCTGCAGTGGCAAACAATATCCCCACCAAGGCAAGGAGGTAAGCCTTGGCATTTTTAAAACTGTGAACAAGGCTTTCCAGACCGGATTGAAATGCGCCGGTTTTATCCACTACATAAAACGCCCCACCTATGATCAATATCAAGACCACTACCTCAGCTCCCTCTATGATTCCTTCAGGAACGCTTAGGAACATTTTTCCAATGCCTACCGGCTTATTCTCATCCAATTTTTTAAAACTTCCCTGGACCACTATTTCACGTCCTGTACCTTCATCCATAACCCGGTCAAATGAACCTGCAGGAATAATATAGGTCATTAAGGTTGCCAAGCCGACAAAGGCCAGCATAATGATCATAGGGTGGGGGAAGGAGCGTTTTTTCATAGAGGAGGGCTTGGCTGCTAAAAATAAATGATAATTTCGTTAAATTCAGTTTTAAGCCATTTTTAAATTACAATCTATAACTTCTGCAATCAAAATGATCCAAATACATGGTTTGCCTGAAGTCTTATCCTTTTTCAAAATCCGGGCTTTTCCTTTGGATAAACATACCTAATTTTTTTATATTCAATGGATTCAAACTATCTTAACTTTAGTTTAATTATAAAATATCCAATACACCTTTCCATATGATTTTTAACCTGATTTTTTATTGGTTGATTTTGGTCCAGATTGTGGGTGATAGGCCCGTGCCGCATATCATCTTTGAAGAGGAGTTTGACGATAATTCGACCGTTCACCATACGACGCTATATGGTACAGTTTATTATTTGAAGGATTCAGGGTCATGGTCAGCTGTGCAAGCTTATCAGAAACTTATCAACGGTCAGTTTACTCGGATCCCAAAAAGAGCCAAATTCAATCAGGGATATCAATCGGCAGATTGGTGGTTTGGGGTTATCCTGGAGAATGCCACCGAAAAGGAACAAAGCTACAGCTTAGTCCCCTTCAATGCGGCGATCTATAAAGTCGATTTCTTTGAATTTGATGATCAGGGGAACTTGTTAGAAACGGATTCAGATGGCTACTCCGTTACATACTCTTTGACAAAACAGAATTCAAGAGAAGATTACGCCCAAGTGCTACTTCCTCCCAAATCGAAAAAGATATTTTTAATGAAAATCGATTACAATGGTGGTAGGTCTGGGACTGTATTTTTCTTGGCAAGTGATATTGTAGGCAGTATGTATGAAAGCTGGGCAGCTTATTATTTGGGTCATTTTACAGGGATTTATTCCTCCGCCGTGGGTATTTCAATTTTGGGTTTTCTTTTCTTCAAAAGGAGGGTTTACTTATACCTATCTGCTTATTCTTTTTGTGGATTGATCATTGGGTTGGATTATGACCGGATGTTATGGGTTATGCTGGGTTTTGAGGAGTACACGCTGATTGGGTCCTGGATATTTCCTGTTTTGATACTCCTTTTAACACTATTTATTCTCTTATTTTCTATTGAAATTTTTAAGGAGTTCGGTAATAGAGTGATTGAAATTCCTCGCCTAAATCTGTTCATTAATGCGCAACTTGTATTCGTCATACTCTTAATCGGCTCCCATTCCTTTTTTGAACCGAAGCAGCTGGTTTTTTTCCATAGCTTATGTCACTATTTAGGTTTTGTTAACATAGGCTTGTTTCTCGTCTTTTGTGTACTTCAGGTAAAGGCAAACCCGGGACTTACTGCTTTTGTCTTTTTTGCCAAAATCATTCTCATTATCAATTTATTGACCGTACTTTATGTCCACTTGGGAAGTACATGGCTTCTCCCGTTGGAAGTCTATTTAATGCAATTTGGATTGGTATTAAACTTGGTCCTTATCATCAGTGGACTGTTTTACAATTATTTCAGCTCGCAGGAGGATAAAAACAGACTTATTGCAGAGCAATCCGAAACTGAGAAAAAAATACTTAAGCTTTCTATAGATGCCCAGGACATAGAGCGGCAGCGCATCGCCAAGGACCTGCATGACGATCTCGGTTCCAACCTTTCCATGATCAAACTGAGGACTGAAATGCTTTTGGAAGATCAAAGCCAACAAAACGGAAACAGCAAATCTCTTCAGGAAATCCATCAGATGCTGGACGGGGCCTGCAAGGACCTCCGGTATATTTCCCATGAGCTGATGCCAGTGGACCTATCCACCAAAGTAATGCGCACTATGGTGGAAGAGTTGGTAGAAAAACTCTCTGTCCAGCAAAAAGTAATCATCCATGCCCAAGTGGATGACATTCCCATTCTTTCCATAGATACCAAGGTGAATCTATTCCGGATTATAAAGGAACTGATGAACAATGTCCTAAAACATGCGCAGGCCACTGAGGCCAACATCCGCTTATTCCAGGTAACTGATTCCGACACGATCACCTTGGAAATCAGCGACAACGGCAAAGGGATTCCCAAAGAGGTGTTGGAAGGAAAATCGAAGGGAATGGGATTGAAGAACCTTGAAAAGCGGGTGGAATATTTGAAGGGAAAACTGGATATCCAAAGCAGTGGCTTGGGAACATTGATAAAAGTAGAAATACCCTTGGAATCCAATCAATTGGCTTATGAAGAAAACGATACTGATCGCAGATGACCACGACCTTTTTGCCGGTGGTTTAAAACTGATTTTGGAAACTATTCCTGATTTTGAAATGATAGGAAAGGTCTCCAATGGAAAGGAATTGATAGAATTTTTGGAAAACCATGAGCATATCGATTTGCTCGCCTTGGACCTGCATATGCCCTTGATGGATGGTATGCAGGTTTTGCCTTTTCTCCAGCGGAATTTCCCATCTATCCATGTCCTTGTAGTAACTGGCCAACATACTAGCGCTACTATGGATTTGTGCAGGAATCTTGGAGCGAAAGGATTTGTAGGAAAAGATGCCAGTCTGCCAATCTTTAAAGAAGCCTTACAGGAAGTGGCTGAGGGCAGGGAGTATTTTCAGTCTGTACGCACCGGAATGCCAAACAGGAATCATGTCATCAATAATTCATTTGAAAGATTAAGAGAAACCTTCAAGCTATCCTCCAGGGAAATCGAAATCATCCAATTGATCCTGCACCAGCAAGACACAAACACGATTGCTGAAAAACTCCACTTGAGCCCCTTAACTGTCAAAACCCACAGGAAAAACATTTTCAAAAAACTCAGAATCAACAATGTGGTTGGGCTAATGAATCTATTGAAGGAGATGGGGGGAGGGTAGAGTCTTTTTTATTGTCAGGGTTGTTTTTGTTTTAATTGCTTTAATGGTTATCAATTATTGTAGTTGTCATTGTTGTCAAGGTTGTAAGGGTTCGAATTGATAAGTTTTTGGTATTATGGTGTTTAAGTAATAATTTTTTAAAAGGCAGTTTATACTTTTTTAAGCTTGCTTAGTGCATTGACTTGCCCTTGTCACCTCGACCCCGACAGCTTTACAGGGGAGAAATCTTTATCACTGGTATTGGAAAGAATTCTCAGTCGTTCCTCCTTCGAAATGAAAAGGGGAAGCCTCCTTGATTACCTATCCTTGCCTTTTTGATTTGTGGCTGATTTAACTCTTAAACATACCCCTTAGTTGATAATACCCCTCAGGCGGTATTTCATTATCAAGGGCTATAACCGAAATTTAAAATATTATAAAGGGTTGTTTACAGTGCTTTTTACTTAAACCATTTACAATTATGGCAAAGATTCTTTTATCAGTCGGTGGGGTCGAAGGACATACCTTCCCTGTACTTCCCATCGCAAAAGGTTTGGTAAAGCTAGGTCACGAAGTATATTGGGTTGGCAGCGGTAGTTTCCGAGAGTCTATTGAGAAAACAGGGGCAAAATTCTATCCCATTCCTGAAGAATCTGACCCTCATTACTTAGGTATTCCGATTTATGAATTCCGTCCTGCTTTAGCGAAAAAGAAAGGTATGGACCAGATCAAGGAATATTTGATGTGGTTTTTTGATGAAGTAGGAGAATTTTATGACACTTTTTATAAATTGATTGAAGAAATTCAGCCTGACATTTTTATAGGTGATCCAGTCAATTTTTCTCCTTTATTTTTTGGAGAAATTCTTGGAAAGCCAACCATCAATCTACATGTCGTCCCTCCCTTGATACTCAGTCAGGACACAGCGCCTTTTGGTTCGGGTTTGTTGCCGGGGAAAAGTCCTTTGATGCGGTTAAGAAACAAAGTTTTAAACTACCTGATTGACCGGGTGCTTTTCAAAGATGTGACTGCCTATGGGAATCAAGTCAGGAAGAGATTTAATCTCCCGCCTTACCAAGGCTTTTTTGGAGATTTCAATAAGTTTGTGGATCGGGTGTTAATCTTTTCTGTGCCGGGTTTTGACTATGAACGTTCTGACATGCCCCAAAACCATCATTTTATCGGCCCGCCCATGCCCAAGCCCGATCCCAACTGGGAAAAACCGGATTGGTGGGGGGATTTGGAAAAAGCCAAGAAAGTGGTCCTGGTCAATCAGGGAACCATCGCCAATGATATTCAGGACCTGATTATCCCCACCCTAATCGCGCTAAAAGATGAACCTAACACGTTGGTAGTAGCTGTTCCGGTCAAAGAGGAAATCCCCAACCTGCCTGCCAATGCCCGGGTGGCACCTTTCATTCCTTTTGGCAACCTCTTGCCTCACGTGGACCTGATTGTCACCAATGGCGGATATGGAGGTACCAATATGGCATTGGGTTTTGGGCTGCCGATCGTCATTGCCGGAGCAACTGAAGATAAGATGGAAGTAGCACAGCGGGTCACTGTTTCAGGAACCGGAATCGATATGAAAACCATGAAGCCCAAGCCTGAAAAGCTTAAAGCTGTCATTCATAAAGTTTTTTCCAATCCGAAATATAAGCAAAACGCACTTCGTCTTAAAAGAGAAATCGAATCCTATGATTCGGTGGCCTTAATGGATCAGGCGATTAGGGAGCTTTTGGAGAAGTATGAAGAGAAAAAGAAAGCAAAAGTTTGAAATCACTTAAGCACTAATATTTATGAAAAATGTATTGATCACCGGCTGCAGTACCGGAATTGGATTCGAGACCGCAGCCCACTTGGCAAGAAATGGCTACAATGTAATAGCCACCATGAGAAATCCTGCCCGAAGCCCTGAATTGGGGGATTTGGCAGCAAAAGAGAGCATAGCGATAACCATTCTCAGGATGGATGTGGATTCAGATGAATCTGTCAAAAGTGCTTTTCAGCAGGCTTACGACCGATTTGGGCCCATTGATGTGCTGGTTAATAATGCCGGAATTGCTTCAGATCTTCCCTTGGAGGAAACGAGCATGGACTTGTTTCAGCAGATTTTCCAAACCAACCTTTTTGGAGCCGTGCGTTGTATGAAGGAAGTGATTCCTTCCATGCGGGAAAGGGGAGAGGGATTGATCATCAATGTGTCATCCATTGCCGGAAAAACCCAATCGCCAAGTATGGCCGCTTATGCTGCCTCCAAATCTGCCCTGAATACGGTCAGCATGAGTCTGGCGGGAGAGGTAGGACGATTTGGGATGCGGGTGGCGATCGTGGAACCCGGTTTTATCGAAACGCCGATTCTTGATAAATACGATGCTACTTTTCGCTCGATTTACCCCAATCGAGAGCAATTGACCGCTTTGGGAAAAGCCGCCGTGGCTTTGACCCAAGCCCGGCCGATTTTGGTGGCAGAGAAGATACGCGATATCATCAGCGGCGAATCCACGACTTTTTCCAATCCCGTTGGCCCGGATGCTGCCCCTTTCCTGGCTTTCAAGGCTTCCCTGACCGATGAACAGTGGATCGAAAACGGAAAAATGGATACCGAGACCTTTGCTGATGCCTCTTTGCAATTTGGGATGGACATCAGGCCGTATTTGTCGGTAGTCCCAAAAACTTGACTATTTGGATAGATTATAAAGTACAAAAATTAAACTAAGGCCATTCCGTTTTGGGATGGCATTTTTATAAAAAATTTTTCTAACTTAATGACTATGAACTGATTGATTTTTATATACCAATGATAGCTATGAGATTTGGACTTACTTCTTTTTTGGTGTTCATTTTCCTTATTATCTGCATTCGAGGTAACACTGTAGCCCAATCCATCAAAAGCCATGTGATTTCTTTAGAGGAGACTGATAGGTACCTCGAATTTACTTTGAAAAATTTGGTTTATTTTTTTGAGGAAAAGGAGCCTTTGTCCTGG
>Ga0114946_10003212_pt1 | contig 11100 bp, 15 predicted proteins | sample WalLakDeSediment_FD_88676 | JGI IMG/M metagenome (GOLD analysis project Ga0114946, IMG submission 88676) | Lake sediment microbial communities from Walker lake, Nevada to study Microbial Dark Matter (Phase II) - Walker Lake 11/02/13 Deep Sediment | ecosystem: Environmental > Aquatic >...
CGCTCGGCTGCCCACTCATTGGATTATCAATTTACGCTCAGCTAAAGGCGGTCGGGAAATGATTTTAGAAACTGTCGCATCTATGTTTGCGTCGATATCGCTCAGCGGGGCTCATCCACGTGATCCCGCAGTGGCTCGCATGCTGGGGCTAGGTCGCGAGAACACAGCGGGCGTGCAAGTCACGCATGAAAAAGTGATGGCGTTACCGGCCATCAAGCGGGCGGTGCAGATCATCACCGATAAGATGTATGGCATGCCTTGGTACGTGTTCCGCGAAGAAGAGGACGGGCGGGAGTTCGATCGAGACCATCCGGCTTGGCGATGCGTAAACACGATGGCGAATGAAGAGGTAGACGCTCAGTCGCTTCGGCAGCAGCTCGTGCAGTGGGCTCTGCTTTGGGGTAATGGCTGTGCCTACATCGACCGCAATGCTCGCAGTGGGCATATCGAACTACTGCCGCTGCTGCCTGATAGGACGCAACTATTCCGCGTATCTCAGGAGTTGGCTGAGCGTGCTGGTGACCTGGATTCTGCCGGTCGGTTGCTGTATAAAACCAACATCGGTGGACAGACAGAGTTCTTCGACCACGGCGACGTATTGCACATCAAGGGGCTCGGGTCTAATCCACTCTGGGGCTGGGATATCGTGGAGCTAATGACTGAATGCTTTGCCGGTGCGATGGCGAAGGACGAATTTAGTAATCGGTTTTTCTCCAACGGTGCCAATCCGGTCGGCTTCATCACGATGGACGGTAGCTTAGACGAAGAGTCGGAAGAGACTTACATGCAGTCTCTCGCAAAGGGTATGCAGGGACTTGGTAAGGCTCACAAGCTGATTCTTCTCGAAGAAGGGGCAAAGTTTACGCCGGTCACGATCGACCCGCAGAAATCCCAGATGCTCGAAGGGAAACAGTTTGATATTCGGCTGCTTGCGATGGCAATCGGGATCAAGGTGCATAAGCTGGTTGACGGTGCCAATAGTGCATTTGCTTCGCTAGAGCAAGCGAACCATGAACACAAAGACGATGACATCCTACCTTGGGTCAACAAGTTCCGCGTGCAGTACGACCGCAAGCTGCTTATCGGTGAGCAAAAGGAATCTGGCTCGCATTCGATCGACGTTGACGATGAGACGCTGGAATGGGTGCCTTTCAGCGATCGGGCGCGAGGGAGCGTTGAGCTTTACAACAACGGACTGATCACCAAGGATGAGGGCCGACGTAAGGTGAACTTCGGGCCAAGCAAGTCGACTCGGTCTAAGGCATACCGCATTCCTTCCAATATCGTCTACGAGGATGACGCGGCACTTGTGCCTGATGGGCCACAACCTGCACCGCCGGAACCACAGCGGCAGGCAGTCGATCACAGCGACGTTGCAGAAGCTTACCTAGACCGGATCGAGAAGCGAGTCATCGCGCAAGCTAAGAGCAAAGCCAAGACGCCCAAAGACTTCATTGCGTGGCTTGACGGACTCAAACCAGAGGATGGGCCGCAGTCGATTCAGCCGCGAATCGACGAACTGTACAGCGGGATTATTTCGCGGCTCAACACTTTGGCAGAAACCAAGACAACAGCAGAGGAATTAGCAAATGCGATTTGATCCAATGGAACCAATGGCGTTGATGCCAGAGCACGTATCGAGCTTGATTTCGCGATTACGCGGACAGTCGGCGTTGCTCGAGCCACCGAAAGATCTGGCGTTGCTTGATGTGAATTGCCAAGAGGTCGCGGCAGCATCGTCGGCCACAACCGGGAACATGCTGGCCGTTGTCCCGCTGTGGGGCGTGCTGAGTCCAGGCGGTGACTACGGTGGCACATCGCTAGACAGCTTCGCACGGATGATGGCAACGCTCGACGCTAATCCCAACGTGAACAAGATCCTACTGAACGTGACCAGCCCAGGAGGGACAGTGACTGGGACGCCGGAAGCTGCGGACGCTGTTCGGGCTGTCCGCGATCGCGGCAACACGCAGGTTGTGGCCATCGCGAACGGTATGATGGCATCGGCTGCGGTCTGGATCGGTGCGGCGGCTAGTGAAGTTGTTGTCACCCCTAGCGGAGAAGTCGGCTCGATTGGCGTAATCTCGATGTATGCCGACGAGTCTGCATTTCTGGAAAAGCTGGGCGTCAAGGTGGATATCATGCGGACGCCTGACAAAAAAGCACGGTTCAGTGGACTGGAGCCGATGACGGACGAAATGCGGGCGTTCGTCCAGGAGCGGATTGGCGTGAGTTACGAGAAATTCAAACGGGCGATGGCGACGAATCGCGGTATTCGGATCGACCAAGTGGAGGGCAAGTTCGGCGGCGGCGAAATGATGCGGGCCGAAGAGGCTGTCGCTGCTGGCCTCGCTGACCGCGTGGCGACGGTCGATCAGACGATTAGCCGAATGATGACGCGGCGGGCTCCTGCGGGTGCCAGGGCGGCACTGGCGAAGGCTCAGTTGGGAAAACTTAACTAGACGCTTGACTTTATCCGCTGCTTAGGTTTATGATTTAAGCACACGCGGGAAAGACCCGCAATAAATCAAAACGCAGCCTGATGCGAGCCAACTAAATGGCGGCTCAAAGCGGGTTGGAGTTAGAAATGCCAGAGTAAATCGAAGGCGTTGTCTACTAGCGAATGTTTTTTACGTTCGTCGGTGGTCAACGCCTTTTTCGTTGGTCCCGACATTACCAGGAGACCAATAAAATGGCATTTGATCCAAAAGGGAAGACCAACAAGGAGCTGCTCGAGGCTCGTGCTAAGTTGGTCACCGAAGCGCGTAGTTTTCTCGAAGCCAATGAATCAAGTTGGACCAAAGAGCACGACGCACAGTATGACACGATGATTTCGGACACCTCCGACATCACCGCCGCACTCGACCGACGCAAGGCACTCGAGACCATCGAGAGCAAGCGTAACGACGCTCGCATTACTCCAGACGATCCAATGGTTTCGCCAAGCCGGACGACGGCAGGCAATCGCAAGCAAGTTGCGATCCGCTCTTTCAGCCGCGCCGGAAAGCCTGAGTATCGCTTTGTCGATGTTGGTGCTCGCGGTGCCGACGATTACGAGCAGGCTTTCGCCATCGCTCTGCGAAGTGGCGAGCGTAGCTTGCAGCCTCAGCAACTGGCGGCTTTGCAGTCGGACAATCCAGAGCAAGCGGGTTACCTGCTGGCCTCTGAGCAGTTTGCCGCTGGCATGCTCAAAGAGGTTGACGACCTGTTGTTTATTCGTCGCTACGCCAAGATCCACACGGTTGCCGAAGCTGGCAGTCTGGGTATCCGCAAGCGTACCGCTCGCATGAACACGTTCGGTTGGTCGAGCGAGTTGACCGTTTCGGCAGAAGACTCTTCGCTGAAGTACGGCAAGAAAGTTCTGACACCTCATCACCTGACGGGCATGATTCGCCTATCGCGTGATTTGGTACGTCGAACCATGCAAGGCATCGTCACCGAAGTGCAATCAGAAATGGCTCGCGACGGCGGCGAGAAGATGGAAGACGGCTATCTGACCGGCAATGGTGCTCAACAGCCTCTCGGCGTGTTCACCGCATCGTCGGACGGTATTAGTACCGCTCGCGACGTGCCAACACTGTCGGCTACGAGCATCACCGCTGACGGCTTGATTGACGCCAAGTACGCACTGAAAGCCCAGTATCGCACTGGCCTGCTCGGTGCTGTTCGCTGGCTGTTCCACCGCGATGCGGTCAAGATCATCTCGAAGCTGAAGCTGTCTGATGATCAGTATCTGTGGCAACCGGGCTTGCAGATGGGTCAGGCCGACTCGCTGCTCGGCTACCCGATCGACGAATCGGAGCGAGTTCCCAACACGTTCACCAACGGTCTGTACTGCGGTCTGTTGGCAAACTGGAACTACTACGAGATCGCGGACGCTCTGGATATGGAAATCCAAGTGCTGTTCGAGAAGTACGCCGACACCAATCAGATTGGCTACATCGGTCGTCTGAAGACTGACGGCATGCCGACCATCGAGGAAGCCTTCGTCCGTCTGAAGTGTGCCACAAGCTAACCCGCGAGAGTTGGCTACTGTTTCAATCAATCAAATCTCTCGGAGTTTAGAAAAATGAGCGTAGTAGATATGAAGGTGGTGCAGGCCACAACGGTGACAGCGGGAGCCGCTGGATCGAGTGCAATCAACGGTGCAACCGTTGATATGTCCGGCTTTGAGGAAATTGCAATCATCGTACCAGTCGGAATCGTCGTAAACGGTGCGGTAACCAGCATTAAATGGCAGGAGGGCGATACGACAAGCCCGACTACTGACGTAGTTGGAACCAATATCACAATTGCCGATACTGATGATGACACGACCAAGATTCTGCGGATTGTAAAACCTCAGAAGCGTTATGGTCGCGTGGTTGTCAGCCGCGCAACGCAGAACGCGACGCTTGGAGCGATTACCTACGTCTTGACTGGGCCTCGTACACTGCGGCCTGCTGACGGTTCGACTGTCGTTGGTGAATTGCATATTTCGCCAGCGGCTGGGACTGCCTAATTATGCGAGTCCTCACACTCAAACGAGCGGCTGGAGCCATCAGCTTTGCACCCGATCAAGAGGTTGAACTACCCGGCGAGGTGGCACAATCACTGATTGACTGCGGGGCTGTCCGGTCGCTCGAGCCAGTGAGTAAGGGCAAGCAAGGACAAACTGAAGAGCAGAAGCCACAACGCAAACGCAAGGGCTGAGCATGGGATTAGTTCGAGTCGATGAGCCTATTTCGCTAGCGGTTTCGCTTAGCGAAGCCAAGAAGCAATGCGAGGTAGCGGATTCTGACACCTCGCACGATACGCACATCACTCGGCTAATCAATTCGGCTGTTGCGGATGTTGAGCGGCATACTCGACGGGCGTTAGTGACTCAGGTTTGGCGGATGACGCTAAGCGGCTTTCCAAGCTGCGGTCGCATTATCCTGCCAAGACCACCGCTGCAAAACATTGAAGCGATCGAGTACGTGGACGATTTCGGCGTAGTGCAGACGCTGCCCGACACCGTCTACCAAGTGACGCTTGATGCGAGTCCAGGCTACATTTCCCCAGCGTTTGGCGAGTCATGGCCTGCGACGCGGCCAGAGACGCTCGAAGCTGTGTCGGTGACATATACGGCAGGTTATGGCGACGTGGCGGCAGCGGTGCCTGAGCAGTTCCGCAATGTAGTTTGTGAGTTGATTGCGTTTCGATTTATGAATCGCGGCGACGTAGACGTAGGCATTCCAAAGCATATCAAGTGGTCACTCGACTCGCTTAAATGCGGTGCATCCTATGGATATTACGGAGTCAAAAACTAATGGCTGGCATCGGCTCAATGCACCGGCAGAAGCTTGGCGACATGCGCCACCGCATCACGGTGCAGACGGCTAACAGTACGGTTGATGCAGCTCGGCAAAGAGTCGTAACCTACGTTGACAGGCTAGCCAACGAGCCGTCCACGTTTGAGCAGGTGACGGGTGGAGAAGTCAATCGAGGTCGGCACATTGAGGCGGGTGTCACTGCGGTGTTTAAGGTAAACGCGAGAGCGGACTACTCGGTTCAGGATCGGATTATTTTTGGTGGGCAAAGCTATGGAATCGTGCGGATAGATAATCCGGCTGGCATTCAGCGGTTTACTTACCTTCACTGCAAGGCGGCTCCAGTTGGCTAGCGTAAGAGTAGACATTACTGGCGATAAGGAAGTCTTGGCGTTGCTCGAGCGATTGCCAAAGCTTGTCGTGTCGTCGGGCGGGCCAATTGACAAAGCCGTGCGTAAGGCGTCGACGATCGTAGCCAAGAGGGCAAGGCAACTCGCACCGGACAGTAGGAAAAACCCAGAAGGCAACTCGCGGGATAAGCAAAGCGAGAAGTCAAAAGGCAGTTGGTCGAAAAAGCTCAAAGAAACGATTCGCCACCGGATCATTAAGTACGACACCGCAACATGGGCCGTGGTTGGGCCGAAAAATCCAGAGGGTAACATGGCTCACTTTATGCAAGAAAAGCCGAGGCGGCATGTGTTGTGGGGCAAAGCGACGGCGATCAAGCAGTTTCGCGATACACGCAACTGGATTACCAAATCGTTTGACGAAACAAAGAGCGAGCAGCTTTCAGCGGTTCAGGCCAGCCTGAAAAGCGACATTGACGCAAATATGAGAAGTTAAAAATGCCGGTGATGGAAGAGGCTTTATGCGGATACATCCTAACGCGGTCGGCTGTCACCAGCCTGATCGGTTCGGGCGATTCCGCTCGGCTGTTTCCAATCGCACTGGATCAGGACGTGGACTTAGTGAATGGTCCAGCGGCAACCTACGAGATCGTGACAAGCGAAGACGTGCAGACGTTAGCCGACAGGGCTGGAATCGTCCAGTCTCGCGTGAGAATAACAGCGTTTGCCAACACTCACAGCGGGGCTACTTCGCTTGCCAGAGCCATAAAAAACAGCGGAGTTGTAACGCTAAAAGGCGTGATCGCAGGGGTTGATTTTCGCGGGGTGGTAATCCAAGAAGGGATCAATTGCTACGCGGAGCAACCAACGGACGGCGGAAAAACATGGCGTTACATCGCTGATTTTGATTTGATGATTTCCTATTTAGAAGGGTAATAACATGCCACTGCTCGGAGATACCGGCCAGCTAATGACGGCGACTTTTGGCACATCGTCGCTATCGCTGGCCGTCACTGAAATAACAATCGGGGCCCATACGATTGATATGCTGGACGTGTCCGTGCTCGCGTCTACTGGCTTCGAAAAGCTTATTGCCAGCGACTTGAAGAAAGCTGGCAAGGTCAAGCTGAAGTTCGTTTTCGTGACATCCGCGACAATGCCAGTTATTGGCGGTGCGGCTGAAACGATGACGATCACTTGGCCACTCCCAACCGGCAACGTGGTTGCAGCAAACCTCGCCGGGACGGCGGTCTTTACAGACCTCAAGCTTGCTGACGGCAAGCTCGGGGAAGTGATGTTTGGCGAGTGTGACTATCAGCACGACGGCGACACTGGGCCGACTTACACCAAAGCAACCACATCTTAAATCTGAAAGATAAAAGCAATGGAAATTGAACTACGACCACACGTGTCGCCAGAAAAAACGCCTTGGGGGACTGTCGGCAAGTCATTGAATCAGGACATCGTGTTGATCCAGAACATCGACAACGGCGAGTTCGTGCAATGCGGATACGTTGGTGATACGCACTTCCTACCGCTCGCGGGATTCCCGCAAGAACTTTGCGACGCAGTAGCCGCGAAGTGTAGCGAAAAGCTCGGAAAGCCAGTCAATGCGGGCACGGCCCCACCGTCGCTCGAAGAATTGACCGAGTTCCTCAACTCAAAAGCTGATGAGGATGAAGACGAATGAGCCTGGCCGAAGAACTGCTCAAAATCCCTGTACTGACGGAAGACGTGACGGTCAGCGGTATGGTATTTCAGGTCAAAGGTAAGTCGCTCGGCGATAAGGCCGCGTTGCTCGCAAGCTGTCGCAAGAAGGACGGGCGGCTTGATGGCGACCTATTTGATCGGACGCTACTTACTGAATGCGTGACCATGAAATCAGATGGTTCGACACTCACGATTGAGCAATGGGCGAAGGTTGGTAGTCACATCACAAGTCCGTTGCTTTCGTCGGTTATCGGCCTACTTGGCTTCGATGAAGACGACATCAAGCGGGTACGACGCGACCCAAAAGACTCAGACTCAACCCAGAGTTGACGCTTGCTCATAGGTTGGGTCTAAAGCTTGGAATTGAAGATCCGGAGCAGTGGCTAGAAAACTGTCCGGATCGCGTGATGGATAACTGGCTAGCGTACTATCGGCTCGAGCCGTTTGGTATGGAGTCGGAGTTGCTCAGCAAAATTGCTGGACTGCTCTTTTACCTTTGCCGTCGGCATGGCGGGGAGGTCGAAGATATTGACAAGTTTGCTAGTGCAATCGCTCGCTGCTTAATGCCGGGTAACTGGGTTGGACAGAAGCAATCCGGTGGGCATGAGCGTGTGACAGCCGAAGAGTTGCGAGAAAGATTCGCGGAAGCACAGAGACAAGCTGAAAAGGCATTCGGTTAGATGGCAACCACAATCAACAGCTACTCGGTCGGCTTTGGCATGGATGCCAGCAACTACATCCACGGGGCCAACATCTCGCGGAAAGAAACTCGAGCACTCGTTAAGGACATCGAGGGGGCTCGCTCGCCCACCGAAAAATACGCACTCGAGCAAGATCGTCTTGGGCAAGCGTACCGTAAGGGTGCTATCGACCTAGCGACTTATAACCGCCTGCTGGCTAGCAAAAAAAGCCAACTCGGCCTGACGACACCACCGACAATCAGCTATGCGACGGCATTGACGGCAGTCGGTGTTGCCGGTGCGGCTGCGGTCGCGGGTGGCGTAATGTTCGTCAAGCACCTGCGCGAGGTGCAGGGCGAGATTGACGAGACGGTTAAAGCTGGGGCTAAGATCGGCTTGACGTTTAACGAGCTCTCGCAATTGCGATTTGCGGCAGCGGAGATTGGAGTTATGGATGCCAATACTGTCGACAGTTCAATCAAGCGGATGCTAATGAACATCTCCAAGGCAGTCGATGGAGATGAAAGAGTTAGAGGGGCATTCGAAAGGATTGGAGTTGACGCGGGACAGCTCATGAAAGCAGGGCCGGTCGAGGCGGTCAAGCTGATTGCAGATGGCATGCAAGACGTAAATAGTCAGGCTGATCGCCTCATGCTCGCGCAGGATGTGTTCGGCAAGGCAGGCGCTAACTTTGTTGACACGCTATCCTCTGGTCGGGCTGTCATCGAAGAGGCTGCGAACTTTCAGGGAAAGTGGAACTCATTGACGGTCGCCCAGACGATGGGCGTTGAAGCCAATAACGACGCTTGGGGCAGAGTGTTTTTGATGGTCGAAGGCATCTCGACCAAGCTGGCGGCTGAGTTTGCGCCGGCGATGCAGTTGATTGCAGATTACATCTTGGATTCGGCGGATGGGGTTGTCAGTCTTAATGACTATCTTCGAGACACTGTAGACACTTCGGTCTACCTTGCTGGTGTTTTCAAGGATATTTATGAGGTAGTTTTTGTCATGCAGAAACTACAGCATAACATCCTGAAAGGAGACTTCGCGGCTGCTTTTGCTGGCGTCAATTCAGCGATGGAGTTTGACTCTGGTGAAACGATGCTACAAGCGTTGTACGACAAGCGTTTTGAGCTTGACCAAGCAGCAGCAAAGAGGCAGCGGGAGCTCGAAGAGCGCCGCAAGAATCTGATGGATGAAGACTTGGATTCTCGCATTGAAAAGCAGGACAACGCTGAGAAAGAACGCTTGCGATTGCTGGAGCAAGAAGAAAAACGGCGTGAGCAGATGGCCATGAAAGCCATCGAAGCGGCACGCAAAGAGCTGGACATGCGAGAGCAGCAACGCAGGAAGATGCAAGCCGACATTGCCAAAGGTCCAGGGGGCGGGATGGAAGCTGGCAGCGCGGAAGCGGCTAAATTCATGGCCGATCAGATCAACGCAGCAATCGGCGAGGCTGTGGCTCCAGACGGTGCTACTCCAGGCGAAGCAGAGTTGATAACTGAAGCGAAACGGCAGATCGAACAAATGGAACTCCAGGCAAAAATCATGGATGAGCAAGTAAAACTGCTAACGCAGATCAGCCAGAAAAAAGACATCGAAATAGTCAGGGCTCGCTAGATGCCAAATACAATCGTCGGAAGTTCACAAAAACGCGAGGGAAGTGCTACGGTATCGTCTCGAAATGGTATGCCTGTCCTGAATGAAACGTACCATTACATTGTAAGGACGAACAGCAAGACGACATCGAGACTTGCAGTACTGTACGACACGACGGATTTACCCAAAGTTGGCCAAACAGTTTCTGCTTTTGGGTTTGCGGTCTGCAAAAACGTCGAGGCTGTCAGGCGAGAGAAGAACCCGCTTTATTGGGACGTTACCGCTACATTTTCTAGCGAAGTCGAAGAGGGGCAAAGCAGCCAAGACCCCGAATCCGATCCGGTCGAATGGCTGCCGATTTACGAAACAAAGTTCGAGCGACTGCAAGAGGTTGTTACTAAAGACCGCGACGGAGACGCGGTGGCTAATTCCGCTGGGCAACCTTTTCAGGTTGGCCTTACGATCGGTCGCTTTATCCCTATATGGGAGTTTTTCCAGTTTGAAGCGTCAACTATTACAGACGAGCAATTGATTGCACGGAATGAAACCGTAAATAATGCAACCTTCAAAGGTCGAGCAACAAAGACGCTACTGCTGACAATCCTAAGCAGTCGTGTTGGCTACTACTACGGAACTAGGCGCAGGCTCACGCACTACTCACTCAAATACAACGACAGACTTTGGACTCATAAGCGGCTAGACGTTGGCACGATTTATCTTTCTGGATCCGACAGGAAGCCATACCTAGATGATGATGGCAGGACAGTGATGCTTGGCGGTCTAGATGGGAGTGGTGGCAAAGCTGCCGCAGGTGACCCACCAGCTATTTTAGAGTTCGACATCTATCCGGAAATCTCTTTCTCATTCCTGCGAGTGTAGGCCATGCCAGATGATCGCACGTATGGATTCAGTCGGACAGACGCATACGGATTGTTGGAGCTGATTGGTAATGGCGACGCTGAGTTTCCGGAAGTTGTTCCGCGCGATCTTAGCTCCCCCGGCGACATCATCGAATACACCATCGACTCAATGGCAACGTCGAGCGAAGCTGATTACATCGGCCTCGAAAAGGCAACGGTTACAATCCGTGGAGGCAAGCCTGAGCTAATTGGCACAACGGTGAGCGTATACGATCACTCAGGCTGCATCTTCGACGCAGAAGACATGGAAGGTTATACCGGGTGGGCGTTCTTGGGGCAGTTCCGCACACTCGACGAATTGCAGGATTGCGACGTACTGACCCCGCACCACTGGGCCGCGTTTAACCGCTGCTGTGCTCCAAACTCAGGCACGTACCGGGAGTGCGTGTAATGCCACCACGCTTCTGCTGTTGCGACGAGCCAGGGTGCCCGATCGGCGATGATGATTACAATCGCGCCGACGCAAACCCTCCCACGGGCAGTTGGAAGGTCATCAGCGGTGAATGGGAGATTGACGATAACGAGTTAAAGAATGTTACTCCCGGTTTCCTAC
>Ga0114946_10003213_pt1 | contig 11100 bp, 7 predicted proteins | sample WalLakDeSediment_FD_88676 | JGI IMG/M metagenome (GOLD analysis project Ga0114946, IMG submission 88676) | Lake sediment microbial communities from Walker lake, Nevada to study Microbial Dark Matter (Phase II) - Walker Lake 11/02/13 Deep Sediment | ecosystem: Environmental > Aquatic > Freshwater...
AGGGGTCGGATTACCGCCGCGTCCGAGGGCCCGTCGTTGTCCGCCCCGGTCAGGGGCTTGACCACGCTGCCCCCCTGGACTTCGTGGTCGTACTGGCGGACCACGTATTCCTTGCTGCAGATGTTGAGCCGGCCCAGCAGGGCGTGCAGTTCGGCCCCAAGGTCGGGATCGGTCGGCAGCTGGATTTCAGGATGAACCGGAGGAATCCAGCGGGCCACCATCTGCATGGGCGGCAGGCCCTGGTGGATGAAATCCATGGCCAGGCAGGCCACGGTTTGGCCCTCGTGGAGAACGTGGAATTTGCCCGAATCGGTGAAGGTGCCCAGGGCCGTGGCCTCTACTTCCATCTGGGCGCAAAGCGCCAGGAATTCATCGATTTTGGCCGGCGGCACGGCCAGGGTCATGCGCTCCTGGGCCTCGGAAATCATGATCTCCCAGGGCTGCAGGCCGGCATATTTGAGCGGGGCCCGCTCCAGGTGGAGCTCAAAGCCCCCCGAATCCTGGGCCATTTCCCCCACCGAGGAGGAAAGCCCTCCGGCCCCGTTGTCGGTGATGCAGTTGTAGAGCCCCTGGTCGCGGGCCTTGAGCAGGCAGTCGAACATCTTTTTCTGGGTGATGGGATCGCCGATCTGGACCGCGGTGGCCGGCGAGTCCTCATGCAGTTCCTCGGAGGAGAAGGTGGCCCCGTGAATGCCGTCCTTGCCGATCCGCCCTCCGGTCATGACGATCAGGTCCCCCGGCAGGGCCTTCTTGTCCTGGGAGGGCTTGCCGCCCACCAGGGCCGGCATGATGCCGATGGTGCCGCAGAACACCAGGGGTTTGCCGGCAAAACGGGGGTCAAAGACCAGGGAGCCGTTGATGGTGGGGATCCCGCTTTTGTTGCCGCCGTGCTCCACCCCCAGGCGCACCCCTTCGAAGATCCGCTTGGGATGCAGCAGGCGGGCGGGCAGGGGCTCGGCGTAAAAGGGCGAGGCAAAACAGAAAACATCGGTGTTGGCGATCAGCTTGGCCCCCATGCCGGTGCCGAAGGGATCGCGGTTGACCCCGACGATACCGGTCAGGGCGCCGCCGTAAGGGTCCAGGGCCGAGGGGCTGTTGTGGGTCTCCACCTTGAAGGCCACATTCCAGTCCTGGTTGAAGCGGATTACCCCGGCGTTGTCCTTGAAAACCGAGAGGCACCAGTCGCCCGCCCCCATCCGGCGGCGGATTTCGGCGGTGGGCTGCTTGATGAAGGTGTCGAAGAGGCTGTGAAAGACGGTTTTTTCGCCGCTGACCGTGTCCTCGTAATGGATGTCGCCGCTGAAGATTTTGTGCTTGCAGTGTTCCGACCAGCTCTGGGCCAGGACTTCCAGCTCGACGTCGGTGATTCTGGCCCCCAGGCCGACCTGGCGGCGCTGGGCGAGGACCGCCGGATCGGCCAGGTGGTCGCGGATGATCTTCATCTCTTCCAGGGTGAGGGCCAGGATGCCCTCCCGGCTGATCCGCAGCAATTCCTCGTCGGCGACATTGAGATCGATTTCCAGGACCTGGTGCCTGGTGCCCCCGGCGACCCGGGGAGCGTGGGCGGTTACTCCGCCCTGAGCGGTGAATTCCTGATGGTCGAGGATGGTGAAGCGCTCGATCAGTTCGTTGGCCAGCAATTTGGCGGCGATGGTGGTGATTTGCTCCCGGCTGAGCCGGCCGCGCAGCAGATACTGGGTGGAAGTGTAAACCGCTTCTCCGGCCTGCAGTTTGCGGCCCAGCAACAGCTCCAGGGCCTGGGCGGCGGTGCGGCCTTCGTTGTCGGTGACTCCGGGCCGGAAACCTACTTCGATGCACCAGTCAAAGGCCAAGCCCTGAGCCAGGGCCAGGGGGCCCAGAGCGAACTCCTGGGTGACCGGATCGCTGTAAGGCCCGGCGGCGGCGGCCTGCAATTGAGCCGGGCTGATCTCGGCTTCAACGGTGAAAACCTTGATGGTCCGCACTCCGTCCGCCGCCACTTTAAGATCGGTGGCGATCCGTTTGCGGGTCGCCTCGCCGAAGGCATCGTTGATCCGGGTTTTCAGGCCAACCTCGATCCGGGCAAGCATGCGCAACTCCTCTATGGTTTCTTGCTGATAGGCTAATGATAAAATGATAAGCTGGCTAATATAACCCATCAGATTTTTTTTGCCCGGTCCTTTTTGCGCCAGGCCCCGGCGGGGCCTGGCCGCGCCTGAAGCCGCGCCCGGCCGGGGACCGGGGCCGGCCGAGCCGGCCGGGAGTCCCTTCCTGGAACCCCGCGGTTCCAGGAGGGCTGTTGGGGCGAGACGAGGGCGCCCTCCGGGCCGGGGCTTACGCTTGACAAGCGCAGAAAAACCTGTATATTCGTCGGCATCAAGGAGTATGGAACGGGCGGACATAGCTCAGATGGTAGAGTACAAGCTTCCCAAGCTTGGTGTCGCGGGTTCGAATCCCGTTGTCCGCTCCAGATTTTCCCTCCTTGATTTCAGAACCGCCTTTTTTTCGGCGGGGTTTTGAAAGTGGGCCGCAAGCCCGCTTTTTTTGTTTCCCGAGCCCGGCAAACCGGGGCAACGGTTATTAAGTTTGCTGGCAAAACAGGAGTATCGTTATGGCGGCCGGAGAGTCCGCGCTCGTTCGTCGTTTAACCGAATTGCTGGAGCCGGTGGTCCTGGACTACGGCCTGGAACTGGTGGAACTTCAGTTCCGGCGCGAGGCTCCCGGCTGGGTCCTGCGACTGATCCTCGACGGCGAGCAGGGAGTGAGCATCGACGATTGCGCCCGGGTCAGCCGGGAGGCTTCCCATCTGCTGGAAGTCGAGGATCCCATCGAGCAGGCCTTTCACCTGGAGGTCTCCTCGCCCGGCCTGGACCGGCCCCTCAAGCGGGAGCGGGACTTTGTCCGCTGCCGGGGCAAGCTGGCCAAAGTGGTCTCCCAGGAGCAGATCGCCGACCAGAATGTTTTCATCGGGCGCCTGGGCGAGGTGGCGGACGGGGCGGTCACCCTGGAAACCGAGGCAGGCCCGGTCCGCATCCCCCTGGCTGCGATCAGCCGGGCCAAGCTGGTAATAGAGTGGTAAACAGTTGGCAGTGGTAGAGTTTTTCCATAACCTGGATGGAGTTGAAGATGATATCCGAACTTAAAAGAATCATTGACCAGATCAGCCGCGACAAGGGCATCAACCGCGATTTGCTCATCGAAGCCATTGAAGAGGCGGTGATGAGCGCGGCCAAGAAGAAGTACGGGCATCGCCGCGAGATCGAGGCCCGCTACAACGATGATCTGGGCGAGATAGAGCTGTTCCAGTTCCGCACCGTGGTCGAGGAAGTGGAGGATGAGCAGACCGAGATCTCCCTGGCCGAGGCCAAGGCCCTGGACCCGGAAGTGGAAATGGGGGATGAGCTGGGAAGCAAGATGGAATCCGCCGCCGGCCTGGGCCGGATCGCCGCCCAGTCGGCCAAGCAGGTCATCATCCAGAAGATGAAGGAAGCGGAAAGCGATGTGGTTTTCGATATGTTCAAGGAGCGCAAGGGCGATATCGTCAACGGCATCGTCCAGCGTTTCGAACGGGGCAACATCATCGTCAACCTGGGCCGCACCGACGCCATCCTGCCTTCCCGGGAGCAGATGCCCCGCAAGTCCTACCGCCAGGGCGACCGGATCCGGGCTTATCTGCTCGATGTCCGCCAGTCCTCCAAGGATCCCCAGCTGATTTTGAGCCGGACCTGCAACGAATTTCTCACCAAACTTTTTGCCCTGGAAGTGCCCGAGATCGCCGAAGGGATCGTCAAGATCATGGGCGTGGCCCGCGAGCCCGGTTCCCGGGCCAAGATCGCGGTCAGTTCCAGCGAAAGCGACGTTGATCCGGTGGGCGCCTGTGTCGGCATGAAGGGTTCCCGGGTCCAGAACGTGGTCCAGGAACTGCAGGGGGAAAAGATCGATATCGTCCCCTGGAGTCCGGATCCGGCCCGTTACGTTTCCAACGCCCTCTCCCCGGCCCAGGTTTCCATGGTGGTGGTGGACGAGGAGAACAACACCCTGCTGGTGGTGGTCCCCGACGATCAGCTTTCCCTGGCCATCGGCCGCCAGGGCCAGAACGTGCGGCTGGCCTCAACCCTGCTGGGCTGGCGGATCGACGTCAAGAGCGAAACCCGCTACGCCCGCTCCATCGAGGATGGTTTCCAATCCCTGCTGGACGTGGCCGGGCTGACTGAAAAGCAGGCGGAAAAGCTCTACGACAGCGGGATCGCGGCGGCCACAGAACTGGCGGCGGCGGCCCCGGCCGAGATTGCTGAGATCCTGGGTCTCGAGGAAGCCGAGGCGGAAGCCCTGATCAAGGCGGCCGGCGCCGTTGCCCCGCCCCCGGAAAATGACGAGGAGGAGGAAGCGGTTGCTCCTCCGGCAACCAACTCGGCGCCGGAGCCGGAAGAGGGACCTGCCCCGGCGGATGAGCCGGCCCCGGACGAGGGTGACAGCGGCGAACGTTCATGATAAACTGACCGACTTTATTGACGATGATTGAATAATGGCCGGCAAGTTGATGGCCGGTGGTGACGAAGAGCCGGTAACGGAAAATCTCTTCGGGAGCTTGGTGATGAAGAAAATTCGCGTATACGAGTTGGCCAAAGAAGCGGGGCTGGAAAACAAGGAGCTGGTCGCTCGCCTGCAGGAAGAGGGCTATGAGGTAAAATCTCACAGTTCGACCCTGGAGGAGGGCGAGGCCCGGGATATCAGGATCAAGCTGGGCCTGGTCCAGACCGAAACCAAAGAAAAGCGGATCCAGGAAGAAGGCCGGACCACCATTATCCGCCGCCGCAAAAGCGTGGTGGCCGCTGAGCCGGAACCGGCCCCGGAAGGGCCGGCGGCTGCCGAGGCCGAAGCGGAAAGCGCAGCGGCCGCGGCCGCCGAGCCCGCGCCGGAGCCGGCCCCGGCCGAAGAGGCTCCACCCGTGGCCGAGACTCCGCCGGAGGCAGCGCCGGTGGAACATGCCGAAAAAGCCGAAACCGGCCCGGCCGCGGAAGAAGCGGCCCCGGCGGCGGAAACCGCTCCGCCCCCGGAAGGCGCCGCCGAGGCTCCCGCCGCCAAGGCTCCGGCCGCCAAGCCGGCTCCCGCCGCCGAACGCAAAGGGCTGGCCCGGGTGATCAAGAAGGCCGCCATCGTCATCACCCCCGAAGAAAGCGACCGCGGGCCCAAGCCCCGCCGGGCGGAAAAACCGAAAAAAGCAGCCGGGGCCGTGGAAGAAGCCGCCGATGTCGCCGCCAAGAAAAAAGGCAAGCGTTTTGTCAAGTTCAGCCCCGAACCCGAGCGGGAGCCAGCCAAGAAAGGGGGCCTGGGCAAGCGCAAGCGCAAGGCCGAAGTGGCGGTGGAGGATTTTGATGAACTGGGCCTGGTTCCGGCCGGAGTCCGTTTGGGCCGGGGTGGCCGCGGCGGAGGCGGGGGACGCCGCAAGCAACAGCCGGTCAAGCCCCAGTTCGCCGCCGAAACCAAGGCGATCAAGAAGCGGATTACCGTCCATGAAACCATTTCCGTGGGCGATCTCGCCCACCGGATGGGAACCAAGGCCAACGAAGTCATCGCCAAGCTGATGGGCCTGGGAGTCATGGCCACCGTTAACCAGGCCATGGATCTCGAAACCGCCGCCCTGGTGGCGGCCGAATTCGGCTACGAGGTGGAGTTGGGCAAAACCGAGGAGCAGAGCATCCTGACCCTGGACGAGAAGGAAGGGGGCGGCGATCTCAAGCCCCGGCCGCCGGTGGTTACCGTGATGGGCCATGTCGACCACGGCAAGACCTCAATCCTGGACGCCATCCGCAAAACCGACGTGGCCGCCGGCGAGGCTGGCGGGATCACCCAGCACATCGGGGCCCATTATGTCCGGGCGCCTCAGGGCGAGGTGGTCTTTCTCGATACTCCCGGCCATGAGGCCTTTACCGAAATGCGCTCCCGCGGCGCCCAGGTCACCGACATCGTGGTGCTGGTGGTGGCCGCCGACGACGGGGTCATGGACCAGACCCGGGAGGCGATCAACCACGCCCGGGCCGCCGGGGTGCCGATCCTGGTCTGCGTCAACAAGATCGACAAAGCCAACGCCGATATCATGCGGGTCAAACGCGAGCTGGCCGATCTCGGCCTGATGTCGGAAGAGTGGGGCGGAGACACGATTTACTGCGAGACTTCGGCCAAGCAGGGAACCGGGATTGCCGAACTGCTGGACAGCATTATCCTCCAGGCCGAGGTCCTCGAACTGAAAGCCGACCCGGCCCGCCGGGGCAAGGGCCATGTCGTGGAGGCCCAGTTGCACAAAGGGCGTGGCCCGGTGGCCACGGTCCTGGTCCAGCAGGGCACCCTGCGGGTGGGAGACGCCTTTGTCGCCGGCCAGTATGCCGGCAAGGTCCGCTCCCTGCTCAACGACAAGGGTGAGCATATCACCGAAGCCGGCCCCTCCATGCCCGTGGAAATCCAGGGCCTCAGCGGAGTGCCCCAGGCCGGGGACGAGTTCATCGTGGTTCCCGACGAAAAGATGGCCAAGAGCGTCAGCGCCGAGCGCCAGTTGAAAAGCCGCGAGGCCGAATTGGCTTCGGACACCAAGATTTCCCTGGAAAACCTCTTTGCCAAGATGCAGGAAGGGGAGGTCAAGGAACTGCGAGTGGCCCTGCGGGCCGACGTGCAGGGGACCCTGGAAGCATTTGCCTCCTCTTTGGAGCAGCTTTCCACCGAAAACGTCAAGGTCAAGATCCTCAACGCCGGTACCGGCACCGTCACCGAATCGGATGTTCTGCTGGCGGCCGCTTCCGACGCCCTGATCATCGGCTTCAACGTCCGGCCCAGCGCCCGGATCCAGGATCTGGCCAAGCGGGAAAAGGTGGACATGCGCTTCTACGATGTTATCTACCATGCCCTCGAGGATATCAAGAAGGCCATGGAAGGCCTGCTGGAACCGGAATTTGTCGAGGAGGTCATCGGATCCGCCGAGGTTCGCCAGACTTTCCACGTTTCCAAGATTGGCACCATTGCCGGCTGCTACGTGACCAGCGGCAAGGCCGAGCGCAACGCCAAGGTCCGCCTGCTCCGCGACGGGGTGGTGGTCTACACCGGCCAACTCAGCTCGCTCAAGCGGTTCAAGGATGATGCCAAGGAGGTCCAGAGCGGTTACGAGTGCGGGATCTCTCTCCATAACTTCAATGACATCAAGGAAGGGGATGTCCTGGAATTCTTTGTCATGAAGGAAATCAAACCGGTTCTGTAAGATGAGCGCGGCCCGTCGAAAAACCAGCCCCAATCCTCCTCTGCCGGGGGTGCTCGAAAGGGGACGTAAGCGGCGCCCCGACCGGGTGGCGGACGAAATCCGCCAGGAGGTGGCGTCCCTGCTGCTGCGCAAGATCAAGGATCCGCGGGTGGAGCAGGTTACCATCCTCCGGGCCACGGTGAGCCCCGATCTCAGCCAGGCCCGGATTTACTACAGTGTCCTGGACAATGAGGCTGTCGCCGAGGCCGCCAAGGGGCTGGCCAGCGCCAAGGGTTTTATCCGCAGCAGCCTGGCCCGGAACCTGGTCCTGCGGGTGGTACCCAACCTGGTTTTTGAATTTGACCGCTCCCTGGCCGAACAGCAGAAACTGGAACGAATTTTACAGGAAATCCGGACCGACGAACAGGAAGAGTGACGATGACGCCTTCTCCCCCGGGCGAAATAGCGGTAACGCTCAAGCGGTCCGGACGGATCCTCTTGCTGACCCATGTCCACCCCGACTGCGACGCCCTCGGTTCCCAGTTGGGGTTGGGGCAGATCCTGACGGGCATGGGCAAGGAAGTCCACCTTTATGGCGAGGCCGAGGTCTCCCATCTCTACGATTTTCTCCCCGGGTCCGAGACCGTAACCGTCGGCTTGCCCGACCTGCCCGGCTTTGATTGCGCCGTCGCCCTGGATTGCGGCGACGCCTATCGGCTGGGGCGGGAGATGGAGAGCCTGCTGACCGTAAAGCCCTTCCTGGTCATCGATCATCACGCCGGCCACCAGTTTTTCGGCGATCTGCACTGGGTGGATCCGGCCCGGGCCTCCACCGGGGAAATGGTTTACGATCTGGCCGGCGCCCTGGGGGCGGAGGTATCCCTCGAGGCGGCCTACTGCCTTTATGCCGCCATTGTGGCCGATACCGGTTCCTTCAAGTATTCCTCGACTTCCGCCGATACCTTCCGGGTGGCCCGCGAACTGGTCTTGCGAGGGGTCAAACCGGCCGAAGTGGCGGGCAAGCTCTTCGACAATTACAGCTTGGCCCGCTTGAGTCTTTTCCAGCGCGTACTCGAAACCCTGCAGTTGCATGAAAACGGCCGGATCGCACTGATCACCGCGCCTCGGCGACTCTTCGCCGAAACCGGGGCGGCCCCGGAGGATACCGAGGGATTCATCAACTATCCCCGCTCGCTGAAGAGCGTCAAGGCGGCGGTGTTCCTCAAGGAGGCCGAAAGCGGGATGGTTTCGGTGAGCATGCGCTCCAAGGGACGGGACTGTGATATTTCCCAGGTGGCGACGGAGTTTGGCGGCGGCGGTCACCGCAATGCCGCCGGCTTCAAGCGCTTCGACACCACCATCGAGGGGTTGGCCGCCGAGCTGCTGCCCGTGCTGGCGGACCTGGTGAGGCGGTGCTGACCCAGGAGCCCCTGCCCCCGCTGGTGATTCTGCTTGATAAGCCGGTGGGCCCCTCTTCTTTCCGGCTGGTGCAGATGGTACGCCGGATCCTGGGGGTGAAAAAGGTTGGCCATGCCGGCACCCTGGACCCTTTCGCCTCCGGCCTGCTGATCATTTGCGTCGGCCGGGGCGCCACCCGCCTGGTTGACCGCTTGATGACGGGAGACAAGAAATATGAGGCCACCCTGCAACTGGGGGCGGCCACCGATACCCATGACTCCCAGGGCAAGGTGCTGACCAGGGCGCCGGTGACCCCGGAGCATTTCGCCCGCCTGGAGGAAGTTCTGGCCCCCTACCGCGGCGAGATCTGGCAGAGTCCTCCCGCCTTTTCGGCCGCCAAGCACCAGGGCAAGCCGCTTTACGCCTACGCGCGTCGGGGCGAGATCATCGCCAAGCCCCCCCGCCGGGTGCTGATCCATGAGCTGCGCCCCCTGGCCCTCGACCAGGAGCAGCAGCGCCTGGTGCTGCGGATCCGCTGCAGCAAGGGCACTTATATTCGCAGCCTGGCCCATGATATCGGCCGTGATTTGGGTTGCGGGGCCCACCTGGTGGCCTTGCGGCGCTTGGCCAGCGGCAGTTTCCGGGTGAAAGAGGCCCTGGACGGGGCCGCCCTCTGCGACCACGAGCTGGTCGCCGCCCAGCTTGCGGCTCGGGCCCTGGACCTGGCCGCGGTCGAAGCCCGGCTGGCTCAGCCCCTCGCTACCAGCGGCCCGCCCGGAGTGGTCGTCGGGGACGAGGCCGGCGCCGGTGACGGTTATAGGCCTTGACGGGCGGCGTTTATTTGATTAAAAGACACTGCTTCAGCAGTTGGTAGGAATGGCTGGTCGGGAGGGTTTCCCACCCGGGGCTGGCCATCTCCCGAATGTTTAATTACCCCGAGGAGTTGTTACCCATGACCCTGCAAACCGAAGACAAACAGGCCATCATCGCCGAGTATGGCGCCAATCCCCAGGATTCCGGCTCGCCCCAGGTCCAGGTCGCCCTTTTGAGCGCCCGGATCACATTTCTCACCGAGCATTTCAAAATCAACAAGAAAGACCATCACTCCCGCCGCGGCCTGCTCAAGCTGGTCGGTCAGCGCCGGCGCCTGTTGGACTACATCAAGGGCAAGGACGTCGAGGCTTATCGCCAACTGATCCAGAAGCTTGGTATCCGCAAGTAAGTTTCGCGTTAATAATAAATCTGTTGCTTCAGGTAAACGTTCAGCTGGGTGGCCGCTTACGGCACCGCTGGACGTTTGCCGTTTTGGCTCCCGCCGTTGGGAGCCAACCGAGGGCAGGCGTCGCGGGCCGTGAAAACCGCATCATTCGTCTGTCAATATGACCGTCAGAGGAGAAAGAAAAATGGAAAAGAAGATCAGTATCGAATTAGCCGGCAGAACCTTGACCATCGAGACCGGCCGCCTGGCCAAGCAGGCCAGCGGCTCGGTTTTAGTTACCTACGGCCAGAGCGTGGTCCTGGTGACCGCCACCGCCGCCCGCGAGGCCCGGGCCAGTGTCGATTTCCTGCCGTTGACCGTTGAATACCAGGAGCGTTTTTACGCGGTGGGCCGGATTCCCGGCAGTTTCTTCCGCCGCGAGATCGGCCGCCCCTCGGAAAAGGAAACCCTTTCCTCCCGGTTCATCGACCGGCCGCTGCGGCCGCTGTTCGCGCCCGGCTACCAGAACGAAACCCAGGTCATCGCCACCGTTCTGTCCGCCGACCAGGAAAATGATCCCGATCTGATGGCCATGCTCGGTGCTTCCGCCGCCCTGACCGTTTCCCATATTCCGTTCCTCGGCCCCATCGCCGGGGTCCGGGTCGGGATGATCGACGGCCAGTACGTCCTCAATCCCACCCGGGAACAGCGCAAGAATTCCCGCCTCGACCTGATTGTCGCCGGTTCCGCCAAGGCAGTGGTCATGGTGGAAGGCGGGGCCGACAGCCTGTCCGAAGAAGAGGTGATGGGGGGCATTTTCTTCGCCCATGAATCCCTGCAGCCGCTGCTGGCCGTCCAGGAAGAGTTGCGGGCGGCGGTGGGCCGGCCCAAGATGGAGGTCAAAGCCCCCGAAGTGGACGAGGCCCTGCGGGCCCGGGTGCAGGAACTGGCGGCCGGCGAGATGGCTGCGGTGATCAGCACCGTGGACAAGCAGCAGCGCTACGAGGCCGTGGCCGTGCTGGAGGAGAAAGTCGTGGCCGCCCTGGAGGCTGAAACGGCCGGCTTGGCCCCCGATGAGGCGGCGGCCAAGCTCAAGGAAGCCAAGGGGATGCTCCATGATCTGAAGAAGAAAATGATGCGGGAACGGATCGTCAGGGAGAAAACCCGGATCGACAACCGCCGCCTCGATGAGGTTCGGCCGATCACCAACGAGGTGGCGGTGCTGCCCCGGGTGCATGGTTCGGCCCTCTTTACCCGCGGCGAGACCCAGGTGCTGGTCAGCGCCACTTTAGGCAGCGGC
>Ga0114946_10003214_pt1 | contig 11097 bp, 12 predicted proteins | sample WalLakDeSediment_FD_88676 | JGI IMG/M metagenome (GOLD analysis project Ga0114946, IMG submission 88676) | Lake sediment microbial communities from Walker lake, Nevada to study Microbial Dark Matter (Phase II) - Walker Lake 11/02/13 Deep Sediment | ecosystem: Environmental > Aquatic >...
CCATCACCCTGCAGCGGCCGCTGGCATGATCGCGCAGCACGGCGGCCCCCACCCGCACGGCGAGGGCGATCGGCATGTCTCGCGGCGCATCGAGTGCGAGCACCGGCTCTACCTGGCCGGCCAACTCATATCCGAGGTAAAGGAACCATCCGCCGCCGGCAAGCGGCCAGTCGTCCTGCGATTCGGCCCGTTCGCTGGCCCACCAGCGATCCAGCGCCGCGAGGAAATCATCTTCAGTATCGGCGCAGGGCCCGCTGAGGCGCCCGTCCCTGTCGAGTACCAGCGCCTTGTCCGGCCAGCCGAGCAGCAGGTCGCTGCGGCCCTGCGCAGTGCCGTGGGCGGCACTTTCGAGCAGGAAGGGGTAGCGTGCCGGCGCTACGCGGTGCACTGCCAGCAAGTCCCCGGGATCGCGCAGCTCGGCGACGATCGGCGGCGCTGGGGGCTTGGAGCAGGCTGCCATTGGCGGGCCGGGGAGGATGGGCCGCGGGCCCTGCGTCAGTCCAGCGCCCGGAACAACAGGCTGCCGTTGGTGCCGCCGAAACCGAAGGAATTGGACAGGGCCACCCGCACCCGCGCAGGCCGCGCCTCATTCGGCACGTAGTCGAGGTCGCACTCGGGGTCGGGCGACTCGTAGTTGATGGTCGGGGGCAGCACGCCGTCACGCATCGCGAGCAGGCAGAATACCGCCTCGACGCCCCCGGCCGCGCCCAGCAGGTGGCCGGTCATCGACTTCGTCGAACTCACGGCGAGCTTGCGCGCGTGATCTCCGAAGGCCCGCTTGACGGCGAGAGTCTCGGCCTTGTCGCCGAGCGGAGTCGAGGTGCCGTGGGCATTCACGTAGTCCACTTCCTCCGGATTCACGCCGGCGTCGCGCAACGCGTTGGTCATGCATTGCCTGGCGCCCTCGCCGTCCTCGGGCGGCGCCGTGATGTGGTGCGCGTCGGCGCTCATGCCGAAGCCGGCCATCTCGCCGTAGATCGTCGCGCCGCGCGCCCGCGCATGTTCGTATTCCTCGAGCACGACGCAACCGGCGCCGTCACCGAGTACAAATCCATCCCGGTCGCGATCCCACGGCCGGCTGGCGCGCGCGGGATCTTCGTTGCGCGTGGACAAGGCCCGCGCCGAGCAAAAGCCACCCAGGCCGAGCGGCGTGGTCGCCATTTCCGCGCCGCCCGCAACCATGACGTCGGCGTCACCGTACTGGATGCAGCGCGCGGCCACTCCGATGCTGTGGGTGGCCGTCGTGCAGGCTGTGACGAGCGACAGGTTCGGCCCGGTCATGCCATGGTTGATCGAGACGTGCCCGGAGATCATGTTGATAATGCTGCCGGGGATGAAGAATGGTGAAATCTTGCGTGGCGACTCTTCGGCCTCGAGATAGGACCGATAGCTGCGCTCGATGGTCTCGATGCCGCCGATCCCCGCGCCGACCGCGACCCCTGCCCGGTGGGCGTTGGCCGGCGTGATCTCGATGCCGGCGTCTTCGATCGCCTGGCGGGAGGCCGCGATGCCGTAGTGCATGAACGCGTCCATCTTGCGCGCATCCTTCGGCGACAGGTAGTCGTCCACCTCGAAGCCCGCAACGCCGCCGCCGAAGCGGGTCGTGAAACGGCTCACGTCAAAACGCGTGATCGGACCGATGCCGCTGCGGCCGGCGACGATGTTCTGCCACGCGCTGTCCACCGTGCTGCCCACGGGCGACACGATCCCGAGCCCGGTGACGACTACTCGGCGCCTGGTCAAGCGCAAACCTCCGGCTGGACTGCCTGGCAGCTGAATGAACGGCACCCTGGCATCGGGTGCCCTGACCGACGGCTCAGTTCGAGCGGGCCTTGATGTAGTCGATGGCCTGCTGCACGGTCGTGATCTTCTCGGCCTCCTCGTCGGGAATCTCGCACTCGAAGGCCTCTTCGAGCGCCATCACGAGTTCGACGGTATCCAGCGAGTCTGCGCCCAGGTCATCCACGAACGAGGCGTCGTTGGTCACTTCTTCTTCTTTGACGCCAAGCTGTTCGGCGACGATGTTCTTTACCTGTTCCTCGATGCTGCTCATCTCGTCTCAATCCTCGTTGCTGGCGGCGAGATCATCCCGATCCCCATGACCCGGACTGCACCGCGCGCCGTATTGTATTGGAATGTCACAGGGGGTTCTACACAAGCCCCCCCCCGGGAGCTCTCAGGCCATGTACATTCCCCCGTTGACATTGATGACCTCCCCGGTGATGTAGCCGGCGCCCGCCGAGCACAGGAACAGCACGGTTGCGGCAATGTCGCCCGCTTCCCCAAGGCGTTCCAGCGGAATCTGCTTCTCCAGCGCGGCCCGCTGCTCCGCCGAGAGCGAGGCCGTCATGTCGGTGGCGATGAATCCCGGCGCCACCGCATTCACCGTGATGCCCCGGGAACCGACCTCGCGCGCCAGCGAGCGCGTGAAACCCACCAGCCCGGCCTTGGCGGCGCAATAATTGGCCTGCCCCGGGTTGCCCATCAGCCCGACGACCGACCCGATGTTCACGATCCGGCCCCGGCGCGCCTTCATCATGCCGCGCAGGCAGGCGCGGCTGGTGCGGTACAACGAGGTCAGGTCCGTGTCGAGGACCTGCTGCCAGTCCTCGATCTTCATCCGCAGCAACAAGCCGTCACGGGTGATCCCGGCATTGTTCACGAGCACGGTCACGGCACCTTCGTTGCCGGCGATGTCCGCGCAGGCGGCTTCGACGCCGGTGTCGCTCGAGACATCGAGCACGATGCCCCGCCCGCTGATCCCCGCGTCCTTGAACGCGGCGTTGATCGCCTCCATACCGGCCGCGGCGGTTGCCGTCCCCACGACCGTCGCGCCCGCGCGCCCGAGGGCGAGCGCGATAGCCCGTCCGATCCCTCGCGAGGCGCCGGTGACCAGCGCTATCTCGCCCCTCAATTCACTCATTCCCGGCCCCCCTGACGGCCGCCAGCGCCGCGTCAAGCGTATCAGGATCATCGGCGGGCAGCGCCGCGAGTTCGCGGTCGATACGCCGGGCGAGGCCGCAAAGTACCCGGCCCGGCCCGGCCTCCACGAGGGTTTGCACGCCGGCCGCCTGCATCGCAAGCATGCAGTCCACCCAGCGGACCGGCCGCCTCACCTGGTCCGCCAGGGCCGCCCGGATCCGGGCCGCGTCCTGCCGCGGACGGGCATCGACGTTGTGATAGACGGGAATCGCGGGAGCGTCGACGCTGACTTCGGCCAACGCTGCGGCCAGCCGCCCGCCCACGGCATTCATCAGGCGGCAATGAGACGGTACGCTGACCGGCAATGCCATGGCGCGCTTGGCGCCGGCCGCCCTGGCCAGCTCGATGGCGCGTCCGACGGCGGCCACGTCGCCGGCGATGACGACCTGGCCCGGTGCGTTGAAGTTCACCGCCTCGACCACGCCGCCCGCGGTCTCGGCTGCGGCACAAGCCGCGCTCACGGCATCATCCTCGAGGCCGAGCACGGCGGCCATGGCGCCTGCCCCGGCGGGCACGGCCTGCTGCATCCACTCCCCGCGCAGGCGTACGATTCGCAGCGCGTCCACGTAGCGCAATGCACCGGCGCATACCAGCGCCGTGTACTCGCCGAGGCTGTGCCCCGCCAGCGCAGCGGGTTGCGGCCCCCCGCGGGCCTGCCACGCGCGCCAGACCGCGACGCCCGCGGCCAGCATGGCCGGCTGGGTGTGATCGGTCCGGTTGAGGAGCTCGGCGGGCCCATCGCGCACCAGCGCCCCGAGTCCGTACCCGAGGGCCTCGTCCGCCTCCTCGAATGCAGCCGCGGCGGCGGGTTCCTCGGCAATCAGCCGGGCCAACATGCCGACCGATTGGGATCCCTGGCCGGGGAAGATGACGGCGATCGCCACTTATGCAACTCCTGCGAGGCGGATCAGTCATTATAGCCAGAGTCCCGACCGGGGGGGCCGGCGCAGCGGGCAAGGTGGCCGCGGCGTTCTGATATCATGCTCTGCAATATAAACTCCGCGCCGGGCAGCGATTTCCGGCGCCTGAGATCCGAGGCTGAATGATGTCGTCCAACAGAATATTCTCCGGCCTTCGCGCGGGCCCGGCGGCCCTCCGCCAGGGGGGGTTCACCCTGATCGAGATCATGGTGGTGGTGGTGATCCTCGGGATCCTCGCCGCCATCGTCGCGCCGAACGTCATCAGCCGCATCGATGATGCCGCCATCAGCCGCGCGAAGCAGGACATCCGGGGCATCGAGAGCGCGCTGAAGCTCTACTACATGGACAACTCGAGATACCCGAGTACCGACCAGGGGCTGGAGGCACTGACCACGCAGCCCAACGACCCGACGCTGCGCAACTGGCGCGGCCCGTATCTCGACAAGATGCCCAGGGATCCCTGGAACAACACTTACCGCTACCTTTACCCGGGTCGGCATGGGGAGTTCGATGTCTTCACCTACGGGGCCGACGGGCAACCGGGCGGCGAAGGCATCAATGCTGAAATCGGCAACTGGTCTGTCTACTGAGCGGGGCCGGATCGCGCCCGGAAGGGCCGCCGGCTTCTCCCTGATCGAGATTCTCGTGGTGATCGTGATTCTCGCGATCATGGTGGGCATGGTGCTGATCTCCATGGGCACGCTGCGCTCGGTTGATCCGGTCGAAACCGAGGCGCGGCGACTGACCGCGCTGCTTGAACTGCTGACCGAGGAGGCCCTCATCCAGGGCCGGGACTATGGCGTGGAGTTCTTTGCCGACGGCTACCGGTTCCTGTCCTTCGATCCGGACACCGGGCTCTGGTCGGTGGTCGCCGATGAGGCGGTGCTGCGCCCCCGCGACCTGGAGGGCGGTATGCGCGTCGCGCTGGCCGTGGACGGGCGCGAAGTCGTGGTCGATGCGCAGGACGCCGCCCGCGTCCGCCGCCAGGACGAGATCACCCCGCAGGTGGCCATCTTCTCCAGCGGCGAGTTCACACCCTTCGAGCTGTTCCTGGTAACCGACTTCGTGACAGACGCGTGGGTGCTGCGTGGCGGAATGCGCGGGGATCTCGAACTCGTGCCGCCGGAGTCGCAGCGATGACGAGTCGGCAGGCCCGGGGCTTCACCTTGCTGGAAGTAATGGTCGCCCTTGCGATCGTCTCCATCGGCCTGATCGCGGCATTCAACGCCGTCATCCAGATGGCTCATTCCACTTCCGTTTTGCGCGAGCGCGCCCTGGCAGACTGGATCGCCATGAACCAGATCAGCGAGATCCGAGTATCCGGCGACTTTCCGGATGTCGGCAGCTTCGACGGCGACACCGAATTTGCCGGCCGGGACTGGCGCTGGGAGGCGACCATCTCTGAAACCGGTGTGACCGACCTGCGACGCATCGACATGAGCGTCGCCTTCGAGGAGCGGCCGGATGACGCCATCACCATCGTGACCGGTTTCGTCACGCGGCGCGCGGCCGATGCGCCCGCACACATCGACTGGTGGGGCGCCGGTACGTCCCTGGTGGAGGGTCCCGGCGAAGAAGCCGAGCCGCCGCCGGAGGACGAACAGGCGGACCAGCCCCAGTCCCGCCGCCAGACCTCGAGTGAAAGGCGGCAACAGCGGGCCACCGAGGAGGAACAGGAATGAACCGCCGCGAGCGCGGCTTCACGCTGCTCGAGGTGTTGATCGCCGTCGCCATCTTTGCCGTGGTCGGCGTGATGGCCTATGGCGGGCTACAGGCCGTGTTGGCGCAGCAGGTCATCGCCCGGGAGAATGCCGATCGTTTCCGGGAGATCCAGTTTGCGGTCCAGCAGCTCAGCCGGGACATCTACCAGCTGCAACCTCGCCCGGTGCGCGAGGAGCTTGGCGACGGCTATCGCAACGCCCTGCTCGCGGATGCGCGTAATCGCTATCCCGTCGAGTTCACGCGTGGCGGCTGGAGCAACCCCCTCGGGCAGCCGCGCGCGGCCATTCAGCGAGTCGCCTACCAGCTCGATGGCGACCGCCTGATACGCCTGCATTGGTTCGTGCCGGACCACACCCTGGCCGAGGAACCGGTGGAACGCGAGATCCTGAGCGACGTGCGCGAGTTCCGGCTGCGCTTTTTCAGCGCCGGCGGCTGGAGCGACGAATGGTCAACGGGACCCGGGGGCCAGGATCCCGCCCTGCTCCCGGCCGCGATCGAATTCATCATCGAGCTCGAGGACCTCGGCGAAATCCGGCGCCTGATCGAGGTGGGGCACTGATATGCGCGCGGCGCGCCGACAGCGTGGCACGGCACTGATCACCGCAATTCTCGTGGTGGCGCTCGCCACCGCGATCGCCGCGTCGCTCACCTGGGACCTGTTCCTCGATCAGCGCCGCGCCTTCGGTCGGGTGGCCGTGGACCAGGGCCTGATGTACAGCCTCGGCGCGGAGGCCTGGGCGAAGAAGGTCCTGCGCGACGATGCCCAGGACAACCAGGTGGACCATCCCGGGGAAGCCTGGTCCACGCAGATCACACCTTTGCCGATCGAGGGGGGACAGATCCAGGGCCGCATCGAGGACCTGAACGGGCGCTTCAACATCAACAACCTGATCGATGCGGCCGGTGCCACCGATCCCGTTGCGCTGGCGGGGTTCCAGCGCCTGCTGACGGCGCTGGAACTTGACGTCAGGCTGGCGGACCGGATGGCCGACTGGATCGACCGCGACCTCGAGCCGAACTTTCCGGACGGCGCCGAGGACTCGGAGTACCTGTCGCGCCAGCCGCCTTTCCGTGCCGCCAACCGGCCGATCACCAGCGTCTCGGAGTTGTTGCTGGTCTACCCGGATCTCGGGCGCTCCGGCTATGCCACCTTGCGCCCGTACGTCACGGCGCTGCCCCGTGGCACGCGGATCAATATCAACACGGCCCTGCCCGAGGTCTTGCTGACGGCGGCCGAAGAACTGGGCTACCGCGAGGCGGAAAGAATCGTGATGGACCGGCCGAACGACGGCTGGGAGTCGCTGGAGCAACTGGGCGACCTGGTCCCGGCCGAAGCCCGCGGTGCGCTGGGCACTTCCAGCAACTGGTTCCGGCTGTCGGTCCGGGTTGATATTGGCACCCAGCGATTCACCATGTACAGTCTCCTCCACCGCGACGCGGCAGGGTCTGTTTCCACCGTGATCCGCAGCTTCGCAGACGAGTAAACCCGCGATCGCCATGGCTGAAACCCTTGTCCTGAGACTCGACCATGCCGACAACGGCACGGGCACCTGGATCGTGGTCGACGAGCAGGGTCGCCGGGTGGGCGTGCCCGGATCCGGCCCGATCGCGCTCGCCGGGCCTGCGGCGGCGGGGCGGCGCACGGTCGTGCTGGCGCCGGCCGTCGACGTGTTACTGACCCGGGCCACCCTGCCCGTGCGTGGCGCGGCGAAAGTACTGCGCGCGCTGCCTTTCGCCCTCGAGGAGCAGATCGCCGAGGACATCGAGGCGCTGCATTTCGCGGCCGGACGTTTGGCGCCGGACGGCAGTGTCGCGGCTGCCGCCGTGGACCGGGAACAGCTGGAGAACTGGTTGCAGCTGCTGGCCGAAGCCGGTCTCGAGCCCCAGGTGATCTGCTCGGAGGCGGACGGCGCGCCCGCCGCGCCCAACCACCTGAACTGGCTGCTGGACACCGATCGTTGCATCGCGCGAAGCGGCGACGGGCTTCCCGTGGCCATCGAGATCGACAGCATCGTGGAAGCCTTGCGCTACGGTCCGCAGTTCCCGGGCGAGGACGAGCAACCAAAACATCTTTCGGTCTACCTCAGCGCCGACGCCCGGACGAAGTTTGGCGAGCAGCTAGAGGCTTTGCGTCCGGGATTGGCGAGTGTCGAGGTGCGCCTGCTCCCCGAGGGCGTGTTGCCGCACCTGGCGGCGGGCGTGGTGACGCGTGAGCCGATCAACCTGTTGCAGGGCTCGTTCGCGCCGCGCACGCAGCTCGATCGGTTGTGGAAGCCGTGGCGCACCGCCGCCGCCCTGCTGGCCGTGCTTGCCGTCACGATGGTCGGGCAGCAGGCGTTGCGGCTCATGCAGCTCAAGCAGGAAGAGGCGCGACTCGACGAAGCCATTGCGGCAACGTTTCAGCAGGCCTTGCCGGGCGCACGCATGGAGGATGCCAGGTTCCAGGTGGAACGGCAGCTCGCCGCCCTGCGTGGCAGCGGCAGCGCAGCCAACGAGGGCTTCCTGATCGCCCTCGACACCCTGGGCAGCGCATTGAGCGAAGCGCCGGGCATCAGGCTCGAGGCGATCAGTTATCGCACCGGCGTCCTCGATCTGCGCCTGCAGGCGCCCAGCGTCGATACTCTGGAACTGGTTCGCCAGGCGGTCGCCCGCGACGGCCGCTTCACGGCGACGATCCAGCAGGCGAACCAGCGTTCCGACGGCGTCGAAGGCCGGATCCAGCTGACCGGAGGCGGCGCATGAAGGACTGGTTCTTCGGGCTCGAGTCGCGGGAGCGGATGTTCGTCTCCGTCGGCGGCGTGCTGCTGGTGATCTTCCTGGTGTGGGGCGTGTTGCTCAGCCCCCTGTACGGCGCTTCGGCGTCGACCTCGACGCGCATCGAAGCCAAGCGCAATACGCTGGCGTTCCTGCGCGGCGCAGCGGCGGAACTTGCCGGCGCCACGCATCTGCCGGCCGCAGGCCCCGACCTGAGCGGCCAGTCGCTGGTCGTCGTGGTGGACCGCAGCGCTCGCGAGGCCGGCCTGGGCGCCGCCCTAACCCGCAACCAGCCGGTGGGCGAAGACGGGATCCGCGTGCGCCTGGACGGCGCCTCGTTCGACGACCTGGCGCGCTGGCTGGCCGCCCTGAGCTCGAGCTCGGGCCTGGCGATCGAATCCGCGAGTTTCGATCGCACGCCGGAAGACGGTCGCGTCAACGCAAGCCTTGTGTTGCGCCAGGGCCTGCAGTGACCCTGGTCACCCGCCGATCACTGCTCGTCACGGCGGGCGTCATCGCCTTGTTGGCGGGATTGCTCGCAACCCTCCCCGCGCGGCTCGCGCTCGCCTGGTTCGCGCCACCGGAACTGCAGGCCTGGGGCGTCGACGGGACGGTGTGGCGCGGCCGTGCCGCCGAGCTCGTGCTGCAGGAACGCAGCCTCGGCGCGCTGTCCTGGAACGCGCTCCCGGCAAGGATGCTCACGCTGAGACCGACCTGGGACCTGGAGCTTCGCCAGCATGACGGCTACGCGCGGGCCCGGGTCGGCTTCTCGTTGTTCGGCGACAGGCAGACGGTCTCTGACTTCGATGCGTCGCTTTCGCTGGCGAATCTGCCGCCGGCCGTCGTCCCGATCGGGGTCTCCGGGCACGCCCGCATGTCGCTTGAGCGCCTGGTGATCGAGCGCGGCTGGCCGGCGGCGATCTCCGGCCGCGCGACCGTCGCGGACCTGAAGCTGCCCGGCGTCATCATGGCCCTGGGTCCGTTCGAGTTCAGCTTCCCGGATGTGTCAGATCCGCTGCGCGCGGACATCCGCTCTCTGGGCGGGCCCCTTGAGGTGGACGGGCGCGTGGAACTGCCGGCGCGCGGCCAGTGGCTGTTCAGCGCGGAACTCGCGCCGGGCGAAAACCCGCCGCAGGAGCTGGTAGACGGCCTGGCATTCGTCGGCGAGGACCTGGGTGGCGGGAGACGCCGCCTGGAAATGTCCAGCGAACCCTGAGACCTTATACCGGCGGCGGCGCCCACTCCCGCCAGGCGGCATGTTGCGGGAAGTACAGGGCCAGCCTGGTCGGCCCGTCATGCTGCGCGGCGAGCAGGCGCGCATAGCGTTCGAGCTGCGGCCGGTAGCGCTCCTGCTCCCGGTCGAGAAAGGCCTCGATGTCGCCGCCCTCGTGGTGTCCCGCCTTGTAATCGATGATCCACAGCACGCCCGCCTCGTCCACGAAGCAGCGATCGATCACGCCGTCGAAGCTGCGACCGTCGAGCCGGCCGCTGACCTTGCGCTCGCTGCGGGCTTGACTGTGGTGTGGGTCCAGCAGCCAGCGTCCGCGCGGGTCGGCCACCGTCCGCTCCAGCGCCGCCATGCAGCGCGTCCGCGCGGTGGCAAGCTCATCCGCGGCCAGCCCAGCCTCGTGCAGCATCGACTTCAGCAACGGCTCGGCGGCAAGCAGTCGCGGGGTCGGCCAGGCGTCGGGTCCTTCCAGCGAGATCACTTGCAGGAGTCGATGCACCGCGATGCCGACCGCGCGGGCTTGGCGTCCCACCCAGTCGTACTCGACTGCGGCCCCCGGCGCCACCTGGGTGGCCTCGAGCTCTCGCCAGGTCACCGCGGGCGGCAGTGGCGGCATGCTCCAGTCGGAGGCCAGGCGTCTCAGCATGATCGGTGGGCGGGCCGCAGGCGCCGCCTGCGCCTCCCGCGGCGCGTCTCGCGCGGCGAGAAAGCGCCCCTTCAGCGAAGGCCAGAGCCGCTCCAGCAGCGTGCCCGACTGCGGGTTGGGTGGCTCCCCGGTCTCCGGATGGTCAGCTGCGACGCCCGCGACCAGGTGCAGGCGTCTCCGCGCGCGGGTCGCGGCGACGTACAGCACCCTGTCCAGCTCGAGCAGCTCGCGGCGTGCGTCCAGCTCGCGCAGCGCCTGGTGCAGGGCATCCCGTTCCTCGCCGAGCCGCTCGAGCGGCGCGAGAATCAGCTCGGTGCCCTCTTCCCGAACCTGCTCGAGCCAGCGCAGCAGGCGTTTCTCGTGCCATCCACTCCTGCGGTCCAGGCCTGGAAGGACGACGTGGTCGAACTCGAGACCCTTGGCCTTGTGGATAGTGAGGAGCTGCACGGCATCGTCCGCAGTGGTGTCCGGCGCGGCATGCAGATCGCCGAGCAGGCCGCTCAGGCCGGGCGGATCATCGAGCTCGCCGTGTCGCGCGCGTCCGTCGATGAACTCGAGAAACGCGCGTGCATCCGCGAGCTCCGACTTGCGTTCGACGGTTGCCGGTCCGCCCAGCGCCAGCCACGCGCCTTCGACGACTCGGCGCAGCGGACGCCGGCCGCGTTCCGCGAGTGCCGCTCCCAGCACGGGCAGAACTCGTGCGAGCCGGCCGCGGCCGTCGTCGCTCAGGGTATTCCGTACCCGGGCATCCCCGAGGCGTGCCCAGACGTCGTCGTCGCGTTCGCCGGCAACGGCCAGCAGGTCGGCGAGCCGCAGGCCGCACCAGGGTGCCCGCAGCACTGCCA
>Ga0114946_10003216_pt1 | contig 11093 bp, 10 predicted proteins | sample WalLakDeSediment_FD_88676 | JGI IMG/M metagenome (GOLD analysis project Ga0114946, IMG submission 88676) | Lake sediment microbial communities from Walker lake, Nevada to study Microbial Dark Matter (Phase II) - Walker Lake 11/02/13 Deep Sediment | ecosystem: Environmental > Aquatic >...
ACGGTCAGGCCGAGCGATTTGAGGGCATCCAGGGCGGCGGCGATCGTGGTCGTACCGAACGGGTCGGCCGGCACCGATCTAAACTCGATCGCCATGTGGTAGCGGATCATTTCGCCCGGGCCGGGTACGCGGAGCGCGGCCGCGGATCGCACTTCTTGTTCACTCGCGTTTAGCGGGGGCTTTCCCGCCGTCGTTTCGGGTCCGATTGGTCGCATCATTTTTTGCCTCGCTGGTTTGCGGATTACTGCGGAAATTGTTGGGTTTTCGTGGTTTTTGTTGATTCTGGGCTGCGGGATACCCGTAACCGCGCTTCGGGTGGTCAGCCAAAGATTCGCAACGAAGCAGTTTCCGCCGCTATTTCGACGCTGTTTTTCGCCGCCTCGCGGAGCCAGTAGCCCGCTTCAAACGCGAACGCCTGCCACGTTGTCCGGCAATCGGATCGCAACATGAACTGACCCTTGCCGGGAGCGCGGTGCCACAAAACAAACCTTTCGGGGTTTTCGAACCGGCCTAGCAGCAGCGAAGCGCCGCCCATACCGACCTCTTGATATTCCGCGTGACGGTTCGCTTTGATCGCTTCGATCGTTTGCTTGATTTCAAAAAACGCGCGGTCGCCTGCGATGTGCTCGATTCGGACACCAGCGGTTTCGCGAGTAGCATCAAGCAGTCGGCTTGTCCGGCCGGGCCGGATTATTTCTTCCAGGGGAAGGGATTTCGTGTTCGCTGGCTCGATTGCAATTAGCAGTTGATCCCATGCGGATCGTTTTTCGGATTGGGCGATCATTGGTCTAGGTCTCCGGTCGGTGGTGGTAAAAATTATTTTTTTTGACGATCAAAAAATTATTTTTTTTCGTGGTGGTCAGTCGTCGAGCCTGATCGTGTCGGCGCGTTTCCACGTTTCCGCGTTTTATGCATCGCGCTGCTTACTCATTAGGGACGTATTGCCATGTGACCATTTGCGCTTTCTTTTCTTCTTGTATGTAATTCATTCAATGAAAAACGTGTAAACGTGTATTAGGGGTAAATGGCAGCGGAAATTACGGGGTAAAATCAAACGCGTTTCCAAAAATGAAACGCTCTGAAACGCTCCAAAACGTGTTAAAAATCAAGCTCGGCCTGAACTTCGGTGCGATCAGTGTCAAGTAACTCGATCCCGAAGAATCCTCGCTGGCGTGAACCGGTTTGCAACCTTTGCTCGCCCGTCCTGGCAGTCGGGAACTTCTGTTTGATTGCCCAGCCCATTTTCTTGACGTTCATCGCTTCGGCGTCCCGCGTGCTGGCGTTTTCGGTGCACCATCCAGTGAACGCGGCGACCATGCTTTGAGTGGTGGTGAATACGATCGAATCGCTGTCATATCGAACAACATCATCGAGGAACGCCTGAACGGGGTTCATGTCGGCCCGGTATTCCCGAATCACCTTCCGCATCGATAGCGGTTCTGCGAACGTTCTATTCGCCGACAACCTTCGAAGGCCTTCGATAGCCCAATTGAGAATCCCGGGCAGTTCGCCGGAATCACGCCACCACCCTGGCTGATCCATCCCGTAGATTCGCTCGGTTTCGGGAATCACCCTTTCGAACGACAGTAGCAACATTCGACGCCAGAATCCGTTTGACGAATCTTTGATTCGGGGTCGCTCGTTCCAAAGCAGCATCACCTTGGCCGTTGGCGATTGTGAAAAGGGATTGCCGCCTTTTAGCTGAAAGTCCATCCGTTCGCCGACAACGAATTTCTTAAACGCACCTTCGGAAAATCGAGCATACTTTTCAACGTCCGAATCAACGTTCAGTGATTTTCCGATCGTCATTCCCAATCCGAATTGTGTTCCGAATTGCTCAAGGTCGGCATTGGAAACAGAATGCTCGCCCAGCATCGCGGTCAGGCCAGCCGCGTAAACGCTCTTTCCGGTCCCGCCCTCGCCCTCTCCGGCCATGAACTTCTGATATGGGTTCTTGGTGGTCAGCAGATATCCCGCCCATTCTTGGGCTAAGTCTTGCGACAGTGCATCAGGCAGCGCCGTGTCGAGGTATTGCTTCCAGAGCGGGCATTCGGCTTCGCTGTCAAAGTCGTAATCAACCTGAGTTCCGCTGAACCAGTTTGGCGAATGCTGGATAAATGAATCTGAGGCATCCGATCCGTCGATTACCGCATCGAGGTCAATTATCCCGGTCGCTGTGCTGAGCAGTTGACGCTTGCTCTTGTCAGACAACCAGCAGGGCATTTCCGTGGTCGACGAAAGGAAACACGGCGACTTCATAGCATCGAGAACATCAGCCACCAAATTTCGAGTCAATGGTTTGCGTTTTGGCTTTGTCCCATCCTCGCGGTTTTCTGCCGCTTCGGTAATTCGCACCAGTTCCGCCGATATGCCGATCCGCACCTTGGCTTTCATTTCGTCGTCAGTGGTTTGCACCCAACACCCGCGACGATACCGCCACCACTTCCCATGCCAATAGCGTAAATCTCCGCCGTTTTCGCGATACGATCGGACGTTTACCCTCGCCAGTCTTGCCGGGTCGTGGGGATCTTCATTCGGTTCAAGGTCATCAAGTTTTTCCGATACCTTCGGCGGCGATTTCTTGTCGATCGCGTCGCCGTTTGCCTCCACCCTGGCAGCCCCCGCGAACATCGCGACCAGTTCGCCCGGCTCGTGATCGACCAACCAATCGCGTAGGTCTTGGCCTTTCGATTCTTTCATCGGAAACGGCAGGACGATAACGCGAACATCGGGCACTCCGGTCGCCAGCGCTGCAGCGCATTTTGCCGCGCCTTCTTGGCCGGGATTGTCGCAATCGTGAATGACGGCTATTTGGTCGACGTTGCATCGTGCGAATGTATCGACAACCCATTTCGGTAAGTTTTGATTCGCACCCGCTGCGTTCGTCCAGGCGAGGGCGTTCGGGTCTTTCGAGATGATCGCGATTAGGTCGGATATTCCTTCGGTTTTGTCGATCATTCGACCGCTAAGGTTTTCGCCGTTTTGTATCGCCAACCTGAGCGGCTCGGAAAGGATTATCCCCTTGCCGGAACCAACGACCTTATATTTTGCGTACTCCCATTCGTCATTTTTCAGTTTCTTGACCGGCAACGGCTTTTCGCTTGTTTCGGCCAATATGTAGCCAATCGGCTCGTCAGGGTTGAGTGATTCGCCCACAACCGGAAACGCGACAACTCTAAATTCCTTATTGTGTTTTGCGATTCGCCCCCCGAGCGATTTGACGGCGGTGCGTGTCCGCAATCTGTTTTTTTCGCGGATGCACCAAAGGTTTAATCCGCGGTCGCCCTCGTCCGGCAAAAACTCAAGGTCGATTTTCTTCGGTTCTTTTTTGGGTTTCGGCTTCGCTGGCGGAACGCCTAAAAACTCGGCCACCTTCGCGACCACTTCGGGGAATCCGATACCCAGATACCATTTCAGCAAGGCGAGCCCGTCACCGAACTTGCCGCACTGGTTACAGATCGCGCCCCCGGTTTCGGAGAAGTCGTCGAACACTCGCCAACGGTCGTTGCCGCCACACTTCGGGCATGATCCGTGTGTGCAGGTCAAATAATCATCATCGATACCGGCAAGGCGATTGATGATTGCCGCCCAGTGGCCATCAGCGGCGGCCTTCACGTCGGCTAGGTCGTATCTTGGTCGCTTCGCGGTGCTACCAGGGGAAGGGCGATCGGGCTTCGCGGCTCGTGCCGAAACGTTGTCATTCGTTGTCGGTGTTGCTAACATGCGTGTACTCTCTGGTTGGTTGCGGCGTTGGTGGTTCTTCGCTGCGTTGGAATTGCCGTCGCCCTGATTCGCGTCGGGGCGACGGGCATTTCGACTTCTTGAATCAACAAAAAAACCGCTCGCCATCGCCCACGGTGGACAGTGACGAACGGCTTTGGGTCTCAATAGCCTGGCGGTGATGGGATCGGCGGCGGGGTCACTCAGCAGGTGCAGCGGAGCCAACCATTGCAGATGCCGCGTATCGACGCAGCTCTGTCAGCGGATAGAGATTCAGTTTGCCGACCTTTGCCGCCTTGATTGGGCCGCGCGGAACGGTCAGGCTCCACAAATTACGCTCGGAAATAGATAAAGCCTTGGCGGCTTGGTGCGTATCGAGAAAAATGGGCTCGACCTCGACGATGCGAGCGTCGCGGCGAACCAGGTCTACAGCAGACATACAAATGCTCTCACGAAGTTAAAAGTGAAAGCCGAAGACTTGACCTAGAAAGTGCGCGTCAATACGATCGCACTTGGTTCTGTTCTCAGTCGTTCTCGGCTAGGGACAGCTCGCGGCCTCGCAGACTGCAATTCTGCGGGGCCGCCCTCTTTTCACGTGCCTGCTAGCACGCTCTTGAATGTTTTAACCTACCGGCGGTTACTGGCCAATAGATTTGCACCGGATGCCAGTAAATCTATCCGACAACCGACGATTAGATTCAATGGGCATTTATGACCTGCTATTTGTTACTGCCTTTTCAGGTCGCTTTAAACTGTGCCTAAAACTGTGCCTGTAAGATTTTGTATTTTACGTGTTTGCCGTGTTTTGCAGCGTCAAACGCAACTGGTTCAAGTCCTAGTCGGGCAGCTCAAGGGGGCTAAAAACACCGTGAAAACGCTATTTCCCGTGTTTTTGCCGTCCCTCTGCGGGGTGTTGCGGGCTGTTGCGGCTACCTGCTGTGCCTGTTTTTGTGCCGCTTTTCTTGCCCGCTACTTGGCCGATTCCCTCGGAGATTGCACGTTGGAAATGCTCGCCCTGTGCCATCGCGTAATGCTGCATCGCAACGTCGGGTGAATTGCCGATCCACGTGCAAACGTCTTTCAGGGGATAGCTCGCCATCAGTTCGGTTTCACGGCTCGCCCGCAAGTTTTGCCACAACTTGGGCCACGCGGTCACACCAGCCCGCTTGATAATCCGCCTGAACTCGGTGGCGAGGTTGACCCGCATCGCCCGCTTGTCGGGATCGCGAATGACGAACTCGGTTTTGTCGGGTGCCGATTCGTCCGCATCGCGAAGGTGAATCATCAAGTCGGGTAGGATCGGCATTTGACGAATGCCGCCGCCCTTGTGGTGCTCAGTCTTCGGTGCGTGAATCGTGATTGACGACTCGGCCCAATTAACATCGGACCATCGCAGCTTGACGAGCTCGCTGGGTATCCTGAGCCCGCCATACCTGGCCAGCGCGATGATCGTACGCCAGTCGCCAGCGGTCACCGCGATGCACTTCTCAATCGTCGCCGCATCGACAAATGACATTCGCTCTTGAACGTTCCCGGTGGCACACACAATTTCTTTCGACGCGAACGGGTTACCTTCGATCAGTTTTGCTTCAAGTGCCGCGCCGAATAACTGCTTTGCCCGGCCAGTGCGGCGCCGCACCGTGTTCAATGCGAGCGACTTATCTTTGCCGGCCGATCGTTCGTTTCCGACCTTGGCCAGCCACGCAATCCACTCTTTCGCCTCTTGTGTCGTGACCGTTCGGATGAGGCGATCAGCGCCGAAGAACGTGACCAGATTATCCCGAGCTCGCTCAAGCTGCTCTTTCGTCGATTCCTTTACCTGAGCCGATTCTAGGTAGCGGTCGCACCACTGCTTTAACGTTGTCGCGTCCTGCTCGACTCTTGGCTTACACAACCCGGTCGCCGCAATCCGTTTGTGCAACAAATCGCCCAGTCCCGCAAGCCACATCGCCTGCTCTTTGTCGAGCGACGTGTTTACGATCGCCGCTGCGTTCAATCGCTCGATATGAGACTTGGCCGTTTGGGCCGCTTTCATCGAACACTTGCCCAGCCGAATCGACCTACGCTTTTGGTCGCCACATACGACCAAGACGGTTTTACGACCGTTCGGTTCTTTTCGAATCGTTGCCATCGTGTCATCTCCCACGATTCCATCCAAATAGAAAACATGCGGCGGGCCAGTGGATGAAACTGGTTTTCGGGGATCAGCCTAGCCGCATCTGATTCAGCATACGCGATACGGTATGCCACATCCAAGCCTGCATTTGATTTCTGACGCTCAGCCGTCCAGCCCGATATCGGCAACCCGTATCGTCTGCGTCTCGACATTGCCGGGGTCGACCGCTCGCCGTGATCGCCACTCGGTAGCGGTCCAGCCGTTTTGGATCCGAATGCAATGCTCCCTGATCATTGTCGGCGTCGGCGTGTGCGGCGGGTCGGCCGGCAATCGATCGGGAATCTCGATACCGACCAGTTCGCTCGCCTCGTCGATCGACAACCCGTGGGCCACCAAACCGGCGACTTCGTTTCGAAGTTGGAACGATAGACCGGCATCGTCATCATCCAGCAGGGCGAGCGGTTGAGCAGCAGCCGTGGCGGGCATCGTGGCTTCCAGGGAAGGGCGTTCGGGGCGTGACGCGGGTATCTCGATCGATTGTTCTGAAGCGACGTTAAAACGCAACGGCGCGGTCGACTTCGAGTATGGTCGTAATCGTCGGGGTCGGTCGGTTCATTGATTCATCCGGCTTTTGTAATTCGCGACGCACCGACCGCCCTTGCCGCATCCGATAAATGTTTTCGCTGTTGGTTCAGGTGCCCATAATGGCGATCGATCATCTGTATCGACGTCCCGGCCATCTCGGCGACAGTGGCAACATCAACTCCGGCCAACAGCGCCTCAGTTATCCACGTATGACGAAACGAGTACAGAACGCATTTAGACGATATGCCGGTCTTATCCCGCAGCCGTTCGAACCGCTTGCGAATGTCCGAATACTTCCACGGTCGGCCATCGTCGGCGAGGAATACCGGTCCCGATTCCCTTCCCCTGGCAGATACCCGCGTGAGCGATTGCAGACACGGCGACAGGTAAACAACTCGAGGGCGCTGCGTTTTTTTACGATTCTTATGTTCGCGGATCGTCCACGTTGAACCGTCAAAATCTTCGATCGTCGCGTTGATAACTTCGGACGGTCGGCACCCCGATAACCGCAGGGCCAGCAGCACGGCGCGAAACGAGGCAACCCAGCGACGCGGATAGTTTTGTGTCCAGACGCTCGCCAACAGCGTTTCAAACTCCGATCGGCTGATTACGTGATCGCGGGGCTGACCGCGCTGCAGACGTAGCTTCGCAATCGGATTCGCCGGTATGCGTCCCTCATCGACCGCCCACTGTATCGCCCCACGGATCGCGGCGGCGGCATCGCTGCGGGTGGTCGCGTTCCAGCGTTCTTGACCGCGGAGCCAATCGGTAACGTGATGCGGTTTCAATTCGTCGACCGACAGTGAACCGCACTCGGCCAAGAACGGCGCGATGTGATCGATTCGCCGGGTGACGGTCTTGGCTGCGATGCGTCCCAGCCGGGCATCGTCGCGAATGGCCTTAATGTATTGGCTTACGATCGCCGCAACCGGCGTTCCCTCACCGCTGGCAGACTGCCGGGTGCAAACCTTCATCCGATCCCATTCGTCGTAAGCTGCCTGCTTGGTATCGCCCAGACGGATCGTTTGCAATTTCCCGCCATCGACCGGGATTCTGAGATACCAGCCGTTTCGCTCTTTCCAGTGGAATGGCTTTCTCATCCGATCGCCTCCAATACTTCGCGGCGGGTACCGGCCACGCTGACCGAGAGCGATTCCAGGAGCGTTTCGATTCCATAGGCCAGCGGGCCGTCGATACTCGCACCGCTGCCGATGATCGCTTCGACGATGCGACAGACGCCCTTTTCGTGAGCGGTCGCGTCGGGCGACTTGCCACGCCTGGCGACGATCAGCAAGTGTTCGTAATACGGGCAGTAGTGGTGATATTCGGTCTCGCAATCGTCGACCGCAACGAAGGGCCACAACTCGCGATCATCGCCGACAACAGCGATTTCGACGTCGGCGGCTTGCGGGTTTTTTGTCAGCCAGGAGAGAGAGTTGGTCGCGTCGTAGTCGAGCCATTCGACCAATACTCGCCCGGTCTCTTGTCCCGTCTCGCGTGCGATGACGAAAAAATACTCGCGTTCGCTCGGGTCTGAAAAGTGTTCAACATTCATCGTGATGGCTTCCAAAAACTCAAAAGCCGATCGGCGAGTTTAGCAATACGTCTATCACAACGTACCGCCCGGCCATCGCTCCCCGGCCTATGCCGGATCGTAGCTTCGGACACGTGCGACTCACCGAACGGCTTTTGGATTCTCATAACGTTAGAAGTGTGATAGTGGGCTTTCCATCGGCGGGCATCAGAGGCACCACCGACCGCGCCGTGACACTTGCTAAGGCATCGCGGCGACCGATTGGGCAAAGGTTACGACCGCGCAGAACCGCAGTCAACAGCACTTCCAGGGAATGAGGGCCACGGCGCTGTGAGTGCTTGCATCAACGGTTGATCGATAACCGTGTGCAACCCGACAACCAGCCGGATCGAACCGGGCAAGTGTATCGGGTAGTGATGATTGCAAGCGTTCATTGCAAAATGACGGAAAGGGTAATAGTCGTCGTGTCGAGGGTCTTGGATGGTCGGGTACATTTTTTCACCTTATGAATAATTGTCGGAATCGGAAGGGGGCGGGCAGGAGCGTAACGGAAGCGAATACGGATACGATGGATTCGCAACGCAGACTTCTATCTGCGATCGCGTGAAATTGAGACTACCAGGGCGAGGCGTTAATCCGTCGTCGCGATCGCAGGGGAACTCTAAGACGGTAGGATCGCCTTCCCCTGGCGGTTCAAGGATTCTCGATTCGCACGTGCAACCACTACCGCTTGAACAGGTTTGGGTAAGGAACCAAGTATCTCCGTCCCATTCGTACCGACAGACGTTTTCGCACTCGGCGATTGGGGCGAGCAGTTCAACCCCGGTTATAACGTCGACCGTGATTAACGCCGGATCGGTTTCGATCAGGTCTGGTTCTGAACCGCAGGGAAACGCTTTGATCGGTTGCTTAATGTAATTGATACCGCAGCCGTCATACGCCAACGCTTGAACCACCGTCATATCTTCCGGCTCGCCCAACATCGCAGACGGTGACGATATCGCCTTGTATCGATACGTTTTCGGATCGTAACAGGCGACAACATCAGAATCGACGCATGGCGTTCCCAGTGGATAGTCGACGTCGATATCTTGGTTGCACGCTTCGGGGTCCTCTCCGTCCCAGTAATCATCGACCGTGATATCGGACGGAGTATCTTTCAAGAATCTAAACTTGATCCACCGCGCTCTCCGATTCTCAACCTGGCGAATCTCCCATCGGGAATCGGTATCTTGCGGAATGCAGGGCAGGATACGTGTCGTCGCTTCGCCGGGATTGTCGGTCGGTAATGGCGGACAATCGCAACCAGGCGGACAAGCGTATTCGGCGGCATAAGTCCACCCGCCCCCGGTCGTGTAGTTCACCTGGCAAACCGCGTCACAGGGGGCGGATTTACACTTCCCGTCGATGAATTGCAGAACGACTTTCGAATCGCAAAGTCCGTCGAGTTGCCACGGATTGAAGAAAGTTATTTCGCCATCTTCGTTCACCAGCGGCGGCGGGCCGATGTGCGGATAGTTCGACCGAATTGAAACGAGGTCAGCGACGCCCGTTTCGTCGGAGTACTTCAAGACGTTTTTCAGCGTCGCGGTCACTTCCCACGCGGGCAAAATGCCGCCCATCGGATCGGCAAACCAGCCCTGCTCGCATTGATAGTGAGCCATCAATGTGACGTTGGGCGCTAACGTCGGAGCGCAGACGTTGACCGATGCAAAGATTAGGACGTCGCGAATATCGGAACCGGAATAGAACCCATCAGCTTTGACGATTCGCGATGTGACCCAATCTCCAGATTCGGGCTTGGCTTCCAGGGTAATGAACATCGCCGATTCATTCGGATGCACGTAGATATTTTGCCGTTGGCCAAGGTGAACCAACGGGGCAAAGTCGACCGGCAAACTGCGGACGTGAACCGACACAGAATCGAGGTTATCGACTCCACCAACACGGATCGACAGGTAATCGTCGAACCCGTTTAGCTCCCACGTTTGAACGCCCGGAAGCGAATATTCATATTGAACCGCGCCCCACAAATTGACGTCGGCGGCGACTCGTGCGGCCATCGCGACAAGGGCCGCTTGTGACGTCGAATCAACTTGTGGCACCGCGTCGTCACTCTGCCGGATACGGAACGATTCTCGGAACCAGGGCGAATGAATCGTGACGTCGGAGCCGTTGCCACTTCCGCTGCCGATGGTGGTGTCGATTTCGACCGATTGACCACACTGCCCGAAGTGATCGACAGCGACGCGGCCTATCACCTTCAAATTGTTTGGTAGTGATCGCTCTGGCGACTTGCCACCGGTCCAGGGTTGAACTTCGAGGTATCCCAGCACGCTCGCGGACGATTGAGCGGTCGCGAACAACAGTTGGCCAGCAGACGTCGGGATCGCTCGATACCCGATCGACAACATCGTCGCGTCAATCGCAGTTCCAACTGTAACACCGGGATCAGAAAACGATTCTCGATCGGGTACACCGTGGGCGGCATTGACCGACACCGACGGCGCGGACAGTGAACCGGACGTGAACAGGTTAGATAAAAGGTCGGTCCATGTGTCGCCCTGCAATAAAACAGAATCGGCGGACAGTTGCGACAATCGGAACCGAAAATCGACCAGCGGCAATAGCCAAAGTTGACTGTCACCGGTCGCGTCAATCAGCATCGGTGGCAACGCTCGCATTTGCCACGCGAACACCTCGCCGTATTCGATCCTCAGTTCGGCGGCAGAATCACCAGTGCCCCATTCCCCTGGCAGTGAAGAAAGCGAACCGCTGAACCCGAACACAGTTGCGGCGATCTGCTCCATTTCCTCGCGACCAAACAGAAACAGTCCTCGCCCGTATCGTGACGCTCCGGTCGGAATGACGACTTCATTGATTCGCGGCGGCGGAACATCAGGATACGGAAGTCGGAACCGGCCTAAGGTCTCATGCCCTTGAAACGCATTCGCCGACGTCGGTATGTCGTTCCTCGCTTGCGAAAACGGCCATCGTGACGCGGGCCATCGTTGCGAAACGAAACGCTCCACCGCGCGGTCGTAATCCAACACAGCGGGAACATTCGCGAAGGTGATACCGTTGGGCATGGTTGCGACCTATGAGATTCGAGCGACTACCAGGGGAAGGGGAAAGTGG
>Ga0114946_10003217_pt1 | contig 11092 bp, 12 predicted proteins | sample WalLakDeSediment_FD_88676 | JGI IMG/M metagenome (GOLD analysis project Ga0114946, IMG submission 88676) | Lake sediment microbial communities from Walker lake, Nevada to study Microbial Dark Matter (Phase II) - Walker Lake 11/02/13 Deep Sediment | ecosystem: Environmental > Aquatic >...
CGGCAGTCGCTCAGGCGGCTGTCGCGCATGCGCAGTTCGAGACGATCCACCCCTTTGCCGACGGCAACGGACGCACGGGGCGCGCACTCATGCACCTGATGCTTCGTCGACGCGGGCTCACCGTGCGTGTGCAGCCACCGGTCTCACTCATCCTCGCGACTCGAGCGAAAGACTACATTCACGGGCTCACGGTCTTTCGCTGTGAAGGGCCTGCGGACAGTGCCGACGCGCACGCGGGACTCAACACGTGGGTGGGCACGTTCGCAGCCGCCTGCGCGCGAGCCGTCGAAGACGCGGTCGCCTTCGAGGAGCGCTGCCGTGAGATCGAGGCATCCTGGCGGGAGCGCCTTGGACGCGTGCGGGCTGGCTCCTCGATCGACCTGCTGCTGCGGCTGCTGCCGGGGACACCGATCGTGAGCGTGAGGAGCGCGATGAGCGCCCTCGGGCGCAGCAAGCCCCAGGTGAACGATGCAGTTGCCCGGCTCGAAGAGGCCGGGATCCTGCAGCAGGTGACGGTCGGGCGACGCAACCGGGCATTCGAGGCGCGCGACGTCATCGACGCGTTCGCCGACTTGGAGCGCCAGCTCGCAAGCTCGGAAGGCGGTAAGGATTCGGACCGTTCGAGTTAGCATCGCCATGTTCTCTTGCGAGTGACTCATTCGGAGTCGGCTCGCAGGGGAGTACATCCGTGAATCTTCGCTTCAGCCGTCACGCGTACCGCCGGATGTTGGAACGACGCATCCCGGTGCAAGCGGTCACCGAGGCCATACGGTCGGGCGAGGTCATCGAGTCATATCCGGGCGCCCATCCGTTGCCGTGCAATCTCGTCCTGCACGAAGTCCCCGAAGGCCCTCTGCATGTGCTTGTGGCGGAGAACCGGGCTGCACATGCGATAATCGTCGTGACCGTGTACAGGCCTGATCTCGGGCGTTGGTACGAGGGCTTCAGGAGGCGTCGATGAAGTGCGCTGCGTGTGCGACCGGTGAGGCCGTTCCAGGCACGACCACGATTACCGTCGAGCGCGATGGCACCACGTTGGTTCTCAAGGCCGTCCCTGCTCATGTCTGTGACAGCTGCGGCGAAGACTATCTCGACGCGGAGGTCCTCGCCGAGGTCGAGCGCATCGTGGACGCTGCGGTCAACTCCGGCGTTGAGGTTCTCGTGCGCGACTTCCCCGTGAAGTGCTAGAAGTTCAGCTCAAGGAGCCTCATGAGTCGAGTTGATGACGCAGCGCAACTGTTCACCGACGGCAAGTCCTGCTCCCAGGCCGTCTTCGTCTCCTTCGCCCCCTCGCTCGGCGTGGATGCCGATCAGGCGCTCAGGCTCGCAGCCGGTTTCGGCGGCGGCATGCACATCGGTGCCACGTGTGGTGCGGCTCTGGGAGCCGTGCTCGTCCTCGGGCTGCGGTACGCAGGCGACGACTCGGGCTCGGACCGCCATGCGGTGATGGCTGCAGTGGAGGCGTTCCACGCGCGATTCGGCGAGCAGGTGGGCGCTACGGAGTGCCCCGCTATCCTGGAGTGTGACGTCCGCACCTCGGAGGGGAGAGCGCTCGTGCGCGACTGAAGGAGGCATGCATGCAGCGCACCCTGGAAGGCCCGGCCCGGTACTTCGCCGAGCACCCGGTCGCCTACGCGCTCTCGCTCGCCGGCGCGAGTGCGGCTGTCAGCCTCTTCGCGACCCGCGCGGCGTGCACGCGTGGTTCGCGCCGCATCGGCTGGATCGCCCTGTTCGCTCTCGAGGCGGCTATCTTCATCGGGATCGTCGTGGTACGGGAGGAAGCGCATCGCGCCCTGCGGCTCGAAGGGACGCGCTCCGGTCAGGTGTGAGCCTCGCTGGCTGCCGCATCCGCCATCCGCACGGGCGGCGGGGGCGCCTGCCGCTGCCTCGGCACGCTTCGCCACACGCCGAGGATCACCAGCAGGAGCAGCGCGACGATCACTACGAGGCTGACGATCCCCAAGAATAGGCGTCTGGTGCGGTAGCGCCCGGCGAGATCGTCATGTCCATCGTCGGTCGTGTCTGCCTCCGCATCTGCAGTCCCACCCCCGAACGCCTCGAGCGCCGCTCCGGCAACGACATACGCCCCCTCGACGTCGTCGGACTCGAGACCGCCGCGCTCGATCGCGTCCTCCACCGCGTCCTTCGCGACTCCGACCGCCCGCCCCTCGGCCAGGCCGAAGGCGCGCATGATGTCGGCGCCGGTGATGGGCGAGACCACGGCGCGATACGTCCCGCGCTCCCGGGAGGCGGCGACGGCGTCCTCGAGGACCTCGCGCAGCTCGTCTGCCTGGTCCCGGTGCGCGGTCGCGCCGAAGTCGGCGAGCGTGAGTGCCACGGCGTCCTCGGCCGAGACGAGCGGCTCCTCGGCTGACTCGTCGAGGCGCAGGTCGAGCTTGCGGACCGCCCGGTCGACCGACCTCGGGTTGCCAAGCTCGATCTCGCCGAAGCGCATGTGAGCCTCGACGAGGTGCACGATCGCCGCGGCGTCCGCAGCCGAGAAGCGCAGGCGCGCCACGATCGCAGCTGCGATCCGCGCGCCTTCCTGTGCATGCCCGAAGAAGCGGATGCGGCCGTCCGGCTCCACACTGCGCGTGGGCGTCTTGCCGAGATCGTGCAGCAGGGTCGCCCACCGCAGCACCGGCGTAGCAGGCGCGAGCCCCACCGCCTGGATCGTGTGAGCGAGCACATCGAGGTCGTGGAAGGTCGGCTGCGTGACACCGTCGAGCGCGGCCACCTCCGGCAGGACGGCCGCGAGCGCACCGCTCTCGTGCAGCACGCGCAACCCCTCCGCCGCGGACGGTGCGACGAGCAGCCGGGTGAGCTCCTCGCGCACGCGTTCGGGTGCGACGCGCGCGAGCGCTGGTGCCGCCCCGCGCAGCGCATCCCGGGTGGCTGTCTCGAGCTCGAAGCCGAGCTCGGCGACGAAGCGGGCCGCGCGGATGACGCGCAGCGGGTCCTCGGCGAAGCGCTCGGCAGGCTCGCCGGGTGCCCTCAGGATGCGGCTCGCGAGATCGGCCTGCCCGCCGACGGGGTCGAGCAGCGCACCGGTCGCCAGGTCGACCCCGATCGCGTTGATCGTGAAGTCGCGGAGGGCCGCGTCTGCCGCGAACCGCTCGGCGAGCGTTGCGGTCGGCAGCGCCTCGGGCCGGTAGCGGCTCACTTCCAGCGTGGTGCCGTCCTCGAGCGCGATGCCGAGCGTGCCGAAGCGCTTCCCGACGTCGTAGAGGGAGCGAACGCCGTCGGTTCCCCCGGCGATGGCGCGCACCTCCTCGGCAGGTGCGTCGGTCGCGAGGTCCCAGTCGGCCGAGGCGACTCCGAGAAGCGCGTCGCGCACGGCTCCGCCCACGAGCACCGCATCGCGACCGCGCTCATGGAGCGCACGACCGATGTCGAGAACCGGTCCGGGAACGGAGGCAAGAAGCGTGGAGTCCATACGGCCATCGTACCCTGCCCGCATGCTGCGCACCGCCCTCACGCGGCACGCGCGTTGCAGCACCCGCGTGCATCCCCGCGTGGACATGGGAGAATGACCCCAGGAGGTACCTCCTGTGAAACGGCTCTTCAAGCTGCTACTGATACTGCTGGGCCTTCTCTCTCTCGCCGTGGGGACCACGGGGTTCTTCTTCCCCATCCTGCCCGCGACGCCCTTCCTGCTGGTCGCAGCGTTCCTCTTCGCCCGTTCCTCGGACCGGCTGCATACGTGGCTCCTCTCGCACGGGTTTCTCGGCCCCTACATCAGCGGCTTCCTCTACGGCACGCCCATGCCGGCGCGGGTGAAGCGGATAGCGATCGTCCTGCTCTGGATCGGCGTCGTCTTTCCCTTCGTGGCCGTGTGGTACCAGGTCGACAGCATGACGACGATAGCGGCGGTCTGGGCGCTGCTACTCGCTGTGGGCGTCGGCTTCACGATCTACCTCGCGCGGCTGCCGGTGGAATCCGAAGACCCTGGTCTCCCGCAATGAAGGCGCGCGCCTCTGCGGTCGCCGGTGCCGCCCTGGTAGCCATCGCTCTCGCGTACGCCCTCACGGCGTGCAGCCCCAACGGCAACCCCGCGACCACGCCTGTCATCGAGCCCCCGGCCGCGCCCGCGCCCCGCGCCGAGAGCGAACGCGCTGTCCCGCCACCGCCGCCCGTCCCGCTCGAGGACTTCGACGCCGAGCGCGCCATGGCCGACCTGCGCGCCATCGAAGCCTTCGGCGTGCGCAGAGGAGGGAGCCCCTCCGAGGCCGAAGCCGCGGCCTACATCGCCGCACGCCTTGCCGAACTCGGCTACACCCCGCGCATCGACGAGTTCCCGATAGTCGATGGTCATACGAGCCGCAACGTGGTTGTGCGCAGCGAAGGCCTGAGCGAGCGGGTGCTCATCGTCGGGGCGCACATGGACTCCAAGCCGCCCTCTCCCGGCGCCAACGACAACGCGAGCGGGTGCGGCGTCGTGCTCGAGATCGCGCGCATCCTGGCCTCCCGTCCGGTGACCGCCACCGTCGAGATCGTCTTCTTCGGCACGGAGGAGCGCGTCGGCGGCCCCGGTGAGCATCACTTCGGCTCCGCGCACCACGTCGGGCAGATGAGCGAGGCGGAGCAGGCGAACACGGCGGGCATGATCTCGGTCGACATGATCGCGGTAGGCGAGGATCTGCACGCGCGCACCATGCTGCGCGGACCGCAGACGCTCTCGGACTTCGTACTCGCGCAGGCGGTGGCGACGGGAGTCGAGATGACCTTCCTCAAGGATCGCGGCCGCACCGGCTGGAGCGACCACGCGCCCTTCGAGTTCGCTGGGATGCCGGCGGTGGCGATCCACCGGCTGCCCGACCCCGCCTACCACACGGCGGACGACACGAGCGGGCGCATCGACCCGGAGGTCGTGCGCGAGACCGGGCAGCTGGTGCTGGAGGTCATTCGCGCGCTCGACCGGATGGAGCTCGAGCGGCTGGTCGATCGCTAGGGCACACCGCTCCCTATCGTGTCAGAGCCTTCTGATACGCTCTCACTGTCCGGCAACGAGACCGGGCGTGGCGCCGATTTGAGCTACAGCTTGCGGGCGCGGTACAAGTGCAGCTAAAGCGTGGGTCAGCAGGGCTGGCCCGTTCGTGGCCGGCTCTTCGCGTCTTGTGCCGCCCCGCCCGACAGAAGGGCGGAGGTTCGATCATGAGCACAGACAACCACCTCGACGGAACGAACGGGCAGGTCGTCCGCTACCGGGACGTCCTCCACAGCGACGGGCATGCATGGGCCCTCGCTCGCGATGATGCGGACTGGTTCTACGAGTGCCTGAAGTGCGCGGACCGGGTCCACGTGCTTTCGATCGCCGACATGAACAGGGCGGTCGAGCACCACTACGCGTACATGCCGCTTCGCCATCGGGCGCCGTGGAACCAGGCGATGACGATCAAGGTCATACAGGCGAACGGGGAGATCACCGAGGAGGAGCGCGCGCCCTATCCGCCGTGCGCGAATCCGGACGCCCCTCTGCCCGACGTGATGCTCCTGAAGCGCGGTCCGCTCGTTGCGGTGCCGAAGGAGGGGTGAGCGCCCCCTACACGAGCCTCCCGCCCGCGTAGAGATCCGCCATCTCCTCGAGCGGGATGACCTCGATACGCGACGCGTGGCCGGCCGCCCCGAACTGCTCGTAGCGCAGGATGCAGAGCTCCTTTGCAGCAGATCTGGCCTCCTTGAGGTATCCGCGCGGGTCGAACTGCGATGGGTCGGTGGCCAGCGCGCGGCGGATCGCACCGGTCATCGCGAGCCGGATGTCAGTGTCGATGTTGATCTTGCGCACCCCGTGGCGAATGCTCTCCTGCAGCTCCTCCACCGGCACGCCGTACGTCTCCTTCATCTCGCCGCCGTACTCGCGGATGATCGCGAGCAGCTCCTGGGGCACGCTGGAGGAGCCGTGCATCACGAGGTGGGTGTTGGGGAGCTTCGCGTGAATCTCCTTGATGCGGTCGATAGCGAGGACCTCACCGGTGGGGCGCTTGGTGAACTTGTATGCTCCGTGGCTCGTGCCGATGGCCACCGCGAGCGCATCCACGCCGGTGGCGGCGACGAACCCGGCGGCCTGGTCGGGATCGGTGAGCATCTGCTCGCGGGTGAGCTTGCCCTTCGCTCCCACGCCGTCCTCCTCGCCGGCCTCTCCCGTCTCGAGCGAGCCGAGTACGCCGAGTTCGCCCTCCACGCTCACGCCGACCGAGTGTGCGGCCTCGACGACCGCGCGCGTGGCCTGGATGTTGTACTCGAAGGGGGAAGGGGTCTTCCCGTCCTCGAGCAGCGAGCCGTCCATCATCACACTCGTGAATCCAGCGTCGACCGCCGACTGGCACGTCGTCGGGCTCGACCCGTGGTCGAGATGCACGGCGATCGGGATGTGCGGCCACGTCTCGGTTGCCGCGCCCATCAGCGCGCGCAGGAACGCCTCGCCGGCGTAGGAGCGCGCTCCGGCCGAGGCCTGCATGATCACCGGGCTGTCGGTGGCCGCGGCGGCCTCCATGATCGCTTGTGTCTGCTCCATGTTGTTGACGTTGAACGCCGGGATGCCGTAGCCGTTCTCGGCGGCGTGGTCGAGAAGCTGCCTGACGGTGGCGAGGGCCATCTGATCTCCTCCTGATCCGGAGCCTGTCGGGGTGGCGCTGGCGTCAGGTGCGAGCGCGCCGGGCACCATCATAGCGTGACGAGTATGCGCGAGTTCTAGCGGACCTATTCATGCAGGTCTTCCGGGGTCCTTGGCGGCCGAAATGCCGTTATCCATTCCTTTACAACCACCGCGGCTCGTGATTATCTGTCCATAGTCGCAAATGCGCTCATTGGCACCGGAGGAGCGGTAGTAGAAATGGCCGACGCACCTGCGCTCACCGTACGGGATATCCAGAAATCCTACGGCGGCGTAGTCGTCCTTAACCCGACCTCCTTCTCGGTGGCCGCCGGTCATGTCACCGCTCTCGCGGGCGAGAACGGCGCAGGCAAGTCCACCATCCTCAAGATCATCTCCGGTCAGGTGCGCCCGGACCAGGGCGAGGTCCTCATCGGGGGCGAGCCCTTGTCACACGCCGACCCCGTGACCTCCCGTCGTATGGGCGTGGCGATCGTGCCGCAGGAGCTCGCCCCCTACCCCGACCTCACGATCTACGAGAATATCTTCGTCGGCCGCGAGATCCGCAATCGCGTCGGGCTGCTGGACCGGGCTGCGATGGCCAGGCAGGCGAAAGAGATGCTCGACGTCTTCGAGCTCGACATCGATCCCACACTGCGCATGAACCAGCTGTCGGTCGCGCTCATCCAGATCGTCGAGATCGCCAAGGCGACCACGTGGGGTGCGCGCGTTTTGCTGCTAGACGAGCCGACCTCGGCCATTCCCGACCACGAGGTCAGCCGCTTGTACTCGATCATCCACCGCCTGCGCGAGCAGGGCGTCGCGATGATCTACACCACCCACCGTATGGCCGAGATCCAGGAGCTGGCGGATAGCGTCATCGTTCTGCGCGATGGTCATCTCGTGTTCCAGGCCGGTATCGAGGAAGCGGGAGAGGCGACGATCGTCCACGCTATGGTTGGCCGGGAGCTCGATGCACTCTTCCCCGACCAGACCATGTCGACCGGTCCCGTGCGACTGGAGGTCAAGGACCTTCAGGTCGAGCGGAACGGCCCCACGGTGAGTTTCGACGTCAGGCAAGGGGAGATCCTCGGGATCGGCGGGCTCGTTGGCGCCGGCCGTACGGAGATCCTTGAGGCCTTGTTCGGCGTCCGGCGGTCGTACGGCGGGACGATCCTGCTCGACGGGGATGAGATTCCACGCAACGCGGTCGAACCCGCTATCCGCTCCGGCTGCGCGTTCGTTCCCGAGGACCGCAAGGGTGCCGGACTGGTGCTGTCCCGCTCGGTCCTCGACAACGGCAGCCTTCCGCACCTGAGGGCTTTCACGCTCGGCGGCTGGATGCGGCCAATCGCGCGCCGGTCCGCGGTCGACAAGGCGATGGAGTCAGTCAATCTTAGGGCACGAGGACTAGGCCAGCTCGTGGAGACGCTCTCCGGCGGTAACCAGCAGAAGGTCGTCGTCGGCCGCTGGCTCACGCAGGAAGGACGCGTGCTGCTGCTGGACGAGCCGACCCGTGGCGTCGACGTCGGTGCCCGCGGTGAGATCTACACAGTCATTCGCGATCTCGCTGCCGAGGGGTTGGCGGTCGTCTTCGTCAGCTCGGACATGCCGGAGCTTATCGGGCTCAGCCACCGGGTTCTGGTCACCCGGGGAGGTGCGATCGTCGGCGAGCTCGATCGTGCCGCGCTCGACTGCGACGATGCGCAGGAACGGATCTTCCGGATGGCGAGCGGGCAGACGCTCGACATCTTCGGCGTACAGAGTGCATGCGCGACGTAGTCGCGCTCGATGCATATCAGGTACAACTGGGCTAGGCGAGGAGGATGGGGCACACAATGAGCGGGGAGACCAAGATAGATCCGACTGTCGAGGCGGCGACCGAGCCGCCGAAGGGCAAGGAGCGCTTCGACCGCACCCGGATCACCAACTTCCTCCTGCGGAACCTGATGGCGCTCGTGGTCATCGGTGTGGCGATCTACTTCACCATCGCAAACCCGAACTTCGCGACGCTGCCGAACATGCGTACGATCCTCATCGCCTCTGCGCCGTTCGCGCTCATCGCTCTCGGGCAGACGCTGGTGATCCTCACCGGGGGAATCGATCTGTCGGTGGGTAGTGTCGTCGCGCTCAGCGCGATGAGCGGCGCGGCCATCGTCGTGGGTCACCCCGAGCGCATGCTGCTTGGCGCGGCCGTCGCGATCCTCGTCGGGCTGCTGGCCGGTCTGGTGAGCGGCCTGGTTGTCGCATACGTCAACGTCCCGCCCTTCGTGACCACGCTCGGAATGCTCAGTATCGCCTCGGGCCTCGCCTACGCGATCGGCAAGGGTGCACCCATCAACGGGTTGCCACGAGAGTGGGGAGAGATCGCCAACACGCGTATCTTCACATTGCAGGCTCCGGTCCTTGTCATGCTCGCGGGCTTCTTGATACTCGGCATCATCATGGCGAGGACCTCGTTTGGCATGCGCATATACGCGGTTGGCGGCAACAGGATCGCCGCCGAGGTGGCCGGAGTGAAGGTGCGCCGGATACTGACGAGCGTATACGCGATCAGCGGCATGCTCGCAGGTATCTCCGGACTCATCCTCTCGTCGCGCGTGATCTCCGCCGCGCCGTATCTGGGAAGGGGCTACGAGCTGGGCGCGATCGCGGCGGTCGTCATCGGCGGTGCGAGCCTCAAGGGTGGCCGCGGGACGGTCTGGGGCACGCTCATCGGCCTGTTCCTCATCCAGACGCTCAACAACGGTCTGGACATACTTGTGGTCCCTGCGTATTGGCAAACGGTCATTAGCGGTATCCTCATAGTATCTGCCGTCGCCGTCGACATGGTGGCGAGCAAGAGATCCACCGCGTAGTACGAAATCCCGCAGCCGATACCCGGCTCGGGCGAGGAGTAAGAGGGAGGTAGGCACATGGCAGGACGCAAATCGTGGCTCGTGGTATTGGTTCTGGTGCTTGCGCTAACGCTCGGCCTGGTTGGGTGCGGCGGTGACGATACGTCTGGCGACGGTGATACCGGCGGCGAGAAGATTCGCGTCGGTGTCACGGTCTACAACATGTCCTCGTTCATCACGCAGGGCCAGGAAGGGATGCAGTCGTTCGCCGACGCGAACGACATCGAGCTCCTCTGGAACTCGGCGAACAACGACGTCGCCACCCAGGCGAGCCAGATGGAGTCGCTCATCAACCAGGGTGTCGACGCCATCATCATCGTTCCCGTTCAGGCGGACTCGCTCCAGCCCCAGCTGGAGGCCGCACAGGAGGCCGGTATCCCGGTTCTTGCCGTGAACACGACCCTCTCGGACGAGGAACTGATCACAGCAGCAGTGCTCCCCGACGACGTGGCTGCTGGTGCTCAGGAGATGCAGATGATGGCCGACGAGCTCGGCGGCAAGGGCAACATCGTCATCCTCCAGGGTCCGCTCGGCTCCTCGCCGGAGCTCGATCGTAGCGAGGGCAACGAGCAGATCCTCGCCGAGTATCCGGACATGGAAGTTCTCGCGATGGACACCGCCAACTGGGCACGTGAGGAAGCGGTCAACAAGGTCAAGAACTGGATCTCGAGCTTCGGTGACGACATCGACGGCATCGTGGCCCAGAACGACGACATGGGCCTTGGCGCCGTTCAGGCGCTGAAGGAAGCCGGCATCTCGGTACCGGTCGTCGGCATCGACGGCATCGAGGACGGCCTCCGCGCGGTCGAGAGTGGCGACTTCATCGGTTCGTCGCTCCAGCACGGGCGTGTGGAGTTGGCCACCGGTCTTGCCGTCGCACTCAAGGTCATCAACGGCGAGCCGTACGAGAAGAACTACGTCTACGTCATGCCTCCGATCACCGCGGACAACGTGGACCAGTTCATCAAGAACGTCGTGACCGAGACCGATGCGTTCCTCGAGACGCTCCCCGAGCTCATCGCGCAGAATCTCGAGACGGGCGACATCGCCAACGAAGAGCTGCAGTAGGCAACACGGTAGGGTCGGCCGGGCGCCGGCCCTACCGGGCTTCTTCTCTAACGTCGCGGTGGCCGCCTGAACCAAGTAGGGCGGCCACCGTTTTGTCTGGCGCCTGATGCGCCGGGTTGGAACGCGACCTCCTGGACGTGACACGTAGACGGCACAGTGGATTCAGAAGGGGGAGGAGAACCATCTTATGACGCACCTGTGGAACGATCCCGCGACCTTCATGGAGGACATGCTCGCGGGGTTCACGGATCTGTACTCACGCTACGTGACGCTGGTCCCGGGCGGAGTCGTCCGGGCCGCCGAGCCTGTCGAGGGCAAGGTAGTGGTGATCGTGGGCGGTGGCTCGGGTCACTACCCGGCGTTCTGCGGCGTCGTCGGCGAGGGCTTCGCCGATGGCGCGGTTGTCGGCAACATCTTCACGTCACCCTCGGCAGACGACGCGTACAACGTCGCCAAGGCGGCCTCGGCCGGTGGCGGCATCCTCTACATCACCGGCAACTACGCCGGCGACGTCCTGAACTTCAACCAGGCCACC
>Ga0114946_10003218_pt1 | contig 11089 bp, 6 predicted proteins | sample WalLakDeSediment_FD_88676 | JGI IMG/M metagenome (GOLD analysis project Ga0114946, IMG submission 88676) | Lake sediment microbial communities from Walker lake, Nevada to study Microbial Dark Matter (Phase II) - Walker Lake 11/02/13 Deep Sediment | ecosystem: Environmental > Aquatic > Freshwater...
ATATAATTTCTTGTTAATGAACTATTTAAGCATCTATAAATATCCAGCTTGACAAATTGTTGACAAAGAAATTCAAGCTTTTGGGATTTGATTTATTTTTATTCAAAATCAGAGCGTTTTTGAATAAATTTTTAGTATTTGTTTTAATATTTTTTGCTAACTTCATAAATGCCTTCGGTAATTATTAAATTTGTATAAAAGCGGATTAGAAATCCCTAATGCTTATTACATACCCAGAAGGAGCATCGTTTAAAATTTTAATTTGCTGTGGATCAATTCGTCAAAGAAAACTTAAAAAAAATATTTGGTTTTAGTCAGTTCAGAGGAAACCAAGAACTTATCGTAGATAATATTCTAAAGGGAAACAATACATTTGTGATCATGCCTACAGGCGCTGGCAAATCACTCTGTTATCAGCTTCCGGCTGTCACCAAGGAAGGGACAGCAATTGTCATATCTCCTCTGATTGCCTTGATGAAAAACCAGGTTGATCAATTAAATGCATTTGGGATAAATGCACATTTTCTAAATTCTACTCTGAACAAATCAGAGACAAATAAGGTGAAAAAGGAGGTTCTTTCAGGTAAAACCAAGTTACTCTATGTTGCACCAGAATCATTGACAAAGGAAGAAAATGTTCTTTTCCTCAAAGATGCAAACTTAAGCTTCGTAGCTATTGACGAGGCGCATTGTATTTCTGAATGGGGTCATGATTTCAGGCCAGAGTATAGAAAAATAAAATCCATCATTGCCCAAATAGGGCCTGAATTACCCATCATTGCCCTCACGGCAACTGCCACCCCCAAGGTTCAACAGGACATACAGCGCAATCTTCAGATGGAAGAGGCTGATCTGTTCAAATCTTCCTTCAACCGGACAAACCTTTATTATGAAGTAAGGCCAAAAATCAAAAATGAAACTAAAAAACAAATAATAAAATACATTAAATCCCATAAAGGGAAGTCGGGCATTATCTATTGTTTGAGTAGGAAAAAGGTAGAAGAGATAGCCGATATACTCAAGGTAAACGGTATTAAAGCAGCCCCATATCATGCTGGCCTTGACCAGAGTGTAAGGATTAAAAACCAAGATGATTTTCTGAATGAAGAAGTGGATGTCATAGTGGCAACTATTGCTTTTGGTATGGGTATTGACAAGCCGGATGTGCGGTATGTAATCCACTATGATGTTCCAAAGTCACTGGAAGGCTACTATCAGGAAACCGGACGCGCGGGAAGAGATGGCCTTGAAGGGGTTTGTCTGATGTTTTACAGGTACGATGATATTGTCAAATTGGAAAAATTCAATAAAGACAAGCCCGTAACTGAAAGAGAGAATTCCAAAATCCTACTTCAGGAAATGGCAGCTTATGCGGAAAGTTCAATTTGCCGTAGAAAATTCCTTCTCCACTATTTCGGGGAGTACATGGAACACGATTGTGGCTTTTGTGATAATTGCAAAAAACCGAAAGAAAAGTTCGAGGGCATAGACTATTTAACTTCAGCAATTGAAGCTGTCAAGGAAACCAAAAACAGGTTCAATATGGATCACATTGTAAATGTGGTCAGAGGGGTGACAAATGATTATATTTACAGTTATAAACACGATAAACTGGGTGTGTTCGGCAGGGGAAGTGAAGATGATGAAAGGCTTTGGAGAACAGTCATTCGACAGGCCATGATAGGCGGTTTCCTTGAGAAGGATATAGAGAATTATGGTGTGATCAAGATAACCTCCAAGGGTGAAAAGTTCCTAGATGCGCCCTACTCAATATCATTTTGCAAGGACCATAATTTTGAAGAAATGCTGGGAAATGAGGTGTCTGAGGAAACGCTTACCAACGGTGGTATCGCATATGATGAGAAACTCTTTGAACTTTTGAAAGCTGAAAGGAAAAAGGTAGCAAAAGCAAAAGGATTACCCCCCTATGTGATCTTTCAGGATCCTTCTTTGGAAGAAATGGCAACAGTATATCCAACAACCAGGGAAGAATTGGCCCAAATCAATGGTGTTGGTATGGGAAAAGTGGCTAAATTTGGATCTTCATTTCTGAAGCTGATTGAAAATTATGTTGAGGAAAATGATATCATCACAGCATCTGATGTAGTAGTAAAGACAGCAGGAACTAGGTCAAAAGTCAAGATATCCATCATTCAGCAGGTGGATAGAAAGATAAACTTGGATGAAATAGCAGAAAACCTGAATTTGACCATGGAAGAATTGCTTCAGGAGATTGAGCAGATCATTTACAGTGGGACCAAGTTGAACATCAACTACTACATTGAAAATATCATGGATGATGAGCGGGAAGAAATACTCCACGAATATTTCATGACCGCTGACTCGGATAATATCCGGGTAGCTCTTCTGGAGTTGGAGGATGAGGATTTTGCTGAGGAGGAAATCCGTGTTTACCGAATCAAATTTATTTCGGAGCACGCTAACTAAAAAAGAAATTAATAAATGAACATATTATTGTTGGGCAGCGGAGGCAGAGAACATGCCTTTGCCTGGAAGATTGTAAACAGTCAAAAATGTACACAACTTTTTGTCGCTCCCGGAAATGCAGGTACCGGTCAGATTGCAACAAACGTTAATTTATCGGTAAATGACTTTGAGGGAATTGCTGATTTTGTCCTTGAACAAAATATTGACATGGTCGTAGTGGGCCCCGAAGAGCCCTTGGTTAAAGGAATTGTGGATTATTTCCAAAACAACAAATCCATTTGTCAAATACCAATTATTGGACCAAGCAAGCTTGGAGCACAACTGGAGGGATCCAAAGACTTTTCAAAACAATTCATGGAAAGGTATGGTATACCTACCGCAGCTTCAAGAACATTTTCCAAAGCCAATATTGAGGATGGCCTGGCATACCTAAAGCTTCAGGATCTTCCCATAGTATTAAAGGCTGATGGTCTGGCAGCCGGTAAAGGGGTGTTGATTTGCCAAAGTCATGAGGAGGCTGCCCAGCTGTTGAAGGAAATGCTTTTGGAAGCTAAATTTGGAGAGGCTTCCAACAAGGTGGTGATCGAACAGTTTTTGGATGGAATTGAACTTTCCATATTTGTTGCCACAGACGGTAAACACTACAGAATTTTACCGGAAGCCAAGGATTATAAAAGAATTGGAGAAAAAGATACCGGACTCAATACAGGAGGCATGGGGGCTGTAAGTCCTGTTCCTTTTGCAGATAAAAAATTCCTTGACAAAGTTGAAAGGCGGATTGTCATTCCTACCATTAATGGTCTGGAGAAAGAAAAAATAAAATATACAGGATTCTTATTCATTGGCCTTATGAATGTCAATGGGGACCCCTATGTAATCGAGTACAATGTAAGGATGGGTGATCCTGAAACCCAGGCAGTACTTCCAAGAATCAAAAGTGATTTTTTGGATTTGCTTCATGCTATGGGAACTTTGAATCTTGAACATTATCCCTTTGATCTTCATAATTTAACAAGCACCACAGTAGTAATGGTAGCTGGGGGGTATCCAGGAGATTATGAAAAAGGAAATAAAATAGAAGGACTTAACAATGAAAATAATAAGGCCATTGTCTTCCATGCGGGAACAAAATTGAATGCTTCAGGTGAAATAATTACCAACGGAGGAAGAGTATTAGCCATAACAGGCATAGGAGATTCTGTTGAGGATGCTTTAAAAAATGCCTATGAGGTGGTTACCAAAATTCACTGGAAGGATAATTATTTCAGAAAAGACATCGGTAAGGATATTTTAAAACTAATAAATTAAAAGTATTACAACGAGGAGGAGATCCCTCCCTAATTATATAATAAATATGGCAGGATGTAGTAGCTGCTCTACCACCACAGGGACAAGTGGAGGATGCCAGAATAACGGCACATGTGGTACGAGCGATTGTAATAAAATGAACGCATTCGATTGGTTGTCCCATATGGGTATTCCAACTATCGATAAATTTGATATTGTAGAAGTTAAATTCAAGGGTGGAAGGAAAGAGTATTTCCGAAACGTTGATCATATTCACCTAACTACAGGAGATCCTATAGTGGTGGATGTGCCCAACGGGCACCATATAGGCTATGTCTCCCTTCAGGGGGAACTAGTCCGCCTGCAAATGCAAAAAAGAAAAATCAAAAACGATGACAACATCTTAAGGATTTATAGAATTGCAAACCAAAAAGACCTTGAGAAATGGGAAGATGCTAAAAACAGAGAAGTACCCACTATCTACAGGAGCAAACAGATCATAGATGAGCTAAAGCTGGACATGAAATTATCGGATGTTGAATACCAAGCTGATAATTCTAAAGCTACATTTTACTACTCCGCTGACGACCGGGTGGATTTCAGGGAGTTGATCAAACTTCTTGCATCAGAATTCAAAATCAGAGTGGAAATGAGGCAAATAAGCCTGAGACAGGAAGCCGGTAGAATCGGAGGGATTGGCGTTTGCGGAAGAGAATTGTGCTGTTCCACCTGGATTCATGACTTTAAAAGTGTTTCCACATCTGCAGCCAGGTACCAAAATCTATCTTTAAATCCGAGCAAGCTTTCAGGTCAATGTGGGAGGCTTAAATGCTGTCTCAATTATGAGTTGGATACCTATATGGCTGCTCTCGAAAATGTCCCTTCTGTGGACAAACCTTTACAGACAGAAAGTGGGCCAGCTAAACTTCAGAAGACGGATATTTTCAGAAAATTGATGTGGTTCAGCTATAATAATGAGAACAACTGGCATTCCACCACATGTGATAGGGTAAAAGAGATTCAGGAAATGAATGAAAAGGGCATTCTTCCTTTTGACCTTCATACGAATAAAGCTAAGGGTATTGACGAGGAAGTTCTGAAATCAAACTTGGAACTTGAGAGATTGGACAAAAAATTCAGTACCAAAAAGAAAAAGAAAAGAAAAAATAAAAACCTGTCAGGCCAACCGGAGGAGGACTTAAGGGATGTGAAAAAACCTGAAAGCACCATCAATCAGTCAGAAACCGGCCGGACAAAAGGAGATAATGAAAGATCAAGAAACAGAAGGAACAGGCAGGGAAGAAAAAATTTTGATGAAAGAAATAAAGTGACTTCTCAAACCAAAGAAGATCCTCAAATGGCACCTAAGAAAGAAAATCAGGAACAGAATAAGGGGGGATCGGAAAATAGACCAAAAAACAATGGAAAGAGGAGGTTTCCTCCAAGAAACAGGGGCGATCAAAGCAAGGGTGAATAAAATGGAACGAAATCAAGTTTATTTATTTCTGGGTTTGACCCTTATTTTCTTTGGCTGCAATCAGAATAGGGTGTTTGAAAATTATTATGGAATGGAGTCGAAGGCCTGGAGCATCTCGGATACCGTTTCATTTGAAGTAGAAAGTAATCTGGTATTCGATCAGGCCGTTCTTGTATTAAAATATAATAATGATTACGAATACAGAAATTTATACCTTCGCTATTTTATAAAAGACTCACTAGGCAATGAAGTAGATACCAGACTCATCAATTTACCCCTATTTGAAAGTACCAGTGGGAAACCACTGGGAAAAGGTTATGGCAGTACTTTCACAAAGTACGATACTTTACCGATCACAGGCGAAATTGATTTCAATCAAATCCAATTGATCCAATATATGAGAGTAGATGCATTGAATGGAATAGAAGCTATTGGACTTAAATTAATAAAAAGCTAGGTGCCAGTTTCACTGATCCCCTTTCCCATCCAATACTGTCTACTAAAGTAAAATTGGAAAGGCCAGTTTTTCTCTTTCAAATGAATGGGGTGATAAGCAAATGCTTCTTTTGCTCCATCAGACATATAAAATCTTTTGTCGTCGGTCAAAATAGCGCTAACATAAAGTCCCTTTTCCTTCTCTGCAAGGTCCATAAAGCTTGAATCCTGAAATTTTTCGAAATCATATTGTTCCTCTTTCAGCAACATGTTGTTGAGAAACCAAGACCATTCATAGCCTTGTATCTTTTTTTCTGCCACTTCCGGAAAATTACCTTCTACCATGGTTTCCACAAAGGCAATGTAATCCTTCAACATTTGAACCCCTTCATTGCGTAACTGGTCAGTTTTGAAGTCCCTTGAATTCAAACTGGTAATGAGTGTGATCGACTTTCGCGCTCTTGTAACAGCCACATTCAATCTATTAACCCCTCCTTTTTTAGATAACATCCCGAAATTTGCGATCAATTTTCCTGAACTGTTCCTGGCATAACCTATGGAAAATATTACCCTGTCAAACTCATCTCCCTGAACATTTTCAATATTCTTCACGGTGACTGGCTTTAAGTCAATATGGAAATCACCCTCTATCATTTCCCTGACCAGCTCCATTTGGAAATAATTGAAAGTAATTACGCCGATACTGTCCTCTGGAAATAATTGCTGCATCTTTTTCACCTCCTGCACGACCATAACTGCTTCTTCCCTATTCATTTGCCTATCCCAAATCCCCTCCACCTTGATCAGCGAATAGGGGTTTTCCTGTCTATTTTCCAAGAGCATATCAGGTAACATACTTAACCTGTTTTCATAAAAATGTTGGTTCGAAAATTGGATCAGTTCCAATTGGGAACTTCTATAATGGCCCTCCAACCAGAATTTTTGAAAAAATTTAGATGCCAACCCAAGTAAGGAATCAGTCTCAGTTTCAATTCCCTCATCTTCTATTTCCAAACGGACCTGATAAAGGTCAAATGGCTGCAATTGATGAGAATCCCCTGCCACTACCACCTGCTTTCCTCTCAACATGGCAGGGAATCCCCTTTCCACATAACATTGAGAAGATTCATCGAAAATGACCAGATCAAATGATTGATTTAAAGGAAATAAAGCAGAAACTGTTTCAGGAGATGCAAGCCAACAAGGGATAATCTTATAGACTTCCTCTTCAAATTCTTCCAAAACCTTTTTAATACTCCACAATCTTCTCTGCTTATTGACTTGATGGGAAAGTTCCCTATAGGTCAATAAATTCCCCAACCTATTGTATTCAAGGTCTCTCAGTGCATTTTCCCTTACCCTTAGTTCAGAAATGAACTTCGATATTTTCATTTTCTCCTGAATGTTATCCATCAATTCACTCTGAAAATTCAAAGCCTTAGGGGTGCTGATTTCTTTTAGAACCGGGTATTTGGCTTCAATATGTTCGATCCAGGCCAATTTCAGGCCTGCCAAAAACTTTTCTTTGATCTGCTCAAAGGGCAGATCAGGATAATTGTCAAATAATTTCTCTATGAGGTTTTTTTCTTCCAATGAAAGACTACTTCTCAAGGTATCAAAGGCCACCAAATCATCAAAAACAAAAGGAATTTCTGATTGTATATCATTGATCTCATTTTCCAAACTCTTGATAAAAAGATGCTGGACCTGGACTTTTGATAAGTAAAGGTTCCAATTCGGCATCAATTCATCTAACTTCTTAACCTCTTCATTAAAAAAAACGACTTTATCCAGAATGCTATTATTCTTCCTTGACTGTTGTAATAAAAAATCCCCGATACCCCCCCAATCATGAATAAGTAACTTTGCTTTGATGGCATCCAAATGGGACTGGGCAAAATGGTTGAACTGGGTGAAATCAAAAGGTTTTGTTGGTAAATGAAGCCATTCCTTCGCGGATAGCAAGGTATACTGATGGTTTATATTCAGCCTGTTTTCGAGTCTCTGAATCAATATTTTATTTCCATGGTCATCCAGTGGAAGACTGTTTTTACCCAATAAATCTAAAAGGTTTTCAAATTTTTTCTTCTTAATTGGCCAGGTCAACCTATCCCAAAGTCCCTTTCTCCGATTCTGAAATGCCAATGCTTTGGAAAGTAGGTGCTCCACCTCAGCATCTTCAACTATCCATTCCACCCCCTCTTCCGACAAAAGACCTTTAACGGTTTCCATCTTCTGTTCCAACCATAAAAGATCTATTTTTCCTGCATCAAGACCTTGAATGTTGCGGAATAATTTTCTGGTTTCTTCTTTGTGTAAATTGTGCTCTAATTGCTGCAATTTTTCCTTTTGTTCAAAAAGTGTAAATAAAAAAGATATGTCAAAGCCAGGTTCCTCTTCAAATTGTTTCTCAATTTCATTCTTAAATGAATGAATTTCATCTAGGATTTCCTTTATTCTTTTCAATGAAGAAGGTCCAAAATCACTGAAATTAACACGATGAAGCCAAAAGGACTCTGTTTTTTGAAATTTATTGTAGTAATAACTGTATTCCTTCAGGTCCCTTAAAAACCGCTCCAGGGATCCAAAAGTGATTTTTTTATAATACTGGGTCATATCGAAGGAATCATCAGACATTTTAGAACTTAAATAAAGCTCCTTGACCGGAATATCACACTCCTCTGTATTAAAAAGCGCCTTCTTATATTCATTAAAATAATCAATTTGGCTTTCAATCGACCTTGAAATCTGTGAAAATTGCCTTTCGAGCTGAATGGCATCAATGGATCGGTTCAATTCTCTGAAATTATCCAAAGATTGAATCTGATCTTGGATTTTCTTGAAGAGTTTTTTCTTGTCTGCTCTAAAATCATGCACCAATGCCACAAATGACCCAAAGCCATATTCATCCAATCGTTTGAAAACAACATCCAGAGCTGCCCTCTTCTGAGAAACTATAAGTACCCTTTTCCCCCTTGAAATATAATCCAAAGCAAGGTTGCATATAAGTTGTGATTTGCCTGTGCCAGGCGGACCTTCCACTACCACGGATTTACCTGATCGGACTGCCTTGACCACCTGTTCCTGAGATGCATCCAATGGAAAAGAGGTGTAAAGCTGATCCTCTCTAACAATCTTGGGAGAATTGTCCTCAGCGGTAAAATAATTAAAGAACAGGGATTCAAGGTTTTCAAATCCGTCTTTTTCAATCAACTCTTCATAATCCTGAATCAAAAAGCTTGCTTTTTGGGAAAATTGCCCCAAAACAGCATAAGGTTTCAGTTCCAGTTTTCCAGGTTGAAATGAATTTTCATCCAATGACTTTGAAGAATCCGGAAAGCTTTTAATGGTATTCTCGTAGAGTTCAGTGGTGAAATTAATGGCAAATTCTTTTTTCAGGTATTGGTAGAGATCATTTCTGAAACCAATGGAGTCCTTGGAAAAGTCCTCCATAGAGCTTTCATCATTCACATTTGCCAGTTTGACTCCGTAAGCATGAGCATAAGCCAATAAAAAAGTCTTATTAAAAAATGGCTGATCACCAACATTTTTTTCCAATTGCCATTGATTTTTTTCCTTTATTAACTCTACCGGAAAAAACACCAATGGACACCTCACCACCTGCCCGTTCAATAATTTCCCTTCTACAAAAGGCCATGCCACATATAAGTTTTTTTCTCCCGTTTCAGATTCAGCTGTTTGCACCAGTCCTTGTAACCTTCGCAATCTTTGGGAAATAATGTTGACATGTTGATCCCTTGCATCTGCATAATCTATAAGAGGAAAATGCCTTTTTCTGCTCAGAAGGTTTTCTATATATTCAAATGTAGGATGGTGATTAAGAAAATTCAATTCATTTAAATCCACCATCTGTGAAGAAACCAATCTAGGAACGTACAGGGAACGGTTCCTACTGGAGAGATCTATTAAGCGGTTGAGATAAATTTGAAAAATTTCCCTAAGCATATTTTTTATTTAAACGGAGAATCCTTCTCCCTTGCCATATGGTTATATACGATACCATCCATTAATCCAGGTATCCATTTGTTTAAAAATACGGCTAATTTTCCTTGTCCCGTCAAGATCAAATCCCTTTTTCTTTTAATTGTTGCCCGGAGAATGGCTTCTGCAACTTCTTGGGCTGTCATCATTTTTTCCTCTTCCCTAGGAGAATCCCCCTGAACTGTTCCATCCGCGGTGAGGGCATTGTTCCGAATGTTGGAGGCCGTAAACCCGGGACAGGCTACCAAGACATGTACTCCTCTTTTCATCACCTCTGTCCGCAAGGATTCAAAAAATCCGTTCATGGCATATTTACTGGCTGTATAGGCTGTTCTGGCAGGTGTTCCACGGTAGCCGTTTATTGAAGAAATTCCTATAATTGATCCCTTATTTTTCAGAATTTCAGGAAGACAGTATTTGGTGGCATACACAGTCCCCCAAAAATTGGTATCCATCACTTTATGAAATACAGAAAGATCCATTTCCTCAAAAAGTGCCCTCATTGAAATCCCTGCATTATTGATCAGAATATCAATCTTTCCAAAATGCCTGACTGTTTCTTCTGACATCTTATTATTGTCTTCCTCCGAACCAGCATCAGCCAAAATCCCGAAAACATCAATTCCCGATTGGCGAAGGAGCTGAAGAGTATTGTCAATTTTAACCTGTGATCTTCCTGTAATAACCACTTTGGCCCCAGCAAGGCCAAAGACCATTGCGCAGGCCTCCCCTATTCCGGACGTGGCTCCTGTAATTATCACAACTTTATCCTTTAATTTCATGAAATATAGTTTGAAGCCTAAAGATAAAAATATGCTTGGGATGAAAGAAGAAAATTCTTTCTCGTTCAAAATTGGAGCTCAGCGCCAGGATATCAGGTTAAATTAATGATATATCTTTTAATTAGTCTTCAAGTCCAAAAGTGCTTTTTTTCCTTATTTTTGCGCCCATGTCAAGGAAAATGAAAAACAAAGTGGTCCACAACCTGAGAATAGAAAGGATAGCTGCTGAAGGAAAATGTGTGGCCCACCATGAAGGAAAAGTGGTTTTTGTGCAAAATGTGGCACCGGGTGATCTTATAGATGTAAGAATTACCAAGGGGAAAAGCTCATTCATGGAGGGTGAGGCCATTCATTTCCATGAGTATTCCAAAGACAGAGTTGAACCTTTTTGTTCTCATTTTGGCACCTGCGGAGGTTGTAAATGGCAGCACATCAATTACAACCTTCAAAAAGAATACAAAAGACAGCAGGTGGTGGATCAATTTACTAGAATAGCCAAAGTGGATATACCTGAGGTTCTCCCTATTTTAGGATCAGAAAAAACCCAATATTACCGTAACAAACTGGATTTCACTTTTTCCAACAACAGATGGCTTACCAGAGAGGAAATAAATTCCGGACTACAGTTTGAAAGAAATGCTTTGGGATTTCATATCCC
>Ga0114946_10003219_pt1 | contig 11088 bp, 12 predicted proteins | sample WalLakDeSediment_FD_88676 | JGI IMG/M metagenome (GOLD analysis project Ga0114946, IMG submission 88676) | Lake sediment microbial communities from Walker lake, Nevada to study Microbial Dark Matter (Phase II) - Walker Lake 11/02/13 Deep Sediment | ecosystem: Environmental > Aquatic >...
CAGTTCGACGACGAACAGGTCCACGTCTTCGCCGCGGGCGATGTGCAGGGCGTTCTTCCAGACGCGGTAGACGTGCCACCAGTCGTGCCCCGCGCCGCCCTCGGTCAGAGTTTCGCGGGCGTAGGCTTCGGTTTGGGCGATGATTTGGGGTTTGTTCATAAGAACCTGTGTGGGGAGAAACTCTGCCATCCTGCTCCGCCGGGGGATGAAATCCCCCGGCTATTCATACGAAGCCACCATCAGGCGGCTTAAAAGTCCGCTTGAGCGGGCTTTGTATGGACAGCCCGGACAGCCTGCCCTGAACGAAGTGAAGGGTCCGGGCGCAAGCCGGAGAGTGGTAAATGCTTATAATGTTAGCAACACCTCGCGTAGGCGCTTGATTTCTTCCAGCGTGTTGTAATGCACCGCCCCAACGCGCACCATGCCGCCGCTGGCTTCGACGCCCAGGCGTTCGCTGATGTTGATGGCGTAATAGTGACCGTCCCAGACGTAGATATCATGTTCGGCCAGTTTTTCGGCAACCAGGCGCGGATGCAGGTCGCGCAGGCGGAAGGAGAAGGTGGCGACGCGGTTCTCGAGGTGGCGCATGTCCTGCGGGCCGTAAACCGTCAGACCGGGGACCGATTGCAGTGCGGCGAGCAGGCCGCGGCTGAGTTCGAACTCGTAGGCCTGGATGGCGGTCAACCCCTTTTTGAGTTCCCAGGCGCGGCCGCTGTAGCCTTCTTCGACCAGTCCCTCTTCATGTTCGGCGCCGAAGGTTTTGCCGACCCACTCGAAGTATTCGAGCGCGCCCAGCACCCCGGCCAGTCCCTCGTGATTTTGGGTTCCGGTCTCGAAGCGCCCCGGCAGGTCATTCGTCGCCGGGCGGACTTTGTAGGCGAACAGCGGTTCGAGCAATTCGCGTTTGCCGAACAAAATCCCGGCATGCGGGCCGAAGAATTTGTAACTGGAAGTGACCAGGAAATCGCAGTCGAGATATTGCACATCGATTGGCCCGTGCGCGGCGTACTGCACGGCGTCGACATAGACCAGCGCCCCGGCAGCGTGCGCCATTTCGATGATCCGTTTGAGCGGGTTGATGGTGCCGAGTGAATTGGAGGCGTATCCGACCGCCAGCAGGCGCGGTTTGCGCTCAAGGGCTTTTGCCAGGCCTTCCAGGTCGAGCGTGCCGTCCTCGACGTCGAAATCGACCCAGTTGACATTCACGCCTTTATCCTGGGCGGCCAGCACCCAGGGGGTGACGTTGGCGTCGTGGTCGAGGCGGGTGACGACGATTTCATCGCCAGCCTGCCACTCACGCGCCAGCGAGCGGCTGATGTGCAGGGTCAGGGTGGTCATGTTGTTGCCGAAGATGATTTCATCGCGGCTGGCGGCGTTGTAGAAATCGGCCATGGCCTGGTGGGCTTCGTCGAGAATGGCGTCGGAGGCGATGCTGGTGGCGAATGCGCCGCCGTGGTTGGTGTTGCATTCGAGCAGGTAGTGGTTGATGCGGTCGAGCGAGTGGCGCGCGATTTGGGTGCCGCCGGGATTGTCGAAGAAGATGGCCGGGCGATCGAGCGCGGGGAACTGGCTGCGGATGAGCGAAAGGTCGAGGGGCATGGGAGTCTCCGGGGTAAAAGTGTTAAATCCCCGTCTCTCCTGTTATTCCCTGGCCGGGCTGGCCAGGAGAAACGGGATGAACGGGGATTTGGGATTCAGATATAAATAGGTGAACGCGCTCTAATATTAATTAGCCGCACGCGCCGCCAAAAAGGAACGGGAACCAATCGCACCAGGCATTAATGCTGTCAATCCACAAGAAAAAGCCGATACACGAGCAAATCAAACACAGCAAGACCACACCAATGATAATGGCAGGCAGGGGCAGTCCCTTTTTCTTGGCCGGGGGCGGCGGGATATAAGCCTGCTCCGGCGGCGGGCTGGACGGAATTTGACCGGCATATCCCTGGGGCTGCGGCGGACGCGCGGCAGGCTCAGGGGCGGCATACGAAACTGGCTCAGGCGCAGGTGGAACAGGCATGCGCGCAGCAGAGGAAATCACAGTTGCGTTCGGGTCAGCCTTTGCAACAACTTCATAGAGCAGGCTGATTTGCTCGCCGAGCGAGATGATTTCTCCGGGCTGCAATACGTGCTGACCGGTCAACCGCTGACCATTTACGAACGTTCCGTTGGTTGAACCCAGGTCAGTGATGACGTATTTACCGCCCTGCAAAACCAGCTGGGCATGTTTGCGCGATACTTCAGCATCATTGATGGCAATCGCATTGTTGGCCTCGCGCCCAATGGTCAAGGCATCGCCTTCAACCGGAAAGGTTTTTCCCGGTGTCGGCCCTGTGTGCATCACAAGTTGAAATTGAGCCATATCTCCTCCAGATTAATAAGAACTGATTGTAGTGTAATGATTTTAGTCTAAAAAGTCAAATGGTTTTTTCTCAAACCCAAACACCTCGGCAAAAGCGCGCGCAACCCGGGCTTTTACCTGGCTCATGGGCAGCGCTTCTCCCAATAATTCAGCCATGCTGACCGCCGGATGGTCGGGGATGCCGCACGGGATTATGCCGTCAAAATAATCCATCTGCGGGCCGACATTGAGGGCGAACCCGTGCCGGGTGACATTGTTCGCGTCGACTTTAACGCCAATGGCCGCTATCTTGGCCGGTTTACCGCGCTGATGCGGCAGGCAGCGCGCACAACGCTCTGCCACTTCAGCCTGAATCCAAACCCCGCTCATTCCTTGCAACTGACCGCCAACCAATCCCATGCGCGCCAGAGCCAGGACAAGGACCTGCTCCAGTTTGCGAATGTAGCCGACATGGTCGTTATCGGCCAGTTTGACAATTGGGTAGCCGACCAATTGCCCCGGGCCATGATAGGTCACATCGCCGCCACGGTCCACCCAGTGGACGGAGATGCCGCGCCGTGCCAGTTCGGTTTCGTTCCAGAGCAGGTTGGCGGCCTGTCCGCGCCGACCAAAGGTGTAGGTGTGCGGATGTTCGAGCAGCAGCAGGGTGGCAGGCTGGCTTGCGCTGGCAACTTGCGCGGCTAATGCGTTTTGCAAATCCCAGGCGGTCTGGTAATCCACCAGCCCCAGGTCGCGGATTTCGAGGCTGGTCATTTTGACAGCAGGATGCCGTTCAGTTCGGCGGTGGTGTTCAGGATAAGGTCGGCGCCGGCGCGGCGCAATTCAGGCTCTTCACCAAATCCGCACAGTACGCCGACAGTTTGGGCCCCGGCAGCCTTCCCGGCGCGTATATCAACGGTGGTATCGCCAATCATCAGGCATTCTTCTGGCCTAACGCCCATGACCTCAGTAGCTTGGCAGATGGGGTGCGGGAAGGGTTTGGTATGCACCACCGTTAGCGCGGTAATAATTTCCTGAAAGAAACCTGTCAGGCCAAAGTGATCAAGAAAGGCGCGGGTGGAGCGGTCGTCGCGAGCGCTGACAACCGTCATCGGGTAATGGGGTTGCAGGGCAGTCAGCATTTCGCGCACACCTTCAATGAGCAGGTAATCATGCAGGGGTGGGTTGCGGTGTTTGTTAATCCACTCGACAACCCCAAAAAGGTGGTCGTCCAGATGCAGACGATCGGGGATACCAAGCAGGATGTTGCCGGGGGCTTCGGCCCACATCACGAAACGACGGGCTGCATGGTGGGCGTCGCGTCCCGGCAGGAAATAGCGAAAAAGCCGAAAAACACGTTCAAACTTCAGGACGTATAAATCGTCGGTATCACTCAGGGTGCCATCCACATCGAAGCACAAGCCGCGAATTCGCGCTAGGTCCAACGTCATGCTATCTCCCAAATACAGGCGCAAAAATGATCTAACTATTTTAACCGACACACCCCCCGAACGGTGAGAAAAAAAGCCAGTTGTGCTATACTCGTTGCGAAGTTGAAAATTGACAGGCCAGTCTCGAGGAACTATGGCGGTTAATGAACGCGCTACATTAGAGCTACTATATAAAGTCAGCCGCGAATTTGCTAATGCTATTGACTTAAAAACCATGCTGCAACGTGTCCTGTTTGCATCGCTCGAGAATGTCGGCGGCGAACGTGGCAGTGTGGTAGTAATGGATGACAACGGCCGAGCAATTGATTCAGCAATTGTATATGGCAACCAGGTGCGCGGAAATACAACCACCCAACTGCGTGAGACAGTCGAACGCGGGTTGGCCGGATGGGTTGTGCGCCATCGCGAAGCCGCGTTGGTACCAGATACCAGCAAAGACGAGCGATGGCTGCGCCGTGAAGACGATGCTGTGGAGCGTTCAGGGGCCAAATCGGCCATCTGCGTACCACTTCTGGCGCGTGAGAAACTGGTCGGGGTGCTGACGCTGGTTCATCCCATACCCGGCACATACAACGATGAAAACCTGGTACTTATGCAAGCCATTGCTGACCAGGCAGGGATCAGCGTAATGAATGCGCGCCTGTTCTCCGAGAGCCAGCGTCAGGCACGGGTGATGACTGCCCTGGCCGAGGGAGCGGTCAGCATGAATGTCTCGCTACGGGTGGAGGAGGCTTTTGAACGCATCCTGCAGCATACGCGTCAGGCCTTGCAGGTAGAGACGGTCGCCTTGGGGCTGATAGACGAAAACCGACAAATAATGATTTTTCGAGCCGCACTGGGCGAGGGAGCGCAATTTATCAAGAATAAGCGTATTCCTGTTATGGAAGGGGTGGCAGGAAAGGTGGTGCGTGATGGATGCGGGATGATTATCCCCACCATTAGCGACTCTTCCCTGCTCTATGACTCAGAAAGCCTGGCAGGCAGCGCGCGGGCAATTGTCTGCGCCCCCATTATTCATGCCCAGGGCAAGGTTATCGGTGTTTTGGAGGCTTTCAACCCGGTCAACAAGATTTTTGATAACGATGCCTTGCTGGTGATAACCGGATTGGGAAGCCTGGGCGGGACAATCCTGCAAAACGCGCAGCTATACGAGCGTCTGGATTTAGCCCGGCGACGTTATTTGGACCTGTTTGAAGAAGGTCTCGACCCGATGGTCATCAGCGATTTGAAGGGGTCCATTCAGGAAGCCAACATACAAGCCGCCACAATTTCCGGTTACCGCCCGGATGAACTCGCCCAATTCCTGGTTGAGCAGATGCACGATGTCAATTTTGAGAAACTGGGCAGGCATTTCGAGAACATTGGCACATCGGCCCTGGTGTACGAATCGACCTTTTACAACAAAATGGGCGAGCAATTTCCGGTGGAAGTATACGCGCGCAAAGTCTTTTTCGAGGATATTGAATCCATCCAGTGGGTTTTCCGCGATATTACCGTGCGCAAAGACCTCGATACCCTGCGCGAAGATCTGGCTGCCATGATTTACCACGACCTGCGTTCACCGCTATCTAATATCCTTTCGAGCATAGATATGCTCAGCGGCCTCATCGTCAAAGAAGAGCAAAAAAACGGCGAAACGATTCTGCGCATTGCCCGTCAGTCGATAGACCGCATCCAGCGCCTGATTTCGTCACTGCTGGATGTCAACCGTCTGGAACAAAACCAGCCGGTGAGCGACAAACAACCCACCCGGCTGTCTGAATTAATCGCCGACGTGGTGCAAGCCGTCAAACCTTTCACAGAAGCCCAAAACCAGCAAATCCACATCGAAATTCCAGAAGATTTATCTGAAGTCCTTATCGATGCGGATATGATTAGGCGCGTGCTGATTAATCTGGTAGAAAACGCCCTGAAATACTCACCCGCTGAAAGCACAATCGAAATCAGCATTCAAGAAGACCAGCGACGGTTGCAAGTCTCCATTCAGGACAACGGCCCGGGCATTGCCGAAACAGACCGTGAGCGTATCTTCGATAAATTTACCCGCATAAAGAAAAAAGGCGGCCCAGCCGGCCTGGGCGTTGGCCTGGCCTTCTGCCGCCTGGCAGTACAGGGTCACGGCGGAAAAATCTGGATTGAATCTGCGCCCGGGCAGGGCTCAAAATTCATCTTTACCCTGCCAAAGGGCCAATAAACACTAAAAAATATCCTGCAAGTAACGAAACCTGCAGGACGTTTACAACTAATTTACACAAACGTTAGCAAACGAGGAGCACCCTTTTATGCAAGTTATCGCAGAGCAGGTTTATATTGAAGACCAGTATACAGGCGTGGTTTTGGGAGCTATCAGCCTGGGACATGGATTAATACAAATCGATGCCCCGCCCTCGCCCGAAGATGGCCGCTCTTGGCGGGCAACCTTGCTCAGCCTCAACAGCGGCGTAGAGCGCTTTCTGGTTAATCTCGATTCACATCCCGACCGCACCCTGGGTGTGCGTGCCATGGATTGCACCGTGATTGCGCACGAAAAAACAGCCGAAGCCTTCCGCAATCGCCCAAACATCTTCAAGTCGCAGCCCGAAGAAACCGGCGCAGACTGGGAAGCGGTCGTTGGGCTGGGAACAGTACGCTGGGCCATGCCTGAAATCACCGTCACATCCCAAATGGAGATTCATTGGGGAGATACACCCATTCTGCTTGAGCATCATCCCGGCCCAACCTCCGGCGCGTTGTGGGTGCGCGTGCTCGAGCCGGACGTGCTATTCATTGGCGACCTTGTCGTCAAAGCCCAGCCTCCCTTCCTATCCCAGGCTAACCTGCCCGAATGGATTGAATCGCTGGAAACATTGCTCAGCGACGAATATCGCAACACACTGGTCGTAAGCAGTCGTGGCGGGCTGGTTGGCTTGCAAGAGATAGAAAACCAACTGACTTTCATCAAGAGTATTCACACAAAAGTGGAAGAGATTGGCAAATCAACGCCCGGTATTGAAGAACTCGAAGCCATGATACCAACCCTGATTGCCAGCCTGTCAGCCCCACCAGACCGGCTCAAGCAATTCACCCAGCGATTACGCTATGGTCTGCGCCAGTATTACCTGCGTCGCTTCCTGCCCTCCAGCAATTCTGCCAGCGAAGAGGAATAAAATGACTTCTGGCTACCAGCCATTTTTTGAAGTAACACGCGGTCAAATTGTAGAATCGGTTCACTTTGGAGTCGCAGCTATTGTTGATGCGCATGGCCGCATGCTGGCCCACCTGGGCGACCCGTATAAAGTGGCCTTCCTGCGCTCGACTGCCAAACCCTTTCAGACCCTGCCATTTATCGAGTATGGCGGACATGAAAAATATAACCTGGAAACCCGCGAAATCGCCATCATGTGCGCCTCACACTCCGGCACCGATGAACATGTCGCCACAGTGCAGGCCATGCAGGCCAAAATCGGCATCAACGTCGATGACCTGATGTGCGGCATGCACTATCCATACGACCCGGTCACCAGCGACGCCATGAAAATGCGCGGGGAAGCGCCCACACCCTACCGTCACAACTGTTCCGGTAAGCATACCGGCATGTTGGCTTACGCAAAAATGCTCGGTGAACCTCTCGAAACTTATCTCGACCTGGAGCATCCCGTCCAGCAGAACATTCTGTCTGAACTTGCTGAAATATGCGACATCGCCGCCGAAAAAATTGAAATCGGTATCGATGGCTGCTCCGCACCCAACTTTGCCATGCCCCTCTACAATGCCGCACTGGGATACGCGCGCCTGAGCGACCTGCACACACTTCCCTCCCCGCGCGCAAAAGCCTGTGAAACCATTACCTGCGCCATGATGGCCCGTCCAGATATGGTTGGCGGCCCGGGCCGTTTTGATACCCTCCTGATGCAGACCGCCAAAGGGAGAATTTTCACCAAAGCCGGCGCGGAGGGTTACCAGGGCATTGGCCTGCTCCCCGGCGCGCTCAGCGCGGACTCACCCGCAGTCGGGATCGCCATTAAAATCAGCGACGGGGACCCCTCGGGCCGCGCCCGGCACGGCGTTGCGCTCACCATCCTGCAAGCCCTGGGAGCACTCTCATCTGCAGAGCTGCAAGAAATGGCCGCCTTTGGGCCGCAAAAACAACTCTATAACTACCGCAAGATTAACGTCGGCCAAAGCCGCCCGGCTTTTCAACTTGACCTTTCCTGATTCCCATGAGCGAAGAACAAAAAAAACGCGCCCTGAAAATTCACCAAACCCTGATGGCTGCTTTTGGCGAACCCATCTGGCGCAACCCCCTGCCCGCCATTGATGAACTGGTCTCAACCATTCTTTCGCAAAACACCAACGACGTAAACCGCGACAAAGCCTTCGACTCGCTGCGCGCCCGCTTCCCAACCTGGGAGGAAGTGCGCGACGCTCCCGCTGAAGCTGTTATCGAGACTGTGCGTGTGGCCGGACTAGCCAACCAGAAAGGGCCACGCATCCAACAGGTGCTGCGCGAAATCACTGCCGAACGCGGAAGTTTGGATTTGTCCTTTTTAGGAGATTGGGAAGTCGAAGAAGCCCGCGCCTGGCTGACCAAATTCAACGGGGTCGGGCCAAAGACAGCGGCCATCGTGTTATGCTTTTCGCTTGGCAAACCGGCCTTCCCTGTCGACACCCACGTCTACCGCGTCAGTGGACGAATCGGCCTGCGCCCTGAAAAGATGAGCGTCGAGCAGGCCCACCCACATCTTGAGTCGCTTTTCCCACCCGAAACCTATTACGCCGCGCACCTGAACATCATCCGCCTGGGACGCGAAATCTGCCAGGCGCGCAAACCCCATTGCCAGGGTTGCCCCATTAACCGCTTGTGTGATTTCGCAACCCAAACCACGCAGGGCTTGTAATTCAACATCAAAATAGGTACAATGACCAGATAGTCGCAGTCATATTTTTCCCGAAAGGAGGTGACTAAAATGCTAGTTAAAAGAGAGACCGCGCAAGGCTTGCTTGAATACGCGCTTATTATTGCCCTCGTTGCGATTGTTATCATCATTGCACTTACACTTTTTGGTGAAAGTTTGCGGGATTACTATCAATATATTATTGACAGCTGGCCTGGCCAAACTTGATTATTCCAAGCTCTCGTCATTTTGTTGCACAAAATAATGAAAACAGGCTCCTTGATGGGAGCCTGTTTTGTTTTCAGGCAAGCCTATGCCTGACCTTGCAGCAATTCATCATCCGATGCCTCGCGCAAACCGGCAATGGTGACATCAAAATGCAATTCCTTACCCGCCAGCGGATGATTGAAGTTCAATTCAACGTTTTCGCCTTCCACTTTGGTAATACGTCCGTGCAGGGTCTCGCCATTTTGGGCGCGCACCTGTAATTCGGTGCCGATTTCAAGCGGAATTTGTTCGGGGAATTCAGCCTTCGGGACATTGACAACCGCATCCTGGTCAAATTCACCATAAGCATCTGCCGCCGCAACAACGACTTTCTTGCTCTGCCCAACTTCCATGCCGTATAACTCGCGTTCCAGTCCGGGGATGATATTGCCAACGCCCTGTAAAAAATCCAACGGCTCGCGACCTTCGGAAGTATCGACAACTTCGCCGTCCACGCGCAGGGTGTAATCCATCGAAACAACTTGTCCGTCTTCCACTTTCAATATGCTATTCATTTTTTCTCCTTATCAAATTCGGGGTTTTGACAAGTATAATTCAAATATTATGCTCACTTACTTCAACCTGCAATTCTGAATTTAAAATGAGTTTTTCTCCCACTCCCCTGTCAAAATTGTCTGTTGGGACGGTATAAACCACTCCCAACAGACAATTTCGCATTAACTCACCCATCAACCCAGGAGACCTATGAACAGTATCATCATCTACATTTTGGGAATCACACTGGTTGGCTTTGTTCTCTTTCAATCGGCTTATTTTCTCAACAAAGCCTACCAGCGCGGGCTGGAACTTGGCCTGAGCCGGGAACAACTGCGCGAAACCATCCGCTCCAGCGCAGTTTTCACGATTGTCCCCTCCATCCCCATCCTGATTGGTTTGGTCACCCTGATTCCCATCTTCGGGGGCGTGGTCATCCCCTGGATTCGCCTGAGCGTGCTGGGGTCGGTGGCTTATGAGACGTATGCCGCCAACGCCGTGCGCGCCGCCGCCGGGGTCGAGAGCATCTTCGAGCATCCGCAAGTTTTCAGCGCCACGCTGTGGACGATGACCGTCTCGATTATGGCTGGGCTGGTGACGATGATCATCTTCTTCCGTAAATATTCCCAGAAATTGCAGGAAATCAAATCCAAAGACTCGCGTTGGGGCGAAATCCTGGTGGTGGCGCTCTTCATGGGCCTGGTGGGAACCATCGGCGCGCAACAAATCGCGCTGGGCGGCTACAACACCCTGGCCCTGTTCATCAGTATGGCGATAATGCTCGTGGTCGGGCTGGCTTCCAAAAAGTGGAAATGGCTGGAGGAGTTTGCTCTGCCGGTTTCCATTCTCGGTACCCTGACCATCCTCTACATCCTGCTCACATAAGGGAGAAGTAAACATGAACACCCAGGAACAATACCTGAAAACCCTTCACCATGCTGGTCTGCGCTTCTCCCTGGCGGCGGTTGTGCTGATGATTTCCATCCCGCTGGCCTACAGCCTGATTACCGGCGCCTGGCCGACCGCCGACCTGCTGCTCATCGGCTTTATGACCGTCGGCGTGATTTACCTGCCGATTGGCATCATCGAATTCTTCAACTATGCCCCCATGCTCGGCGTGGGCGGCACGTATATCGCCGAAGTGACCGGCAACATCGCCAACATGAAACTGCCCGCCGCGCTGAATGCCATGAAGCAGGCCAACGTGGAACCGGGCACGGATGAAGGTGAGATAATCTCGGCGATTGCGATTGCCACCTCCTCGATTATCACCACGATTGTCATCCTGATTGGCGTGCTGGTTCTGGTGCCCTTCCAGGGATTTTTTATCACCTACCTGCAGCCAGTGGCCGTCTATATGATTCCGGCCATTTTCGGGGCACTGGGTGTGGTCTTCATCGCCCGCCACTGGCGTTTGAGCATCCTGCCGACGGTGGTCATGCTGGCCCTGTTTCTGTTTGTGGTTAAAGACGATTCCATTCGCCCGGCACTGATTCCAGTTGCCAGCATCGTCTCGATTGCCTCGGCGCGCTATTTCTTCAAGAAGGGATGGATTTAGCCATGTCCAACGAACAAGCCATCCAGCATTTGCAACGGGCGATTCAGTGCAAGACTGTGTCGCACAAAGACCGCGACAAAATTGACTTCGCCGAATATGAGC
>Ga0114946_10003220_pt1 | contig 11087 bp, 5 predicted proteins | sample WalLakDeSediment_FD_88676 | JGI IMG/M metagenome (GOLD analysis project Ga0114946, IMG submission 88676) | Lake sediment microbial communities from Walker lake, Nevada to study Microbial Dark Matter (Phase II) - Walker Lake 11/02/13 Deep Sediment | ecosystem: Environmental > Aquatic > Freshwater...
AACGTCCGAAAACCCTTTGTATTCGCCCAAATTTTCCGCATCAAACTCGCGCAGACCCAGCATGAAAATATGCGAGAGGCCCTTTGGCGCAACGCCGATCTTCACGGCAAGCGCATCAGAAACATCAACGGTTAATTGCATGATCGATTCTCATCATTTCGCCGCTCACTTCCGGCGAAGTATTGTTCGTGGCCGCATCCTGATCCATGTTACCAGAACCCCATGATCCCCAGCCTCGTCGCCCAGGACATCATCGAAGGTCTGAGCCAGTATCTGATCACCGGCTTCGAGCCGTCCAACCCCACCTTCCGGGGCATCGTCCGCACCTTCCTCGACCAGCCCGGCAGTCTCCACAAAGGCCCCTATCTCTCGCTCGGCCTGCCGTTTCGGCCCGGCGCCGGCGACCGGAACCGCTTTCCCGGCTTTGAAACCCGGCATCCTCCCCACCACCATCAGGAACTCGCCTGGCGGCGGCTGAACAGCGCCGCAACCCCCGCCTCGACCCTGGTCGCCACCGGCACCGGCTCCGGCAAGACCGAATGCTTCCTCTACCCGCTGCTCGACCACTGCTGGCGCGAGCACCGGGCCGGACGCCGGCGCGGCATCAAGGCGCTGGTGATCTACCCGATGAACGCCCTCGGCAGCGACCAGGCCCGCCGCTTCGCCGAAACCGTCCACGCCAGCCCCGGCCTGCGCGACCGGATTCGGGTCGGTCTCTACATCGGCCAAGGCCAGGGCGGCGCCCCCGGCGCGGACGCCATGAGCGCCGCGAGCGTCATCACCGCCAAGGAAGCGATGCGCCGCGATCCGCCCGACATCCTGCTCACCAACTACAAGATGCTCGACTACCTGCTGATCCGCCCACGGGACCGGGTGCTGTGGCAGGACAACGGCCCGCGCACCCTGCGCTACCTGGTGGTCGACGAACTCCACACCTTCGACGGCGCCCAGGGCACCGACCTCGCCCTGCTGATCCGCCGGCTCAAGGCCCGGCTCCAGACCCCCGCCGGCCACCTGCTCTGCGTCGGCACCTCCGCCACGCTCGGCGACGCCGACCAGGCCGCCGGCCTGCTGGCCTACGCCCGGGACATCTTCGGCGAACCCGTCGCCGAAGATGCGGTGATCGGCGAGGAACGCCTGACCATGAACGAATTCCTGGCCGGGGCGCTCATCGAGCATCAACTGGCGCCGGTCCCCGACCTGGAACGCCAGCTCGACCCGCGCGCCCACCCGGACATCGAAACCGCCATCGCCGCCTGGCACCGCCTGTTCTTCCCGGACGACGCACCGGCCCGGCCAAACGACCGCGCCTGGCGGGCGACGCTGGGACGGCAACTCAAGGGCCAGCTCCAGTTCAACAACCTGCTGCGGCTGCTCGACCCGGCGCTGCGCCCCCTGGCGGAACTGACCCACGAACTGCCGCGCTTTCTGCCCGGCCCGGCGAAAGCCTGCCCGGCGCCGGTGCTCGACGCCCTGCTGGCCTTGGTCGCCTGGGCGCGCGACCCGGACCATCCCGAGCGGCCCTTCGTGCAACTGCGCCTGCAACTGTGGCTGCGGGAACAGCGACGGATGGTGGTGCGGCTCACCGCCGACCCGGCCCAACGCCTCCTCACCGCCGCCGACGATCTGCCGGCGGGAGCGCGCCAGGTCCACCTGCCGCTGGTGCAATGCAGCGACTGCCTGACCTCGGCCTGGCTGGCCCGCCTGCCGCCCGGCGACCGCTGTCTCGACCGCAACCTGCAAAGCATCTACGACACCTTTTTCAACCGCCGCGCCGATCTGGCCCTGCTCTACCCCGAGGCCGATGTCCGCGCCACCGGCACGCGCGGCGAGACCGTCCGGGCCTGCGGCGGCTGCGGCCAACTGCAAACCGCCCAAGGCCGCTGTCAGAGCTGCGGCGGCGACGATCTGGCGCCGGTGTTCCTGCCGCTGGCGGCCCGGCAGGTGACCCGCCGCGACGAGACGCGGGTCGAATCCGAACACCGCTGTCCGGTTTGCGGCGCCGAGGACGCGCTGCTGCTGTTCGGCGCCCGCGCCACCTCGCTGTCGGCGGTGGCGATCCAGCACCTGTGGGCGTCGGCGGCCAACGACCACCGCAAGCTGATCGCCTTCTCCGATTCCGTTCAGGACGCCGCCCACCGGGCCGGCTTCTTCGCCGCCCGCACCTATGCCAGCAACGTCCGCGCCGCCATCGTCCAGGCGCTACTGGCCTGGCCGATCCAGCCAGCGCCGTGGCCCGAGTTCCTCGCCGGTCTGCCGGCTTACTGGTTACAGAACTCCCCTCGCCCCGTGGGAGAGGGGCATAACCCCCACGCCATGACCCCCGAACGCTTCGTGGTCGAGTTCATCGGCCCGAACATGACCTGGATGCCCGAGTACGAGGCGCTCCAGCGGACCGGTTCGCTCCAGGGCGACTGGCTGCGGGACGCCGTCGCCAAGCGGCTGCAATGGGAGACGCTAGCGGAGTTCGGCTACCTCGCCCGGCGCGGTCGCTCGCTGGAAACGGTCGGCGGCGCGGCGCTGGGCATCCAGCCCGAGCGGGTCGCCGCAGCCATCGCGCGCCTCGGCCCGGAATTGCGCGAAGGACTGGGCTTGCGCGATCTCGCCGCCGCTCGCCTGCACGCCTTCGTCTGGGGCTTCCTGCTGCACCTGAAGCGGCGCGGCGCCATCGCCCACGACTTCCTGCGCGCCTACGTCGAGCAGGGCGGCCGCGGCTACATCCTGAGCCGGACCCTGCCCTTTCTGCCCAACTTCGGTCCGCACACTCCCCGCCCGGTGTTCTTCACCCTGGCCCGGCGTCACCCCGAATTCGACACGGTCGAGCGATCCAATCGGATCACCTGGTACCAGCAGTGGGTCCGCAAGGCGCTGGCGCCCGACCTGCTGCTGCCGGAGCACATCGAACCCGAGATTTACCGCGTCGCCGGCGCGGCGCTGGTGGCGGCCGAGGTGCTCGAACGCTTCGATACCCGGGACGAGCCGGTGCTGGCGCTCGATCCGGCGGCGCTGTTTCTCGACCCGGCGGTTACCCGGCTGGCCACGGCGGACGGCGGCTCGACCCTGGTCGTGCCCGCCCGCCTCGCCCCGCTGCTGACCGGCCTGCCCGCCCTCGATCTGGCCGCGCCCGGCGTCTATCAGCCCCGCGAAGCGCCCGAGCACTGGCTGGCCCCCCTCTACCGTCGCGCCACCATTCGCCGGGTGATCGCCGCCGAGCACACCGGCCTGCTGGAGCGGGACGCGCGCGAGGCGCTGGAAGGACGGTTCAAGACCGAGCCGGGGCAGCCCTGGCACGAAAACCTGCTCTCGGCCACCCCGACCCTGGAAATGGGCGTGGACATCGGCGGCCTGTCAGCGGTGCTGCTCTGCTCGGTGCCGCCGGCGCAAGCCCACTACCTGCAGCGGATCGGCCGGGCCGGCCGGCGCGACGGCAACGCCCTGACCCTGACCGTGGCGGCCGGCCGCCCGCACGATCTGTATTTCTATGCCCGTCCCGAGGAGATGATGACCGGGCCGGTGCAGCCGCCCGGCGTGTTCCTGAACGCCTCCTCGGTGCTGTTTCGCCAGTTGACCGCCTTCTGCCTGGACGGCTGGGTGGCGACCGGCATCGGTCAGGCCGCGCTGCCGGCGACGCTCGGCCCGGTGCTCGACGCGGTCGAGCGCTTCGAACCGATCCGCTTTCCCTACAACTTCATCGCCTTCGTCAAGAACCACGGCCCGACCCTGTTCGCCGGCTTTTGCACGCTGCTGGAACCGACCCTGGCCGAGCGCACCCGCGAGGCGCTGGCCGACTTCCTGTTCGGCGGCGACGCCACCGACAGCCTGCGCGTGCGCCTGGTCAAGCGCCTGCAAGCCACCGCCGAGACCCGCAAGGCGCTGGCCGGCCGCGTCCGCACCCTCAAAAACGAGATCGACAAACTCAGGGGCGCGCCCCAGGACGAGGCGACCGCCGCCCGGATCGAAGAGGCGCGCCGCGAGCGCGAGGCCCTGCTCGCCATCAACCGCCAGACCAACGGTCGCGATTTGCTCGGCTTCCTGACCGACGAGGGGTTGCTTCCGAACTACGCCTTCCCCGAGGAAGGCGTCACCCTGCATTCGGTGCTCTGGCGGCGGCGGCGCGAGCCGCCGGACGGCGCATCGCCCTACGAGAATTGGGTGGTGGAGTACGGGCGGGCGGCGGCGGCGGCCATCGGCGAGCTGGCCCCGCTCAACTGTTTCTTCGCCGGCGGGCGCCGGGTCCAGATCGATCAGGTCGATCTCACCCTGTCGCCCATCGAAGCGTGGCGGCTGTGTCCCGCGTGCAGCCACGCCGAGCCGCTCGCCCGGGGCGATGCCCACCCGGCCTGTCCGCGCTGCGGCGACGCCCACTGGGCGGATGTCGGCCAAAAGCGGTCCCTGGTGCGGCTGCGGCACGTGCTGGCCACCACCGAGGATCGCCGCAGCCGCATCGACGACAGCGCCGACGACCGCGACTTGCAGTTCCACCAGCGCCAGATGCTGCCGGATTTCCAGCGGGACGACGTCGAATTCGCCCATCGCATCGCGTCCGACGCGCTGCCGTTTGGCTTCGAGTTCATCCGCAAGGTGGTCTTCCGCGACGTGAACTTCGGCGCGTTCTCGACCGCCGGGGAGGCCAGCGTGGTGGCCGGCCGAGAGGCGATCCGGCGCGGTTTCCGTCTCTGCCGGCACTGCGGCAAGGTGCAGCGACCCGCCGTGCTTGGGCCGGAGAAAGGAGGCCCGCCACAGGCGCACGCCTACGATTGCCCGCAACGGGACCAGCAAAATCCGGACGCCCTCGTCGACTGCCTGTACCTGTATCGCGAGTTTCAGTCCGAGGCGTTGCGCATCCTGTTGCCGGCGACGCGAACCGAAACCGACAGCCGGGTAGTCCCTTCGTTGGCGGCGGCCGTTCGCCTGGGGCTGAAGTTGCGCTTCGGCGGCAGGATCGATCATCTCGATCTGCTGATCCACGAGGAACCGGATCGGGCGGCGGGCGTGACCCGCCGCTACCTGTTGCTCTACGACACGGTGCCGGGCGGCACCGGCTACCTGCACGAACTGCTGCGCGACACCGGCCGGCTGTTCGAGGTGTTCCGGCTGGCCCGCGACCGCATGGCGGCCTGCGACTGCCGGCAGGATCCGGCTCTGGACGGTTGCTACCGCTGCCTGTTCGCCTACCGGCTCGGCGCCGGTATCGCCACGCCCTCGCGCGATACCGCCATCGCCCTGTTGGGCGACATTCTCGACGCCCAGGACCGGCTGGAACCGGTCGCGACCCTCTCCGATATCCTGATCAACCCCAGTTTCGACTCGGTGCTGGAGGCGCGGCTGATCGAGGCGCTCAAGCGACGAGGGGGGATCGATCCCGGCGTGCGCATCCAGCAGGAGGTGGTGCGCGGCAAGCCGGGCTATTACCTGCGAGTCGGCGAGCATGAATACACGGTGGAACCGCAAGTGCTGCTGGGACCGGGCGAGGGCGTGGCGGTCGCCTCGAAACCCGATTTTCTGATCCGACCGGCCCGCGCCGCCCAGCCCGGCCTGCCGGTGGCGGTCTTCGCCGACGGCTTCGAATACCACCGGCACACCCTGGCCGACGACGCCCTCAAACGGCTGGCATTGGTCCAGAGCGGGCGCTTCTGGGTCTGGTCGCTGACCTGGCACGACATCGAGGACGCCCTGGCCAACAGTCCGGGTACGCTGCGTCCCCTGCCGCCCGCGGTCGGCGGTTACGAGAGTTCCGCCCGGAAAGTGGCGGAGAAACTCGGCGTCGAGGATCTGCTACCGAGATTGGTCGAATCGCCGTTCGACCAATGGCTCGCCTGGCTGCGCCAGCCGGATGCCGCGCGCTGGAGCGGCGCGGTGTTTGCTCGCGCCCTGTCTTGGGCCAAACCCGGCAACGACGCAACCGCCGTGGCGGCGATGCGGGAATGGCTCGCCCAGCGGGCGCCCTCACCGCTGCGCGACGGGCTCGATCCGGCGGAGGCGGCGCTCTGCGGCGAGGTGCGGCTCGGCGATCCCAGCACCGCCCCAAGGCTCGGCTGGTTGCTGCCGGCGACCGCGCTCAAAACCGCGCCGCGCCCGACGGCGTTGCGGGCGCTGCTGTGGCTCGATCCGAAGGCCCTGGCCGACGAGGCCGATCTGCGCCAGGCTTGGCGGCGCTTCCTGGCGGCGGCCAACCTGTTGCAATTCCTGCCCGCCGCGCCGGCGCTCGTCGCGGAAGGCGTCGCGACCGGAATTTACGAGCAAGCCGGCTGGCGGCGCGTCGCCCAGGAGGACGGCGCCGTGTCGCCACCCGATTCCGCCGAATGGCGAGCCGCGCTCGTCGAAGCGGTCGCGGAAGCCGACGACGGACTGCGGCAGTTGATGGCCCGCGGCATCGCCGCGCCGGCGGTGGGTTACGAGTTGACCGGAACGGGGGGCGCGATCATCGTGGAAGCGGAACTGGCCTGGGAGGATGCGCGGATTGCGGTGCTGCGCTCCGATCAGGAGGAACAGGCCCCAGTCTGGCGGGCGGCGGGCTGGACGGTGGCGATCGTGGCGGAAGGTTGGGCGGCGGCGGTGCTGGCCGCGCACGGGAGATCCTGAAGATGGGGCAGATGGCCAAGGTAGCGATATCCAACGATTTCCTCGGGGCGTTCGCTCGCTTGCCGCAGGGGATTCAGACCAAGGTTTCCAAGTTCCTGACCAATTTCCAGCGCGACCCGACCGCGCCGGGAATCCATTACGAGCGGATCAACGCCGCCCGCGATCCCAACATGCGTTCGGTACGGATCGACGAAGCCTGGCGTGGGATCGTCCTGAAACCCGAGCAGGGCAACGTGTTTTTATTGCTCTGGGTGGATCGCCACGATGAGGCCTACGCCTGGGCGAGCCGGCATCGCTGCGCGATCAACGCCGCGACCGGCTCCATTCAGGTTTTCGAGACCGTGCGGGTCGAGGCGGCCGAAGCGGCGCCGGCGGAGCGGTCCGCTCCCGCCGCGCCCGCGCTGTTCGACCACCTCCCGGATCGCGATCTCGCCCTGCTGGGCGTACCCGCCGAACTGCTGCCGACAGTCCGCCAGATTCGTGGCGAGGACGAACTGGACGCGCTGCAATCGACCCTGCCCGCCGAAGCTTACGAGGGCCTGTTTCTGGTGGCGGCCGGCGATTCGGTCGAACGCATTTTGGCCGAGCGCGACACTCGCGCGGATCGGCCGGTCGATACCGACGATTTCGATGCGGCGCTCGACGCGCTGGAAAGCCAGTCCCGTTTCGTGGTGGTCGACAACGAAACCGAACTGGCGGCGGTGCTCGACGCCTCGCTGGCGCAGTGGCGGGTATTTCTGCACCCCTCCCAGCGGCGGTTGGTGGAAGGGGTCAAGTCGGGGCCGGTCCGCGTGCTGGGAGGCGCCGGCACCGGCAAAACCGTGGTGGCCATGCATCGCGCCCGGTGGCTGGCGGAACATGCGTTGCCGGAGAACCGGAAGGTGCTGTTCACCACCTTCACCCGCAATCTGGCGGTGGATATTCAGGCCAACCTGCGGGAGCTGTGCCCGCCACGAACGCTGGCGCGCATCGAGGTGATCAATCTCGACGCCTGGGTGCGCCGCTTTCTCCGCCAACGGCACTACGAATACGACATCGTCTGGGGCGCCGACGAGCGGCTTTGGGAACTGGCCATGGCGCTCAAACCGGCGGACGTGAACGTACCCGCCGGTTTCTATCGCGAGGAATGGCAGCGCATCATCCAACCCCAGGGCCTCGAAACCCTGGACGATTACAAGCGCGCCTCGCGGCTGGGGCGCGGCACGACGCTGGGGCGAGCCGACCGAATCAAGGTCTGGCCGGTGTTCGAGGAATATCGCAGCCGGATGATCGAAGCCCGCAAGAAGGAAGTCGAGGACGCCTACCGCGACGCCGCCCACCTGATCGCCGAGGACCGCGCCGGCCTGCCCTACGCGGCGGTGATCGTGGACGAGGCGCAGGACATGGGGCCGCAGGCATTCCGACTGCTGCGCGCCCTGGGGCCGGAGGGGCCGAACGACCTGTTCATCGTCGGCGACGGTCACCAGCGCATCTACAGCCGGAACAAGGTGGTGCTGTCGAAATGGGGCATCGACATCCGGGGCCGCTCCCGCAAATTGCGGATCAACTACCGGACCACCGAGGAAATTCGCAATGCAGCGGTGGCGTTGCTGGAAGGGTGCGCCGTGGACGATCTCGATGGCGGCGCCGACGACCAGCGCAACTACAAGTCGCTGACCCACGGCCAACCGCCCACCCGCGCCCACTGCGCCTCGGCCGCCGACCAGGCGGTCGCCATCGTCCGGCGGATTCGGGAAGCGCTCGACCGGCAAGTACCCGCCGCTGCGATTTGTATCGTGGCCCGCACCCATCATGAGCTGGAGGATCTCGAACGCCGTTTGCGGGAACACCGCATCGCCAGTCAGACTCTTCAGACCGAACAGGCTGAAAGCGTTGCGCCCGATGCGGTACGCTTGGCGACCATGCACCGGGTCAAGGGATTGGAATTCGACATCGTCATGGTCGCCAGCGTCAACGACGATTTGGTACCGTTACCCGTCGCGGTGGACACCGCCGACCCCGTGGAGCGAGCGACGAGCGAATTGGAAGAACGCTCCCTGCTGTACGTGGCGCTGACCCGAGCGCGGAAACAGGCTTACTTGTTCAGTTATGGCAAGCCCAGCGGTTTTCTGACCGCCATCGGCCACTTCGACGAATGATTTGCAGGATTCCGCCGTCCTCTCACCCGCCAAACAACGCGCGGGCGTTGGCGGCCCGGATCGGCCGCCACCGCGGATCGTCCAGCAGGGGGCGAGAAACGCCCGATACGCCGCCATCGGGGCGAGCGGCCAGTCGCTGCCGTACAGGAACCGGTCCGGCCGGTCGGCGTACTCCAGCGCCTCGCGCAGCCGCTCGACCGTCCGTTGTAATCGACCGCGGCGGGCCAGCGCCGCGAACGCGGCTGCGTCCCCGACGAAGATGCCGGACAAATCGGCCCAGACGTTGGCGTTCTTGTAGATCACCTCGGCGGCATCCATGAACCCGGGACAGCCGCAGTGGGCGTCGACGAGCGCGTTGTCCTCTTGTCGCGCCATGCGTTCGAATCGACCCGGGTTCGTCGCGTCGCCCCCCTCAAGGGAGAGGGGGTCCGGCGGCCTGCAGTTTTTCCTCGGCGAACAGCGCCGCGCCGATCATGCCGGCCCGATTGAGAAACCGGGCGGGCACGACGGGCGTCCGCACGGTGATCCGCGAAGCGAACTTGTCCAGCTTTTTGCTGGCGCCGCCGCCGAGCACGATCAGGTCGGGCCAGAACAGGCTTTCCAGGGCGCGCAGGTAGCGGTCGAGCCGATCGCCCCAGTCTTGCCATTTGAGCTTCTCGGCGTCGCGCACGGCTTCCGCGGCGTAGCGCTCGGCCTCCAGGCCGTTGTCGAGCCGGATGTGGCCCAGCTCGGTGTTCGGCAGCAGGTGACCGTCGCTGAACAGGGCCGTGCCCAGGCCGGTGCCGATGGTGACGACCAGCACCACGCCGGCGACGCCCCGGCCGGCGCCGAACCGCATCTCGGCCAGACCCGCGACGTCGGCGTCGTTGGCGACGTGGACCGGGCAACCGGTTTGCCTCGAAAAATAGTCGGCCACCGGTAGCCCGATGAAGGCGGGGTCGATGTGGGCCGCCGTGCGGGCGACGCCGTGCTGGATGGCGGCCGGAAAGCCGATGCCGACGGGTCCCGACCAGCGGTGTTGCTCGACCAGCGCCCGGATCGTGACGCCGATGGATTCGGGCGTCGCCGGGCGGGGCGACTCGATGCGGAGGCGCTCGCTCGCCAGCTCCCCGGTCGCGGTGTCGATCACCGCGCCCTTGATCCCCGTCCCGCCCACGTCGACGCCCAGAATGTTCATGCGCTGCACCCCCTCGTCGGTTTCGTTCGTTTCGGCCCGCTCCGCCGGCTCCCGCCCGCTCGCCCTGCCCCATTCCTTGCCGCCTGAAACGGCCCGTTGCGCCGAACGGCGCGAATCCTCGCCCATGGTATACTGAAAACAGCCCGATCTCGACGCTCGGCGCCAGAGCAACCGGCGGGGAGAAATCCTCCATCTTGGGGGGAGACCCCCGACGGTTTGCGCGGGCGCAGGAATTCCGCCTCGCTCTCCGAAAGTCGAACCGGATCACCCTCGTACAGGCGGACAAACGCCCGATCACGCCGCGCCACTCGATGAACCCTCAGCCGCTGACCGACGCCGAACTCGATCGGCTCGCCGCGTTTCTCGACGCCATCCCGGCGATGCGCCTGGAATCGCTCGATGGGTACTTCGCCGCCTTGATCTGTTGCCCGGACCCGGTCATGCCCAGCGCGTACCTGCCCGAGATTTGGGGCGAAGATTTCGCCTTCGACAGCCCGGCGCAGGCAACCGAAATCCTGAACCTGATCGTGCGCCACTGGAACGCGATCGCGTCCGAGTTGCTCCGCACCCTGAAAGAACCGCACGTATACCTGCCGGTGCTGCTCGAAGGAGACGACGGCGTCGCCCGCGGCAACGACTGGGCACGGGGCTTCATGCGGGGCGTTCGCCAGCGCCCAGCGAGCTGGCGCGAACTGCTCGATGATGACGAGCGAGTCGGGTTGTTGGTCCCGATGATGCTGCTGGCCCACGAGCACGACCCCGATCCATCGCTGAGACCGCCGCCGATCGATCCGGACAAACGCGAGAAGGCGCTGGAGCTGATGATCGCGAGCCTCCCCGCGATCTACCGCTACTTCGAGCCGCAACATCGGGCGCTCGCCTGCGCGTCGTCGCCAATGCCGCAGCGCCAAGCGAGACCGAAAGTCGGGCGCAACGAGCCGTGCCCGTGCGGCAGCGGTCGCAAGTACAAGCGCTGCTGCGGGGCCAACGCGCCGACACTGCATTAGCCGATCGATTCGAGCACGAAAACGATCACCGACTACCCCTACCCCGCTCCACCCCGCCCGACCCTCGACGACCTCGACCCCGAGAGCGCGACCACCGATGCTCTGATTGAGATGGTGCGCCAGCATCGCGAGGGCGAGGACTACCCCGCGCCCGAGCAGTTGCTGGCCCATTTGCCGGTAGCC
>Ga0114946_10003221_pt1 | contig 11087 bp, 10 predicted proteins | sample WalLakDeSediment_FD_88676 | JGI IMG/M metagenome (GOLD analysis project Ga0114946, IMG submission 88676) | Lake sediment microbial communities from Walker lake, Nevada to study Microbial Dark Matter (Phase II) - Walker Lake 11/02/13 Deep Sediment | ecosystem: Environmental > Aquatic >...
CAAGGCGACCGTAAGGATAGGATGTTTCTTTACCGGACCCTTGGAAGTGTGTTATCCATCAGTTGATTCCTTCAAAGGAGGCTCGGGATGGCGGAAGCAAACAAAAAACCGTCTCAAGACAAAAGCTGCACCGTCGTAGCCAAAGTGATCAGCCGCCAAGGAACCTGTGACTTCGGTCATAAGGTGGGAGACCGGGTGGTTTTCGACGGCGAGACCATCCAGGGCAGGATTTGCCTCCATGCCCTTTGCAGCTTTCTCCCCAAGGTATTCGCCATGCGATACGGGGCCGATTTCCCCTGGCTCAAAGAAAACAAGGACCTTTCCACCCATGCCTGTCCGGATGCGTATAACCCTGTGGTCTTCGAAATTCGCCGCATCAGGGAGTGAAGGATTGGAACCAGGGGCTTCGCCGAAACACATTGATTTTTAGTAGCTTGTAGAAATTGTGAGACGCCTATGAAAACCCTTTTTAGAGATCCGTCAACCGGCAAGACGATGAACGAGGTCGAGGTGGTGGACACCCGCACCAACCAGGTGCTCGGCGTCCTTGACGGCGCCCGTTCCCTGGATTGCCTGAAAAGCGGAAACCTCACCCTGGACACGGATCTCTACGAGCTGACCATGGTGGCCGGGTATCTGGTGTCGAGCAAGGCCAAGCAAAGGGCCTGCTTTGACCTCTACTATCGTCAGAACCCTGATGACGGCGGGTTTTGCGTCTTTGCGGGGCTGGAGAGCATGATTCGCTATGTCAACAACCTGAAAATCTATCCGGACGACCTGGATTACCTGGCAAGCCTGGGGATTTTTTCGGAACAAGCCCTCGATAAGCTCGCCGGCGGCATCCGGTTCACCGGCGACATCTGGGCCGTCCCTGAAGGAACGCTCGTTTTCCCCCATGAACCGTTGATTCGGGTGACGGGGCCCATTGCCGAGGCTCAGGTCCTCGAAACCACCCTCCTGGCCATCGCAGGGCATCAAACCCTCATTGCCACCAAGGCGGCCCGGCTGAAGCTTGCCACCCGCAGTGCGCCGGTGGTGGATTTCGGCACCCGCCGGGCCCATGGCGTGGAGGCGGCTCTTTACGGGGCCAGGGCGGCCTATATCGGAGGATGCGAGGGAACATCCAATGTACGGGCCGGCAAGCTTTTCGGGATTCCTGTGCGAGGGACCCACGCCCATAGCTGGGTGGAGAGTTTCGATAGAGAAGTCGATTCTTTCAGAACTTTTTCACAGGTCTTCCCGGATCACTGCGTCCTCCTCGTCGATACCTACGAGGTAACGGAAGGCGTCCGCAACGCCATCCGCGTCGCAGAAGAAATGCGCAGCCGCGGAAAGACGCTGCGAGGCATCCGCATTGACAGCGGGGACCTCGCCTATTATTCCAAGGTTGCCCGTGACATGCTGGATCAGGCCGGTTTCCCTGAAGTGAAGATCCTGGCGAGCAGCGACCTGGATGAGTGGCTTATCGAGACCCTCCGGGACCAGGGGGCGCGCATCGATATCTGGTGCGTCGGCACCAAGTTGATCACATCCTACCAGACACCGGCTCTGGGCGTGGTGTATAAACTCATGGCCGCAGACCGGGGAGACGGGAAACTGATTCCCAAGATCAAGATATCCCAGAACCCTGAAAAGGTGACCAATCCGGGAGTCAAAAAGATTATCCGGTTTTACAACGTGAAAGGCCACATGATGGGAGACCTTCTCACCGAAGTGGATGAACCGGTGCCCGAAGGGGTTCCGGTGACCGCACACCATCCCATGTATGACTACCTGAAAAAAACCTACGAGCCTCCCTACTACGCCAGGGAGATCATGGTTCCCATATACAGGGAAGGCAAGCAGGTCTACGACCCTCCCCCTCTCAGGCAGGTCAAGAAACACGCTGAAGAAGAAATGGAAAGCCTGGAGGCGGAAACCAAGAGATTCATCAACCCCCATATTTATAAAGTCTCCCTGTCGGACAGCCTTCACCAAATCAAGAAGAGACTCCTTACCGCCCACCAGTTGAACCGCGCAAGGGCGAAATGACCGGCATTTTCTTTCAGGGAGTGCCGCCCCGGCTCACCTGCCTGTTGCTGCCTCTTTTGAGGAAAATTCAGCAATAAACTTGAAAACTTCCGTCTCGTCCTATAATTATGAAATTATATGGACTTTTTACCGTGAAAATGTACCCGTAGGGGAGGGGTTTACTTGTCCCGCCATCCTGTCCGGCGTAGCTTCAGCGAAGACGGAAGCCCTGAGTTTATCGAACGGGCGACGACGGATCCCCTCCCGCGGGCGGGCGTGAAGCCCGCCCCTACGTTTTCGTGTGTTGGGGGTTACCGCCCCAAAGTCATGAGCGTTTACGAAGCCGCCAGGTTTCAAAGAAGGGAGTCTTCTACTATGCCGGAAAAAGAACCCGCTTCACCGGTCAATTTCATCAAAACCATCATCCTGGACGACCTCGAGACAAACAAGTACGGCGGCCGCGTGCACACGCGGTTCCCGCCTGAACCCAACGGCTACCTTCACATCGGTCACGCCAAATCGATTTGTCTCAATTTCGGGCTGGCCTCTGAATTCGGCGGACTCTGCAATCTCCGATTCGATGATACGAATCCAAGCAAGGAAGAGATTGAATATGTGGAATCCATCAAGACGGATTTGCGGTGGCTTGGGTTTGACTGGGTCGATCGGGAGTTCTATGCCTCCGATTATTTTGAGAAGCTCTACGAATTCGCGGTGAAGCTGATCCGGAAAGGCAAGGCCTACGTGGATGATTTAAATGCCGATCAAATCCGGGAGTACCGGGGAACGCTCAAGGAAGCGGGAAAAGATAGCCCCTACCGGAATCGGAGCGTCCATGAAAACCTGGACCTCTTTGAACGCATGCGGGCCGGTGAATTCCCGGACGGTTCCAGGGTCCTGCGGGCCAAAATCGACATGGCCTCGCCCAACCTGAACATGCGGGATCCGGTCTTGTATCGGATCCTTCATGCAGAACATCTCCGCACCGGCAACCGGTGGTGCATGTACCCGATGTATGATTTCGCTCACGGCCAGTGCGACTCCATCGAGGGAATTACCCATTCCATTTGCACCCTGGAATTCGAGGATCACCGGCCCCTTTATGACTGGTTTCTCCATGAGCTCGAGATCTATCATCCCCGGCAGATCGAATTTGCCCGCCTGAACTTGAGCCGCACGGTCATGAGCAAGCGCAAGCTTCTGGAGCTCGTCCGAGAAGGGCATGTCACGGGCTGGGACGATCCGCGCATGCCCACCCTGTCCGGATTGCGCCGCCGCGGGTACACGCCCGAGTCCATCCGGAATTTTTGCGAACGAATCGGTGTGGCAAAGCGCGACAGCACGGTGGACGCGGCTCTTCTCGAACACTGCTTACGGGAAGACCTCAACAAGAAAGCCCCGCGCGTCATGGCCGTCCTGCGTCCGCTCCGCCTCGTCATTGACAACTACCCGGACGGCCGGGTGGAACAATTGGATGCTTTGAATAATCCTGAAGATCCGGGTGGTGGTGGGCGCAAAGTCCCCTTTTCAAGGGTCCTTTATATCGAGGAAGAGGATTTTCTGGAAGCGCCCCCAAAGAAATTCTACCGCCTGGCCCCGGGACGGGAAGTGCGTTTGCGATATGCCTACTTTGTCCAATGCGTCGGCGTGATTAAAGACGACACGACAGGGCGGGTGGTTGAAGTCCATTGCACCTATGATCCTTTGACCAAGGGCGGCAATGCTCCCGACGGCCGAAAAGTCATGGCAACCCTTCACTGGGTTTCCGCCGGCCACGCGGTCCCGGCCGAGGTTCGCCTCTATGAGCACCTTTTCAGCAAAGCGGAGCCCAATGAAGGGGAAGAAGGCGTTGATTTCAAAACCTACCTGAATCCCAAATCGCTCGAAATCCTCCGCTCCAGCAAGCTGGAGCCTAGCCTGGGCGGTGCATCAGCCGGAAGTCTCTACCAGTTTGAGAGACTGGGCTATTTCTGCGTGGATACCAAAGACTCGGAGCCGGGAAAGCCGGTTTTCAATCGTGCAGTCACCCTGCGCGACGAGTGGGCCAAGATCCAAAGAACCGAACAGGAGGCACGAACCGTTCAGAAGGAAACCCCGGAACCTTCGGGTGTACCCACAATCACCCTAGAGGATTTTTCCAAACTTGACCTGCGCGTCGGCATTGTTCGTAAGGCAAGTCTTGTGGAAGGCGCGGACAAGCTCGTGAAGCTGGGCGTGGATATCGGCGAAGGCCGCATCCGTCAGGTCTTTGCGGGTATTCGCTCGGCCTATCCCAACCCTGAGAAACTGCTCGGCAAAAGGGTCATGGTGGTGGCCAACCTCATGCCTCGCCGGATGAAGTTCGGACTCTCCGAAGGGATGATCCTGGCCGGTTCGGGCAAGGGGCGTCTTGCTATGGCCACCTTTGACGGGGACCTGCTCCCGGGAGACAAAGTATCATGATCACCGCGAGTCGCTTTTGTCGGCGCTTCGGCTCCCGGGTCCTTTGAAGGCGTGCATCTGGGAAAGGATCATCGCTGAAAACATCAAGGCACAGCCGAAGAGCCCCCGCAGGGGAAGCGTCTCACCAAGGATAAGCCGGCCGCCCAGGGCTGCAAACACCGTCTCAAGGCTGAGGATGACGGCTGCATGGGAAGGGGGCGCTTTTTTCTGGCCGACCACCTGCAGCGTGTAAGCAATCCCGACCGAAAAAAGCCCCCCGTACAGGATAGGAACGGCGGCCTTCATAAGGTCGGCAGATTCTATGTTTTCAAACAAAAAGCCTGTGGCCAGGCTCAGAACGGAACAGGTCATGAACTGAAAGACGCAAATTCTGATAGAGGATACTTTGGGTGAAAGCCAGCCGATGATCAACACATGGACGGCCCAGAAAAAAGCGCCTCCGATTTCGAGCAGGTCTCCGAAGGAGATATGAAAATCCTCCGTGACGCTCAGAAAATAAAGCCCCGCCGCTGCAACAAGGGCGCCCGTCCATGACCCAAGGCGAATGCGCTGTCCCAGGAAAGAGCCCAGAACAGGGACGATGACCACATAAAGCCCGGTGATGAATCCGGCTTTGCCTGCCGTCGTGTAGACCAATCCCGCCTGTTGCATAGAGGCGCCCATGAAAAGGACGACGCCGGCAATACTTCCCCCGATCAGAGCGGTTCGCTTCCCTTCTTCTCGCTTCTGCAAACCCCTTGAGCGGATGTAAAAGAGGGGGAGGAGAGAAAGGGTCCCCAGGGCAAAGCGGATTCCGTTGAAGAGAAATGGCCCGACATAGTCCATTCCAACCCGCTGGGCGACAAAAGCGAAGCCCCAGATGACGGCGGCGACACAGAGAACGAGGTCGGATTGCAAATTTTCTTTTTTCATAAAAGAAGGGTTTGGAACGAGGCCAAGAGTCCGAGGAGAAGCATGCAGCTTTTGGAAGAGGATATGGTTAGGCCAAGGTCGGGCGTCCCAGAATGGACAAACCGACCAGATAATGATCCTTGAAACGGCCTGATTCGTCCTTTGTGATATGGCGAATCTCGGTGGTCAGATAATCAGCCGGTTTGGACGCGTCATCCCGGTAGTATTTCATATTCCACGTCTGCCCCACTTGCAAGTTCCTCATGAGGTCGGAATCCGTCTTGACCAAAACACACAGGCCATGGGTCGAGAGATCCCAGATTCGGAACTGGTAAATGGTCTCCGTACCTCCCACGATGAACTCAACGCTGAAGTAGTGGTCGACCCGCTCCCGGGGCTCCTCCCTTCTCTCTGCCATCACCCCGTTTGTGTGCGCCGTCTCACGGTTCATCGAAAACAGGCCCTTCGCCCTGTGATTTCAGAGCCCGGCAAGAATTTCTTCCAAAGTTTCAAGGTCTTGATTCGAGATCTCAACAAGACAGATGCCGATGCCGAAGGCGGTGTCATCTTCTGCCATGCAATAGGCTTCGGCACGCACCACTCGGCCCGAAACCCCGATCGCCCCGCTTGGTCCCGGAACAATCGACATGCGGTATGTTTCGTTCAACCTCAAGGGCTCATCGCAGAAAACAAGAAGCCCGTCCACGGTCACATTCCTGATTTCCCCCTCGATGCTTCCATGTTCTGCAATGATGGTAATCAGCCAATTGACTTCCTTTCTGGGATGCTTTCGCTTTTCTTCGTCACCACCCAAAATGCTCCCCCAGTGTTTCGGATCTCGTGCCGTTGCGCCGGAGTGGAGCGAGCCTGGCGCCCGCTTGAAGAGGCCAACCCCCTTCAGCGCATCGGCGTCCCAATGACCGCTCCCTGATAGGCTAAAATCTTAGCAATTTTATTCAATTTTAACTTATAAGTCAATACTAAAAAGAAGACAGGCAAAAGCTCGTTAAGCCCAACCGACTCCTTCCCTCGACCTGTCTCGGGGTGGGGTATTACCCGCGAGCCTAAATCGGAAGTTTCATGTTCCTTCTTTTCCTACTCTTCATCCTCGTCGTCGAAATCGTAATCCTCCTCCTCCTCCTCCTCCTCTTCAAAATCGTCATCCACATCTTCCAGAACTTCGTAGCTCGTGATCCGGATGCGCTTTGTTCCGTCCCGATCATCCCGGACAAGTCCGGTAACCTCCACGTCCTCGTCCAGAAAATCAAACAGTTCCTCTCCAAGCTTGTTCACCTCTACGAGATAATCGTCATCTTCCGTAGAAATGCTTATTGCGACTACATTGTCTTCGTTGTCCCATTCGCTGGGAACCACGTATCCGACGATGGTCTCTTCTTTCGCGGTCTTGTCCTTTTTCATCTCCATCAATCCTTTCGTCCCATAATAAGCCCCGGACGTGGGCCCGACTGGTGAGCATACACCAAGAAAACCCCGTCTGAAAAGGAATACTCTAAGGCTCTTGAATACTTAAGAAGAGAAATGTTTGACACCCGGCAGGATATTGATATAAGAAGCGTCATACGGCGCAGTCAAGCACCAAGGATAAGCAAGAATAATAAATTTCCATCTCTGATCGACAGCTTTTGTACGGACTTTTGAGATTGGGGTGAGTGGAGGGATTTGAACCCTCGGCCTCTGGGGCCACAACCCAGTGCTCTATCCAATTGAGCTACACCCACCATCCGACACAGCAAGAAATCTAGCACAGTTTTCCCATTTTGCAACAAAAAGTTATGGATCTCAAGGAGAGAATTTCGTGCTCCCCCCTGAAAAAAAAGAATGGTTTCAAAAAATCCCGGCTGTGGACCGCCTTCTTCATTCACCTTTGCTGAGCCGGCTCCTGCCGCGCTACCCCCGGGCCCTTGTGTTGAAAGCCGTCCATCAGGTCCTGGAGGAGATCCGAGGGGAGATCAAAGCCGGTGTAGGTTTGGAGGATCCCTCCGGCTTGAGTGTGGAAAAGGTCTCGGAAAGAATCGGCGAGAAGGTGCAGCGTTTAAACCGCCCCAGCCTCAGGCCGGTCATCAATGCAACGGGAATTGTGGTCCACACCAATCTCGGCAGGTCTTTGTTGGCCGAAAGGGTGATTCAAAAGTTCCGACCCCTTGCGGGCGGTTACAGCAATCTGGAATTTGATTTGAACCGGGGGGAAAGGGGAAGCCGGTACGTCCATGTGGAAGGGATTCTCAAAGAGATCACGGGGGCTGAAGCGGCCATGGTGGTGAACAACAATGCTGCGGCCGTGCTTCTCACCCTCGATACGCTGGCCAAGGGGCGGGAGGTCATCGTGTCCCGCGGCCAGCTTGTTGAGATCGGCGGTTCTTTCAGAGTCCCGGACGTGATGAAGAGAAGCGGTGCGAAAATGATCGAGGTCGGGACAACGAACAAGACCCACCCGGCCGATTACGAAGGGGCCATCGGCCCGGACACGGGCCTCCTCCTCCGGGTTCACCAGAGCAATTTTCAAATTGTCGGCTTCACCGAGGAAGTGGACACCCATACACTCGTCAGCCTCGGTCGCAAGCACGGCATCCCTGTCATGGAAGACCTCGGAAGCGGGTGCTTCGTGGATTTCTCCAAGTACGGCCTTCTTAAAGAACCGACCGCCCAAGAGGTGGTATCCCAAGGCGTGGACGTGGTGACCTTCAGCGGCGATAAAATGCTGGGAGGACCTCAGGCAGGGATCATCCTGGGCAGAAAGGACTTGATCGAGACCATCCGCAGGAACCAGTTGACGCGAGCGCTTCGAATCGACAAGTTAACCCTGCTCGCCCTTGAAGAAACCCTGCGCATTTACCGGGATGAAGAGGCGGCCCTTCGTGAGATCCCCACGCTCAGGATGATCCTGCAGCCTCAGAGCTCTCTCAAGGTCAAAGCCCGGCGCCTCCTCAGGCTTATCGGCGCCGTGGACCCAACAAACTTCACCTTTGGTCTTGCCGCGGGCGACTCCAAGGTCGGGGGCGGGGCCTTGCCGCTCCTTTCCATGCCCACGTCTCTTCTTGCCTTGTCGCCGGGCAGACTCTCGGCTCACAGCATTGAGTCTCGTCTCAGAGCGAATGACCCTCCCATTATTGCGAGGGTCGAAAAAGAGCGGGTCCTGCTGGATGTGAGAACCATCCAGGATAAGGAACTCGTGACGGTCGCTCAAGCGATCCAAGCTCTTGGGACACTCAAGCAGTCTCCATAGCTCAAGACCTTAACATTTGTGTCAAGTTTGGCTGCGCCGGGATGGCCGTTCCCCGAAAGGCCATCCCCGGCGCAAGCCTCGCCCGTCCTCCCCGGTAGCACGCTGCGGAGCATGGATCGGTTTGAGGCGATGCCTCGCCGGAAACCTAACTCGCTTTCCCTTTTTTCACTTCCTCCTCTCTCAGGACCCTCCGCAGAACCTTCCCGACCACCGAGGTTGGAAGGCTTTCGCGAAACTCAACGGCTTTCGGCCGCTTGTACCCAGCCATTTTATCTTTGCAAAAATCCAGCATCTCCTGCTCGGTTGCGGAAGTCCCTGCTTTGAGCTGGATGAAGGCCTTCACCCCCTCCCCCGTATGGGCGTCCGGAACGCCCACGACCGCGGCCAGGGCGACTTTCGGGTGGGTGTAAAGGACCTCCTCGATATCTCTGGGGTAGACATTGAAGCCCCCCACGATGATCATGTCTTTTTTCCGATCCGTGATCACCAAAAACCCTTCTTCGTCGATATGACCGATGTCCCCTGTGAGAAGGTACCGCTTTGCGTTGATCTGCCTGGAAGATCCCTTGTCGGCTTCAGGTTTGTTCCAGTAACCCAGCATGATGTTCGGACCTGAAGCGGCAATCTCGCCGTCGCGGCCCTGAGCCAGCTCTTCGAGTCCTGTTTCCACATCCACGATTTGAACGTCCACCCCTGGAAAAGGAAGGCCCACGGAGCCGAGTTTTCTCTGCTCCAGATTGGTGGGATTGAGGGTAATGATCGGAGAGGTCTCGGTCATGCCGTACCCTTCAAAAATCACCGACTGGGTCTTGTCCTCGAATTGGCGGATGACTTCTACCGGAAGAGGCGCAGCGCCGGAACCGCAGGCCGCGATGGAGGAGAGATCGAACTTGCTCGTCAGGGGATGGTTGACGACGGCCGAATAAATCGTGGGCACGGCTACGACCGCCGTGACCTTGTATTTCTCGATGGCCCTCAGCACTTCCGTGAAGGGCGGTTTTCCGGCCCTCGGGTCCGGAATGCAGACGACCCTGGAGGCGCTGTAACAACTCCACAGCATCACCAGGGTCAGGCCGAAGCTGTGATACCACGGCAGGACGCCGAGGAAGGTGTGGGCCCCGCCCTTCTTCAGTTTTTCCCGCTTCGCTCCCGGCTCTTTGGACATGCGCACCCATTCCTGCACGCTCATCAGGTTGGAGACAAGATTGGCATGGCTCAGACATGCCCCCTTGGGCACGCCGGTCGTACCGCCGGTGTAAAGGATCACGGCCCCGTCGGAAAGAGGATTGACGTTGAGTTCGGGCGCCCCCGGTTGCGTCTTGCTCACCACATCGTCATAGAAAAAATGGGCCGGATCATGGTGATCGGCCTTGGGCACTTTGCCCAGGAGAGAACCAAGGAAACCCTTGAGTTTCGGAAGATAGGATTTCACATTGCAGATCACCACCGTCTCCACGCAGGCCCCCTCCATGGCCTGGACCGCCGTCGGGTAGAAGGCAGGGTGATCCATGACGAAAACGGCCTTTGCCCCGCAGTCTTTGAGCTGGAAATTGAGCTCAGGGACCTTGTACAGGGGATTGCAGGTGACACACAGCCCGCCCGCTTTGAGGATGCCGAAAAAGACCTCCGGGTAATGAGGAAGATTGGGAAGGAAGATCGCCACACGGTCTCCCTGCTTGATGCCCCGGGAAACCAGGAAACCTGCAAGCCGCTCAGCCGTGTCCTTGACCTGGGCGAAAGTGCGGGTCGAGTCGGCAAAGATCGTGTAGGTCGCATCCGGGTAATCGCGCGCAGCATCGTCCAGGATCGTAAAAAGCGGTTTGTCGTACCCCGAGATTTCATAGGGGACTCCTTCCGGCCACTTGAACCTGTGCCACACCTTCGAAGCCATAAAACCCTCCTTTCATCAAGGCCGATGTCACATTCCATGACGGCTATCCTTCTGCACCATTTACAGCCCCATAAATTTCGCCGCGATCCCCTTCATGATGTCATTGGTGCCGGCAAAGATGGAAAGCACCCGCATATCCCGCCACGCGCGAGCGATGAAATAGTCCTCACACCATCCGGCGCCCCCTTGAAGATCCGCACATTGATCCGCAACCCGCATGGCCATTTCCGTGGTCCAGGATTTTCCCATGGACACCTCTACGACAATGTTCTTCCCCTCCATGTGATCGGCGATCAACGTGTCCACGAAGGCTCTCCCCAGCTTGATCTCGGTGGCCATGTCCACGAGCTTGAAGCGGTTGTTGTGGAGCTTCGAAATAGGCTTTCCGAAGTCCCGCTGCTCTTGACAAAAGGCAAGGGTCCTCTTCAGCATGTGCTCGGCGGCATAAGCCGTGGCAAGCTGGGCAAAGGACCCGGGAGCCGTCATGTTGGGGTTCCAGAGCCAGATCAGCGAACCCACGTTGGATGCCACCATGCTGGGACGACCGCCGAACCCCGTATCCTAGAGTTTTGCCACGCCAAGAGCCAGACACACGTTATAGGCGCAGGA
>Ga0114946_10003223_pt1 | contig 11085 bp, 9 predicted proteins | sample WalLakDeSediment_FD_88676 | JGI IMG/M metagenome (GOLD analysis project Ga0114946, IMG submission 88676) | Lake sediment microbial communities from Walker lake, Nevada to study Microbial Dark Matter (Phase II) - Walker Lake 11/02/13 Deep Sediment | ecosystem: Environmental > Aquatic > Freshwater...
GACCTGCACCTCTCGGTTGCCCCCCTCTCGCGGGCGCCCCTCCCGCCGCTCCCTTCGGCCTCGCCGAAATGGATCGTCACCAATCCGCCCTACGGGGGCCGGCTGGGGGACCGGCGCCGGCTTCGGCCGCTCTATGCCTCGCTGGGCCGGGCCTTCCTTCCCGGGGGGAGACTCTCCCACGGATGGTCGCTGATCTACCTTTCGGGGGATCCGGTGCTGGACGCGGTCACCGCGCTCCCGCTGGAGGCGCGGTTCGCCACCACCAACGGGGGCCTCCCCGTGAGGGCCATGGCCATGGAGGTTCACATTGCCATGGAGGTTCAGCCCATGGCATCCGCGGAGCCGGAGCCGGAGCCGGAGCCGGAGTCCGAGCTGGAGTCCGAGCTGGAGTCCGAGCCCGGGTCCGAGCCGGGTTCCGAGCCTGGGTCCGAGCCGGGTTCCGAGCCCGCCGCCTGACCGGCGCGCCGCCCCGTGGCCCAGGCCCAGGCAAAGTTGTAGCCGCCAATGGGTCCGAAGGCGTCCAGGATCTCGCCGCAGAGGTAGAGGCCAGGGTGGATCCGGCTCTCCAGCGTCCGGGGATCCACCTCTCCAAGCTCCACACCGCCCCCTGTGACCTCGGCCTTCCGGTACCCCTCGTCCCCCGTCCAGGGAAGGGGATACGCCGTGAGCGCCGCCACGAGCCGGGCTCGTTCCTCCCGGCGCAGGCGGGCCAGGGCCCGGTCCGGAGGTACGCCCACCTCTTCCAGGATCCGGTCCACCAGGCGGTGGGGAAGGGTGCGCCGGAGCAGGGGCCCCACATTCCCGCTGGTTGCCTCCTGGAGGCGGTCGTCCCAGGTGGTGGCGTCCTCGCCGGTCCATGCCACCTCCAGCACCTGCGGATGCCCCTCGGCCCGCGCCTTCACGGCAAAGTGGGAGACGTTCAGCACGGAAGGCCCGGAGTAGCCCCGGTGGGTGAAGAGAAATCCCCCTGACACGCGGGGTCGGCCCTCTCCCGCCCGGCCCCGGACGCCTCGGGCCGCCACGGTGGCCTCGAGGGAGACGCCGGCGAGGCCGGCGTGAACCGCCGGCTCGGTGAGGAGGGGCGTCAGTGCGGGATAGACGGGGTGCACCCGGTGGCCCAGCGCCTCCACGAGGCGAAGTCCCGTCCCGTCGCTCCCGGTGGCAGGCACCGAAAGCCCCCCGGTAGCCAGGATCACCGCCCGGGCGGCCACGGTCTCGCCGCCGTCCAGGTGAACCCGCCAGGACGCGGTGGACCCGGGCGGCTCGAGCCCCTCCACGGAGCGCTCGAAGAGGATCCGCACCCCGGCCTCCCGGGCGACCCGCACCAGGGCATCCCGCACGTCCCGGGCCCGGTTCGAGACGGGAAACAGCTTTCCGGATTCGGGTTCCAGGGCAAGCGGCACCCCGAGATCCTCCTCGAAGAAGGCCCGCTGCTCGTCCAGGGGCCAGGAAAGGAGGAGGTTCCGGAGGGTATGGGGCGATGACGACGTAACGTAGTGGCGGGGATCAAGCTCGGACGGCAGAACGTTGCAGCGCCCCCCTCCGCTGATGAGGATCTTCCGCCCGCCGTCCCGGCTGCGCTCCACCAGCACCACGCCTCCCGCCGGGCGAGCCCGTCCGGCGAAGATGGCCGCCATGAGGCCCGCAGCCCCGGCCCCGACCACGACCACGGGGCGACCGCCCCGAGCCCCGGTGGCGGCCTCGGCCACGTTTCCGGCCACGTCTCCGGTCACGGCTCCGGTCATCCCGGCAGCTCGGACCGGAGGGCGTCCAGGAGCGCGGCCTGCATGACCGGGGTCTGGACCGGAAAGTGGGCCACGCGCAGGTGCTTCCCCTTCCAGGGGCCGTAGCCGTCTCCCACCACGAAGCCCCGCTTCCGGAGCCGGGACCGGAGGGCGTCCGTGCCCTGCGCCGACCGATCCTGCGCAATCCCGTCCTGCGCCGCCGCGTCCTGCGCCGCCCCGCCTTCCCCAGCCTCACCCGCAAGCGCCACCACCGCCACCGTCCGGGAGCGCATTTCCTCGTCGGCCACGAAGGGCGCGAGCCCCAGCGAGGCCACGGCCTCCCACCAGCGGCCGAAGCCCTCCTCGGCCCGACGAGCCAGCCCCCCCGGGCCCTCGGCCACGTAGGCCTCCGCCACCCGGGCCAGGAGCCGGATGGCCAGGGTGTTGGGCGTGGCCACGGTCTCGTGGCGCTCCGCGGCATCGGCCAGGGCGGAAAGGTGGAAGAAGGGCCCCACCGGGCGCCCCCGCCCCTGCCGCTCCCGGGCCCGCTCCACCAGCGCCGGCGAGGCCACGATGACCCCGAGCCCCGCCGGGAGGCCGAATCCCTTCTGGATCGAGAAGAACCCGGCGTCGACGCGGGCCGGGTCCACGGGCTCCGTGGGCCACCCCGTGACCAGGTCCACCGCCACGAGGCCCCCGGCCCCGCGAACCCTGTCGGCCAGGAGGTGGACCTCCGCGGGCGGGATGCGGGCCCCCGTGGAGGTCTCGTTCTGCGTCATGGCCAGAAGCTCGGTCCCGTCGGGGATCGCGACATCCCGGGACCGGAAGCCCAGCCCGTCGGGCACCTCGAGGCTTCCCGCCTCCAGGCCCAGGCCCCGGGCGATGGCGTGGAAGCGGCGGGCGAACGCCCCATTCACCAGGTGCAGGGACCGGCCCTCCACGCATCCCTGGAGGATCCGTTCCATGGCCTCGGTGGCCGAGCCCACCAGGAGGATGCGGTGGTCTGCCGGAACCCCGAGAAGGGTGCCCAGGGCCTCGTTCAGACGGGCCACCTCGCTCCGGACGGCAGGGCTCCGGTGGCTCTCGCTCAGGTAGCCGTCGGCGGCCATCCGGCGGAGTTCGTCGGGGACCACGGGATGCAGCTGGGTGGGGCCCGGGGCAAAGGAGAGGAGGGTCATGGTCGAGGGGTCAGGAAAGGACGCGAACCCGGATGGTGCCGGGGATGGCATCCAGCTCGGCCAGCATCCCCGTGTCCCAGTCCCGGGCCACGTCGGTGATCACGTACCCCACCTGCTCGTTGGTCTTCAGGTACTGCCCCAGGATGTTGATCTCCCGCTCCGCCATGATCCGGTTGATGCTGGCCAGCACCCCGGGAACGTTGGCGTGGACGTGGACCACCCGGTGGGCGCCGCCCAGGGGGGGGAGCTGAAGGTTGGGAAAGTTGACGGAGAGCGCCGTGGACCCCTGCTCCAGATAGCTCAGGATCTTGTCGGGAACGAACCGCGCGATGTTCTCCTGCGCCTCCTCCGTGCTCCCCCCGATGTGGGGGGTGAGGATCACGTTTCGCATCCCACGCAGGGGGTTGTCGAAGGGTTCGCCGTCGGCCCGGGGTTCCTCCGGGAAGACATCCACGGCAGCGCCGCGGAGGTGGCCCCTGGCCAGCGCATCCCGGAGGGCCTCCAGCTCCACCACGAAACCCCGGCTCAGGTTCACGAAGATGGCGCCCTTTCGCATGGCGGCGAACTCCGCAGCCCCGAAGAGCCCCTGGTTGGCCGGGCTCCCATCCACGTGCACCGAGACCACATCCGCCCACGCCAGGAGCTGAGGCAGGGTCCGGAACGTCCGGGCATTCCCCATGGCCAGCTTCTCGGTGGCATCGTGGAAGCCCACCACCATCCCCACGGCTTCGGCCACCACCGAGAGCTGAGCGCCGATGTTCCCGTACCCCACGATCCCCAGGCGCTTGCCGCGGATCTCACGGGCCCGGGGGGCGGACTTGTGCCAGGCCCCCTCGTGCAGAAGCGCACTCTTTTCGGGGATGTCGCGCATCAGGAGGATGATCTCCCCCAGGGCCATTTCCACGACGCTGCGCGTGTTGGCGTAGGGGGCGTTGAAGACGGCGATGCCCCGGTCCAGGCACACCCCGAGGTCGATCTGGTTCGTCCCGATGCAGAAGGCGCCGACGACCTCCAGGTCCCCGGCGGCCAGGATCACCTCCCGCGTGAGGAGGGACTTGGACCGGAGCCCGAGGATGGAGACGCCCTGGAGTGCCTCCGCGAGCTCATCGCCGGCCAGGGCTCCGGGGAACTCCTGGACCTCGTGGCCCGCCTCCCGGAGGCGCCTGGCAGCCTCCGGATGGATCCGCTCCAGCAGGAGGGCGCGTCGGGCGGGGGGATGCAGGGGGTCAGTCATGGAGGCTGCGCATGGGGGTGGCAGGGTCGGCCAGAAGGTCCAGCAGGGCCTCCATGGAATCCACCACGTGATCGGCGGCCTCCACCACGGAGTCGCGGACCACGTTCTCGGTGAAGGCCACGAAGACGTGGGCGAGGCGGGACGTCCGGAGCTCTAGATCGGTGGCCCCGTCGCCCACGATCCAGAGCGGACGGTGCCGGGGGATGGCCCCCCCATCCAGGAGGGTCCGTACCGTTCCCACCTTTCCGGCCCGTGCCATGGGCGTGGAGGGATCCAGGTCGAGCGGACCTTCGGCCCCGCCCCGGAAGGCATGCGCCGAGACCTGGTGCCCGGGGATCTCGAGCCGGGAGGCGGCGGGCCCGATCAGGTCCGTGAATCCGCCGGACAGGATCCGGATGCGGGCACGGTACCGCCCGAAGAAGTCCCGGTTCCGGAGAATGGATGGCGTGAGGGCGTCGGCCACGCGCTCCGCCGTTCGCCTCACCTGGGTCCGCGTGGGTCCGCCCCCGGGAAAGAGGGCCAGCCGGGCCGCCAGAGAAGCCTCATGGGGGAGGGATCCACCCATTCCGGCATCGGTGATGGCCCGAAAACGGGCCACCGCTTCGGGGTCGTGCAGCCCCGCCTCCCGGAGCGCCTCCTCGAAGAGTTCGTCCAGCGCCTCCACCGTGACCAGGGTGGAATCGAAATCGAAGAGGAGGACCGGTCCTCCGGGGGGAAGTTCTCGCATGCGTTCAGGGCTAACGAAGGGGGGGTTCCGAGGCAATCCCCGGATCGAGCGCGGCCCCCCTTGACGCCACGACCGCGGGGGTTACAATACATGTGTTCGTAGTTGTGATAACAAGTAACAACAAGAGCGCATCGCCATGGAATTCCTTTCCCAGTCCTGGCCCTGGTACGTGGCCGGCCCCCTCATCGGCCTGGTGGTCCCTCTCCTCCTGGTGGTTGGAGGAAAGGTCTTCGGGATCTCGGCCAACCTCCGGCACATGTGCGCGGCCCTCCCGGCCCCGGAGCAGCTCAAGCCCTCCTTCCTCCGTTACGACTGGAAGAAGTCGGGGCTCTGGAACCTGGTCTTCATCCTGGGCGTGGCCTTCGGGGGCTTCCTGGCCGTCGCGGTCCTGGGGATGCCCGATGCCGGGGCCTCCATTTCCGAGGCCACCCGCTCCGACCTCATGGCCCTGGGCCTCACCGATTTCTCGGGGATGGTGCCGGCCGAGATCTTCTCCTGGAGCGCCCTGGCCTCGCCGGCGGTCCTCCTCATGGTGGTGGGCGGTGGATTCCTGGTCGGTTTCGGGGCCCGGTATGCCGGCGGCTGCACCAGCGGACATGCCATCTCCGGACTGGCGGACCTGCAGCTTCCTTCGCTCATTGCCGTCTTCGGCTTCTTCGCCGGCGGACTGCTGGTGACCTTCGTGCTTCTCCCCATGATCCTCGGGTAATCCCATGACCTCCAAGAGCATTCCCGACTTCGAGTGCCAGGACACGGACCAGGTATCTCCCGACGGCCGGTCCACGGACGCGGGAGGGGGCGCCGGCAAGGACGGCCTCCGCCTGGGGGCCCTGCTCGGGTACTTCGCCATCGGCACCTTCCTCGGCATCCTCTTCATGATGAGCGAGGTGGCCTCCTGGTTCCGGATCCAGGAGATGTTCCGCTTCCAGAGCTTTCACATGTACGGGATCATCGGTTCGGCCGTCGTCGTGGCCGCCATCTCGGTGCAGCTCATCAAGCGCTTCAACCTTCGGACCCTGAACGGGGAGCCCATCCGGCTGTCGCCGAAGGAATGGGGATCGAGCCGCATCCCCGTCGCCCGCTACTGGATCGGCGGGACCCTCTTCGGACTGGGCTGGGCCCTTCTCGGCGCCTGCCCCGGTCCCATGTTCGCCCTCCTGGGCGGCGGCATCTCCATCATCGCGCTGGCCATCGTGTCGGCCATGGCCGGCACCTGGGCCTACGCGGCACTGCGCAGCCACTTGCCGCACTGATTGACGTTTCGCTGCCCGACCCCCTGATCCGCCCTTTGATCCACGCTTTGATCCACACCCTGACCCACCCTCGCTTCAGGAGCCAGAACCATGCTTTTCCGCCAGTACTTTGACCCGAAGCTCGCCCAGTACGCCTACCTCGTGGGATGCCAGAAGACCGGCGAGGCCCTCATCATCGACCCGGAGCGGGACATCGACCGCTACGTGGAAGCCGCCGAATCCGAGGGGCTTCGCATCACCTCGGTGGCCGAGACCCACATCCACGCCGACTTCCTGTCGGGAGCCCGCGAGTTCGCGGAGCGCTTCGGCACGAAGGTCTACCTGTCCGACGAGGGGGGCGAGGACTGGGCCTCCAACTGGGCCCGGGATGGCAAGTATGACGCCACCTTCCTCAAGCATGGCGACACCTTTCACGTTGGCGGCATCGAGGTCCAGGCCGCGCACACGCCGGGGCACACCCCGGAGCACCTGAGCTACATCCTCATCGACCGGGGGGGCGGCGCCTCCACCCCCATCGGGATCGCCACCGGCGACTTCGTCTTTGTCGGAGACCTGGGGCGCCCCGACCTGCTCGAGCAGGCCGCCGGGATGCACGGGGTCCAGGAGCCTTCCGCACGGCAGCTCTTCGCGAGCCTCCCCCGGTTCCAGGAACTCCCGGACTACGCGCAGGTCTGGCCGGCCCACGGCGCCGGATCGACCTGCGGCAAGGATCTGGGTGCCGTCCCGCAGACCACCGTCGGGTACGAGAAGCTCTACAACACCTCCCTCTCGGTGGCGGAGCTGGGCGAGGACGCCTTCGTGGAGGCCATCCTGGCCGGCCAGCCCGAGCCCCAGACCTACTTCGCACGGATGAAGCGGGACAACAACCACGGGGTGCCGCTCCTGGGCTCCCTCCCCCGCCCACAGAAGATGACGGTGACCGAGCTGGAGCAGACGGTGGCCAAGGGTGAGGCCCTCATTCTCGACACCCGCATCGACCGGTCCGGCTTCATGACGAAGCACATCCCCGGAGCGCTCCACGCCCCTCTGAACAAGAGCTTCAACACGGCGGTGGGGTCGCTGGTGGAAGACGAGACCCGCGCCATCGTCCTCATCGTGGACGAGGCCGGGGTGGAGGAAGCGGTGCGCGACCTGGTCCGCATCGGCTACGACCATCTGGTGGGCTTCGCCACCCCCGAGACGCTGACCCGGTTCTTCGACCGCGGCGGCGCGGCCTCCTCCATCGAGGAGATCTCCTTTGCCGACGTGGCCGAGCGAAAGGACGATCCGGGCACGGTGGTCCTGGATGTGCGATTCGCCGCCGAGCACGCCTCCGCCCACATCCCGGGCGCCGTGCAGGCCTCCTACACCCGGCTCCCGTCGTACGTGCGGGAGGAAGGGCGGATTCCCCGCGAGGGGAAGCTCCTGGTCCACTGCATGTCCGGGGGCCGGTCGGCTGCGGCCGCCGCCTTCCTCGTCCGGGAGGGCTTCGACGTGAGTTTCGTGAACGGCCCCTTCGAGGCCTGGCACGAGGTGGGTGAAGTGGTGTCGGGCACCCCGGCCACCACCGCAGCCTGAGGCGCGGGCAACCTCGGATCATGACCACGCTCGCCCGCATTTTCCCGCTGGCCGCCCAGGTGGAGGGGTACGATCGGAGCACGCTTCGGTCGGACCTCTCCGCCGGGCTCACGGTGGGGGTCATGCTCATTCCCCAGGGAATGGCCTATGCCCTCATTGCCGGCATGCCGCCGATCTACGGGCTCTACGCTTCTCTCGTCCCGCTGATCATCTACGGGCTCTTCGGAAGCTCCCGTCAGCTGGCCGTGGGACCGGTGGCCATCGTGTCGCTCCTGGTGGCGGCCGGTGTGGCGCCGCTGGCGGCAGGGGACCCGGAGCGCTACGTGGCCCTGGCGCTTCTCCTCGCCCTGATGGTAGGGGTGCTGCAACTGGCCATGGGCCTCCTCCGGTTCGGGTTCCTCACGAACTTCCTCTCGCACCCCGTGCTGGCGGGTTTCACCAGCGCCGCCGCCATCGTCATCGGCGCCAGCCAGATCAAGCACCTGGTGGGAGTGGATCTGCCCGGAACCAACCAGGTTCACGAGCTGGTCCTCGCCCTGGCAGCGAACTGGCGAGACATCCATCTCCCGACCTTCCTCCTGGGCGCCCTGGCCATCGGTCTGCTGGTGGGGCTCAAGCGCTGGCGGAAGGCCTTCCCGGGTGCGCTCGTCGTGGTGGCGATCTCCACCGCCGCCGTCGCCCTCTTCGGGTGGCAGGAGGCCGGGATCCGGGTGGTGGGCACGGTCCCCGGGGGCCTGCCGACCCCGATGCTCCCGTTCGGCGGGACGCCGGGGGCGGAAGGGAGCGGGGCGCTGGTGGACTTCGGCGCCATGTGGCAGCTCCTTCCGGTGGCCCTGACCATCTCGCTGGTGGGCTTCATGGAATCCATCGCCGTGGCCAAGGTCTACGCCACGCGCCACCGGTACGCGCTGGATGCGAATCGGGAGCTGGTGGGCCTCGGCCTCGCGAACCTGGTGGGATCCTTCTTCCGGGCCTTTCCCACCACCGGCGGATTCTCCCGCACGGCGGTGAACGACCAGGCGGGCGCCCGCACCACGGTGGCCACCCTGGTGGCGGCGGGCATCATCGGGCTCACCCTTCTTCTCCTCACCGGTCTCTTCCGGACCCTCCCCAACGCGGTGCTGGCCGCCATCGTCATGGTGGCCGTGGCCAACCTGGTGAACTGGAAGGAGGCCGTGCACCTCTGGCACGCGGACCGTCGGGACCTGGCCCTCATGGGGCTGACCTTTGCCGCCACCCTCTTCGTGGGGATCGAGGAGGGGATCGTGGTGGGGGTACTGGCCTCACTGGCGGCACTGGTCTACGAGACCTCTCGCCCCCACGTGGCCGTCTGCGGACGCCTTCCCGACTCCGACACCTGGCTGAACGTCCAGCATCATCCGGAGGCCGAGGAGGCGCCGGGGATCGTGGTCTTCCGCATCGACTCGGGGCTTTGCTTTGCCAACGCGGAGTACGTGCGGGAGCGGGTGCAGCTCCTGGCCGTCACGGAGCCGGCTCCGGCGGACCTGGTCTTCGACTTCCACGCGGTGAACGGGGTGGACTCCACCTCGCTCCACCAGCTGGGCGAGATCCTCACTGACCTGGAGCAGTACGGCATCGAGCCGTGGTTCGCCGGGGTGAAGTGGCCGGTCATGGAGCGACTGCGGCGCGTCGGGCTCGACGAACGCGTGGGGCCGGAGCGCTTCTTCCACGAGGTGAGTGCCGCCATCCAGGCCATCGAGGGTCACCGAGACGTCCGGGGCGACGTCCGGGGCGACGCCGACCCGTCCGCTCCCGGGAGCGAATCGGGCCGAACCGGGCAGACCCCCATGCCGGCCAGCGTCACGTGAACGCCGACGAACTGGCCGCCCACCTGCGGGGCATGATTCCCGACATCCGTGTGGTCCCGCTGGATCGCCTCCGGCATGACCTGACCCTGGCATGCGTGGACGGCAGGAACCCGGGATGCGTCGCGGGAGCTCCGGGTGGCAACGCCGGGCTCCTGGTTCTCCTCCTGGCAAGCGTGGAGGAGCTGACGGACCGCATCTTCGACGAGGCCGAGGTGAAGGCGCTTTTCCAGCGGTACCTCCAGCGCTTTGGCCACTTCTACCTCCACTCGGACCGGCCGGCGCTGGCAGCGCTGGGAGGCGCGCTCCCCGAGGGCTACAACCCGGAAGACCCCTCTGGCAACCCCTCTGGCGACCCCTCTGGCGACCCCTCTGGCGACCCGTCTCGCGACCCCTCGGTGAGCGCAGGGAGTACCCCTGCGGGAGACGGGGATGCGGATGCGGATCCGGAGGACGTGGAATCCGCGGCTCTGGAGGCGTGGCTCCGCGACCCCCCGGCGGCCCTCCGTGCTCGGCTGCTGGAGCTCCTGGTCGTACCGGAACACGTGGGATGCGGGCACCTCCGCCTCCTCCTGTCGGAACCCCTGATCTACCAGGCCCGGCCGGAACTCACGGCAACGGTCATCGAGACCTTCTTCGAGGCCCTCTGGACGGGCGATGAACGGGTGATCTTCGAAGTGCTCCCCGGTGATCACCACGAGGAGGCGGTGGTCCAGATCCACGCCGGCGCCCCGGAGCTGCTGGTGGCCTGCCCCCATTACGGGGCCATGGAGTTCTTCGTCCACCACCCCGATGCGGTGGGATGGGTGGAGATGCTTCAGGCCCTGTTCGCGGCGCAGGAAGGATGGATCCTCCCGGACCAGGTTCAGCGCCTCATGGAGGTGCAGGAGCGACTGGGGAACCACCAGCTGCAGGCGACCCTCGAACGCCTGGCACCCGGGCTTCCGGTATTCGACGTACACCTCGAGGCATCGAAGGCCCCGGCATCCGCCGCCTCCCTCCCCTCACGCATTCGTGTGACCCAGGCGGGCGTGGTTCCGAAGCCCGGCGCCGTCCCACCTGCGACCCAGGTCACGAGGGGCGCCGGCGCTTCCACCTCTTCTCCCTGACCCACCCAACGGAGCCTCTTCATGGCCTCGATCTTCGACCGCTTTCGCCTCCGTCCCACTCCCGCCTCCAACCCCACCGACCTGTCTACCGACCTGCCCGCGGACCTACCCGCGGACCTGCCCACCGACCTGCCCGCGGATCCGCCCACCGACCTGCCCCTGGATCTCGACCCTGCCGAATTCATCGAGCAGTGGACCTCGGCATCCGAGGGCGGAAATCCCCTGCTGGACGTGCGGCGGCCTGATGAGTTCGCCCAGGGCCACCTGGCCAAGGCCGTTCTCGTGGATGTGACGGCCCCCAACTTCCAGGACCGGATCGAGGCCCTGTCGCTGGATGCAGATGCCCCGGTCTACCTCTACTGCCGCACGGGGAACCGGAGTGGCCATGCCGCCCGGATCCTGCGGGACATGGGAATCGGGGGGGCGGTCAACGTCGGGGGGCTCGACGAACTCGTGGCCGCCGGGGGGTCGCTGGCA
>Ga0114946_10003225_pt1 | contig 11080 bp, 11 predicted proteins | sample WalLakDeSediment_FD_88676 | JGI IMG/M metagenome (GOLD analysis project Ga0114946, IMG submission 88676) | Lake sediment microbial communities from Walker lake, Nevada to study Microbial Dark Matter (Phase II) - Walker Lake 11/02/13 Deep Sediment | ecosystem: Environmental > Aquatic >...
CGTAAATATTCAGTGAAAGCGATCCAAACGCAGCCCTTGGCGGAGAAGAGACAGAGATGCTGTTTTCGAACGGTTTGAAATCCCCTCCCACGCCGAATGCACATTCGGCATCTGGGAGGGGATTTCTCTTCCAAGGTGCGTATCACGGCATTCCAACGCACCGAAGGAAGGAAGTGAGAGAACAGCATCTCTGTCTCCTCTGCCCACGACGGTTTGTCTCTGGATCGCTTTCACTGAATATTTACTGCTAATCATGATACCGTCCAGACAGTTCTCACGATGTTCTCCTCATTTCCCTACATGATATCCTATACACAGGTTGCTTGTGACATTCTAACGCAAGGAGTTTCTATCATGATGCAGGGAAAAGAGGGAAAATGGACTTGTTGGTGCTCCTCGTTCTTGATCGGTACAGGCCTGCTGGGGACACTCCCTTCAAGACATGTTCAAGCCGCTGAACTGGTACAGAGCAAGGACGGTTCCGGGGTGGTTGGATACAAAGATACGCCAATCTTGCCCTGGTGTGGTTTTCATGTCCACGACCCAGACAGGCCCCTTCCGCCTCGCGTGAAGCCCGGGCAGAAGGGATTCGAAGGCGCCGAGGCACCAGAAGACGCGATGGTTCTTCTTCGGGACGGCAATCTGAACGCATGGCAACCTTCAGCCTGGAAATCGATCGATGGCGTTGTGGAAGCCACCGTGGGGGATCTAAAGACAAAGGAAGCCTTTGGAAGTTGCCAGCTTCACCTGGAATTTCGTGTCCCGGATCCTCCCAGAGGCAACCAGATGGACCGCGGAAACAGTGGCGTATTTTTCATGTCTCTCTATGAGCTTCAAATCTTTGATTCTTACACCGAGACAATCTACCCTGACGGTCAATGCGCCGCTGTCTACGGGGAAACCCCTCCCCTGGTCAACGCCTGTCGGGAACCGGGACAATGGCAGACCTATGATGTGGTTTTCTTGGCGCCGGTGTTTGAGAAGGAAAAAATCAAGACCCCGGCGTATATCACCGTGTTTCACAATGGAATCCTCGTTCATCACAACACCGAGATTCACGGGCCTTGTTCTTTCCGAAGCATCCAGCCCTATAAAGCTCACCCGGACAAGTTACCCTTGGCGCTTCAGGCTCACGGCAATCCGGTACAGTTCCGAAATATCTGGTTGAGGCCTTTGGATTGATCCCCCGACATCGAACGGCGCGGCATTCACATCCTGAAGAATATGGATATAGCCGTGCTGAATCAAGGGTTTCGAGAGGAAGGATCCAATGAGTTTAGCTTGGAAAACGATCCTTAAAAGGAGAAAGCCATGGATTTCACTCCTTCGGAACGTGTGATATCGCTCAAGGACATCGTTCGGAAATTCATGGAAAAAGAAGTTTTTTCCATGGAACTCGCCCTCCGACATCAGAGTTTCAAAGAGCTTCTCCCGGAACTCTTGGAAAAAAGGAACAAGGCCAAGCAGACCGGGCTTTTCGCCCCACATATTCCGGAAGAGTTGGGAGGCGCCGGGTTGAGTTTGAACGAATTTGCCCATATGAGCGAAGAATTGGGAAGAAGTCCTTTGGGACATTACATCTTCAACTGTCAGGCCCCAGATGTAGGCAATATGGAAATCCTCATGGGATACGGCACGGAAGAGCAAAAGGAAAAATACCTTCTTCCTTTGATCCGCGGGGATATCCGCAGCAGCTTCTGCATGACGGAACCGGAATTCGCTGGTTCCAATCCGGTATGGATGGGAACACGAGCGGAAAAGCTCGAGGATCACTGGGTCCTTCGAGGACACAAGTGGTTCGCATCGTCTGTGGAAGGCTCTCATTTCGCCATCGTCATGGCCATCACGGATCCAGAGGCGGAAAACGACTATGCCAAAGCAAGCATGATTATCGTACCCACCCACACGCCAGGGTTTGAGTTGATCGGCAATATATCCGTCATGGGAGATCGTGGAAGCGACTACGCCAGTCATGCCGAGGTTTCCCTTCAAGGTTGTCGAGTCCCCCTCTCCCATCTCCTGGGACCCCAAGGCGCCGGATTTGCCATCGCCCAAATGAGACTGGGTCCAGGCAGAATCCACCACTGCATGCGATGGATTGGAATCTGCGAAAGAGCCTTTGATCTCATGTGCCACCACGCCGCGACCCGAGAGATCGCTCCGGGAAAAACTTTGGGAACCCGACAAACCGTGCAAAATTGGATCGCGGAAAGTCGCGCGCAGATCCATGCTTGCAGGCTCATGGTGCTTCACGCAGCATGGAAGATCGATACCCAGGGAATCTATGCCGCCCGGGAAGAGATTTCCCTGATCAAGTTCACTGTGGCCGATACTCTTCAGAAAGTATTGGACAGAGCCATTCAAGTTCATGGCGCTTTGGGCATGACAGACGACACGCCCTTGGCGTACTGGTATGCCCACGAAAGGGCGGCACGGATCTATGACGGACCGGACGAGGTCCACAAAACCGTGATCGCCAAACGCGTTCTCAAAGAATACGGAATCCAGATCTCATAGGAGGCGAAACCGTGCCAGAGAACCATCCAAAGAATGATTTCCTGGACCTGCCTCGTCCCGTTCGAAAGGAAGACACCTTCAACGAGGATAAACTGCTAACCTACCTGAAGCAAGTCTTGCCTCACCTGGAAGGTCCCTTGGAGGTTCGCCAGTTCCCCAGCGGGCATTCCAACCTGACCTATCTTCTGCGAATGAAGGATCAGGACTTGGTTCTCAGGCGCCCTCCTCGCGGTAAGGAAATCAAGACCGCGCACGACATGGAGAGAGAATATCGTGTCCTTTCCAGTTTGCAGGAAGTCTACCCCAGAGTTCCTCGTCCCTTGGTTTATTGCGAAGATCCCGAGGTTCTTGGCGCTCCCTTCTATATCATGGAACGGATCCAAGGCGTCATTCTCCGAGGCAAAGAACCCCCGGCAAGGATTCTTCTGACGGAGGATGTCATGCGACAACTCTGCTGTCGTATGGTGGACCATCTCGTGGAACTCCACAAGGTGGATCTGGTTGAATCCGGCCTTAGGGATTTCGGCAAACCCGAGGGATACATCCAACGCCAGGTGACAGGTTGGACCAAGAGATATTTCAACGCCAAAACCGATTCGATTCCCAAGATAGAACAGACCGCAGCCTGGCTCAAGGAAACCATGCCCGTGGAAGAAAGGGACGCTCTGATTCATAACGATTACAAATATGACAATCTGGTCCTGGATCCTCAGGATCTCACCCGAATTATGGCCGTATTGGACTGGGAAATGGCCACTGTGGGAGATCCTTTCATGGATGTAGGCACGACCCTGGGATACTGGCTCGATCCCCAGGACCCGGATCCCATCAAGATGCTTCCCTTCGGCCCCACCCTCATGAGAGGCAATCTCGACAGGGCTCACCTAGTGGAACGTTACGAGAACGGATACGGTCTGCCTATGGCCCATCCAGTCTTCTACTATGTCTATGGTCTTTTCAAAATCGCTGTCATCGCCCAGCAGATCTACAAGCGTTACAAGGATGGATTTAGCCAGGATAAACGCTTTGCCATGATGATTCTGGGAGTTCAGATCCTTGGAGATCAAGCGATCCTCGCCATAGAAAAGGGACGTATCTATGATCTAGGGTAAGGCTTCTGACCCGTGACCCTAGGCCGCTTCAACGTCAAAGGTTCCTGAGTTGTAGTATGCCTCCAGGAGTCGGTCCTTGGCTTCGAAACGTTCCATGAGCCATTCAGTCAACGCTGTTTCATCCTCAGGCAGGTTCTCCATGGGAAATCGTTGAACGTGAAGGTGTACCTTTTCAACGCAACCCTGAATCCATTGCCAAAGGGATGGGGTCCCTTCGACATAACCTATGGTCACATCATAAACGGCATCCAAATGACCACGCAGGGACTGAACCGTGGCCACAAATCCCTTGCTTCGCGGGACCAGAACATGTTGCAACATCCTTCTTCCCGTCTTCTGGGCGAATTCTTGACTCCTCTTGAGCTTCTCCGGCGAAATACGTGTCCCTTCTGCGAAAATCATCAACCAGAGAGGCACCTTGTGTTTCAAAATCCTCTCGAAGACACAATGCACATACTGCTTGTCCGCTGTCCAATCCCGCTTGACAAACAAACAGTCCAGGAACAGCATTCCCCAACCCACCCCGGGTACATATTTGACAATATCCTTCACGAACCATTTGAGATCGCCCAGCCGTTCCTTGGCTCGGGCAAAGGAGAAAAGAACAGCGATATCCGTCATCTCCTGGTGGTTCATCAACACGACCGCGTTCTCCCGCATAGGAACATCGTCGCCATGGTAGATCAACCTGGTTCTGTTCAATTTCTCGGCACCCACGGCGCACCAGCCCCACCACAGATTGGCCATCCAACGGTTGACCTTACGAAAGGTCTTGGAGGAAAACGGTTTGACCACCAGAGTCGCGGTCTGTACCGCGTTGAGAAGAACCAGGGATGGGAATAAAAAACCGCTAGCCAACAGGCCGCGAACGCTTCTCACGATTCTTACCACGATACGTTTCGATTCTGGCAACGGCTTCAAAGGCATGTTCGTGTCTCCTAATGGATTCCATGAATATCATGAAACAATGAACCCCTTCGTCCCGAAGGGCGTTTGTCCTGCTCGCGAGATACCTTCCCTTCTCAGCAATGGGGAAGATAGCCGCCCATGGCTTTCAGTCTCTTCTGTAATGTGGCCACCGGGAAGCTCCGAATATCCGTGTTATTTTCAATGGCCACGGCAGCGGCTAACCCGGCCGCTTGACCTGTAATATAACAGCCCGGCATGACCCGAATCGACCCCTGAAGGTACCGGTCCGTGCTGACACAACGTCCAGCAACCAACACATTGGACAGTCCTCGAGGGCAAAGGATTCTGTAGGGAATGCCATAACTCTCTCCTTTGCCATATCGTAAGGAATAAAATTCCTTCTCGAATTTCTTGTATTCTTCTTCCGTGGGCTTGGAGGCATGAATATCCACAGGATAAGAATAGCGCCCAATTTCGTCCTCGAAAACAGCACGGTCCTCGAAGTCCTTGAGATTCAAGACATAATCACCCAAAATTCGGCGGCTTTCTCGAACACCCAGGGCAGCGCCCAAGGACACAAGTTCCATCTTCTCAAATCCCTCCAGGTACTCCTTGTAATACCTCTCGTATTCCAGGATGAGCTTGCGTCCCCAAACCAACGCCTCGGTCACGGAACGTTCGTCCGTGGCATCCACCCCGAAGGTATGTCCGATATTGCCCCCTCCAAGACGTTCCCCCACACGCCACATCCCGGGCAAATGCCGATCCGGATAAGTGAAAACCTTTTCCTGAAAAGCCTGAGGGAGCAACTCCCGTTGCTTTGCCAACCCAAAAGCCTTTGCCCTGTCCCAATCCACATCGCTCCAAAGACTGCATAAGGTTCCCGGCATCATCGAACCCTCTTCATCCCCCTTCTCAAAAGGTGCTCCGGCCCAGGCAGCCAGGTCTCCATCTCCTGTGCCATCCACATACATGCGCGCTTGCACAGCGAAGATTCCGCTCTTGGCGGCCAGGATCGCATAAGACACGCGATCTGAATCCACCTGGACATCGATCAACTGGGTCTCGAAGACGAATTGAACCTTGGAATCCAGCAGAAGATCATCATAGACCCGTTTGAGTACCTCGGCCCGAATGGCAGTGCCATCTGTTGGATAGGTCCCTCCTTGCCCCTGCAACGCGGTAAGAATTTCTCGGCCAACCCCTCCAGCCAAAAAGTGTTCCCCATCCGTGAACTGCATGAACGCGGGAACCAATCCGGCGGTCCCCATGCCTCCAAGACAATTTTGTCTTTCCACCAAGAGTACGCTGCGTCCCGCCCTCGATGCGGCCACAGCCGCCGCCACACCCGCGGGACCTCCGCCGGCGACGAACACATCCACCTGATGTCGCACGGGAAGGGTGCGTCGAAAAGGAAAGATATTCTCCATGGTTTGGCTCCCTCTCGTTTCAAAGTTCGTCAGAGAAGCAGGAAGCTTCGTGGCACATGAAGCCATGCCGGCAAGGCCTGTGGCCCGGAGCGACTTTTGAAGAAAGGTTCTTCGATTCACGAAAGACGGTGATAATTTTCGCACGATCTTCACCAAGCTCCAACCGACGGCACACCTGTCGTTGATCTTCTCCTGTCATGATATGAAGGAATCGGACCGAGGGCTTACAGGATCAAAGACCTTACGCGATCGTCCAAGGCCTTTTGATCCGCCATGAAGGAATACAATCCACTTAGATTCAACAGCGCGTCCAATCCCACTCGCCCTTCAGCCAAGGATTCTCGCCAAGTGGAAAAGACAGGAATCTTACCCTCCCTGGCCACGATCTCCCGTTCTTCTCGCAACCAGTCGGGAAACAAATCTCCATAAGAGGCCTCTTCCAAACAATGTCTCAAATCCGCGGGAGTCCAGAAATCCAGGTTTTCCTTGGCCAGGCCCTCGACACAATCCAAAAAGGATTGAGGGACATCCCAAAGACGATCGGCTCCGCAACCGGCTTGTTCTTGTTCCGTCTCGAAACGGACTGGAGGATCCACGTGGACTTGGGATTCAAGCGACTCCTTCGCCATATCCAGATACTGCCGCGCCACCTGGGTTGGCATGGTAAACACATCGACCCCGGCCAGCGAGGCTACCTGGTTGCCAGATCTCATGCTGGCGCCAATCAGCAACGAAGAGGTCTTCTTCGCCTGCCGAAGAGCCAAAAGATTCCGTTGGGTCGCCAAGGTCGCCTTTTCTCCCACATTGTCGCCATTTCCCAGTTGGTTGTCCGCCACAAAGGCATCGAGCCTGCCCATGAACACATTGACATAGGAAGGGTTGGACAACAAAGCCACCAACACGTTTTGCCTGGCGGAAAACCCCATGGTCAGATTGACTGGCACTCCCATCTGTCCCAACCTTCGAGCGCCTAAAATGCCTGCCGGGGTGAAAGGAACCTTCACGATAAAGCGTTCAGGACACACCTCGTGAAAACGCTTCCCATAGGCAACCGTCCTCTGCACATCATCCGCCAAGTCCGTATGAAGCTCCACGCTCACAAAGGCGTCGAATCGTTCCACCAGCCGAAGACCATGGTAGGCGTTGAGAAAAAACGCCAACTCCAAGAGTAAATCCTTCTCCTCCAGGTTGGGTGCTGCTGTCCTGATCAGGTCCACACTCTCCTGAACCAGTGCATCATATATTCCCTTTTGAACTTCCTTGTTCAACAGGGTATTGTTGGTAGTAAGCGCCTGGAACTGCGAACACCAAAGGCGGGACGCTTCTTCCAGATCCCCGGTATCCAGCCACAAGCGCGTCCCTGTCTCCAGCAGGGAATCCCAGGCCGGGTCGGCTTGCCAGACTGTCTTGGATCTTCCGAATTCATGCTCGAATCCTTGCCGAGCCAGGGACTTCACAGTGTCAGCGAGGGACCTCATAGACATCCTCCATCCGATTGATTCAGGCGATTGATCCTATTCCAATAAGGTAGCACATCCTGTTGACGAACTGCTTCTTCCATGGCAACGTGGTCTGCACATCATAGCGAACGTCAAATCTTCAGTGAGCGCGACATGATCTGAGCCAAGGAATCAAGTCCGATCTCGGGTTTTATGTGAAGCTGATCCATGGCCAGCAGGACTGCTCCCATGACAGGAGGCGCATGCAGGGAACGCAGCTCTACTTTGCTTCCTTGGGAGCGCACCCTATCCGCCAGGCTTTGTTTGAGGATCGCGCTCTGACTGGAAAACACGCCGCCAGCCACAACCAGAACAAAGCCGGAATCTCGCATACCCAATTCCTGAGCCACGGAAAGGGCATTGTCCGCGATGGTCCTTCCTGCCTTCTGAACGATTTTTCGGGCAACCTCGTCCCCTTGTTCAGCCGCATCCAACACCTGGGGAGCGAACGCGCCTGTGATTTTCACTTCTTCTCTCATGATCCTTTCCATCATGACCATGACATCCTGGCATTGACAGAAAGTCAGCATGCGCCGGGTCAGATCCGTTGGAGAGGACATGAAACGGCAGGCTTTGGCCACGGCGTGAACCGCTTCAAGAGCGATATCCCACGCTCCGCCCCAATCCGGAAAGGGATAGCCCGCCCCGAAACTTCGAGATGTCCTTCCCTCGGCGTTCCTTCCCACCACTGTGGCGCCAGAACCGGCAATGGCAGCCAATCCCACGCCATTCTCGATTCCGGCCCGAAGAGGTAGGAAGGCGTCATTGACCAGGACCCTCGCTCCTGTCAATCCCAAGCCTTCCACCACCGGGGTCAATCTGACCTCATCGCTCGGCCAGTCCAATCCCGCCAAACCATAGGCGCTCGCCTCAATGTCCCGGCCAGACAATCCAGCTCGAGACAGCGCTTCCTGTGTCGCTTCCTGCAGGGCTTGGCCGGCCCCTTTCAAGCCTGCCGCTTCCCAGTTGGCGCACCCGGAACGTCCCCATCCCAGGATATGCCCTTGTTCATCCGATAAGACGGCATGGGTTTTGCTTCCACCGGCATCGATTCCCATCACAACCATCTTTCTCTTCCTTTCCCGTGAACTTTTCAATGGAAAAACCTGGGCAAATGAGCACGGTTCACATCCAGCATCTCTTGGAGAACCTGTTCAGCCCAATCCGTGTCAGGACCCAAAGGATGAGCGATCAAGGCCTGAAGGGCTTGATCCCGATCTCCGGTGAAAGCCGCTTGCGCCACGAGCAGTTCATACCCTTTCACGATGTGGAGCAGTCCCTCCACGCACAAGGGAAGGGGTTCGGTGGGCAACGGATGAGCCCCTCGGGAGTCGATGAGGCAGGGAAGCTCCATGACCCAATCCGAGGGAATCCCTGGTACCACGCCCTCCTGCGGCGTGTTCACGATTTGAACCTCCTTCTTGTCCAGATAGATGGCTTCCATCAAACGAACCGCGGCCGTGGAATAGTAGGCTCCTCCCCTCTCCATGAGTTCCGGGGGAAGGGTATTCAGAAGAGGATCCGCGTATTGATCCAGCAGTTTCCTTTCGATGTCCATGACTTCCTCGGCTCGTGTGGGTCCCCCTTCGGCCTGTTTGTCGAGAACGCTTTGGGTTCTGTAGTAGTACCGAAGATAATAGGTGGCAATCCATCCCATTCGTTCCATGATCGAAGCCGGGACAGGTGGATCCTTTTCTTCTCTTGCTTGTCGCAAAGCATGCTCGAATGTCCTGGACCACACGTCCTTTCCATGGACATGGGCGCCTCGAATCCACGCCAGATGATTCAGTCCAACATAGTCCAGGATCACATGGAAGGGATCCTCCAAGCCCAGGAGTCGAGCCATTTCCATCTGATAACCGATGGGACTGTTGCATAATCCAAGACAACGAATCTGAGGTACCGCCCTGCACAATGCCTCGGTGATCAGGCCGGATGGATTGGCAAAGTTGATCAACCAGGCTTTCGGACAGAGAGAGCGCATCTCTTGTGCAATGTCCAGGATCACTGGAACGGTTCTAAGGGCTTTGGCCATGCCGCCAACGCCTGTGGTTTCTTGTCCCACCAGGTTCCAACGCCTTCCCAGCAATTCATCCTCTTTTCGAGCGGCCATCTGTCCCACTCGGATTTGGGTGGTGACGAAATCAGCGTCTTGCAGAGCCTTTTGTCGCTGGGTGGTAAGAAAGAGTTGAAACGGAGCCCCGGCCGCTTCCAACATTCGCCGAGCGAATCCTCCGACCACTTCAAGACGTCTGTCATCGACATCCACGAGCCATACCTCTCTCAGATCCAGCTCTCGATATCGATCCAAGAAGCCTTGAAACAGTTCCGGAGTGTACGTCGAACCCCCTCCCACAGTAACCACTTTCATCCTTCACCTCGATCCTTCAAAAGCAATCACTCCTCCAATGTAAATTTCCTTCGTTTTTCCTCAGGCACGTTGAGTCATTTCAGAGAATCCCAAATGTTGATGGAATCCTTGTACACAGCGTACAAACCGCATCCTTCCACAAAAACGCGGCAAGGCATGATACAACGGAGGGCGTGGATAATCACGGCATAGGCCTGGACGACTCTGATAGCTATCGCATCGTTTCGCATTTGGATCCAGGGGCAAGAACTCTTTCATGGTACAAAACCAATTTACCGAAGGGCTTCCTTTCTCAGGACGATATCGTCGATCCAAACCCTTCCCTTGCCTTCAATGACCAGATTGAGTGTAACCTTGTCCGGCTGTTGTCCTTTTTGAAAGATAAAGGGAGTCTGAATGACCTTCCATTCGCTGTTCTGGCCAACAACATCGTTCATGCCCCTCGAAAAGTACTGTCCCCCGTCAACATGCGCCCACATCTCCAAATACGCCGTCCCATCCATTTCCGTCTTCACCCTGGCCGAGTACACCAGCTTCGCGTTTTCGACATCAAGGCCTTCCACTTCACCCAAGCAGATCGTGACCGGCCACTGGGCCGTGACCTTCACACAACCTGTTCCTTCCACCTTGACTTGTTGGTCCACTTCAATCTTTGGACTGACCGAGGACACATCGTCCAGATTCAACCTTTTTAGTTCCTGGCCTTGGACCGTCATCGACAGCCAAGCCATTCCCAGCACGAATCCCATTTCCTTTTTCATCTTGATTCCTTTCTTTTATTGTAAACCTCAAGGATTCATTATATCCACATAACCTTCCTCCTCGATCTGCCTCGATCGAGATCCTATCCGAGTACATATTCAGTGAACCCGATCCAGAGACAAACCGTCGTGGGAAGAGACAGAGATGCTGTTCTCTCACTTCCTTCCTTCGGTGCATTGGAATGCCGTGATATGCACCTTGGAAGTGAAATCCCCTCCCAGATGCCGAATATGCATTCGGCGTGGGAGGGGCTTTCAAACCGTTCGAAAACAGCATCTCTGTCTCTTCTCCGCCAAGGGCTGCGTTTGGATCGCTTTCACTGAATGTTTACCTATCCGAAAACCTGTTTTCGTCGCTAAGGGGTCAAGCAACAATAAGTTCGCATTCTGAGGAGGTTGATTGGCTTTAGATTTGGCTGCAACGACTGAGCGGATCCGCAGACGTATCCAAGATACGTTGAGGAATACGCGATGGAGACGC
>Ga0114946_10003226_pt1 | contig 11077 bp, 6 predicted proteins | sample WalLakDeSediment_FD_88676 | JGI IMG/M metagenome (GOLD analysis project Ga0114946, IMG submission 88676) | Lake sediment microbial communities from Walker lake, Nevada to study Microbial Dark Matter (Phase II) - Walker Lake 11/02/13 Deep Sediment | ecosystem: Environmental > Aquatic > Freshwater...
ATTTCTTTCTGCGTCATTGTATTGCCTCAATCATCGTTTCAGCCTGCCAGGATCCCAGGCCTGCAATGGATCTCAGCATCATCTGCTCATCTGTGTAATGGATCAATTGGATTGCATTGGCGGGACATTCACCTGTGCATGTCCCGCAACCCTGGCATTGAGTCGGATCGATATAAGCCGCTCCCCCAAGCTGACCAACGCCATGCCGGCCTTCAACTTCAATCACCTGGGGGATTTCAAATGGACAGGTCCGTGTACAAGTCAGACAGCCCACGCATTTCTCTGCATCAACGACCGCCACCACCCCGCCCAGGTATAGTGACTCCTGAGAGAGCAAGGTCAGCGCTCGTCCGGCTGCCGCCAGAGCATGGCTGATACTTTCTTCTAGGAATTTGGGATAATGCGCCATCCCTGCCAGAAAGATTCCTTCGCGCATGAAATCCATCGGTCTAAGTTTAAGTTGGGCTTCTTCCAAGAAACCTTCCGTCGATAGGGGTAAGCGCAGCAATTCAGCCAGCTCTCTGCTCCCTTCAGCCGGGGTGATTGACATGCTCATGGTCAACAAGTCTGCTGGTAGCGTCACCAGGCGATCCAAGGACAGATCGCGCACTTGCACTACCAGTTTGCCGTTAACCCGTTTCACTTGTGGAGGCTCCTGGTCAGTGTAGCGAATAAAGATCACCCCATGCCGGCGCGCTTCTGTGTAATATTCCTCTCGAAAGCCGTAGGTGACAATATTCTTATAAAGCACGGTTACCCGGCAAGATGGGTTAAATAGCTTGAGGCGGATGGCATTTTTCATGGTATTGGTGCAACACACCCGTGAGCAGTAATCTGCCACCCCTTCCGGGCGCACACATTGCATCATGACCACATCCTTCAAAGCTGCAATCTCCTCAGGATGGTGGATAATCTTCTCTTCCAGCTCGCTTTGCACGATCACCCCAGGCGTCTCCAACAAAGGGTGCTGTTTGTTTTCTTGCGCGCCCGTGGCCACAATCGTGACACCATGCTCAACGCTTAATGCCTCCGCTGAGCCATCTGTATGGTAGGTCAGCAACCCGGTCGTAAAGCGGCCTACATGCCCCGATTGGCCTGTAATCACCGTGCGGGTATGTGTGAAGATACGCTGGTGACCGCGCACCCGGTTCACCAGGTCGCGTAACAGGCGTTGTGGGTTGTAACCTTCTGCCACATAGTACAGGTTGCGCAGATGTCCACCCAGGATCTCAGAGCGTTCAACCAAATTCACGTCATAGCCGCTATCGGCAATTGCCAGGGCTGCCGTCATTCCCGCCACGCCTCCGCCTATAACCAGCGCGGCTGGGAAGCAAGCGTGTTTCTCTTTGTACACCGGTCTGGCTACCACTACCCGCCCCACAGCTACGCGCACAAGCTCCACTGCCTTGCGGTTAGCCAGGCGCACATCTTGGTGTACCTGGCTGCATTGGTCACGCAGGTTCACCACCTCTAACAAATACGGATTCAACCCCGCGCTGCGCATTAATTTCTGGAATAATGCATCGTGCGTCCGGTTACTACAGGCAGCTACCACGATCCGGTTCAAGCCATGCTCTACAATCCGCTGGCGCATCCTTTCCAGCTCTTCTGGAAAACAAGCCAGATCGATCACCTCTGCCATTTCCACACCGGGCCAATTCAACGACCGCACCGTCAGCGCAGACATGTCCAAGTCTTTGGTTAAGGTTCCACCGCATGTACAGCTGAACACTCCTACCCGCGGCGGGTCGCCGCTCACATCTCGTTCATCCGGATAGTCTTCTGCACTTAGAAATGGATAGGCGCGCGTGTATGGGTACGTATGCAGCCGGTCGTTGAGCAAGCGCATGACCTCTGCTGCCGCCCCAGAAGCGTCCAGGATGGTTTCGGCAATCTCCTTGGGTGAGGAGAAGGCTCCACACACAAACACGCCCGGGCGGGTCGTTTGTAAGGGGGTAAATTTATCAGTTTCACAAAAACCGTGTTCGTTCAGCTCCACCGAGAGCATCTCCGCCAACTGGCGTGCTGAATCAGGCGGCTGCAAGCCAGTCGCCAAAACCACCATCTCGAAACGTTCTGAATGCGTCTTTCCATCCGAATCACTGTAGCTCAGGATCAGGTCGTGGGTGGCAGAATCTTCCTTGATTTCCGATACCCGGCTACGGTGGTACTGGATGCCGTGCGTCTCACGCGCCTTGTGAAAATAGGCGCTGTACTCTTTGTTGAATGCCCGTTCATCCATGATGAACACGCTGCAAGAAACATCGTTTCCCAGGCGCTGGGTTGCCAGCAAGGCCTCTTTGGTGGCGTACATGCAGCAAATCGAGGAACAATAAGGATGATCCTTCTCGCGCGAGCCAATGCATTGCAGCCAGGCGATTGACTTAGGTGGTTTTCCATCCGATGGTCGATAAATACTGCCCTCAGTTGGCCCAGAGCGGCTGGCCAGGCGCTCGTATTGCATCGACTCCAGCACGTTCGGATAGCGCCCTGCTCCCAATTCCTGGTGCTCCCCCGCCGGGTACACCTTGAATCCCAACGCCAGGATGATCGCGCCGACATCCACCGTAAGCAAGCGAGGTTGCTCGCTTAAGTTGATGGCATTTGTTGGGCAAACTTGCTCGCATTTCCCGCAATCGTCGCAATAAGGTCCTCGGTCGATCACATACGCATCTGGCGCTGCCCGAGCCGAAACTTTATACGCTGCTTTCCGCTTGGTCATCCCCAACTGGTAGGCATTTGGCAGCTCCACCGGGCACACCTGCGCACATAAATCACAATTGATGCACCGAAAGGGGTCAACATGGCGCGGCTCCTGGACCAATGCAGCCGTAAAATCGCCCGCCTCACCCTGCACATCCATGATGCGGGTATTGGTCAGGATTTCGATATTTGGGTGTTGGTTATTCTGGATATAAGCCGGAGAAATGGATGGACGGGTGCACCCGTATCCATGGTCTTGCGTACCCCGGCACAGCACACAGTCATGTTGGGGAAACATAAACCCAAGTTGCGCCACCCGCCCTCCCAGGCAGGGGGTTTGTTCTACCAGGTATACCTTTAATCCAGCATCTGCCAGGTCTAGCGCTGCGCGCATGCCACCGATACCACCGCCCACAACCAGGGCAGCCGCAGGCTTCGACCGGACAGTCTGTGGTTTGATCATCTGCATATTTGCCTCCCCCGGCCTCTTTGGAACTGCAATGTGGAGAGCCGCGTGGAAATACCAATTGGTCTTATATTATCTAGATTATAGACATTGTTCCTAAATATACATCTGTCTTTCGTCAATATTTATCAAGCCAAATGTCCCTAATTTTGGGCAGTCCCTCAGGCAATTCCTGAGGGACTGCTATCGCTAGCATACAAACGAACTTTATTGCGTCAGATAGCTCTCAGCGTAGATAACCTTATTCAGTAAGATCTGCACCGTCTTCCAGATCGCCACTTGCTCAGGATCAGTGGTGTCGACATCTTCAATCGATGGTTCTTCCATCTCGGCAATCCTATCAGCGATCTTGATGTACAACCCTCCCACCGGAGTAGAATCATCGCGCATTTCAACGATGCGGATCATCTCTGTCAACTCTTTGTCCAGGGGATCGGCTATCATCATCTGCAGGCCGACGCCCATCAGCATCGCCCCATAAACCTGGTTGATCAGCCCTCTGTTTTCTTGGGGTACTGCGTTGGACACGTTGGATAACCCCACTGAAATGGATGGTGGCGGGTCCCAGGCATACTGCAGCGTGCGGATAGTTTCAAGGAGGTGCGGGCAATATTCCTGGCAGCCAGATACGGTCAGGGCCAGCGGGTCGATAATCAGGTCGCTGATCGGGAAATCGATCTCCAGCATGCGCGGGATCAAGGATTCCAGAGCGATATTCACCCTTTCGTCCGCGCCGATTGGAATACCGCCTTTTCCCATGGTCAAGGCGATCAGGCGCGTGTTGTACTTCTTCGCCAGCAAGGGCACCTTCTCCAAGCGCTCTGGTTCTGCTGAGGTTGAGTTGATAATCGGTTGGGCCTTGGTCACCTTCTTTAAGCCGGCCTCAATTCCCATCAAGTTGGTGCTGTCAAAGCTCAACGGCACATCAACCACTGCCTCGACCGTCTCCACCATCCAGGGAAAGACCTCTTCCCAGTCCTTCTTGCGCGGTCCCATATTCAGATCAAGCGCCTGCGCACCTGCCTCTACCTGCGCCACAGCCAGCTCTTGAAAGAATTTCGCGTCTTTCGCAGACAGCGCCGCTTTAACCTTGTCTGAGATGATATGGATGTTTTCGCCAATGATGTACATAGTTCCTGTCCTTTTCTATTGGTCATGCTTCGAGACCCATCGATCGACAAAAACGTTGACCCGGAATCTCTCTTATCAGTTGATCGCTTCCGCCACCGAAGGAAACCGGTTCAGGTCGGTATGTGGAAGGAAAAGGGCTGACATAAAAGCATCATAAAAGCTATTGTCAGCCGAAAGCTCAATATACGTCATGCGCGCCGCGATATCTTGGACCCGCTCGCGCGCATCCCGGTCTAGTAACACATAATACGCGCCCCGCACCGACGTGTTGCCTAGAAAATGGAAGTGGTCCCAAGGCATGTCTGGAAGCAGGCCAATTTGGATGGCCTTCTCCACATTGATATACTTGCCAAATGAACCACCGATCAAAATCCGCTCTACAGCCTCCAGGGGAACACCCACACTATCCGCCATGACCGTGAAACCAGCGTAGATAGCCGCTTTTGTCCGCAACAGGTTGTCAATATCCACATGGGTGATGACAATATCGCGCCCGTGTTCAGTCTCTTCTCCCCAGGCAATCACGTACTCCATTTCATGTTCGCCTCGGCGGATACGGGGGGTCTCTAAACTCTCGTTGACGCGTCCGCCTTTGTCGATGACGCCTGCCAGGAAAAGCTCAGCCAACAGGGAGATCAAGCCGCTGCCGCAGACACCACGTGGTTTGACATTGCCAATTACCCGGTAACTGGGTTCGTAAGGCTGAGGAGCTTCCGGTCCCGCGATCCAGACCTCTTCGATCGCTCCTCGGGTAGCACGCATTCCGTGCACAACCCCCGCACCCTCAAAGGCCGGTCCGGCCGAGCAGGCGCAGGTCACCAACCACTCACTGGAGCCCAGCACAGATTCGCCATTGGTGCCGATGTCCAGAAACAGGGTCACGTCCGGGCTATCGTCCATTCCTGAAGAGTACACTCCGGCAGTGATATCAGCGCCCACGTAGCTGGCTACTCCTGGCAAGCAGTCCACGATAGCCTCTGGATGGATCTCCAGGCCGACCTGGAATGCTGTCATAGGTGGGATATCGTTAACGCCGGTCACAAAGGGAGACAGGCGAATACTGGCAGCCGGGACACCCAACAGCAGGTGGATCATGGTGCTGTTACCGGCAACAGTTGCTTTGACAATTTCTCTTTGTTCCGCTCCTGCCCGCCGGCAAGCCCGCTCAACCAGGCCGTTTATCGATTCCAGCACCAAACTGCGCATCTCCTCACCGCCGTCTCCCTTGCTGGCATAGACAATGCGCGAGACTACGTCCTCGCCCCTGGATATTTGCTGGTTATACTCAGAGACCTGCTCTACCACCTCACCTGTGACCAGGTCAACCAGCCACAACGTAACGGTGGTAGTGCCGATATCAATCGCCGCTCCCCACACCGGTTCCTCGTCGGGCACATGCCCTGGCTTTAAGTCAATCAGGAGCTCATGGTCATGCGGGTGAACCGGATCGCTCTGCACGTTCAAGATGGCTGTGACCTGCCAATCGCTCTCCCGTAACACATTGCCGATCTTGCGCAGCAAGGGCAACGAGATGTCTACCTTTTTGAACCCGCCCACTTTACGAAGGGTCGTCTGCAAACGGCTCCAATCGTCCGTCTGGTCATCCATACTGGGTGGGTTTAAAGTCAGGTGTAAGCGTTGGATCGTCTGTGAAACCCGGAAATCATAGCGCGGGGGAACGGATACCTTACCGACGGTCCGGTCCGTTGTCAGACGTCGTTCGATTTTCTCTTGGGTCGGGACGAGAATATGCAGGTCGCCTTCCACCACACTTTGGCAAGCCAGGGCAAAACCGCGTTCCAGGTCTTCCTGGCTTAAGCGGAGAGTGCTGCGCTGCCGGACCTTGCCCTCCATAACCTGCACAGCACAACGCCCACAGCGTCCCTGCCCACCGCAAGGTTGCATTAACTCAATGCCCGCCAAGCCAGCTGCTTCACTGAGCAGCGTGCCTGTGCGCACTTCTACGGTGGAAGGTGAACTGGCCCCGTCTTCGTTCTCGGGGATCTCGCCTGTGAGTTCAAAGCTTACCTTGTGCAGTTTAATGATCGGGTCCGGCACAATCTACCCTTTTTGCTAACTAAAGTGCTTGTTTCATGAAGGATGGCAGGTCAACTGCCTCGCGCGGACCAACCCGGATCTCCCAACCAGGCAGTTCACCCTCCAGCTCGCCGGAGAGCACAGCTACATGACCAGGAATGACGATCCGCTTGCGGCTGACCTTATCCGCTACATTGAATGTCTTGACTGCTTTAGCGATTCGTTCTGCATCGAACTTGCCGGCAGCCCAGGCGGTCAATACGCTCATGCCTTCTGCATCCGCCACCATCAGCCAGGCTGGTAGACCCGAGCCTTCTACCTCGTTTGCCACGCTGAAATAGGTAATGCTGAAGTTGGTGGTAACCAGGAGCGGATCTTCTGCTTTGGGGTTATTGATCTCGTACAACCCAGGCTGCACCTGAATCGGTTTTTGCGGGTCTGTATAGATATTCTGGCGCAAGACCAACAGCGGGTAGGCCAGTTCAGGCGCAAAATGATCCAGCACAATAAAGCCGGCATACTTGGCAATGGCCTGAGCCGCACTGGCTTCGTCCGTAGGGAAAGCAATGCTCGGGTAACCCAACGCTTTGAAGTTTTTCTTCAAAGCCAGCCGCCGGATCTGGGTCTGTTGGACCACGGAGCTGCTCAAACTCTGGCTGTCAGGATCCAAAACCAGGTCTTCAACTCCCTTTGCTTTGATCTTTTCGGTCAAGTCAGCCAGCTCTTCCAAAGTGGAAGCCGAGACCGCCAAGGCGGCCTTGTGCTGCTTGGCCAGATCTGCCATGGCTTCCCAATTGCCTGGATCGGCCGCGTACACCAACGGGACTTCGCCATCCAGTGCATCCAGCCCTGCTGCCATGACCGCCGGATCGCGGCTGATCAGGATCAACGGTTTATGGGAAGCACCTCGCACTGCCTGCACTGCACTTGCAAATGCTTGGGCATCCCCACTCGCCTCCACAGCAAATCCATCCAGGAATAACTCCAAGCCCACATAATTCGTAGTGTAAGCACCGGCTGCCGTAACTTGTGCCTTGATTTCCTCCGGGCTGGCATCAGCGCGCACTTTGATAAAGATGCCCGGTTTGTTATAAAAAGTCTTCTCGTGCCGGAACAGCACCACTTCATTGCCCGCCTTTACCTCAAATCCGTCCGATTTAAGCGTCACCAGGCGAATAGGTGGAGTAGCTGATTCGGCTAATTTGGCTTTTGATTCTTCACTCACATAAGGACAGGCAGCCAGCTCTACCTGCTTGGCTGCCAGTTTCATAGCAAAGGCAAGGCAGGTGGGAAATCCACATTCCTTGCAGTTTGTTTGGGGAAGCATTTTATAAATTTGTATTCCAGAGAGGGCCATAGTAACTTCTCCGAGTATTTTCTTTTCGCAAACGAATTGCTCGCCTGTTTGGCTCAGGCCAGCTCGACCGGCGCCATTAAATCTGCAATGGCTGCCTTGACGCGCCGCACACTTTCAGGGTGGCGCAGCACCAGGATATCTGCACCGGCTTCCAATAGCGCCACTGCCGTCAGAGTTTCCCAGTTAATGGAACGTTCTTTCCAATCGCCCCAGCTTTCTGGAACCCCTGAGCCGACCTTAGATTCTTTCGTCTTCCATGCCTCAAATCCAGGTGTAACGATCATGGGCAGCTGGGTCATATTGTCACCTTGCAGAGCCGCCAGGCGCAAGCGTTCCATGGCTGAAAACCCGTATTCAATCCCGTAGCCCAGCGCCCCAGTGGTGGGATCCATTAGGATCCGTTCCAGCGGGAAACCCATATCGCTGATTAATATATTGAGCTGTTTGGCCAGGTTAACGTCCATCGGCGTACGTGCGCTCACCAGGTGATCGTTGGCCATCGCTGTAGCAACGATCGTGCGATAATTTTTATCCTCGCACAAACCCAGCACCAGCCTTTCACCTTTGGTCGCCTCTGCCACAGCCACCAGTAAGGCGTTATCCAGCTCGGCCTGACCCGGTCCGAAAACCGCCAGGGGCAAGCCGGTCGCTGCAAGTACAGATTTGACCGCTGCAACTGCCCCCGCAGGTGTGGTGGGTGCGCCATCCTTATCTGTTGCACTCAAGGCCAGCACGATCATGTCCGCCCCAACCCCCTCGGCTGCTTTAGCCCACTCTGCCGGGTCCTTCATGACCTCCCCCCAGGTCTCCGCTAACAGCGCTGACCAATCCTCTGGAAAGCGATCCTTGATCTCCACTGCCACCACCGGCCGGTAAGGGATCTCGCTGTCGCTATGCATAAATGGCAGCGATTTTTCGCCACCTACCGTGACGGTCGTGGAGCGCGTACCGCCATCTGCGGCGGTTGCCCCAATCGTGATTGACCGGACTTTGCCCGGCCATTTATCTTTCACAAATTCAATGGGCATGGGTTCCCTCCTGTAACTTTCTATGGTTTTGTCGGATCTGTTTTAATATGTCTGGCGCGGGCTTCTTTTCTCCGTTTGAAATACGCCTCTAAAGGCGCCTCTCGCCTGGCTTGGATGCCCAGATCGCTCAGTTCTTCATCACTTTGTGCTGCCAGATGTCGCAACAGGTGGTTGAACGTCAGCATTGCCGCTGGGTATTCAATCCCACCGGCATGATGCGTTTGAAACAGCACTCGCACACCCGTATCCAGCATAATTTGAGCCGCTGCTTCCAGAGGGATATCCGCTGGTGCTTTTGAGACCTCTTCGCGCATGATATCTCCTGCCGTCAAGCCTCGGCCGCCTTCCCGGCTGAAGGCCGCCACCAGCTCTTGCTGGCTGACAATGCCGATGGCATGCCCGTCCTCCGGACTCAATACAACTATTGCTTCGTAGTTCAAATCCACAAACAGGCGCGCCAATGCCGGGACGGGAGTATCCGGAGAGCAGGTAGGCACACCGACCTTCATCAGGTCGCGTACCAGGCGGGCAGAGGGGAGACTCTCGTCGCTCATCATCTCTCGCACCTGTATTGGGATATGCAACAGGATGGGAAGGTGGAGCTTGTCACTATGCTCCACCCCCCATCAAGTTATCGCTTAGAAAATCGGATCCATAACCAAGGCAGGATGGTTATGTTCTTCTAACCAGGCCAACAACTCTTCGACTGTGTTTGCGCTGCGGTCGTCAGGGATCTTGTTGATCAGATCTAGGTCGCCTTCTCGCTCGGCAACAGCTTGCAGCTCATCTGCCATGCTCTCTTTTAAGACGCTGCTCATCCAGATGACCCGCTTGAAGCCGCCGTCGGCCGAGATGAACTTGGGGCTGATCAGGTAGAATTTACCCACGCCCATCACCCCAGGTGTCTGTAAGCCGCCGCCGGCAATGCCTGCCAGCGTGCTAAAGGTCATGCCAGCCGGCGTCATGCTGGGGTCCTCCCGGCTGACAACCATAACCCCATTAGCCTCTGGAATCAGCATCACGATGCACTCAAAGCAGCCGCAAGCCGTCATTGGGTTCTCCATGATCGAGTACATGGAGACCTCTTCCACCACGCCATGCGAGCCGACTTTGGCGTAATCATTCGTTCCGGTCCAATAACCCTTTACCGGATCAATAATCTTACCTAGCTTGATCGGTTGGTTGGGGCCAGTGGGGTTAATGCTAAATGAAGCCTTACAGTCCAGCCAGTTGTACGCACCGCATAATCCCAGCCGTTCCGGGCTGACCACGCACACGTGGTTCGGGGCAAAGGACTGGCACAGGGTGCAGGAGTAGAACTCTTCCACCCGGTCGTCAGTCAGGTCTGCCAGACGCTTGTTGCGATGGTCGTAGGCCGCCCGGGCTTTCTCCAGCCACTCTGCGTGCAGAGCCGGGTCGGTGAAGATCGTCACTTGCACCTTGTCCACGATCGCGCCAAAATCGGAGTGAAAACGCGCGTGTAGGATTTTGCCGAAATGTTCCAGGTTGAAGCCCTTCTCAGCCGCGCCGTTTGAGATACGGATCCAGGCGATATCGCGCTGTCCGATATGCTGGATGCCAGAAGCGCCGTTGACAAAGTAGTGGATCTGTCGCTCCAGCACCGGCTCAAAGTCTTCCTGCATCTGGCGCCCAGCCACTTCAACCACGATGCCCATGTCCATGCTGCCCTGGGCAGCGATGTCGTCAAAACTCGGGCCAACCAGCTCGACCTTCCCATCCACAATACTGTCTAAGGGAGCCATATGCAGGTATTCAAAGCAGCGTGAGCGCTTGCCGCCAAATTCCACCCGCATATCGTTCTTGCGCACCACCTCGCCTTCAAAGGCAGAGCCATAAGGCACCGGCACCGGCACATCTGCCATTTTGACTTTTACGCCGCGCACTTCGATGCATTTCTGCACCAGGCGCTCTGCCTTTTCTTCATCGGTTTTGCCATCGATTTCTTCAAAGGGCATGCTCACCACGTGTTCGTAGGTGGTCACGCCCGTGGGCAGGATCTGCGGGATGACCGTATCGGCAATCACCGGGAAACCAAAGTTGATCGCTCCCGCCGCGGCCGCATATTTCAAGTCGTCGACCTCGCCCAGGGCCAGGACGAAGGCGAACACCCGGTTCTTGTTGTACATCAGGATATCCCGGGCCATGCCGCCTTTCATCCCACCGAAGGTCAACGCCGAGCGTACCGCGAAGCCCAGGGCATAGATGGCGCTGATGGTATCAGTTCCAAAGGGGACGGTATAAGTATCGTAACCCAGCTCAACCCCTTCTTCCATCAACTGGTGGATGATGCTGCGCCCATTGACATTTCCAGATAGGAAAGTCAGGATATTGCGC
>Ga0114946_10003227_pt1 | contig 11077 bp, 12 predicted proteins | sample WalLakDeSediment_FD_88676 | JGI IMG/M metagenome (GOLD analysis project Ga0114946, IMG submission 88676) | Lake sediment microbial communities from Walker lake, Nevada to study Microbial Dark Matter (Phase II) - Walker Lake 11/02/13 Deep Sediment | ecosystem: Environmental > Aquatic >...
ACGATTGTATGATCGGACGCCACATCTGCAGGTGGCACGCGGCGCGTGTCGGCCTGGCTGACGGTCGGAGAGGGTGCCACGAGGGCGGTCGGGGGCCGGCCGGACGCCGCGATGGGCTCGGGCGCCGGCGGCGGGCGGTCGGGCGCGGGCGAAGGGACGTCTGGGACGTCTGGGACGTCTGGAGCCGGCGACGGGAGCGCGGAGAGGCGGTTGACGCGGGGCGTACCGGCGTGTTATGCTTGCGCACGTGGGATACAACTTCCTATCGCTCGGGCACCGGGCGGGTCCAGTGCGCTCGATCACAGAGGAGGCATTCATGTCGACGAGTCGTCTCTCGTACTTGACCGCTGCTGCCGCCGCGATTCTCTGTCTTGGCATGTTCGTTGGTGCGCAGCCCGTTGACGCTGTCACCCGAGCCTACTTACAGCTCTTCAGCCTTCAGGATGCCTCACCGGACCCGGGCCAGGAGACGCCAACCAATCCCCTCCTCAGGGTTCTCACCGACTGTCAAAGCGCCTCGTGCCTTGGTGAGTTCTACTACCAGGTGCGTATTCAGCTCACCAACGATACTGGCTGCGCATTCGACTGCGGCGGTTGTGGTTCACCATGCGTGACGATCAACTATGACGGACCTGAGTCACTCGGAGATGGAAGCGGCAGAGTCCCCGTGAATCCGGGCACCAAGGATGAAGATTGCCCTTACGACCAGGATCTCGCTCAGTCCTTCACGTACGCATCCGTCACGTACGACTATCTCCGATACCGCGTTCAGGTGATCGACCAGATCCCAGACGGCGACCCACTTTATCGCTGCTGCACTGAAGGCGGTTCCATCACCCAAGCTTCCTCAACGGACAAGTTAACCGACTTCTACGAGCGAACGGTGGGCTCAACTCAACAGACACTCTGGCACCGATTCGGCCCGTCTGGCGGCGGCATGGACTGCAGCCCCTACTGAGAGTCGCTGACGATAGCATCTGAGGCGAACTCCTCCCAGGCGCTCCTCGGGTTGGCCGCGCGCTGCTAGCAGTGGAGACGCGATCCTTCTCCGGGCGTCCCGTTCCGACTCCCGCACAGGCCTCGGGCCTCTGCCGCTAGACGCTGCCATCCGACTCAGAGAAAGTGCCCTAGAATCGAGGTGCTCGCGTTGAGAGTCAATGCAATGGCGGTGGTTGTCGCCATGGTTACGTTGCTGTGTCCACATCTCGCTTTGGCGAATCCGGCTCGCGTCGGAGGGGCGCAAGCTGCCTTCACCTTGGTCGGAGGTGCAGCTGCGGACATCGCTGTAGGCCCCACTTACTTGGTCATAGCTCTCGGTGCTCACCTCCACGTGCTAGGCGCCGATACTGGAAATGGTACAAGAGAATCGCTAGCTCTCGTCGATCTCAGCGCACTGGTCAAGGACGTAGAGATCGTTGCATATCGAACTTACGTGGCAACTGCCGACAATCGACTCGCAATCCTCGACATGACCAATCCGCACTCTCCGGCCCTTGCAGGAGTGTACTTGACCCAAGGCACACTGCTCGATATGGCTCCCCGCCAAGACGTGGTGTATCTCTTGATCGAAGACCACGGCTCCAGCGACATACTGGCAGTAGATGTCGCTGATGCGGCGAGGCCCCGCGAGGCTGCACGTTTCACTGGTCTCCGACCCCTTACCCTCCATTCCCTGACCGAGGCGAACGGTTATCTCTATGTAGCGGCCGGCGATGCGGGCGTCGTGACGCTCGACTTCACAGATCCCCAGACTCCGGTCGTTGTCTCAGTCCTTGAAGAGAGCCCTTCAGCGGTTCTCCTAAGCAGTTATGGCGATAGACTCGTATCGAAAGGCACTGAGGTCGACGGCACTGATGGCTTCCAGAGTGTGCTGGGCTATTACGACATAGCGACAAGAGGCAAGCCGAAGCTGATGGCGATTCAGCGGCTAGATCGAGAGAAAGACATTTCGGCCACTAGCATGGCCTTAGATGGCGATCGGTTGGTGCTGCGCGATGCGAACAGCCTTGAGATCATAGATGTGCATGACGTCAGCGCCCCGACTGTCGAGGTGATCACTGTGCTATCTAGCGCTCCAGTGCTCACGGGCGACGTGGTGTGTCGGTCTGATCGGGTGTACACTGCCGTCGGCGCGAGGAGCATTGCGGATCAGAGCTTCGAGGGACGGCGCTGTACGGGAGATGGATATCTAGGGGTGAAGCTGAGTGACGCGGGCAGTGTTGACGAGGTGGAATCATGGTCGACGGGTTTCCCGGGGCGTACGTTTCTGGTTGTCGCGAGTGAAACGTCACTCATTGCGGGGGATCGCTGTGGTGTCTACATACGTGGCTTGAAGGTATCAGATGGCAGTGAGGAGTATGTGTCTCTTGTCGGTGAGCCGAAACTAGCTGTTGATCTTGGTCATGATCGTATCGGCATTGTTGACTATCAGTACTATTTCCAAGTGTACGACGTGTCGGACAGAGCGAGACCTGTGCGTGGTGGTCGGGGTAAGATTCTTGTGGATGCTGAGAGCGACATGCGGGTGGTTGCTACATGGGGCGGATTGTTGTTCGCGGGGACGACTAACGGGCGCGTCCATGCGTTCAACGTCCGTGAGACGCAAGACGTGCAATTGGTTGGGACGGTGGAGTTGAGTGGGCAGCCGGTTGTGACTGGGATGGACGTTTCCGACGGATATGTTTTCGCAGTCGGCACGGATCGCGCGTCCGGTCGGACGAGGTATGGCATGTGGGTGGTCGCAGTGGGCGGGAGAGCTGCTTTACAAGAGATCGCCTTTGTGACGACTCCTTACCGGCCTATGGCAGTCGCTGTAGAGAGGGACATCGCTTTCGTTGCGGCGCGGACCGACGACCCTGCGGAGGGCGGTGCGCCCACAGGGCTCATGTGGGTCGTCGATGTTGCGGATCCCGAGCAGCCACGGTTGGTGCGAAGGATCACGCATGATCTCGGCAGTGCTGCTTCTCGCGTGGGCTGGAGCATTCGGGCAGTCGAGGGCGACGTCGCGGTCACATCCATGGAGGAGTCCGTTCGATTCGTGCGTGGTGCTGCATCGGCTACGGCCGGGGTGTCAGACGAGGCTGTGCTGCCGGACCAGGCGCGTGCCGTCGACTCGGCCGCTAGGCGTCTCTTCGTGGCTGCTGAACGCGCTGGTGTGGCGATCGACGAGCAGTGGCTCGGGAGGCCCGAGGCGGTCGCAGCGTTCGTACCGCTTGTGCTCCAGCGACGCTAGGTGCATCTAGTCCGGCAGCGACGATTGAACCATGCGTGACGGACGGTCGAAGCACCCGCACCTCCGCGCCCCGTGCGGCCTCGGCCAGGGCCAGGGCGGCGAGCATGTACGACTTGCCGCCGAAGCCCCGGCTCGCTTTCCAGACCGCAATCGGCTCCCGGGCGAAGTAGGCGTGAGCGAAGGCATCGAACGGGGCCGTGTGCTCCGGGCAGCACGCCCGTGCGGGCAGGCTCACGCCCAACACGTCCCAGAGCCAGTCCGCAAGCGCCGCATCCGTCTCAGGACGCGCCCTGCGGCCGCGCACGGTGGTCACCGCCTGGGAGAGGAGGGCTTCGGCCGGTCTCACGGTGCGACCTCGAGCGTACCGGCGAGAAGGGTGGTTGCGGTGACCGCCCGGCAAGGTGTATGCTCGTCGGCAGCGGCAGCGGCAGCGGCCGCTGCTAGCGCCTGTCGGCGGTATCCGACCCGGCCATGGAGGTTACGATGAGGCCCTCCCGCACCGTCGCTCGTCTCGGTGCCTCTCTCTGTCTGCTCGTGACCTCTTCCCTCTGGGCGCGCATTGCCCTGCAATCGAGTGCAGCGCCGTCCGACTCCCTCGACGTCCCAGGTTCGCTTGCCGCCACGGCTGACGGCGATGTCTATGTCAGCTTCAGAACGGACTACGCGGCTGCCGTCGTCAGGCGGTTCAGCGCCGACGGCGTCGTGCTCGCGCGGTGGGAGGTGTCGCGGGGCACCAACCGCTACCCCGGCGTCGCTGAGGCCTTCGACGGTGGCGTGTACGTTGCCGTCAGCGAGCTCGATGTCGTCCGCCACTACTCGCGGGACGGCGAGCTGACGGGGGAGTGGCCGGTCGACGGACTGCAGCCCGCGATCGCGAGCACCGCGGGTAATGGCGCCGGCATACCAGTGGCCGAGGTGTACGTGCTCGCGTCGAGCGCGGGTGGCGGGCCCGACGACGGTCGGGAAGTACTTCGGTTCGGTCATCTCGGCGACGCCCGCGGGGCCTTCCCGGTGGCGGCCTCGTCGTCCGATCTCACGTTCTGGCCGACGGCAGCAGGCGTTGAGGCAGAAGTCCTCGTCGCCGAAGGTGCGCGTGACCTGGACGGACCGCCGTTCGTCTCGCGATACAGCGCCGGAGGCGGCAAGTTGGGCGAGTGGGCAGGCGGCCGTCGTGGCATGGATGTCGATGTTGCGACCAACCGGATCTGGCTGGGGGAGCTCGGCTCCCTCGGACGTATCCGCCGCGCCCAGGCATACGAGCGGGACGGAACGCCGGGAAGCCGTTGCGACTTGACCACCTTCCCCATCGACCTGACTGTCGGACAGAACGGCGACCTCTACATCCTCGCCGACGAGGCCCCAGCGCGGAACGTGAGTGCGGTGTATCGATACCGACAGGACTGCACGCTCCTCGACACCTGGGACCTGGAGCAACTGAACGGCCTCGAACGGCCTACGCCGACCGGTCCAACACCCACGGCCAGCGAGACCGCGACCAATGCACCCTCGGCCACCGACACGGGGACTGCTGTCGCCGCAACCGCCACCGAAACGCCAGGCAGCGCCAGCCCTTCGACTACCCCAACGTCCGGACCGACTCCCACCTATCACACGGAGTGCGGGGGGACGCTCTTCCTCCCGAAAGCATCGCGCGGCACCGGCTAGCTGCACCAGTTCATCGAGGCCACTCACCGCCCCACCGCCTCGACCATCAGCCGCTCGATCTCCGCTCGAACCTCGGTGATCTCCTCGGGCGACAGGCCTTCGAGCTTCCACGGCTCCGTCCCATCCGGCGTCGTCGGCGCCACCTTCGCCGGGGCGTCGTAGCCCAGCATCCTCGCCCGGCGCTCCAAGATGCGGAGCGCTGCGGCCACCGCTGCCGGGTCTCCCGCCAGCACCTTCGGCCAGAGGCCGACCAGCATCACGTTCAGGCGCTGCAGGTCGAGTTCGAGGTTCTCCGCTCCAGTCTCGTTGGCTTCAGCCACGACGCGGGCCAGGACCCGCCTCACGCACTCGTAGGCGCCGGACTCCGAGAGCCCGATCTTCTCGCCGATGTCGTGATACTCGACGCCGGCCCGGCGCAGGCGCACCGCCTCCAGCTCCCGCTCTCGGGCGCGGATGATGTCGGGGTGGGTCTTGCTCTTGCCCTTCGGCATCAGGACTCCCTCACATGCCCGGGATGGGGACGCGGACGAGCGAGTTGAGCGGGTTGTTCCCCTTACACGCTCGCCCGCCCGTGGTCCCGCCCAGCCGATAGACGCTCGAGCCCCACCTTCGCACCATGCGCTCGGCGCAGGCCTGCTCGGCGGCCAGACTCCGCATGCCCACCACGCCGCCGGGGAGCTTGCCGTGGTCGTGGATGTAGTGCACCTTGTTGACCCGCCAGGTGCGCCGGTAGCGCTCGATGTGCTGCAGCCAGAAGTCGTAGTCCTCCTTCAGGAACATGACCTCGTCGTAGCGGATGCCGTGGTCCATCAGGTGGCCGGCGAACGGGCCGAGGACCGGGGCCAGCAGCGCGAAGGGCCGCTGCGTCGCGTACGCCATCGGGTCCTGGTTCTGGTTGACGCCCCAGAGCCTCGCACCAACGGCCGCTGCTTCCTCGAACGAGTCGCGGACGAAGGCCATCAGGTGGTCGGGCGAGAACTGGTGTCTGCGTCCGCCTTCCCAGTAGCAGATCCGCCGGATGTCGTCGTCGAGGATCAGGACCCACTCACTGGGCGCCAGGTCCAGGATCGCGTTGCTCTTGCGGCACACGTTCCCGTCCCGCTCGTCGGGGACGGCGCGGACCCGGCCTGGGTACTCGGCCTCGTACTCGGCCGCTTGGGATTCCGGCACCCACACGGTGGCGTCGGGCACGAGCTTGAGGGTCGTCACTCGACCCGCCCGCTTGTAGGAGCGAATGGCGACATGCACGTCAGGCATCTCCGCCTCCGTCGATGCCCACCTTGGCCAGGAACTCGGCGCCGTCCAGCACCCGGCCCCTGCCCCGCTTGCGGAGCGTCGTCTTCTCGTCCACCTGGGCGGAGACCACCGTCTGAAAGTCGAAGTACTGGCAGGCGGCAGCCCAGTCCAGGTCGTTCTCGAATACGAGCACGAGGTAGTCGTGCCGCTCGAACAGCTCCTTGCTGATCGGCCGCTCGGGCGGCGGCTCCTTGGCCTTGCGGTCGGCTCCGAGACTGTCGGCCAGCCGGTCCAGGAACTCCGCGAGGGCGGCATTCTCCGTGGAGGTCGAGGCCAGGACTCGGCCCAGCCGTTCGGCGTCGGCCTTGGCCAGAGCCGCTACCGGGTCCAAGGTCGCCAGCACCAGCGCCTCCTCGGCCTCGGTCAGGTCGACGTACAACACAGGCACGGCCGGCTCCTGGCGCTCCAGGGCCAGCTCGACCCGTAGGTGGCCGTCCACAACGCGGCCGGTGCGCTCGTTGACGATGATGCGCTGCACCCAGCCGACCTCGTCGAGCACGCCTTCGAGGGCTTCCTGCTGCAGCAGCGGGTGCGTGCGCCAGTTCTGCGGATGAGGCGTGAGGTCGCCGGGAGGCACCATCGCCTCCCGGACGATCCTCGACCGCCACTTGCCGTCCACGGGCTCAGGGGTCGGCTTCGGATTGCGGCTCATGCGGCCTCCTCGGGAACGATCCCCAGGGCGTCGGCGATCATGGCAAGGTGGAACTCCGGCGCGTCGCGCAGCATCGAGCCGGTGATCCGGAACACTCGCCAGCCGGCTGCGGTCGCCAGGTTGTGCTTGACGCAGTCCGAGTCGAAGCCCGACCCGGTCACGTGCCTTCCCTGCACCCATGTCCCGCCGTCCACCTCGACGGCGACGAAGTGCGGGGCCGGCGCTGCCAGGTCGAATCTGAAGCGCCGCGCATCGAACGGCCGGTACTCCCTCTGCCAGACGTCCGGGTAGCCGAGCTGTCGCCAACGGGTCAGGAACGCGGCCTCCAGGTCGCTCGCGCTCACGGCTTCCTCCGGCGCTCGTCCGCGCCCTTGACCGGGAGCACAAGGCACAACGCGGACAGCCGGCTTGCGACCGCTTCGCCGTAGACGGCCTCGATCTCCGGCACCGTCCGGTTGCTGGTGACCAGCAGCGTTCCGCCCGAGGACTGACGACCTTCGAGGAGCTTCCAGGCCGTCTCTGCGACCCACTCCCGCCCCGGTGCGGTTGCTATTCCTGCCGCCAAGATACGTTGGGAGCAGTACAGCCTGGATCCCTGGTGGGAGCACGTTTGGCCTCGCTGGCCCGAGGGACAGTGCCTCGATGACAATCCGCCGAACTTCTGGTGGCAGTTCGCCCCCTACTGGGCCCTGACGGGGACCGACCCCGCTCAGGTGCCTCCCTGCAACTAGCCTTGAGCGCCGATACGCGAACCCCAGGAGGGCATCACGTGAACAACACAAAGCGCAGCGTGTTTCTGATAGCCGTATGGATTAGCGTTGTAGGGCTCTTGCTAGTAGCGGCGATGTCCACGTCGGTGGACGCCAACCCCTCATGCCCTATCTCGTCAATTAACCAGGCGCAAGCGGAGGCTGCTGCGCTAGCCGAGGCCGGGGTGTACGGATTTGCGGGGCCGTCGATCCTATCATCTGAACTCCTCACGGCAGACGAGGCCGACGCGATGTACCGTATCAACCTGGCACGGCCCGTAGACTGTGTCTGGTTCATCAGTATGTCGGGCTCGAAGCCCGACAGGTTCGAATCGGGGAAGGAGCTGGTTGAAATGCACGTGGCCCTTGATAGCGTAACTGCGGAGCTAAACGCGGGGCGCCTTATGCAGGCGCCTGTCTTGGGCGACAGCACCGCCACGCCAATGCCCACCCCCACTGTGGGACCTTCTTGGACCCCAACCGCATCACCGGCTCCACCAGTTACGCCGACGCCATAGCCGTGGCTAGCGTCGCTGTGTTCAACCCTCTGTCGGCCCCCGCTGGGACTCCCAAGAGCGGGAGGATTGCTCGCTCGGCATTGGCGCTGCTGATCGGATCGCTGGTGCTAGGCATCGGACTCGCGGTACAACCGGAAGACGCACCAGCCGATGCATCGACAGACATCCAGTTCGATGTTCTTCGGGGCGGATTCAAGCAAGTATTCGATCTTTCCGTCGACGACGAGGGCAACGTCTGGGGTGCCGGCTTGGGCGGTATTCTCCGCCTGGACAGGGACACCTGGAGGGTTGTCGCCGCCAGGAGATCGATTGTTGAGGCCATTGACGTGGACGGTCCCGGAGACGGCTGGGCCCTGGTAGGTGGGCAGCTGTGGCTCTATGACGGGACCGCATGGGCGTCGGGTGAGTCTCCCGCTGGATACGTACTAGACGTAGCGCTCACCGAATCCGATGTTGCTTGGGCTCTGGCCGGGATGGATGGGGCCACTGTCTTGTGGCGCTATGACGAGTTGGGAGAATGGCGCGAGGTCGGCGCCCGTGTCACTGCAGGTTACAAACACCCTCGACGTGGTTGGTGATGCCGTCTGGTTCTCTGGTCTGCCCGGGATCGCGCGGTGCGAGGGCTCCGAGTGCATCGAAATCCCTGTGTCCGGGGTGAACGATGTAGATATGTTCGATCCCGACAACGGCTGGGCTGTCGGCGGTGACTGTGGTCCTGGGGGGGCACGGCACCGCGTCATTATGCGGTACAACGCCAGCGAGTGGAGAACTCTCGTTGATTCCGAGGACGTGGGCCTCAATACCGTCACCGCCGTAGATAGGACATCTGCTGTTGCAGGTGGCGCCAACGGCGTAGTGGTAAGGATCACCGAGAACGGGGTGGAAACCCTGACGGCTGAACATGGGCCCGGTGCACGCTGCGTAGGGGGGCTGGGTGCGTCTACGCGACACCTTGAGGACCGTGCGGTGATTCTCGGGGGATTCAATGACGCTGGCGCGGCTGTCGTGATTGCCCCCGACGACGGGGAGGCGTCGTGGTTTCACGGCTATGGCACCACACGAGTGGCGTTTCGCCAGCCAGAGGAGGGGTGGGTTGTAGAGGATGGAAGATTGCTGGGCTACGCCTTGGGTTCCTGGGTGATTGAGAGCGCGGGAGAGCCGTCGTGGAATGACGTGTCAGTAGCCGCCGACGGTATGGCCTCGGCCGGCGACGCAGGGCGTCTGGCCGTGAACCGAGCCGGGCTGTGGCGGGAAATCGACCTCGGCATTCAGGACGATCTGCTGCGGGTCGCACCAATGCCTGGGGAGACCGCCTTCGTGCTCGGTCGAGGTCGCGGGGTGCAGGAATACCGAACCCTGGTGTACCGGACGGACACACGGTCCGCAGAGCTGTTGTATGAAGGGGATACGGATTTGCCCCGCGACATCGCAGTAGCCGCCGACGGAACAGTCTGGGTTGTTGGCCGCGGCTTCGCCGTCCAGGGACGTGGCGCAGACTGGCATCGGTATGAGACGGGAACAGATTTTCTTTCGGTCACGGCCGCAGAGAACGCGGGGTGGGCGGTGGCGTCAAACACCTTGTATCGCTGGACTGACGGCGGCTGGGAGCCAGACACCAGAGTCACCTCAGAACTCGCTGACGAGCTACGGTTCCTGTCCTTGAGGGGCATTCATGCCCCCTCGGCGCAAGATGTTTGGGCTACTGGTCGAGACGGCTCCGTCCTGCATTTCGACGGCGCGCTGTGGGACTTCGCCAGTCGGGGGCTGTTACGCCCCGGGGGGTGGTTCAGCTACAACGAGTGGGTGCTGCGCGACGCAACCACGAGATCCGATGGGCGAGAGTGGGTGCTGTTTGTTGCTGGTGACTCGGCGACCGTCATGCGGCACCGTTACGTTGCTGAGGCGACTGCAGTACCGTCGACGACGCCCACCCCGAGCAAGCGAAGGCCTGTGTATCTGCCCAGGACCGATCTGCCGTAGAGAAGAATCAAAAGTGGGCAAGCGGACGCGGAGACCGGCCATCGACGACGACCGCCTCATCCGCACACAAGAGATCATGTACGCTCTCCGCTCTGGTCAACGACCAAGTGCCAGATGACATACTGACGTAGAACGGGTGGGTGGTGACCTGGACACCAACACGCGCTCTCGTGAGCAACTGGACGGGTTTCGGTGCGCCAGTGCTGCGCCGGGCTGCCCGGGCGGCTCGGGTAATCGCATCGATGGTCCGAGATACCCGCCAGTACGGCGTTTCCCGCGTTCCTCGCGAGGACCAGCAGCACTGCCAGAATCCTGACGAAGCAGTGTGGACCCGATTGCGTGAGCTCGGAGGCGACGGAGCAGCGCCCCGTCGTCAGATCCCGGACCGTGGGTCCGGTACCGGTGGCCAGATCTCGCACCAGTGGCCGACATGCCTTGGTGCGCCTGGGCTCTCTGGCCGCCACTGGTCCCTGTCTTCGCGCCACGAGCGCCAACAAGCCGTTCAGACCAAGGGCCCCCTGGTGGTTTCCGTCCCGTTGGTCCCGGCACCCCCACCAACGTCGCCCTTCCGCCTGCTTGTCAAGGCGTCCAACCACTCCTTTCGCCTCGGCCGCATCGTCCGCTTGGCGGTCGTCTCCCGGATCGCGCGTGCCCCGTTCAGCGTAGTTGCCCCGGCACGGTGGGGCCGCCGGCCGTCGAGGCCTTCACGTAGTAGCGGAGAAATCTCGTACTCTAAGGGAAGCCCAAGTGCCAGCTTGTTCCTAGGCATTGCCGGCCGCGACGATAGCCCTCGGCCGGTTTCACCAACGGGTCGCCATCGTGGCGCCCACCCCCTGGCGATGCGCGCTGGAGCCCAGTATTCTGACGGTGCCACCCACCGCACGCCGGGAGGATGGCGCTGTCCGCCTGCTCGCTCCCGGCCGGTGTGTACCGTCCGCGCCGGCCACTGGCCTCACCGCTGTATCGGCTCCTGTCGGACCACTTC
>Ga0114946_10003228_pt1 | contig 11075 bp, 8 predicted proteins | sample WalLakDeSediment_FD_88676 | JGI IMG/M metagenome (GOLD analysis project Ga0114946, IMG submission 88676) | Lake sediment microbial communities from Walker lake, Nevada to study Microbial Dark Matter (Phase II) - Walker Lake 11/02/13 Deep Sediment | ecosystem: Environmental > Aquatic > Freshwater...
GGGCGATCCATGAATAGCCACCGTTTTTCGGGGACGATCCATGAACAGCAACGCATTTTCGGGGGCGATCCATGAACCACCACAGTTTTTACGAGGGCGATCCATGAAACGCTACCACCCCTGTGGCGATTCATGAACCACCACTCCGAGGGCGATCCATGAATAGCCACCGTTTTTCGGGGACGATCCATGAACAGCAACGCATTTTCGGGGGCGGTCCATGAAGCACCACTACCCCGAGGGGCGATCCATGAAACGCCAGCGAGGTTCTATCTTACATCCCACCACTTCAATGGCGGAACCTACGCTTCGGCGGAGAGGTCCATCCGATCAGTAGCGAGTCGATAGTCACACTGAAGATACCGGTTATACGGCATCCGCGAGAATGTTCTTTTAACCAGACCTGATCGGAAGCTGTCTCATAGTATTTTCCGACTCGCTAGCCGATATGTATCGACACACCGAGCAATGGCAATACGAGTGGTATTTTATTCCCAGATATAGTAATGTCCGCATTGGGGATGATTATCAATCCGAGATCGAACGCAGCCCTACCCGTAAAATGACGCACGCCGAAGGTGTGAAGAGTGCCGCTGGACAGTACGCTGGAAAAATGCTCTGTCAGCAGTTTCCAATTGGAAGAAATACGCGTCTCGTACCCGAGGCCGAGACCGGCAAGCACTCCTGCGTCGAAACCGATTCCGAAACCACCGGCAATATCCGCAAAACCGATTCCCAAGCTGAGTGCGCCATCCTCGCCTCCGAATGTCGTAACGGCGAACACCCCCGGAATCGTTGCGCGATCCCACATCGGTGTTGATCCCAACATGTACGCCTGTCCCCAAAACATGATAGCCGCTCCAACGGCAATGCTGCTCGATCCATCGTCGTACAGCGTGTTTTTGAGTATCAGATAGGAGTAGTATGCCTGACCGGTTCCAGTTTCATCCTTGAATATGTACACACCACCTGCGCTAAGCTGTACGCCCGGCAGAACTGCAAAGGCAGCATACGGAATGTACGGCGCAGCCAGTCCTATAGCCCCGCTTCCAGACGACAAGGTTCTACCCGTGGGCGTCAATAACAGCGAAGATGATGCAGGATCGCGTCTCAGTGTATCAGGATCAACTGCTCTGGTCCCGGCAACAACTTCGGTGAATTCTAATCGACTGTGCTGACGACGAAATGGTGCAGTGTCGTCGTACAGTGGCACATTCGCCCCACCCCGAAGTGTCGGGCTGTCCCTCATCGAAATGCGTGAAACACCGATTGCTTGTCCGGATAAGTGTAACTCCGGACGCACATCCTGCGCAACGGTATTTGCGGGTGTGATGAGAACAGACAACAACGCCATTGCTATTGCTCTGATAATGCTCCTTGAAGAACGAGACACGAAATCTTGTTGTGCCGGAAACATACATGTATACATAATAGTGAACCTGGGATCGATAGATATCCGAACCATGATGAACCCTCGTTCTGGAAAAACATCTCCTCTGAATATACGACGAAGCTGCTGCTACATCCACATGCTAGCTGGACGTGTCATGTGGCGACCTTACTCGACACTGCACAATGACAGTGATGTTCCGATTCTAAGAGAGCGAACTTCATGATCACGAGCCAGTGCTTGTTCTCGCTATCATGAATCTTCTGCTCATTCACTCCTTTTCGACAACTACGAGACGTCAAATCGAACACCGGTCTCATTCGCGGATATGATCCAGAGACGTTCCGCTGCATGTTCGTCTCTCGCACGCTGTATGGGATGAACCCGCTTGGGGTGCCCCCTCAGCTCGAGAAAACCATCAGGACCGAAGTAATCTCCTCCCGACACACCCGGATCAGTTGCGGCACGCAATATCGGTAGTGCTGCAGCTTCCACATCGTGCGAAACGAGTCGGCTGCTATGTTTGATTATGTGCGAATGCCGCTGCAACTCAGTAATCGCTACACCGGGATGTGCTGCAAGAGCGATCGCCGATGTATTCAATTCCGAAAAACGACGCTGCAATGCGAAGGTGAAATAGAGATTGGCGATTTTACTGTCTGCATACGCCTGCCATTTCCGGTACCGTCGACGACGCCAATGGATGTCATCGAAATCGATGCGCCCAATTTTATGCGCACTGCTGCTCACAAGCACAACGCGTGATGCGGCTGTGTCGAGTAGCATGTCGAGCAACATGCCGGTTAGAGCAAAATGACCAAAATGGTTTACGCCGAATTGCAGTTCGAATCCGTCTGCGGTTTGCGTGTACGGTGGTATCATGACGCCGGCGTTGTTGATCAGCAAGTCCAACCGGTAGTGCCTTCGCCGATACTCGCCTACGAATCCCCGTATCGAACACAAATCCGCGAGATCAAGCTTGATAACATCAAGTAACGCATCAGGATACGACTCGCGAATGCTGTCCGCAGCGCGGCTTCCCTTGCCGGTATCACGAACGGCGAGAACGACCAATGCACCCTTACCTGCCAATTCGCGTGCGGCGATTCGACCTATACCAGTACTTGCGCCCGTGACAATGGCTATACGACCGCTCTGTCCGGGTATATCCCGGCTGGTCCATGTTGTGGTAGTGTTCATAGGGTCTACCCCCGCAGCGTACAACATCAACAAACAAATCCGATTATGCTGATTGCGGATACGTGATTCCGCGATCATGTAGCACAACACAAATACGCACAATCAGGTTTCGCTACTTTCCGGATGTTTGCAGTTTCCGAATTGCTCCCGTGAAGCTTAGCCAAGATTTATTGTAAGTACAGAAATCGTCGCTTCGCTCGATCCATTCCACGACTAGCACGTCGAATCATGGAATACGAACGGGAGTGTTCACCACACAGGCGAAGCTGCCCTCCGATTGGGCACGATTGATTGCGAAAAATTAGAGAAAATGAGTTATTTTTCCATAGAAATGTTCCGTTGCGTTTTCCATCGAGACATGCGGAAAGAACAATCCCGGTATTCACCAGATCGGCAGTACATGAAAATTGGATTCGTCAGCGATATACACGAGGATATAGAGAGTTTACGTAAAGCATTCACGAAGCTTGAAAAGATGAATTGTGATGCCGTGATATGTCTCGGTGACATCGTCGGCTTTTCGTTTCCGTATCAGCGGCGGCGCGATGGGCGAAATGCGAATGCCTGCGTGGCGATGCTCAGTGATCAATGCGACGTCATCGTCGCCGGCAACCATGATTTGCACGCCGTCCAACGAGTACCGGAGTTCACCGCCGGCATACACTATCCTGACAACTGGTACGAACTGGATTACGAAAAACGCGTTCGCTTATCTAGAAATCGTTTATGGTTGTATGACGACGGGGAGTTGCCACGCGCATTGAACACGCGTTCGGAAGAGATTCTACATTCGCTTCCCGAATACTCTGTGAGAGCGTTCAACGGCATCCGGATGCTGTTTTCGCATTTCAACTATCCGAACATATCCGGTTCGAGAATCGATGTTCCGAAGAATGCGAAAGACGTGCGAAAACACTTTCAATTCATGGCTGACGCGGATTGCATGCTTGCATTTTCCGGACATGGACATCCGGAAGGTTTCGTACATACGGACCGGAACGCGATGACCTTCAGGTCCTTCTCTTCGATGCAATTGGACCGCACATCGCAATGGATCATTTGTCCAAGCGTCGCAAACTCGCTTCGATTGAACGGCATATTATTATTCGACACATCGACATTTCAGCTTGACGTGCTTCCGTTGTGTTCACGTGCAACTATAGCGTGAGCATGGCATGGAACACCGTCCCCGTCGTTACGTCAACAGACTGTTCTTTCTGAAAATTCTGCTCCCAGTCGTTATGACGCTCGTTCTCTTTGTCGTGGCGTTGTATCAAATCATCATTCCACGCTTCGAAGAGATTGCGCTGGACCGCAAACGCGAAATGATACGCGAACTGACGAACTCCGCTTGGCACATAGCTGACCGCTGCTATAAGGAAGCCCTGCATGAGCGTCTGACGGATGAGGAAGCTCGACAGTTGGCCATTGCACAAATCCGTCATCTTCGTTACGGAGATGAGATGAAGGACTACTTCTGGATCACGGACTTCCAACCCGTCATGTTAGCGCATCCTTTCAGAGACGATTTGAACGGGAAAGACCTCACCGACTTCAGGGATTCACATGGGAAGGCGCTCTTTGTCGAAATCGCAAAACTTGTCCGCGCACAAGGAGAGGGCTTTGTCGATTACACCTGGCAATGGAAAGATGATTCGACGCGCATTGTCCCGAAACTTTCATTCGTAAAACAATTCTCCCCATGGGGATGGATTATCGGCACTGGAATTTACATCGAGGATGTGAAGACGGAAATCGCCAATCTGGAACGCAATATTGTTAGCATATCCGTCTGGATCACTGTATCGGCGTTCTTTCTGCTTCTTTTCATCGCATTACAGAATCTGAGAAGCGAACGGAAACGCTTGACAGCGGAACACGAACTCCGTGAATCGAAGGAAAAATACGAGGCCTTGGTCGAAGCTACCACAGAAGGCCTGCTGATGGTACGTGACGGAAAGCCAGTTTACTATAACAGGCCGCTGCTGGACATGCTCGGCTACTCCGGTGATGAAGCGGGAAGTGTTTCCCTTACCGATCTGTTCCCCGATTCGATTGACAACGACGTGTATGATTTCGTCAGTCGCGAGAGATATCAAGACTTCTCCGAATCGCATTTGGAAACGCAATTGATACGAAGAGACGGCACTAGTATTGACGTACTGCTGAGTGCATCACCAATAGTATTCTTAGGGGAGACGGGGGTAGTGGTTATAGTCAAGGACATGCGCCATCATAAGCAGATCACCGACGCATTGATTGAAAGCAAAGAGAAATTCCTGATGTTGACCAAACGCTTGTCCCTCGCCGTGTTCCGTATGGAGGCGGGCAAGGAAATGAAATTCATTGAGGCCAATGCGGCGGCAGTTGAGTTTTTCGGTTTCGATAGTCCGGAAGATTTGCAGGGAGCGCATTTCAGCGAACTCTTCGAAGATGTATACGATTATACTACACTGTTGAGGGAATTGAACGAAACGGGCGTGCTTACGAACAGAATCGTTCGCCTCAAGAAAATACGGGGCGGACCCGTCGTGATTTCATTATCACTGGCTCTCTTACGAGACGAGCAAGGACGAGCCCAATACTGCGACGGACTCGCGGAAGATGTTTCGAGGCAAAATAGAGCCGAGGCGGATACGGAGAGTTTGATCACCGAGTTGCAAACCCCGCTTCTATTCATGAACCAACCGATTGCACGTTTTGCCAAAGAGTTTTTCGCATGCGAGATGCATGAAGCGATTGATCACGTCGCGAAAATGATGCAGAGAATTGCAAGCGATGTCGTTCTGGTGCGTGATGCATCCGGCGTCCCCGTCGGCATGATAACGGGCGACGATATTCGTGAAGCGCACTTGAAGGGCGACCTGTCACCAAACCGACGTGTCTATGAATGCATGGTATCACCCATCACCTCGTTTTCCGATTCATCACCAGTCTACGATGCGCTCGTTCAGTACTTCGAAAAGGGAAAAAAATACTTCGGAGTGAAAAACGACGCCGGTGTGCTGTACGCTACGGTAGATATCGACGACATACAGCGTTCACATCTTTTCACGTATATGTTTTTTCTGAACAAGCTTCAGAGTGCAGAATCGGCGGCTGAATTACGGCATGGGCACGCCAAACTCCTCATATTCATCAAAATGCTCATCGAAAGCGATGCCAGCGTCAAGAATATCACGCGTGCATCGACCATCGTCTCCGATGTGATAGTGAGAAAGCTTGTTTCGCTGGCAGTGGAGGAATTGGGCACGCCGCCGGTGAATTTCATCTTCATGGCACTCGGTAGCGACGGACGATGCGAACAGACTCTTGTGACCGATCAGGACAATGCGATACTGTACGACGATCCCCCGGATGACAAAGCGGACGAAGTTCACGAATATTTTCTATACATGGGAAAGCGAGTCTGCAATGCCTTGAACGACATTGGGTATTCCTTTTGCAAAGGCAACGTGATGGCGAAAAATCCGGAATGGTGTGCTCCGATTTCGACGTGGAAACAGTATTTTTCCGACTGGGTGAATACCGCCGATCCACAGGATTTGCTTGACGTCAGCATTTTTTTCGATTTCAGATGTGTGTATGGAGATGAAGCACTCAGCGATTCCTTGCGCGAACATCTGTTCCGTCTCGTCGCGGGCAACAACCCCTTTTTCGTCTATCTCACGCAGAATTCCTTGAAAATCAAGCCTCCGACAAAGCAGTTCAGAACAGCGGAGCAGGTTGATGTTAAATGGGCATTGTTACCCATAATAGAAATCGCTCGAATCTATTCTCTCAAGCATACGATACCGAAGACGAACACGATAGAACGACTCGATCTGCTGCATGAAAAAGGAGTGTACACCACAACGGGTCGAAACGATATCGCCCATGCATATACATTTCTGATGCAACTGCGATTCCACCATCAGGCAAGGTTGCTTTCACGGAACGCGTCGCCGAACAACAACATCAATACTCATGATCTGACGGATATGGAAAAACTCATTCTCCGGCGCGTTCTCTCACAAATTGATGATTTTCAAACAAAGCTCAGTCTGGATTTTACAGGCACAATGCAACATTGAGTGCCTGTACGTGCATGTGTCGACGCTTACGTCATCCCTCTGACCCGACGCTCGCCCGAACGAAACACCGTTCGCAACCGACGCGTCGAACAGATATTCGCATCGGTCGTATCCCGGTAGTTCGCAGGGCGTGACATTGCTCTTGCAGCACTAATACGATACGTGTATCTTGTATCTGCCATTCCGACATCCATCGGAGGAACTGCAGGAAGGCACATCTATATTCCAGATATTTGCATATGAAACGCGCTTGTTTTAATCGCACATGAGCACGAGACCCACGAGCCCCGCTTCCTTCAGAATAGACGACAATATTGCTAGACGTTCCCTGTTGGGAACAACACGAGTACGCGTTGGTATCGCTTCATCGCCTCTGTGCGTACCCTGCCAATTTCTATCACTACAATGCCATTGTGCAATTCGAAGCATCTCCCGCTGCTTTCAAACAAACTCGTGCTATGCGAACGTGAAGCGAAGCACCTGCAGACCGTTTGCACCTGACCGTGCAACCTAGAATCAGATTAGTACTGGATAATGAACATAAAGAATACCAACAACCATAAAGGAAGTTCCATGAGTATCGAACAGGAAGATGTACGAAGGATTCTCGAATCGGACAAATTCAAATCGCTTGTACGCAAACGCGTGTCCGTGACACTCTCGCTGACCATCATCATGCTCACCGTCTATTTCGGTTTTATTCTGCTCATTGCGTTCAACAAGGAATTTTTGGCGATGAAGATCGGGGAGCACATGACGCTCGGTTTACCCATCGGTATCGGCGTGATCGTGTTCGCATGGCTGTTGACCGGTGTATACACACGATGGGCAAACAGCAGCTATGATAAAAGCGTACGGGATCTCAGGAATGAGATCATGAAAATATAAATTCCCGACCTTCCATCATCGAGCAGAAAAGGAGAATAGCATTGGATACATTCGAAACCACGTTGGGACAGGCGAACATTGCCTCAATCATCATCTTCCTGCTCTTCGTCGCGATCACGCTGGGCATCACCTATTGGGCGGCGAAGCGGACAAAAACCACATCGGAATTCTACGCGGCTGACAGGAGCATCTCGGGATTCAAAAACGGATTGGCGCTTTCCGGTGACTATATGAGCGCCGCATCGTTTCTCGGTATTGCTGGAATGGTTGCCCTGAACGGTTACGACGGATTGATCTACTCCATCGGTTTTCTCGTCGGCTGGCCTTTGGTCATGTTTCTCATCGCCGAACCGCTGCGAAATCTCGGCAAGTTCACATTCGCCGATGTTGTAGCCTTCAGATTGAAGCAAAAGCCGGTCAGAATAGCATCATCCATCGGTTCGTTGATGACAATAGTGTTTTACCTCATCGCCCAAATGGTGGGTGCAGGAGCGCTGATCCAGATTCTTTTCGGGCTTCCATACGAGGTGGCTGTCGTGATTGTCGGACTTGTCATGATTGCCTACGTAACCTTCGGCGGAATGCTTGCCACAACCTGGGTGCAGATTATCAAGGCCGTACTGTTGATCGGTGGCGCGACTTTTCTCGTCGTCATCACGTTAATGCAATTCAATTTCAACCCGATCGAACTGTTCAGGCAAGCGTCGCTGAAGTATTCCGACGCGGTGCTCTCGCCTGGGGGATTCGTCACGAACCCGTGGGATGCCATTTCCCTCGGCCTCGCACTAATACTCGGCACGGCAGGGTTGCCGCATATTCTCATGCGCTTTTTCACCGTACCCGATGCCAAGCAGGCGAGAAAATCCGTCTTTGTCGCAACCGGATTCATAGGCTATTTCTATATTCTCACCTTCGTTATCGGTTTTGGTGCAATGGTGCTCGTCGGTCAGGATATCATCAGAGGCGTCGACTCCGGCGGCAACATGGCTGCATTACTTCTCGCCGAATCAGTTGGTGGACAGTTCTTCCTCGGCTTCATTGCAGCAGTCGCGTTCGCAACAATTCTGGCTGTCGTCGCGGGACTGACATTATCCGGTGCTTCGACGCTCTCCCATGATCTCTACGTCAGTGTTTTCAAAGATGGAAAAACCGATGAAGCTGGAGAGGTGCGAGTAGCGAAAATCTCGACCTTGTGCATCGGCGCTCTAGCGATTCTTCTTGGGTTGTCATTCAAGGGACAGAATGTGGCCTTCACAGTGGGATTGGCATTCGCTATTGCGGCCAGCGCCAATTTCCCCTCATTGGTTCTTTCCATACTATGGAAAAAGTACACGACGAAGGGTGCTGTGGCCAGCATACTTACCGGTGCAGGACTCGCCGTCGTACTTATCATTCTCAGTCCCACTGTCTGGGTTGAGATTCTGAGAAACGAGCAGGCGATTTTTCCACTCAGGAATCCGGCGCTCTTCTCAATGGTCGCGTCCTTCCTCGTTGGTATCATTGTCTCGTACCTCACGAACGAACCCGATGCCCGTGCGAAATTCGAGGACGAGAAGTTACGGACATATCTCGGTATCGGCTCGGAATAAGCGGTGCGCAATTCGTTCTTCGTACATGAGCGGCGCTGGGTCGGTCATCAGTATCGGCTCGGCACCGTCATGTTCGTGCAGTTCGCATTCGTATGCTTCCCTTTTCGAACACACGCTCCCATCAGTACCTGAGTGATATCGGATATGAAGCATCACATAGGGATTCACCGCGATCCGCATAGGAAGCACATGTGGCGAGTCTTACACCGAAAGCAGGATGCAACGTGCCGCTTGCGGCAACGTGATCTGTACAGATCATCTTGCATCATCCAGCGCTGCTAGGGACCGATGCACACAATTACGAGGTTTGCATGAAAAAGAAATTACTACTGATATTCGTATTGTCAGCATGCTTTCTATGGTCGGAGGCCGTTGCACAGCAGGACAGTTACGGGATATCGTTTTCAGGTTTCGTGAAAACTGATGCCCTGTACGATTCCCGTCAAACCGTGAATTTTCGAGAAGGTCATTTTCTGCTATATCCCAGCAATGTGCTTCTTGACGAAAACCTGGTGGATATCAATGATGCTTCCTCATTCAACATTCTCTCGATACAAACACGCCTCCACGGCAGAATCACCGGTCCAACGGCCTTCGGAGCAAAAACGGGGGGGGTCGTGGAGGCGGAATTCTTCGGCACTTCGGATGGCGACATCAACGGTCTCAGACTGCGTCATGCGTACGCCGTGCTGGATTGGAACAGAACGTCGTTGCTCGTCGGGCAGACCTGGCATCCCATGTTCATTGCTGAAGTGTTTCCTGGAGTGGTTTCGTTCAATACTGGTGTGCCGTTTCAGCCATTTTCGAGAAATCCACAAGTGCGCTTCACGCAACGAATCGGTGATTTCAAGGTGACGGCGGTTGCCGCATCTCAGCGCGACTTCTCGAGTCCGGGTCCGGGTAGCGAGGGGAGTTCCGTGCAAAGTTCGATGTTTCTCAGAAATTCCGTTATGCCGAATCTACATCTGCAAGCGCAGTATGCGAGCAGTGGACATATACTCGGTGCAGGTGTGGATTACAAGAAATTGACACCGCGATTGAGAACAACGAAGAATATCGCTACGGACGAAGTGATCGGCACGTTATCGGCTGTCGCGTATGTAAAGGCCGATGCGTCGCCGTTCACGATAAAGGCACAGGGCGTGCTAGGCGACAACCTTGCGGATTTACTGATGCTCGGAGGATACGCTGCTACGACGATTGACGAGATCACCGGCGTGGAGTGCTATACCGCTATTCGATGCTATTCGATGTGGGGCGAGTTGAGCTACGGAGAGACAATCGAGTTCGCACTTTTCGCTGGTTACAGCCGGAATCTCGGTGCTCAAGAAGAAATCTCCGGCGCATATTATTCCAGAGGCGGCGGCATAGACCATATCTACCGGATTTCACCACGGATTCAGTGGAGTTCCGGTGCGACTCGGCTTGCTACGGAACTTGAGTACACCTCGGCTGCGTACGGCCTTATGAACGCAATGGGCATGGTGAAGCAAGCGAGGGCTGTCGCAAACGTCAGGCTGCTCGTAGCATTGTTGTACTTCTTCTGATATCCGGTAGGCGGCTACAATTACTGCTCCAACTTCCGGACTGCAACTATGTTTCCTTTTACCGGCGTTGATTGGATTGACCTCCACTGTTTAGAACTTCATCGGCCCTCCGGGCCGGAGTAAGATTCGCCGCAGCAAGTGCTGTCTTCTATACCCTACGGTGCAATTCCTGGATCACTCCCGACAAGTGACGGTTCATTGATCGCCCCCGGAAAAACGGTGAAATTCATGGACATTTCCGACCAAATGGCGGTTCATGGATCGCCCCCGGAAAAACGGCGCAGTTCATGGATCACACCCGCAAGATGGCGGTTCATGGATCGCCCCCGGAAAAACAACGCAGTTCCGGGATCATACCCGACAAGATGGCGGTTCATGGATCGCCCCC
>Ga0114946_10003229_pt1 | contig 11073 bp, 24 predicted proteins | sample WalLakDeSediment_FD_88676 | JGI IMG/M metagenome (GOLD analysis project Ga0114946, IMG submission 88676) | Lake sediment microbial communities from Walker lake, Nevada to study Microbial Dark Matter (Phase II) - Walker Lake 11/02/13 Deep Sediment | ecosystem: Environmental > Aquatic >...
GTTTTTATTATTATTATGTTTTTGGTAAATTAATACAAAAATCAACTAATGTTATTAATTATCATGACTTTAGATATTTTGATGTTGATAATCTTCAAGTACTACCGGATTATACACCGAAAAAAGAACTTAGAGAAAAAAGACTAAAAGAATTAGGGTTATGAAAAAAAAGCAATCAATAGGATTACCCACAATATTATTTTTAATATTTCTTATACTTAAACTAACTGATAGCGTTGATTGGAGTTGGGTATGGGTAACATCCCCACTTTGGATACCATTAGCTATTGGATTCTCATTTATGTTTTTAATTTTAATACTAATTTTAGTGCTATTAATGTTGGGATTTAATGTTGAGAAAAGAATTAATTCGGTTAAATCTAAATTTACAAATCAACCTTAGTGATTTCATCTTCTTCTTTTAGATCTCTTAAATCAGATACTTCTGATGGGTTTCCTTTTTTTCTCTTTCTATTAGTTTTTAAAACTTGACCTACATCACCTGATCCATCTGTTCCGAATGTCCCAGGTAAGCTACCAGGTTGTGCTGCTACAACTGCTCCCATACCTGATACATTAGAAGCATTAGCGGTTGCTGTTCCACCATCTTCAAAGAATTTTTTATAACTTTTTAAATGTTTCATAATACTATATATAAAATATGAAAACTATAGATTTACACGGTGTTAGACATAATGATGTTCAAAGAAAATTAGATGTTTTTTTCTGGGAAATGATTCAAAAAAATCAATCTGAAGTAAGGATTATAACAGGATGGAGTGATAAAATGAAAAATATAGTTAAAACTATTTGTGATGATTATGATTTTATCACAGAAGAAGAAATCTTCAATAAAGGTAGCTTAATTATAAAAATGTGAAATAAAATTTAATATATAAGAAAATTACTTTTTTATATGATTAAAAAATATTTAGAATTCATAAACGAGTCATTAGAACTATTATTAGAGTCTGATGTTGTTTACTCAGATAAGTTTAGATTAGCTATTAAAAAAATAAGCGATAATCAACCAGGATCTATGATCGCGAAAAAACTACTTGATTTAGAAAATAAAGATTTAGATGTAAGGTCTAATTATTTTGATATACTTAGAGACAAGAATGATAAGGTTTCTTTTATTCCTGATAGAAAAGCTCAAGAAATATTATCAGATGAAAAAGAACAAGTTTCTTTTAGTGGTTCTGGTGGTTGGTTAAAACATAAAGAAAGTAATAGTAAAATATTTGAAGCACTTGGTTATGAATACGAAGAAGGAACTGAACCACATTCACCATCTTCAAGTGAAATAGGTGAGGTTATTAAAAAAACTATATCAGAAACATCTGGTAATACTTATGTTTGGGTAAAATGGTTTAGAGGTGAAGAAATAGGACAAGGTGTTTATAATAACAATAAACTGTCTTTATATAATCAGAAGTATAAACAAGTTTGGAATAAAAATAGACAAGATGTTAAAGTTGGTAAAGCAATTAGAGCCTTATTAAAAGCTAATAGTGATGAGGTTGTTGATAAAGAATTAGAAGAATTTGTTAATTCATTTAAAGCACAGATAGATAAAATTAATGATAAATTTTCATTATTTGATGTGGTTAAAGGTGATGATATTGTTTATTGGTATGACCACAAAAAATATTATAAACAAAGTGGAACTTTAGGGTCTTCTTGTATGAAAGATGGTGAGCCTTATTATTTTGATATTTACAAAAGTAACCCAAGTGTTTGTCAATTGATTATTCTAAAATCTGATAAAAATGATAATAAAATAGTTGGTCGTGCATTATTATGGAAATTAACAGATGGTAATATGTTTATGGATAGAGTTTACTCTATAAATGATTCTGATGTTAATTTATTTAGAGAATATGCTAAAGATAATGGTTGGTATTCTAAATATTATAATAATAGTACAGAAAGCGTAGAGGCTATTTCACCAACAGGTGAAACTGTTACAAATCTTTCTACTGAAATTGATATAAGATCAGGTTATTATGATGGTTATCCCTATATGGATACATTTAAATGGTTTTCAACGAGTGGTAGACTATCTACTGAAAATGGAGATTATAATTTAGAAAATACGGATGGGACACTAGAAGAAGAATGTGATTACTGTGGTGGTTCTGGAGAGTATGAATGTGGTGAGTGTTATGGTTCTGGTGAAATTACATGTAATAAATGTGAAGGTTCAGGAGAAATTGATTGCGAAAATTGTAACGGAAGCGGAAAAGATGGTGAAGAAGAATGTTCAAACTGTAGTGGATCAGGTAAAGAAGAATGTAACATTTGTGGTGGATCGGGTGAAGAAGATTGTGATGAATGTAACGGATATGGTGATATTAGTTGTTATAACTGTTAAAATTATTTAATAATTTTATTTATCTTAGCTTTTCTAATAATATTTTTCAATGAATATATTTTCATCTGATTAGGGTATAAAGAAGCATAATCAAAGTTGATAATATTATTATATTTATTCTTACTACTCATTACTTTGACGCAACACTTCTAAACTCACTCATAATTCTATTATAAGTAGCTTTAAACTCATTATTTAATTCTTCCCAAGTAAATCTATACCCAAGATTATATCCTATCTTATCCCAAAGATAATTAGCTGATTCAAAATCTATTACCTCTTTATCAACCAATTGTTTTGCAAATAGTGGAATCCGCATAGAATGAAAAAGTGATTTTATACCTATATAATATTCACCGATTTCAATTTTCTTTTTTGCTTTTACCCAAGAATTAGAACTTATATGTGATATAGCATGTCTTAACTTAGAAAGATTCATAACAAAATCTTTTTTATAATTTATATCTTGTTTCAATATTACACAATCAGGAGCAAATATACATTCTAAGTTATTTATACGATGCCATTCTAAGTCTTTTTTAAACTTATCAGGTGTATAAACATGAATATTAAATAAACCTCTTCTTATTTCAATAGATTCAACCGAGTTATTAGCAACCATAATTATATCCCAATCTGAATCGGAATTATGATTATTATAAACACGACTACCAAATATATAAACATTAAAAACTCGCGATTTATGTAAACCACTTGCTTTTATTATATCTTCTAAACTAGGCGTTTCCATTTAAAATATTTTTTAATATTAAATCTCTTTTATATTCTTTTAATTTATTTAGTATATTTTTATAATAGTTTATATGTTTATTTTTAAGATCATCTGATCTCCAATTCTGTTTTAATGTGATGTTGATGTGTTCTTCTAAACCGCTTATATTAAAGGTATCTATTTTACTACTACCATATCTCTTATATGAAATCAAAAAAAGCATTTCAGTATCCTTTTCTTTTAAAAATAACTTTTTATAATCTCCTTTATATATTGGTTCAAGTTCAATCATTGATTATTTTTTTAATAAGCTCAGTTTTTTCTTCACCGATTAGTTTTTTTAATAAATCATAATATAAGCTATCATCATTAATCAAACTTTCAGAAACCCTAAATATAGGTGCATCACCTTGTATACCTTTTAAAGGCATATCAAATATATACTGAAGTGTAAATTTTTTACTAATTAAAACTGCCTCAGGATTTTCATTTAAAACAGAGTCATAACATCCATTATCTTTTATAACTTGATAGAATGTAGGATAATAATCTTTTAACAACTTCATATACAAACCATTACCAATTGCAGTAGTAGTATTTGAAAATAACTTAGTCATTCCTTCTACTCTGGAACTTCTATTAATAACCGTTCCTACATAAGTTGATAAAAAGCCTGTCCCAACCGACCAAACATTACCAGAATCAGCACCCATCCCAAATGAAATAAAACTTTCTTTATTTTCACTCATAAACTTATCACAGATTTTATTAAGTAATCTTTGTGATGCAAGTATATAAGAAAATCCTTCTTTGTGATTGTTTTCACCTAAAAATATAGAAACTATACCATCACCTGTAGAACTCATATAAACATCATCTGATATTAAATTAGCCAAATTTGTTTGATTCATATAATAACTATCTATGAACTCTAAAAACAAACCCGAGTCTTTTAATTGATAATCTTTAAATGTTTTTGAAAAATTCCTTATATCAGTAATAACCGATGTTGCTTCTCTTCTTTTATCTAAATAACTCATTACTTAATCCATTTATTTTCATGGTACTTAATACATTTTTTTCTATCATTGAATATATAACATTCTTTTAAATTATTAAACAATTTATCTACATAAAAATATTCACCATTCAATTCGTAAAAATCAACTACTTTTGAGGTACATAAAGTATCCATTAAATAATAGTAAATCTTTTCACCTTTATTATAAAGATTCATCTTCTGATAACTTATCAAAATTTAAATTATGTGATGCTGGTCTTCCATCTTTTATGGTCACAAATGTCATATTAGCAGAGCAAATTTGCTCAATCTCACCTTTCAGACTTTCTCTTCTTACCTTAACTCTTATTTGAATAGAAGATTTACCAAGTGCTTTTATAGTAGCAGTCATTGTTACTATATCACCTAAATATGCTGGTCTTTCAAAGTTTATTCTATCAGTTGATGCAGTAACAACCGTATCACAATCAACACCATATGTTGCTCTCCTAGCTATTTTCGCACCTGCATAATCAATTTCATACATTAATTTACCACCAAAAAGAATATCATTTTTACCATTTTCATGGTTTCTGTTAAAGTTACAATCTTTCGGCATAACCGTAAAAGAATGAACCGCTTCTAATTTATTTATCATCTTTAATATTTTTTTTTAAAATATAAATAGCCTCTGCTTTGTTCATATCAATGTCTCCATATGAGTTTATAGAAACAATTGTTTTACCAAAAGATGCGATAACTTTAGTTCCTTCAACTTTTATATCAATTTTTTTATCCATTTTTTAATATTTGTTTTAATTTAACTTCTCTTAAAAATTCTTTACTTGGTTTAAGTCTTAGTGGATTACATGTATTTGTAGATATATAATTATCCAGTGTTTTAGAGGCTGAAATATATTTTATAAAATAGCCTCCTATTTTTTCTTCATAATCTACTATTTTAATATTTATACCCTCTTTTTCTTTATCACGATCAAAAGGAGAATGATAATAAAAATATTCACCTATAGGATACCACTTTTTAAGTATCTCTAATTGTAGATCTTTAGGGGTTTTATTCCATCTTAAATAATCAACACTATCATAATCCCAATTAATTAATGCTTTTTTACCAAAAGTACTCATTTTAATATCTTATTAATCTGAATTTCTCTCCATCTTTCTAAAGAAACAAATCTATCTAATCTATAGTCATTATTTACTCCTAGATCATTGATTATTCGTATTTGTTGATGTCTTCCATCTTTTTTTTCATAAAAAGCTATAACATTATAGGACTTACCGTGAGTTAACTCTTTTACACCATTACCGAATCCAAGAATATCAGTTACATCATCAATACAAACTAATTTCATAATCCCAACTTTCTTAATTTTATATTTCTTTCTTCACGAATTTTATCAAATTTATTTAAGTTTTTTAATTCATTTCGTTTCTGCACTGAGCAGGATTTAGAACAATAAAGACCCCATCCTCTATTCACATTTCTTTTATCAGGTGTGAATAAATTACCACAATTTAAACAATCTACTTTTGATTGTCTACTTTCGCTAGATTTTGCTTTATTAAATAAATTTGACATCAGTTTAAAAATAAAAAGTCCCGAAGGACTTTTATTAATTAAGAATAGAATTACCTAAAAATAAAGGAGCTCCGTCTTTATGATTTAAAACCTTAAATCCAAAGCTAGTTTCTTGGATAATTAATTCACCTTTAATGTCAAAAGATTTGTAATTCTTTCTAACATACACATCTACATTTTCTTTTACTTTTTGATCCATCTTTTTTATTTTAATTATTAATTGAATACAAATATAATAATTATTTTTTAAATGGTTCTAATGATTTGAATAAATTTTCTAAAAAAAGTTTTAATCCTTTTTTTCTATAAACAATATAATTTATATACTCTTTTAAAACTTCTTCGTTGTTGTATAGTATTTTAAATAAATATGACTCATTTCCTTCTTGACAAGATATTGGATATATTTCAAAGTTTAACTTATTTACTTGACTAACATAATCTGAGTTTATTTCACTTACTTCGTGTAAGGTATTAAATGGTGATTTAATAATCGGCTTACAATTTAAATCTAAATATTCTAAATAAGTTGAGTGATTATCTCTTTTTAATTCATAAGAATCGTTTATTATCTCTTTATACCAATCTTCTTTATATGAATTTTTATCAAATCCAATTTCTGCTGAATTCAATATAGGTGTCCACCATTGTTTATGCAATGAATCATCATGTATTTTTAAATCAACTAATAAAGATGATAAATCTTTATATGTAAAATACTCATAAGCTGTGCTACTAGAATCTCCTTTATCTTTTGATTTGTCATATTTTGCTAATATAAAATTATCTTCATATATATAAGGATGAAATTCATAACCATCGTAGGATTTTATTCTAAACTTACCTATACCATCATCAAATACAATATAATCTATATCATTTTCTTTTATAAACTGTATAATTCTTTTTTTATTACTTTCTTCAATTTGATTCATTTAAATCATCTTCTTTTTTATCTAATATATGTGAATTAGATTTAGGCATTATATCAATATTCCATTTACTTAAAATTTTATTTAAAGTGATTGGTATAATCATAGAAACTGATCCCATTGCCATTATGCCTATAATCTTTGCAAGGTCACCAGATTGTCTTTTCATATAAAGAACTTCACTATCTGTCAACTTTTCACCACTTAGTGCCTTTTTAACCAACTCTATTAGTTTATTGGTTTCTTTGGTTTCTCTTTTAGCGATATTTACAAAAGAACTCCATGAATTTTTTATTTTATCCGAAGTGCCTTTTCTTGTAAAGCTTTTAAATCTTTTCAATTTCATTCTTTATATATTAAATATATAGATATATGAAATATCTAAAATACTTTAATGAATCAGAGATATATGTTGGAACTAATAAACATTATAATTCAATAAAACCAGTTAATCAAAAAATATTTGATGAGATAAAACTTTATGATTTTATATGTAACTCTTGTGAGAATCTTTTTATGAATAAAAAAGAATTAGAATCATGTCCAGTTTGTTTATCAGAAGATATTAAGATTTTACCTTAGTTCTTTTTAACTCCTTTGGATGTAATCTACACTTTTGAAAAGGATAACTTCTAACAATTCCTCTATCTAATTCAATTACTTCATATCCACCATTTGGCCAAAATTTAGTTCCTTTACTGTGAACCTTATATAAAATCCTTTCCTTTGTTGAGAATTCACCAGCAACCCAAACCTTTTTACCAATATGATCTTTTTTTAACTTATGATCTTTACTTATTTTAGACCAAACTTTAAATCCTGTACTAACTTCTTTAGTTTTAAAACTTGACTTTCTCATTTAAAATAATATTTTATTTGTTTTATATTCTGAAATTTCAGTGTTATTTTTCTTTTCTTTTTCTCTTATAGAAACACTAGTTAATTTTTTCTTACCATTTGATTTAAAACATTTTGATCTATGCATCTTTACTAAGATAAATATAGAACGCATTGTTTTTGAAAAGTCACTACTCTCAGATGAAAAATGTAATTCTTCTGAACAATGTGGGCATCTATTAACTTTTATTAAATACTCTTTCATTTTTTTAAAATTTTATATGAACTATAAATAAAATAAATAGAAAATAAAGACATTATAATAAAGCCAAAAATCAATGAGAATATAAATAACATAACCGAAGTTGTCATTGAAATCCAAGATGATATTCTAGCACCTTTTCTTCTATCTATTTTTAACATTAAAATATCTCTTAAAATAATACCACCATCCATTGGGAAAATAGGTAACATATTAAATATAAATAAAATTATATTAATCAATGATAAAATATTTAAAAAATAAATATCACCGAATATAAAAATAAGAGACATTGATAAGGAATAAAGTAATAGATTAGAAAGTGGACCAGCAAATGTAATAGGTATAGAATCACGTTGATGCATATTAGAATCAATAGCAGCAGAGCCTTGGAACAATCCTATTTCTATACCATATACATTATAACCCTTTCTTTTTGCTATCCAAGCATGTGCCATTTCATGTATTAGTATTGAAATAAAAACTGCAATAACAGCTTCTACTTGAAGAAAAATAAACAAAGCAAAGAAAAAAAGATCTAGTTTTACTGGGGCACCTAAGAATTTAAATAAGTCTAATTTATAACTTTTCATATTTTATTTTTTACAAATATAATAATAAATAATTAATTTAAAAAACAAAAATAGAATTTTTAGTGATTTTTAAAATAATATATAAAAATAAAATAATAAATTATGAAATTATCAAGAGAACAAATCGAAGGTATCATAAGACACACACTAACAGCTGTTGGTGGTTTTTTGATAACAAAAGGTATACTAGATGAAGGAATCGTTATGGAATTATCTGGTGCTGTTATTACTTTAACTGGTCTAGTTTGGTCAATTATAGATAAAAATAAAAAAGCATAAGGAAAAGCCACTCAAATGAGTGGCTTTTTTATTTATGTTTTTGTACATTTGGATTTGTTGGTATGTAATCAGGAAAATCCTTTCTTATAATTCTCCACTGTTTATGACTTTTTATTTGATCATAACAAACTTTTTATTTTATAAATTATATAAAACACAGTCCCTATTCTGGGGTATTTGTTAAATATAAATTAAATGAAAAATTATGGATTTAAAAAAAGAATTTAAAAAATTTGCTCTCAGTGAAGGAATATCTTCAATGAATATGAATTATTATGAAAATAATTTAGAAAACTCTCTAACACCTTATATTTTAGAAGAAAGAGAGATGAGAGTAACACAAATGGATGTATTTAGTAGGCTACTAAGAGATCGAATAATATGGGTATCAGGAGTTGTTAATCAACATATGTGTGATGTAACACAAGCACAATTGATGTTTTTAGATTCTATCGAAAAAAGAGATATCACAATGCACATAAACTCACCTGGTGGAAGTGTTCTACATGGTTTGGGAATGGTTGATGTTATGAGATATATTAACTCAGATGTAGCAACTATCAATACTGGAATGGCAGCATCAATGGGTTCAATTTTACTATCATCAGGAACAAAAGGTAAAAGATCCTCTTTAAACTTCTCTAAAGTTATGATTCATCAGGTTTCCTCAGGTTCTCAAGGACATGTTGAAGATAATAGAATAAGTCAAATGGAATCTGAAAAGTATAACTACATTTTATTTAAAATGTTAGCAGAAAATAGCGGAAGAAGTTTTGAAGAAGTTTTAGAAAGTGCTAGAAGGGATAAGTGGTTAAATTCACAAGAAGCACTTGATTTTGGATTTATTGATGAGGTTATAACTTCTGATAAAGGATCTTCTGTTGTTCAATTAATGGACGGATTTGATGATTACTATTCAAAAGAAATTCTTAGAAAATAAAAAAACTAAAAATTTAAGGAGATGAGATTCATCTCCTTTTTTTTTACCTATTAATAAAGTTTAGAATTTAATATATAAGTTTATGAAATATTTAAAATCAATTTTTGAATTTATAACAGAATCTAAAAATTTTGAAAAACTTTCAAAAGATTTAGAAAGATTTAAATCTAAATTACAAGATAAAGGGGTATTTATAAAAGATGAAAATTTTGATAAAATTGAAAAAATTTTAAAAAGAGATTGTAGTCAATTTATAAGAGAAATTAAAAACTCAAATTCAATAGTTTTTAGAGGATTTAAAAAAATAGGTTCACCACACACTGAGGATGAGGAATCTATTATAGGATTATATAAAAAGGAAAGAATACGTGGTCGTTATCCATTAGATTTAAGAGGGGATCTATCTGAGGATTTAGATGATCTTTTCACTAAAAAATTTAATTTTAGATTAAGATCTGATGGTATATTTACTACAAAAATACCAAATATTGCAGAAGGCTACTCAGATTGTACAAAAAAAAGAAAAGCTTATATATTTTTCCCAATAGGTGATTATGACTATTATTGGAATCCACAAATAGATGATTTATTCTCAATGTTAGAGGATGAAGATTGGTATAAGTACTACCATGATGAAGACTTTGATGATCTTAGGTTTTTATATGATGAAATCTATGGAGATCCAAAAGTACATTCTTATACACAATGGGGTGGTTATTTTGAATTAAATGGAGTTCCTATAAAAATTAAATATAAATATCCACCTGTAAAACAATTAATAGAATATATTTATGATAATTATAAAGATTTTGGATTAGAAAAACCAAAGAATTATAAATTAAAAATAGGAGATAAAATATTATCACTAGACCCATCAATTATAGGTGGTTGGATTTCAACAAATATATTGAAAAATATAGATGAATTAAAATGGATACCAGAAATAACATATGAAGAATTTATAGAAAGTAAAAAATTTAATAAAGACGAAAAGTTAAATGTTATAGTAGATGGTTATAAAACCGGTGATATAGAAAATGTTATTGACCAAGAAATAACTTTTGATTGTGATCATTATTATCTAATAGAAGAAGATTATTATTTTAAAATATTAGAAATGTTAAAAGATTTTTAAGAAAACTTTTTTATCAATTTTAAAATTTTTCTTAAATAATACTCTGAAGGATGACCCCTTTCTATAAAATTAACAACAGTTGATTTATCATTTTGACCCAATTCTTCAGATATCACATGATCCGGTATATTTAATTTAATAAAATCATTTAATATATCGTGTTTTTTCAAAATTAATGAATGTTCTTTTCTATATTTATATAAAATAAGTGTTAAATCATTTAATAATAAAGAACAACCCTCTGTGTTAAATTGATATTCTTTATCAAACTCAACTGACTTTAATAATATTTCATCATCCTTTAATATTAATTCTACAACCGTCTTATCATCATAATTTAATAAATAACCATTATCAGTTGGTATTTTATCATATTTCAGCA
>Ga0114946_10003231_pt1 | contig 11066 bp, 6 predicted proteins | sample WalLakDeSediment_FD_88676 | JGI IMG/M metagenome (GOLD analysis project Ga0114946, IMG submission 88676) | Lake sediment microbial communities from Walker lake, Nevada to study Microbial Dark Matter (Phase II) - Walker Lake 11/02/13 Deep Sediment | ecosystem: Environmental > Aquatic > Freshwater...
GCTTTCATATAATCGATCAACTCATCGACCTGCGCAAAGGCAATCGCGCAATAGGTATCAGCCGCGCCATAAAAAATAGCTATTCTGCCGCTGTCGGCATCATGCAATGTTGCGCATGGAAATGTAACATTTGGAACGAATCCCGTCGTCTCATATAGTTCTTCCGGAGTCAATAAATATTTCTCGCAGTCCAGGATCACCTGGCTCGGATCGTCGATATCCAACAGCGCCGCGCCGATGCTGTAGATAAAGCCACTGCACGTCATGCAGACGCCATGATAAATCATTAACCAGCCTTCAGTCGTTTCGATGGGAATCGGACCGGCGCCGACCTTCACATTCTTCCACCAGTTATGGCTTGTTTTCATGACCAGGCGATGTTTGCCCCAGAAGGTCATGTCTGGGCTCTGGCTCAAATAAATATCGCCGAATGGCGTATGTCCGTTATCGCTGGGACGGTTGAGCATCACATAATTGCCGTTTATTTTTCTCGGAAATAACACGCCGTTCCGATTATAGGGTAGAAAGGCATTTTCAAGCTGCACAAAGGTTTTGAAATCCTGTGACCGGGCTATCCCAATTGTCGGACCGTTAAAATAATTGCACCACGTAATGTAGTAACTGCCGTCGATTTCCACCAGGCGGGGATCGTATCCATAAAAGATAGGCTTTGCCGGTGTACCGTCTTCATTGTGGAATTTAATTATTTCTTCATTAATCTGCCAATGAATTCCATCTTTGCTGCGCCCCAGATGCAGATTCGGATATCCATTGTTATGGTCAGCTCTGAATACACCGATAAATTCGCCTTGATAAGGGATGATGGCGCTGTTAAAAATTCTGCCAGCATCTTTAATGGGTCTTCTGCCAATGACTGGATTTTTATCATAGCGCCACATAATCTCCGAGCTATCTTTGGGTTTGTCCTGCCAGGGCATGTTAGGTAATGGCTTGCCGAGAATGGTTTTTTTCTTCATCTTATCACCCTTCATTTTGAGTTGTTATTTTCGCATATAATTTTGTTTCAGCAGGCGTTTCATCATACGCTTGATAAATTCTTCAGCATCAATCGTGACGCCAATTTCACAATTCGGTTCTTTGGTTTCATCGATCGACGTATAACCGCGATCATCAACTGTGACATGCACCTTTTTTGTTGTAAATAATTCCGGCCACAAAACCATGCCGACAGCCACGCCGTCAAACATGGTGCAATTGGGATAAGCGTAATCTTCGAAACGCCACAGTGTGTACAGGCCACACAGTGCATCCGTCAGGGGGGAATTACGGTAAAGCAGCCGGGTACGATTTTCTTCATTCAGCTTAACAAATGTCGTAACATCAAGACCGGCAAAAAGCGGATTCACGCCGGCATTCACGAACAGCTTTGATGATCCGATATCAGCCCGCACGTTCCACTCGGGCACAGGCTTTGAACCGGTTGCATACCCCATATAAAATGATCCAAACATCGATACAACTCTTTTCGCCAGTTTCAGAGCGTTCGGTTGCTTTTCAATTACCTCGCGTATGTTCGGAACCGGTCCGACTGTAAAGAGGATGATTTCATTTGGGTATTTTTGTAGATTTTCAATAATGAAATCGGCAGCGTTTTGTTTAATCGGTTTCACTTTATCAAAACCTTCGGCCCAGGCGAATTGATGCGAGTCTCCCGCCGGCTCGGTTTCTTCTCCGATAATTCCCGGCGTATGACGACCTAAAACGACCGGAATATGTTCAAGACCGCATTCATACAAAATTCGACAAGCGATCTGGGCGCGTTTGGGTGTATTGCCGTGATCCATCACAAAACCCAATACTTCAAATTCCGGGCTTGTCAGAACAAGCGCTATAGCAAAAGCATCGTCAATATCGCCCCCCAGATCACAATCAAAGATGATCTTTTGCTTTTCACCTGCCCACAAAATTTGAGCAGCCAGAACAAGCAAGAAACAGAAGTGAATGATTGCTTTCATTTTTCTAATCCAGTTGAAATCTGCATTTTTTTAAAATACCAATAGCCAAAATTCAAATTCCAAACATAGATTCTGCAATTGATAAAAATCTGGAATCATTTTAGCTGTTGAAAATTTGAATTTTTTTGTTATTTGATATTTGTCTTTTGTTGTTTCGGTTTTGAATCTTGATTCAAAAATTTATCCGTTATTTGAAAGTCGTAAGTTAAACTTTCCCCCTCCGTTCTTCGAGCACCATTCGTATTTCTGCACATTTTTGCTTTGTCAGCGATACCCTCAGAATAAAAAAGATGACAAATGATAGTCCCGCAATCGGAATACTGGCAAGCATGGCACGAATCCAAAAAATAGTTTCAGGTGCTTGTGTTGTAAGCGATGAGTCAAAACCAGCCCATCCCAGAATCAGCCCGGAGACGAAATAGCCGGCTGAATTGCCCAGCTTGAGAATATATGAGCCGCAAGCCGTAAAAGAGCCTTCGCGGCGTTTGCCGGTATGAAGCTCATCATAGTCGATCACATCGGCGCCGATGGAGCTATGCAGCATCCACAGACCAGCCGAGGCAAGTCCCATGGTTCCGGATGCGATGGTTTGCAGCCAGGGGATGAGTGGCGTGTACAGGAACCAGGAACCGCTATAGCCAAGCATACCGATAACCGCGGCGACGATTACTGCTTTCCGTTTTTCTATCAGATGCGCGATCCTGTTTAAAAGCGGGGCACCAATAAAACCCCCGATCATAAAAGCAATTCCCATCCAGAAATTCCAGTTATCCCCAATTATCGTATTTCCTCCGCTTACATAGTAGACGGTCGTGTAGTAACCCAGGGAGCCAACCATGCTGGTTCCTAATGTAAAAGCTGCGCCATATCCCATCATCATGCGGAATGGCTGGCATTTCAGCGTCTCATAAAATGAGCTTTTGAGTGAAATGCGTTCCCTGATTTTTACAACGACCTTATTATAATATCGTTCTTTCACCCTGAAAAAAATGATAATGGCAAACAGCGCCATTACGGCACCAAGAATTGAAGTGTAAACCTGCATCCCCAATAAAGTGTTTTTCTTGCCGGTGCCGGGGAGCAGGAACCAGGCTAAATTGGTAAAACGCAGCGCATAAAAATTGCCGACTTCAAAAACTTTCTGTATCGCACTTCGGTACGTCATGATAGAAGTGCGTTCCTCGTAATCGGGACTTAGCTCTGCCCCGAGACTGTTGTATGGCACGGTGTAAGTGCTGATGATCGGAATGAAAATCAGAGATGATCCAATCATATACCAGAAAATTACGGACACACCAAGAAAATTGATTTCTACCCAGGAAGGTGAAACTGCAAACAGGAAAGGAAGACCGAGTCCACTGAAAATCCCGGCAATAAGAATGAAAGGGCGTCGGCGTCCGAATTTGGATCTAAAATTGTCTGAAATCCAGCCCACAATAGGATCGGCAATGGCATCATAAATCCGAATCAGGGTTAGCGCTAAACCAACCAGCCAGGGCTCAACCCCCAGGTAAATATTAAAGACAGCGAAAGCAACGGCCGGGTAGAGCCAGAGCCCCCACATATCCAGCGCCGTTCCAAGACCATAAGATATCTTAGTGAGAGTTGGAATCCGATCACGTTGTCCGATAGCGTTTGTATCTGTAATTGTTTCTTGTCTCATCTCCATGCCTTATGAAATTATTACGCGAATCCGCCAGATAGGGGTTAGCGAAATGTGGCATGTTCGCGTAATAGCAGCTCAGTCGTTTCGTCTGTTAAAAAGATCAGTCTCAATTGCTTTCATTTTCTTCTCATCTAAATTATAAAGAAGCATGATGCCAAGCGCAATAACACCGAGAAATGCCGGGATCAGGCTGAACAGCAGCAGCAATCCTCTCAGACTCTCGGCGGATTGCGCCTGATTGGGAACAAATCCAACCCGGGACATCAGGCTCAGCGCCACGAAAGCGCCAAATGCCCAGCCGAATTTTTGTGACATGGTGGACGCGGAAAATATCAGCCCGGTAGCTCGGCGACCTCTTTTCCATTCACCATAGTCAGCAGTATCCGCGTACATCGCCCAGAGCAACACACTGAGCGGTCCACCAGTCATTGAACCCAAGATCTGAAAAAGAAATATCAGAGAGAGTTGTGCGGCGCTCAAAAAATAAAAAGCAGCGGTGCTGACGATGGCTACAATGAAAAGGATAATAAAAGCTTTCTTTCTGCCGAGTAGTTTCGCAAACCAGCTTACCAGTAATACACCAATGAAAGCGGAAATTTGCCCAACCGTGTTGAAGGCTGATGTCAACTCCACAAATCCATACGCGCTGGTTTTCAGGAATGGTAGCGACAGTTCCTGCGTTCCAATGACATATTTAAAGTAGTGGACCGTGACACTGCTCCGCACCGCAACAAACAGAATAAATGTGATTGTTGTGGCAAGCAGAATCAGCCAGGGTTTGTTGGTCACCAGCTCGTATAAATCTTTTTTAATGGAAGATTGTTGATTTTTGGGCGGCTGCACCCGTTCTCGTGTGCCTTTAAAAGTGATCAGGAAAAAAATAACAGCCGCGACGCCATAGATGATGAATGAAAATTGCCAGCCGCGTGGATCATTGCCACCGCCGAGTACTTTTACCATCGGCAATAGTGTAGCGGAGACAATAATACCTGCCGAAAACGCGAACAGAAATTTAACTGATGAAATGGTGGTCCGCTCACTAGAATCTGCAGAGATCACGCCAAGCAGCGCAGTGTAGGGTATATTGATCGCTGTATACAGCATCATGATTAAAATAAAGGTAACATACGCCCAGACAAGTTTGCCAGTTGGTCCGAAATCGGGCACTGTAAAAGCGAGGACACCAGCAACGGCAAACGGCACACAAATCCAGAGCAAATAGGGTCGGAATTTGCCCCAGCGGGTTTGGGTGCGATCGGCGATAATTCCCATTAACGGATCATTGACGCCATCCCAGATTCGGCTGACGAGAAACATGGTAGCTGCCGCACTGGCAGGAATCAAAAAAACGTCGGTGTAGAAAAAGGTAAAATACAGCATAAAGGTCTGCCAGTAAAGCACTGAAGCCAGATCACCGAACCCGTAGCTAATTTTTTCCCGAAAAGAAAGTTTTTGAGTTTGCAGATTCATCACCGCTCCTTATTTTATCATGTCCACGATTTCATTTTGCTACAAATTTATTTTGACTGTTTAGTATAAATTATAGCAAATAGATCCATCGCCGATTCGTTTCTCATTGTGCAGTATGGTCAACATTAATATTTGCTTGCTTTTATAACTAACAAAAATGACACCTAAAAATTTGAGCTATTGCTCCTGAAAATTTGCTTGATAATTTTTTATCTGATACTTATTTCACTGTCCGATCCAATGGCTTGCCCAGGCTTTCATACAGGCTTTTTTTTTGGCCGACTTTATCTTTATCCAGGATTTCGCGGGCGCATTTCGCCACTTGCTCAGCCACATATCGGGGAACAACGATCACGCCATCGCCATCGGTAACGACCACATCGCCGGGACAGATTCATCCGATTCTATTACCAGTTTAATCTTGCATTTTTTTGCAAGAAGCACCCATTCAAAGGTTTTAAATCCTTGAAAGGGTGTGTATGATTTTCTAATATTTTCATTAGAAAATTGGCAACATGATAAAATTCATTTTTTAACAATGAGGCACAGAGCAAACAGAGGTTAACGGAGAAATTTTTCTCCGTGTTTGCTCCATGATCTCCGTGTCTCCTTGTGAAGAATAATTGCACTTTAGTGCACTGGGAAGTAGTTCAAACATGTCAAGCCTGGGTGACAAAGAATTTAATTTGTGGACTTTTTGGCTGCCAGTCATAAGCAAAATCACTCAAGAATCTCCCATAAACAGTATCCACAGAGATGGTGTACCAGGCATTTATCAGGTCGTATCTTAATGATTTTTCCAGTTCAGCGATTAGTTTTTGATTTTGCATTTCAGAAGAAAATGTACATCCCCCAAAAATAAGGAAAAGAATCAAAACCTTGAGTTGCATAATTTGCCTATCGCTTAATACTTGCCTCATGTCCCAGATTTGCAAATCTTTTTTTATTCTATGACCTGACTGTTCCGAAGGTTTTCCACTGATTTCATGGTTTTTGCCATTGGAACATTCCATGAAACACATAACGATAGCGATGTCATTCCGAACGGAACTGCCCGTTGATAGTTGTTACCTTTGTTTAAACCGGTTATCGAATAAGTGTATATTGCCGAGCACATTATTTACTTTCAGAAACGATTTTTCTGGCGCATAGATGTTGCTGTTTTCCAAAGAAAAATCTTTACCATTTTCCAGGCAAATCAATGTTTCCCGGGTGGCATTCGGCGGAGCGGCGGTCAGTCCCGTTATCTCGATGTTCTGAAAATCCTGCGCCCAAATTCCGTAGGTGAAAAAGTCTTCCATTTTATCTTCAAAAAGAATTGTGGAGTTAGAGATTTTTAATCCATTCACATTTTTAATAAAGATACCAGGAATATCATGATTGAACAGACTCAGCGATGGGTCAGCAGTGGGTCTCAAATCGAAATTACCGCCATACGTTTTTTGAAGTGTCCCGTTCTTTATCAAAAAGTCCAGACCCTCAATTGAGACATCGGAAATAATTCCCGGCTCGGCTCCGTAGAGAATGATTCCACTTTCGCCAACAGCTTTGATATTTCTAAAACGGATGTCTCTAATTGCACCAGCCTTTCTTCCCGTAGTCGTCGGCACTGCCTGGATATGAATCGGTTCGGCCTTGCCCCACCAGTCGCCGGTGTGCAATCGGGTCTCGATGATAATATCAGAGAACGAACAATTTTCAATTCCACCTTCGATACCCGTAAAAATTCCGATGCCGCGATTCGAGTTATAAATAACGATATTGTTGAACGAATAATTTTTCATATAATTATGATCGATACCGCCGATTCGGATGCCGCTGGAGCGTGACATTAAGATGCAATTGCTCACCACAATATTTTCCGATGGACGTTTCAAATCCTGAAAGCCGGGCAGCTCGAAATGGACGCTGTAACTATTCAGCACGATCGCATCATCGCCGCCAACAATTTCACAGTTCGAAATGATTACATTGCTGCAGCTTGTGCAACCGATGCCGTCACTATTGGCAATCAGAATATCATTAAGAATTCTTACATTGGTTATAACGGCGCCATCACAATCAGCTAAATGCAGGGTCCAGAATGGCGAATCCTTAATTGTCACATCCTGCACACGAACATTTTTGCAATTAGAAAAAATGATACTCTGGTACGGGCGTTGTTCATGAGGTTCGACCGGCCCGTCGCAAACTTCGTTTGATTCGCTGGCATAACTCATCCCCTGTCGCGTATATTTTTTGAGCACCTCCGGTTTGAACGTTTTTCGCTGATCCATGTACTGGAATTTGTTACCATTCAAATCAATAATTCCATCCCCCTTAATCATCACGTTTTCACAGTTCCTGGTGAAGATCAATCCAACCCGCGTTCCATCAAGATAATAATCAGAAAGATTGGGAGAACCTTTTAACACGGCGCCATTCTCAAGATAAAGAGTCACATTGCTTTTCAATTGTATGACGCCGGAAACAAATTCTCCAGTCGGGATGACAACTGTGCCGCCGCCTTTTTTCGCACAGCCATCAATTGCTTTTTGAATTGCCCGGGTGTTGATTGTTTTTCCATCGCCGATAGCTCCGAAGTTAGTGATACTGAATATTTCTGCATGAGCATATTCAGCGAGTGTGAATAATATGACGGTGTACAACATGATGTTTTTTTTCATTGTGTTATTCCTTTAAAATAAAAATAAATGCGGCTAACTTTCAAGCAAAACAATGCAAAATTTATCTTGATTTAATCATCTTAGTACTATACATTTCTGAACTTGAATGATGTCTTGTGTCTCCATTCGATAGAGATAAATTCCAGAGCCTAAGTTTTTTGCGTTCCACTGAATATGGTGGATTCCAGCATCCTGCTGCTTATCTACCAGCAGCTCCACTAGTTGACCTTGAAGATTGTAGATAGAGATCTGCACATGACCTGGTCTGGGCAATGCATAACTAATTGCTGTTACATTATTAAAGGGATTGGGGTAATTTTGTGATAACGAATAGTCCGATGGTATTTTGGCTGATGAAAAATCTCCGGCAGCGCTTGGATAAATAATTTCGATGGCGATGGTATCAGGCAAAATACCAGGAGAACTGGCGATGATCCGGGCGGTACCAATTTCAGTGCTTGCTTGATACTCAATTTTTCCCACTCCATTAATTGCAGCGATTTCATTGTGGCTAAGCTGCCCCGGACCCTGTAGCTCGAAAGAAATCATATTACTAGAATGATTACATAACAAACCATTTTCAGCAACAACAAAGCATAATATTTCAGCCAGGTTTTCTGGAGTATTGACAAGCTGGTCTTTCAGCCCAGTCAATTGCAGTTTTGCCGGCGCGATGCCGCCCTGAGCCGATTGCATGTAAAAAGCAACATCCGGGATCTTCGCATCGAGTTTTGGAATTTTATCCATAATTGTTTCGTCCACGACGGCAGCAATCCGTGAAGCGAACCACTCGCCGTTCCAGGGATTATAATAATCAATTTTGTAAGCCTCAAATCCCAGGCTCAGGACATCAGCAAATGAAAACAGCTTTTCGGTGATTTGCGCTCCATTTCGATGCCTGATCCAGCCAAAAGCAGTGGAGTCTCCGTGCATACCAAATACATCATATTCATCCGTTAATGACTTAAAATGCTTTTTGCTTTCATTAATAAAATCGATTTGAGAAACAAATTTTGAGAAGTGACGCATTCTATCCAGCAGAGAATTATCGACTTCATCGAGCTTCCACCACATTGGCGTCATTGCCAGTCCATTGCTCATGGCTGACCAGATGGCATTGTGGTATGCAATAGGAGCCGTCGGTAAATTTTGGAGTTGAGTGTATACATTTGCCTCACCGATAATTGCTGGTTTGGGAAATCCATCCCACAATCGCCTTGCCACAAAAGCGAAATTCTGCATACTGCTCCAGGGTAAATTATTCGATGCCTTGACGGGCCAATTTTGATACTCATAAATATGGATATTAGGCAGATCCGTGTAAGCATAGAGCTGTGGTTCATAGTAATCTGAATAGCCTCCGCTTTTGGACGCGGTGGTCGGATGATTGTATGGGTCATTTTCCTGAAAATAGTCATGTACTTTTTTTACCCAATTTAACGCCTCGGTTCGACGGCCATAAACCCAGCCGTCGGTGCCATTGATCTCATTAATAATCTCCCAGATCGCCAGCGCGCGGCTATAGCCCCAGCGGGCAATTAAATAGCGGTATTGTTTCTTCTGATATTCCCAGCAGAGTGAATCGCTGTATACCTCTTTGACGTCACAAATCAGTCGATAAGGATTTTGATGCCAGATATGCGCCCAGACGGTATTAGAAAACAAATCATGGGGCCAGGGGCAAAACATAACTTTCAGTCCCCGCTGTTCAGACATCTCAAACATCTCATCCATCCGACCGCATTTGGGCTGGTTGTACTTACCCAGCTCGTTTTCGATGAGACCATAGCTGGAAATATATCCGCCATAATTGATATTCCACATAGCATAGATATTAGCATCAGAAGCTTGAAGCGCATCCAATCTTTCAACCGTAAGGTTCCATGCCACATACATACCGACGCCATAAAAGGATGTTCCGTTATCGTATTCAAGATAGCGCGGATTTGTTTGCGAGACATGAATCCAGCCATGATGGTCGGATTCTGCGGCATCAAACTGAAATATTTCGCTGGCGCCGGTGCCATCTTTGTCAGTCGCCTGGATCGAGTAGCTCCATTGTCCGATCTCATTGGGGGCAAACCGAATCTTCCATTGGGCGACACCATTATAATCATCAAAAAAGCCAAAAATTTTCCATTGTTTAGCAGAGGGAGAGATAAAGTTGGCCTGAATATCGATCTCTTCGGGATTATAGGGATTGACATAATCGGCATTTTTCAAATCTAAGATAACTTCAAACTTTTCATACAATCCAACCGTTGTCGCGTTGACCTGCAGAACTGCAACCTCAGGCGGAGCGCCAGGTTGCGAGGTCGTTGCACTGACCTGGGCTGAAGGCATTGATTCATCGCCATCGGTATCGACGGCTGTTATTTTATAATAATATTTTGCATAAGCGCTCAGCCCTGTATCAATGTATTCACTGATCGATGTAGTATCGATAAAGGTGCTGGAACTGAGAGGAAAGTCAGCATCGATATCCCGATATATTTTATAATAGGCGAAATTTGCCTCGGTATTGTCATTCCAATTCAGGGCAATTTCGGAAAGACTGAGCGACTGAGCAGTTACCCCATTAGGCGGATTGGGAAGTCCACAGACGACGTAATCCAAATAAATAGTCATATCAACCGTCTGGGTGGTTGCCACAACCTGGAGTCCAACTTCCAGCATGGGGAAAGCGCCAGCCTGCGGAACCCTGATCGTGATCTCATTCCAGGCGCTTTTCTGCAATCCGGTATAGCCAAACCAGATGCCATCGACCCAATTTCCATTATTGTCTTTCAAAAACGTTTTCAAGCCGTTTATGGGTGCGCCAGCAGGAACCCACACATGATAATAAACAGTTTCTCCGGGATTCACTTTGGGATTTTCAACAGCAATGTACCAATACGTATCACTCTTAGAGCCTTGAATATGCCACTTGAGCGAATGGTTTCCATGATACGCCTTTTCGGTGGTGTTACTGAGCGAAAGCGTGTCGCCTGTTTCACTAAATTCTCGTTTTGCTTTCCAGCCCTGGAGCGTGCCGTCCTCCCAATCCCAGATCGCAGCGTAACTCGCATTAAATAATAACAGCAATGAACCAATTAATATCCCAAATATTTGTCTGTGTAATTCAGCGCTCATTTTGATCACTCACTTTTTTTTGATGTCATTTTCAAAAAAAGAGGGCTATTGAAGCCCTCTTTTTATGTAATGATGAGTCAATTACCAGCAAGCACCGATAATCAAAAAAGCAACCTCAGTCGGTATCAGGCTTATTTAATTACCATCATCTTGCGA
>Ga0114946_10003232_pt1 | contig 11063 bp, 6 predicted proteins | sample WalLakDeSediment_FD_88676 | JGI IMG/M metagenome (GOLD analysis project Ga0114946, IMG submission 88676) | Lake sediment microbial communities from Walker lake, Nevada to study Microbial Dark Matter (Phase II) - Walker Lake 11/02/13 Deep Sediment | ecosystem: Environmental > Aquatic > Freshwater...
CAAGCCCAAGCCGCGCAAGCCCAAGTCGACCGCGCGGGCGGCTGGGGCGGGTTCGGGCGAGCCGTTCGCGGGCGTGATCCCCTTGCTCGAGCAGCGCTTGCTCGACGCCGAGACCCGGGGCGACGTCGACTCGGAGCATGGCACCCTCGCCGAGCTCGAGTCGCTCGCGAGCGAGGTCCGCTGCACCACCTGCGAAGGTCAGCGGCTCCGCGTCGAGGCCCTGCACGTCAAGATCGCCGGGCGCAACATCCATGAGCTCTCGATCATGCCGATCACCGCGCTCCGCGAGTTCCTCGCTGGGCTCTCGCGCGAGCCGCTCGACGTCGAGCGCGGCGAGATCGCCACGGCGATCCTCGGGCAGGCGCTCGCGCGGCTGTCGGCGATGATCGAGCTCGGCCTGGCCTACCTCCACTGCGATCGCCCAACCATGAGCTTGTCCGGCGGCGAAGCCCAGCGGATCCGCCTGGCCACGCAGATAGGCTCCGCCCTCGTCGGCGTGACCTACGTGCTCGACGAGCCCAGCATCGGCCTGCATCAACGCGACAACCACCGGCTGATCGCGATGCTGAACCGGCTGCGCGACCTCGGCAACACGGTGATCGTCGTCGAGCACGACGCCGACACGATCCGCGCGGCCGAGCACATCGTCGACATGGGCCCCGGCGCCGGCGTGCTCGGGGGCGAGGTCGTGTTCTCGGGCAAGCTCGCCGCGCTGCTCGAAGATCGAGCCTCGCGGACGGCCGCCTACCTGTCGGGCCGCGCGAGCATCAAGCGGCCAACGAGGCGGCGCCCGGCCGAAGCGTGGATCGAGATCAAGGGCGCCCGCGGGCACAACCTCGCCAACGTCGACGCCCGGATCCCGCTCGCGCAGATGACCTGCGTGACCGGGGTCAGCGGCTCGGGCAAATCCAGCCTGATCGTCGACACCTTGCTGCCCGAGGCCGCGCGCCGGCTCAACCGCGCCGGCAGCTGGGGCCTCGAGCACGACGCGATCCTCAACCTCGAGCGCTGCGATCGGGTGGTCGCCGTCGATCAAGCCCCGATCGGCCGTTCGCCGCGGAGCAACCCGGCGACCTACACCGGGGTGTTCACCGAGCTGCGCAACCTCTACGCCCAGACCAACGAGGCTCGGGTCCGCGGCTTCGGTCCCGCGCGGTTCTCGTTCAACGTCAAGGGCGGTCGCTGCGAGCACTGCCACGGCGAGGGCCTGCGTCGGATCGAGATGCACTTCTTGCCCGACGTGTGGGTCACCTGCCGCGTGTGCGACGGCCAGCGCTACGATCGCGAGACCCTAGCGATCACCTACCGGGGCAAGAACATCGCCCAGGCCCTGAGCCTGTCGATCAACGAAGCCGTCGAGCTGTTCGCCAACCACCCGGGCCTCCGGGCCAAGCTCGAGGTCCTGCGCGACGTCGGGCTCGGCTACATGACGCTCGGGCAGCCGGCCACGACGCTCTCGGGCGGCGAGGCTCAGCGGATCAAGCTCGCCCGCGAGCTCGCCCGCCGGCGGTCCGGCAGCGGCTTGTACATCCTCGACGAGCCGACCACCGGCTTGCACTTCGATGACGTCCGGCTGTTGCTCGAGGTGCTCGAGCGGCTCGTCGACGAGGGCAACACCGTGGTCGTGATCGAGCACGACCTCCAGGTGATCAAGTGCGCCGACTGGGTCATCGACGTCGGCCCCGAAGGCGGGGCCGGAGGCGGGCGGATCGTCGCTTCGGGGCCGCCCGAGGCCATCGCCAGCCACCCAGACAGCATCACCGGCCGGTGGTTGGCGGAGGTGTTGGCGATCAAGTCACGGACTTGAGCCCCTCTTGATCGAGGAGCACGACCGTCCGGCCGTTCATGTTCAGCAGCCGCTTCTTCTTGAACTGCGCCAGCGTCAACGAGATCGTCTCGCGGGTCGAGCCGATCAAGTTCGCCATCTCTTGATGGGTGATCTTGAGCCCGATCTGCAGGCCGTCTTCGGTCTCTTGCCCGTACTCCTCGGCGAGCTCGAGCAGCAACGCGGCGAGCTTGGCCTGGACGTCCTTGAACACCAGGTGCTCGAGCTTGGTCTCGAGCTGCTTGCGGCGCTTGCCGATCTCACACATGAACGTGAAGCACAGCTTGGCGTCGGCGTTGAGCAGCTCGCGGAAGATCTCCACGGGCAGCTCCGTGATGATCGCGTTCTTCATCGCCTCGGCCATCTCCTCGCGCGGCGCCCCGTCGACGACCGCGAGCTCGCCGAAGATCTGACCCGCGCCGCGGTAGGCCAAGGTCAACTCCTTGCCGTCGCGCGTGACCTTGCTGGTCTTCACTCGCCCGCCGTTGATGAAGTAGACCTGGTCACCGGGATCGCCGGGCAAGTAGATGACCTGCCGGCGCGGAATCTCGCGCAGCTCGACCTGCGTGATGAGCTCCTGAAGCTTGGCGGGAGCGACCGCGCCGAGCAGCGGAATTTTACGCAGATGCCACAGGATGCGCTTGTCATCTTGACCACGGTCTTGGCCCTTCTTGCGGAGGCTCATGCTCCGCAACGGTACCGGAGACTACTAAACTGGACAAGAATGTTAGCCGGCTGACCGACGAGAGGGCACCCTACTGACCCTAAGATCGAACAACGTGGTTTTCGCGCATGGATGGGTGTTAACGCCCCAAATCTCAGGGCACGCCGGTTGCAGCGCCTGACTCCGCTAGCGCCGAAGCGCTGCGCCCGGCGGTCCCTGGCTTCGAGAATTTACGAAATGGTTCCAAGTATTTACCAATCGGCGAGGAACCCGCGAGGCGGCGGGCAGCGCCCCCACACGCCGCAAGTTTTTTCTCAGCCGGGAAAAAATTGCATAGCCCAGACCGGGCGGAATCGCTCGCGCTGCCCGGACCGTGGCGAGCGCGGATTTACCCTGACCGAGCTGATGCTCGTCTTGGTGGTCATCAGCGTCGTCGCGAGCATCGCCTTCATCGGTCTGCGCGCCAACCAGTACGAGGGCGCGTACCTGCGCTTCACCGACGACCTGGTCGGCACGATGATCCGGGCGCGCAACCGGGCGATCGACGATCAGACCCTCGTCCGCGTCGAGGTCTCGGAGGATCGGCTCGAGGTGTTTTGGATCGACCCCGAGGACCCGCCGGTCGATCCGGGCGCGTTCAACTCGGGGGTGCTGCTGTGGGGCAACTACCGCGACCGCATCGACGGCGGGATGATCAGCGCCGACGCTTGCATCACCGGCATGGAGGGCGGGATCAAGCCGCCGAGCGAGCCCAACAACGCCATGATGCCGACGGGCTGCGGGACCGACTTGCCCAAGAGCATCATCTTTCAGCCCGACGGCAGCTTCACCCTCGCCGATCAAATGCAGCCTGACGCGGGCATGACCTTGGTCATCAGGGACGCGAGCTCGACCCAAACTCTTTACTCGATCATCGAGATGTTCCCCGGCGGGCTGATCCGCAAGTTCGATGAGATCCCGCTGCAGTGATGGCCATGAAGCGCTCCCAATTCAAGCACAGCCAAGCGGGCTTCACGATCGCCGAGGTCATGGTCTCGCTGATCGTCTTCATCGTCGCCGTGGTCGGGCTCGTTGCGATGGAGAGCCGCGGGATCGAGGCCCAGCGCGGATCGATGGAGACCCGCGGGGGTGAGCGCATCGCCCAAGAGGTCATGGCCGAGCTGCACGCGACGAGCTTCGATGAGCTGATCGAGTACGACTTCGCGGGTGGGCAGTTCCCGGCGCTGCCCTACGACGACGTCGAGCTCGCGACCTGGGAGCTGCGCGATTACGGCGCGGTGCCCAACGCACTCGGCGAGCGCGGCCGGGGCGTCCGCCCGAATTTTTATTGGACGGGGCGCGCGATCCAACGCTGGCCCATCGTCGGCATCGGGATCCCCGACGCCATCCAAGTCGAGGTTACGGTCTTGTGGATCGACTACACCAACCCGGCCTTCCCGCCGCCCGCCGACGTCGGCGTCGCCAATCTGACCCCGGCCAACCTCGATCCGGCCAACCCCAACTATCTGCCCTTTGTCCGCGGCGTGCAGCTGCGCACGGTCCGGGTCAACGACGGGAGGAACCCGCTGTGAGCCGGTTTACCGCCCGGTCGCGCCGGGGCTTCACGCTAATCGAGATCATGGTCGCGCTGCTGGTCTCGTCGATCGTGCTGATGGGCGTGTTCGCGTTTGCGACCATTCAAAAGGACACCGCGAATTTGCAGCAGCGGCAGGTTCTGCTCGACCAGGCGCTCGAGGGGTCGATGCACTCGATCGGCGCGGACCTGCGCATGGCCGGGCTTGGGTTTGGGCGCAGCTGCAGCGAGATTCGGATCTACTCCGCGGCCGAGGGCCGGCTGATCAACCCCGGGGCCGTGTCCGCCGACAACCTCGCGGGGGTCTACGTCGATGGGGTCACCGAGGAGCCTTATTGGGTCCTGCGCGACGGCGTCCAAGCCCATTGGCGCAGCGGCCCTGAAGCCGGGGCGTCGACCATCGCCGGGCTCGCGGGGACCTCGGCCTCGCCGAGCAGCGCGGCCGACAGCTTCGATGTGTTTCGCGGCGAGCTCAACATGGTCCCGGGCTCCGGGGTCTTTCGCGTGCAGACCTTGCCGACCACCAGCGGCGGCAACGCGATGATCACCTTTGAGAGCAGCAATCTGCTCGACAGCGGCGACAACTTGCAGATGCAGGCGGTCCGCCAGATGTTCGCGCCGGGCTCATTCGTGCTGGTCGTGCCGGTGCTCGGGACCGCGACCTACATCCCCGAGACGCAATCGCAGTGCGCGTTGGTCCAAGTCAGCGGCGAGGTCGAACCGGGCGGCGGGAGCACGGGCTGGAGCTTGCCGGTTGGCGACAACTCGCAGTTCAACGCCAACCTCGAGGTCTTGCTCAACGCCGGCGTCGGCCTCCAACCGGTGCCCCACGACGCCAGCGACGGGGCCGTCATCAACAAGAACGGGACCCGCTTCGGCGCCGATTGGGACCCGGAGAACGCCCCCAAGTACGAGCTGATCCCGCTTGGCCGCGCGCGTTGGTCTCGCTACGAGATCGACTACACCGCGCCCAAGCGGCCGATGCTGGTCCGCGCGGACATCATTGGTTGGCGCGACGGCGACCCCATGGCCAGCGTCACCAACAGCTTCCCGGGCTGCACCGGCGGCGCCTGCCGGATGCCGACCTTGTACCTGCCCAGCAATCAGCTGCAGCCGCCGCGCGTGGCGATCGGCCCGATGATCGAGGACATGCAGGTCGCGGTCGGCTGCGACGGCTGGGCGCCCGACAGCCAGCTGGTGCTCGATAATCTGATGCCCGCGCCCGACCTTGGGTTCGAGGAGAAGGGCCCGGCTTCGGGGCCGTTCGCGAATATGGCCAACCGCAAGATCGACGAGCGTGACGGCGACGAGAATGACCGCGGCAACGACGAGTGGGTCGGCAACGCCACGGAGATCTGGGCCCCAGACTGCGTGTCGTGGGGCACCGGCGAGCGCAACGCCTTGGAGTGGGCGGCCAGCGGGCCGCCATCGGAGGCGCAGCCGGCCCCAGGCTTTCGCCTCAGCCCCCAGGTCGTGCGGGTCACCCTGCTCGCCAAACCCGACACCATGGCTGGGGGCTCGGGCGTGATGACCGACGCCTATTACAATCAACTGGGCCCCATCGAAGATCGCCCGGCGATGGAGTCGGTGGTCGGTAACCGTGAATATCGAACCTTGACCGAGCGGTTTCGCGTTCGCAACTCGCACTGGCGCGATCCGGCCTTGCGTTAGGCAGCACCCATGAACTTCGTAACACCACCAACTCGTAAGCGCCTTGTCATGGGCCAGCGGGGCGCGACCATGGTCAGCGTCATGCTCTTGACCGTGTCGTTGATGACCGTCGCGGTCTTGGTCATCCGCTCGTCGAACCGCGAGGTCTCCCAGGCCAACGCCTTGGTCGCGCGCGAGCGGGCGATGATGGCCGCGCAGGGCGCCATCGAGCTCGGCGCCGCGCAGATGCGTCAGGCGATCACCCAAGTCGGGTCGCCGAGCATGGTCATCAACCAAGCGCTGGTCGGCTACAACAACCCCGGCGATCAGAGCGTGTGCGCCTCGGTGTTCGAGGACTGCATCCCCGGCGGCAACGGCAACGCCAACGTCCCCGCGACCGGCCAAAAGAACCGGTGGGTCACGGGCAAGTCTGACTGCGCCGGGCGCCCGTGCATGCGCCAGGGCGCGATCGCGTTCTTGCCCGACGCCCAGGGCGTGTCGGTCAATTGGGTGCAGGTCCCCCTGCGTAACCTGCTCGAGGGCGGCGATCCCGAGGCCCGCGTGAGCCTGTGGATCCGCAACAACGCCAGCGACGCGATCGACAGCCAAAACGGCGGGATCGGCTCGTGGACCAACGACACCGACGGCCGCGTGGTGCTCACGGCGATGGCGACGGTCCGCAACACCACCGTCGCCGTCGAGCAAGAGTTCGTGCTCTCGCCCGGCTCGACCCAGCAGGCCTGGTCGATGGCCTCGCCGGACGTCGGCTACGGCGGCGGCCACAACAACGACAACGTAATGGCCGACGTCTGCGTCGAAAACTACTTGGGACACGAGGGATAGGCGATGCGCAACTCAACCAAACAGCTCTATCTTCGGCACTATCTTCGGTTTTTGGGCCTCGCGTTGCTCGCGTTTGGCCTGCTCGTCCACGCGAGCCCGGCCGACGCCCGCCTCGACCCCTTCTACATCGTCCACGGGACCAGCTACGGCAAGCTCAAGCCGCGGATCCTGTTCGTCGTCGATAGCTCGTCGACCATGCGCTACGAGCAGCCGTGGCCCGATGCCGGCTGTGACTGGGGGGAGTGCGAGACTTGGAACGACAACCAAAGCCGGGTCCACGCCGCGCGCTACGTCATCAACAAGGTCACCGCGGCGGCGTCGGATGAGGCTGACTTCGCGCTGATGACCTTTGGTCAGGCGCCGGTCCCAAGCGCGGCGCCGCAGGTGCCTGAGGCGTGCATGTCGGCCGATCAGAGCGAGAAATTCCGCTTTGTGTGGGTGACCAGCTCCAACGCGCCGAGCTACCTGCAGAAGCAAGGGAACAACTGGCCGCTAGTCACGGTGATGAGCGACATCATCAATCCGTTCGGCGCCCAGGGCACCTGGATGCTGTGCGGCGACAACAAGCTGTTCCCGTACCTGCGCCACGACGACCTCGGCAGCTTCTCGATGCCCAACGGCTCGGACGCGGCCTTGCCGGACGTGCCGCTCTACCAGGCTCAGGGCGATGTCGCGGGCTTCGCGAGCGCGGTCAACAAGACCCGCAAGGTGCAATGGTTCCCGCGCTACATCGGTCGCCGCGGCAACCTCGATTGTGGTGACGTGAATGAGGCGGCGGTCGTTCAGCGGTCGTTCGGTGACTACGGCAACAACGACATCGCGCGGACCACCGACGTGTGCGGCCACGACTTTTACTACTGGCCCTTCGTCGACGGCTTCCCCGGGTATTCGTCGCATCTGGTCACCGGCCCCGTGCCGGTCTGGGAGCAGCAATGCAACGAGCAAGGCAATTGCTCGATGGTCCAGGGCACCACCCACCGCGCTGGCGTGTCGCGGCGCCACGAGAGCGCCGGGGCCGGCTTGTTCGCGCCATTTTATTCGCAAAACGTGCTGCAATCGCCCAACATCTTGCCCGAAGACAAGGGCCCGCTCTCGGCCGAGGACGCCGCGATGATGTTCGACGGCATGACCCGCAAGGCCTGGGAGGGCGGCGTCGACGTCAGCGGCAACAAGCCGTTCATCGAGGTCATCGGCGACCTCGACGACTACATGACCTTCGGTGGCGCGCTCCCCCAGCCGAACCCGGCGCTGACCCAGAGCAACGCCCAATTCTCGCACACCTCGGTCGCCTCGTACATCTCGTTCATCTCGACCGTCACCGAGGCCGATATCTGCCGGCCGATGGCGATGATCTTCCTGACCGACGCGATGCCCGAGGACTATAAGGTCAGCGACAACAAGGCGCTTTACCAGTCAGTGCGCAAGTTCCGGACCAAGCTCGGGATCCGCACCTACGTGGTCGGCTTCTCCAACGACTGGTGGAACAACGGCTTGGCCTGGGACGGTCTCAATTTGATGGCGTGTTCGGCGGCCGGGGCCACCAACACCTCGATCCCCTGCGGCGGCCAAAACCCGTACAACTGGGACACCTGCCAAGACCCCAACGATCACAAGGACGCGTGCGCCTATCGGGTCGCAAACGCTGACGATCTCGCCGTGGTCCTGACCGAGATCATCGGCCAGATCATCGCGGCTGAGGTCCCCGGCGGCACGCCGACGGTCGCCAACGACTTTCAGCTGGCCGACCCCAACAACCCCGAATCATCGCAGACGGCGGTCCAGACCTCGATCAGCTCATGGACGGATGTCCCGGGCTTCGCTGGCCACGTCGTCCGTGGGGCTTGCACCGACGAGGACCCCGACAACCCGGGGGTGCTCGCCGAGCATTGCCAAAACGCCGCGGACCTCCCGATTGAGACCGACGAGGTCGAGAGCTTCGGGCCGTGCCCGATCAGCCGGGTGTGGGACGCGGGCGCGTGCCTCGAACAGACCGACTGGAAGGACCGGCGAATCTACACGCACGACGCCAACAACAACGTGTTTCGCGTGGCCGAGCCCGACGGGCAGCCGAGCGCGGGCTTCATCGCGCTCGTCGAGGAGCTCGACGGTCAGGGCCTGATCAACCCGCCGCTCGCTGTCGACGCGGCGGCCAAGAGCTTGGAGATCAAGGCGATGGTCGAGCTGCTGCTCGGTCGCAACCCGCCCAATGGTTGGAAGCTCCCGGGCCTGCCTAATTCGGCGCCGATCTTGATTCGCCGGATCCCCAAGTACGACGACAATTTCGTGCCGTCGGTCGGGATCCGTGATCCGCACTGCGCGGGCCGGCGCGTCGCGCTTGGCGACAACGTCCCCGAGTCGCTCGAGCAGTACTCGGCCGCGGCCTGGGAGCTCGCGTCCGGCGGTGGGTTCGCCGATCACTACGATTACACCGAGGCGGTGCTGATCGGCGACGACTTCGGCGTGTTGCACGGGTTTCACTACGACAGCGGCAACGAGCTGTTTGGGTTCCTTCCGCGGGCGCTGATCAACAACGCGCGGGCGCTCTCGATCAACGGCCCCGCGAACTACGGCCAGGCCGACGGCGTCGGTGGCCACGTGTACGGCGTCGCGTCAACGGTCAACGCCGGCTGGGCGTTTGACAAGGACGCGGGCGAGTGGCGGCACCTCGCCGTATTTGGCCTCGGGCCTGGCGGGTCGGAGATCCTGACCCTCGATGTCTCGCACATGGGCCGGGTCCAAGACGACGATCCGATCGAGGTGGTCTGGACCGCGTCGACCACCGGGATCGCCGCCGAGTACGCCCAGACCCTCGGCCAAACCTGGTCGCGCCCGGCCCTGACCTACGCCGTGCCCAACCATCAAATGATAATCGAGCCCAAGGCCTATATGGTGTTTGGCAGCGGCTACCGCGACGGCTACGGCGAGATCGAGCGCGGTCGCACGGTTTGGGTGGTCGACGCGCTCACCGGCGAGACCGTGACTGAGCGGGCCTATCTGCCGGTGCCCGCGCTGGGGACCGTCTACGATCTGACCGACGACGTCGCCGCGATCTCGGACATCGCCGTCGGCTCGCATTGCTTGTCGCGCTATTGGGGCGAGATGCAAGAGGCCTATTGGGGCGATCCCGCCGGCCGCTTGTTTCGCTGGGACCTCGCCACGGAGATCGGCGACCCCACCGTATTTCCGCACAAGGCTGACAGCGGCAGCAAGTGGCAGACTAACGCCAAGGACTTCGCCGTCGCCGTCGAGGGCTTCCGGTTCTCCGCCTGCCAGAGCAAGGACGAATTTGCCTGCACGATCGCGCCGATTGGTCAAGGCGGGAGCAAGGGCGACGTGTTCACCTTCTCGCCGGCGGTCGTCGCCAACAACCGGATCGATCCGATCGAGGGTGCCGGCCTCGGCGTCGTGCTCCCCGAGTCCGACCGCGATCAGTTCATGCTCGCGCTGGTCAGCGGCAGCCCCAATGACGACGCGATCGACGGCGGCGATCAGGATAACGACTTCCACAGCAGCATCTACCTGATCGCCGACGACCACCGGGGGCCTGCCGCGCACGCCGGCTTCAACATCCCCGGGGTCGGTGGCGTGACCGCGCCGGGCAGCCACGCGCACTTCATGCGGCTGCCGCTCAACGAGATCGTACGCGAACGGACGATCATCTATCCCAACGGCACGACCGCGGTCGAGACCCGCAAGTTCTCCAAGCGAGCGCGCCCGATCCGACCGCCGATGATCCGCGTGACCGGCCTCGCCAACGGGACCGAGATCCTCGACGCCGAGGTGTTTTACATCAACTACACCATCTATGAGCCGGGCGGCTTGGGCTGCAGCCAAAACTGGTACGACGAGGAGAAGGGCGAGTGGATCGCCGATCCCGGCGCCACCTATGAGATCAGCTTTCGGCTGGTGATGGCGGGCGGCGATCCCTTCGACTTCACCAACGGCTACGCCCTACCCGGGGACTTCGGCGACGGGTTCGGCTCGAGCGGGGGGCTCAGCGGCCCGAAGGTCGAGCAGGTCGTGTGCGAGGGGTCGAACTGCGGAGCGGTGCTCAAGGCACCGAAGTTCTCGCCTTGTGATCCCAACGTTGACGCGCCGACGATCGGCGGGGCGATCTCGGTCCAGACCGGCTGGGCGGAGCTCGAAGGGTTCGCGCCCCTCGAAGTCTCGCTCTAGCACGCGTGCTAGCCAAGGCCTGAGCCGATCTGAGCAGGGCTGAGCGCGCTCGCTCGGGTCTGCTCAGACGCGCGCGAGAAGTGCTACGCTCGGCCGCGACGATGGCCAGCGAGCAGGAACTCCCCGAAGCGATCCGCAGGTTGCTGCGCGACATTGGCCATGAACAGGAGACCCCGCGGTCGCGGCGGATTTTCACCAACCGCGACATCGACTTCGAGAAGGTGCCGGTCGTCGGCTTCGACATGGACTACACCCTGGCGCGCTACCGGCAGGATCGGCTCGAGGCCCTGTCGCTGCGCGCGACGGTGTCCAAGCTGGTCGCCCTGGGCTGG
>Ga0114946_10003233_pt1 | contig 11063 bp, 6 predicted proteins | sample WalLakDeSediment_FD_88676 | JGI IMG/M metagenome (GOLD analysis project Ga0114946, IMG submission 88676) | Lake sediment microbial communities from Walker lake, Nevada to study Microbial Dark Matter (Phase II) - Walker Lake 11/02/13 Deep Sediment | ecosystem: Environmental > Aquatic > Freshwater...
AAAAGCCTGTCCGTTTCCTGGAATAGCTGCCAGATAACATCAGCATTCAGTTCGCTGCTGCTACCATAGGTTGAAATTGGTTCCTTTGCCGCTGAAAGATCATTTTTCTTGTTTGCCATATGATCGGGGATACAAAACAAGCCGAAAAGTTAATAAAAGTCAGAAAATAAATGAAGTCAGAAAACTCCGGCTGCCATCCGGTTTGAAAGCCTGTTGTTCACTCCTGGCTGTCGAATTGAGTCTTCACGACACGCTGTCGGATGCCCTGGCTGTGCAAAAATGCAAATGCGTCTGAATCCCAGGAATTCATGTTAAGGGGTTCATTTGATGAAATCAGGGCCTTTTAAACAGAAACTGCCATAAATCTGAACCTGGATATGATAAACGACAGAAAGATCATTGATGGTCAGATAAACCACGCTCACTCCATCAGCAACGCATTGAACAGCAGCTTGTACGTTACCGGCGTCGATCCCCTGAACTGCGGACAGAAGGAGAACAGCACCAGTTGCCCCTCCCCTTTTTTCACCCATACCATGGCGGCCTGCCTGGCCAGGAGCTCTTCGTTCCTGATAAAACCGCTCATGAGGATGTCCTTTTGGGGAAAGCTGGCGATCACCCGCCTGTCCATGTCAAAATAAGGGAAACTGGTGGCAAACACTGGTGTGCCACGGTGAAACACGCCCATCTCTTCCGGCACCCCGTAGGTGAGCGGATGATCAGACCGTGTGCGCACACGGAGAAGGGAACCCGTCACATCCAGTCCCTGCTCGCGAAGCCTGTTGCCAATATTGGAAACCGGCAGGCTGAACTCCTGCTTCTCCCCTTTCTCTGCTTCGATGCTAAGGTTGCCCATGAACAAGTCGACCGACCTGCCCCAGGAAACCACCTTGCCTCCTCCATCAATAAAAGCAAGCAAGTTGTTAAGGCCTTTCTGTTCCATCCCTTTGGCGTATTCAGGGGGGTATTGTGGGATGGTATAGTTGCCCGGGCTGCCGCCCTTGCCGGCCATCAGCACCGACTGTGCCTGGTCGGGCAGGATCACCAGGTCGAAGTCGCGTTTCAGGTTCACCTCCTGCAGATCGGCGGGCCGGAGTACCTTATAGGGAATGTGGTAAGTGTCGAACAGGAACCTCGTCCAGCCGGCATCCATGTCGTGGAACCAGCTCTCAACGAGAGCGATGCGCGGCAGGCGAACCGGCTTGGCGGCCCCGTCAAATGGTTCGGTCAGGTAGGAAGGTGCCACCAGCAATGCCCCCAGGAGCTCATCGAGCCCCCGCTGTATGGCAATATGGAAGCTGCCCGCAGGAAACTCCATCCCACGAGAAGAAAAAGGCGCGGTAAGACGGTCGACCCTCAGGCCCTTGTTCACCGCCGTGAAGGCGGCCTTGTAACTTTCGTTGTGGTTGGCCGTGAACAGGACGCCTGTGAAACTGCCGGGTTGCTCCGGGCCAATGGTATAGGGCACTTCTATTTTGCGCAGCAGCGTGACGGGGATTTCCACCCTGGTGTTGATCTCGACCGCCTCCACCCCTTTGTGCAGGGGCAGCGACCAGCTGGTGATGTCGTAGGGCCTGATCATCGGGCCGCCGGTGGTATGATGGCGCACAGGAAAAGCCTGCTTCTCCATCACCTCCTTGATGAAGGCCCTGAAAGGCTGGTCGAGCGGCACCACGATGTCGCCGGCGCTGTAAGGCCTGTTGTCTATCACCCTGTCGCCGGTCAGTTCATAGGTATCCACCCCGTGTTTGTCGAGCAGGTTCACCAGGTCGGCCAGTTCACCCTGGTCGTGCTGCTGCCTGGGCATGATGTAATAGAAAGGCGGTTCATTAAGGCCGCGTTCCACCTCTTTGCGGGTGATGCCGTTGCGGAACCTCAGGATCTCTTCCCTGTGTATGGCAGCCGTGTGCAGGTAGGAAAGGGTGTTTACCCGCTCGTATTCGACGATATCGCGCAGGTGCCACCAGCCGCCCGGCCAGGGATCGGGCATGTTGATGCTGATCTCGTATTCGGCCAGCCCTTTGCCGGTGACCGAAAGCTCACCAGGTTCTATATAGATGGGCGTGGCAATGTCGACGCTGGCGGCTTCCGACAGCATGGCGACCACCCCCTTCCACAGGCTGGTGGAGGTATTGCCCGGCCAGTACATGTCGAACAGGTAATTGACCGAAACACCCTTCAATCCTGCGCCTGTCATGGCCGCGAGCGACCTGGAGCCAAATATCCTCTTCCACGTCCAGATGCCGGGCAGGATGTTCTCTGACAAGGGGTCGCTGGGCGGCGAGATATAGTACCTTGGCCCCCGTGAGCCCATCTGGTGGCGTTCAACGGCCACCTGCGGGTACCACTCCTTGCTGTATGCCCTGGCAATGGCCTGGTTCTCCTTCAGGTTCAGGGTAATGAAGTCACGATTGATGTTGTGCCCGGCATATTTGTGATATACGCCCGGCATGGAGCTGCCCTCGTATCGGGTGCCCAAATACTTTCTGTAGTTTTCAACGATCATGTCCATGCCATCCGGATTGTGGGATGGGGTGATCATATACACCGTGTTGTCGAGTATCTGCCTGATCTGCGGGTCTTCGGAGGTGATCAGTTCATGGATGATCAGCGGGGCCGCCTGTGATGGGCCGACCTCAGTGGAATGCATCGACAGGGTCATCAGGAAAAAGACCCGGCCTTCTTCTGCCAGGCCGCTCAATTGATCGTCTGAGAGTCCGGGTTCAACTGCAAGCTGCCTGTTGATCTCCTTCAGCCGGTCAAGGTTCGCAATGTTTCCGGCTGAAGATACAAAAAGCAGGTACAGGGGTTTCCCCATCTCGGATTGGCCGATCTGCTCGATCTTTACCATGGGAGAGGCTTGTTCCAGGATGCGGAGATAGGCCATCATCTCTTCGTAATCGAACAATTTCCGGTCATCGCCGGGCTTGAAGCCAAAATGCGATTCGGGCGAAGGGACTGAAGCGGCGGAGGCGGTGGTTTGTCCCACGAAAAAAATATTGAAAAGGAAGATGCCTGCAAAAAGTGCGGCAAGCTGAAAACGTAGATGAATGGTCATTTGTTAAAGATTTAAATTGCACAAGGGTTAACTGTCTTGTTTTTGGTCAAACAACACAACATGATGGTTTTTAAATAACAGGAATGGATAGTTGCACGGGTTTTAGAAGTAAAATACCACGCAAATGTAAGAATACTTACTGAAAAAATAAGCCGGCCGGCACAAAAGTATCATTTCTGCCGGCGGCTGATCACAGGGAAATGCCAAACAATAAAATGGGCTGCCCGGTGGCCGGGCTGTTGATCCTTTGGATTCAGACCCTTTGGGGGTGTGGTGGAATGATTCTTCTCAAGCGACCATCATTTTGAAACGGTGGCATTGAGAAGCATCTCTTCGTTGCCTGCTGTTAAGCTAGCCGATTCCGGCTCTGACGCTGTATTAAAGGTGCTGATCTCCTCACCTGCCGACATGCCGATAAGCATTTTGCAGCCAAACAGAAAAAGCACATAAACCAGGTACATGAATAACAGCTTACGTACGATTATGTTGTCAATTTTCATAAAAACGACAAATGGTTTTGGTTTGGAATAGTTTGGTTTGGATATTACTATAACGCAAAACATCATGGCAAGATTGTACATATTTTAAAAAGTGCTAAAATTTAATCACAGCTTTTTTGTGACGGCCTGATTACTTTTTTTTGAAAGATTGCAGACAAATCATGGGATATATGTATTTTTACTGCATTGCTTTATACCTACAAACGAACCATAATAAATATTAACAGTCATGAAAAAGATTAAACTGGGAATGATTGGTGGTGGGATTGGCGCATTCATAGGTGATGCCCATCGCCGTGCTTCTAGAATTTGTAACGATTATGAAGTTGTTGGAGGCGTTTTTGATGCTGATTTTGAGAAGAGCAAGGAGTTTGCAGGGCTGGAGGGTCTGGATCTTGGGCGCATCTATGAAAGTGTTGATGCACTCATTGAGGGTGAGACAGGGTTACCGGTTGCTATGCGTATGCAGGCCGTGGCGGTGGTGACTCCCAACGCCCTTCATTATCCTTTTGCAAAGAAGTTGCTGGAGAGCGGTTTTCATGTGATCTGCGAGAAGCCGATGACGATGACCGTTGAGGAGGCGCTTGATCTTGAGCGGACGGTTGCGGAGAAGCAACTGACGTTTGCCCTCACCCATACCTACACCGGTTATCCTATGGTGAGGCAGATGCGGGCGCTGATCGGGCAGGGTGTTCTTGGCACCATTCAGCGGATCGACGCGCAATATTACCAGGGCTGGATCAACGCCATCATTCACGGGGCGGAAAGCCGCATTACCGGAGTCTGGCGCCTGGAGCCCGAACATGCCGGGGTAAGCAGTTGCATGGGCGACATTGGCGTGCATGCATTCAACATGATCGAATACACCACTGGCCTGCAGGTCAAACAGGTGCTCTCCGACCTGAGCCCTGTCAAGGAAGGTGTTCAGCTCGACCTCGACGGTACGGTATTGCTGCGCTTCGACAACGGACTGAAAGGGGTGGTGCGCGCCACACAGGTGGCCGCCGGTGAAGAGAATAACCTCCGCATTGGCGTATATGGCTCCAAAGCCAGCCTCAAATGGGCGCAGGAAGACCCGAATTTCCTATACCTGATCAGTGATTCTGAGCCCACAAAAGTCTACAAGCCGGCCCATGGCTACAACACAGCCATAGCCGAAGAAGCACACACCATGCCATGCGGGCACCCCGAAGGCATTTACGAAGCGCTGGCCAACATTTACAAAGGCGCTGCCAGATCGATCAGGGGCGAAGCCTACGACCCATGCGAATTCCCGACCGTACATGACGGCGTCAGGGGGATGCAGTTCATCCACGCCGTGGTCAACTCCAACAACATGGGGAATGTCTGGGTGGAGGTGTAAAATAATTACTGATATTCTGGATGGTTCAGACAATTCACTTTTTCAATTCAGTTAATATACCGACCCGCCAGTTCCGGTTGAAATGCAACTGAATGGCCCAGGCAATAAATCATAATATGCGGGGCCATTTTGTTTAAACACTGTCCCAAAAGACCTACTGTTATCTCTTTTCGTGCAATATAATTTTGCGAAAAACAGCCTGGAACAACTGCATTGGAAAAGAACATCAGGAATCGAATGAGTATCCATACACCAGGGTCAATGACCTATCATAATGAACAACAGTATGCCCACCGGATCCGGGTGGGAATGGTCTGACGTGTCACCCCAACCTGCAGGGCATGAAAAAATCGATGCTGCAATTTGAACAAAAAACGAGGCATTTTGGAGAATAATAATGTTTGATCTATTTGAAACCTTTTGTTTACCGCATGATATAGGGCATGCAGGCCCGTTAAAGGAATCAGCATCCAACGAAAAAAAACAAATTCTCAAACCAGGGAGGAAAAAACATCTTTAATAAGCGGGATATTTTGCAACTGCAGTATTTACAAACAATGAGAGAAATGAAACCGATCAAAAAAGTGAAAAGATTCACCATTATTATTATGGTTGTATTCAGCCTATTGTCAATATATTGCCATGCCCAGTGGCAACCCGCGGGCAACAGGATCCGGACCGTCTGGGCCGACCAGGTCGACCCGGGCAATGTACTTGGTGAATATCCGCGTCCACTGGTAGAGCGAACCGAGTGGAAAAACCTCAATGGGCTGTGGGATTATGCCATCACTGAGCTGAACCGGACCTTGCCTTTACAATATGATGGAAAGATACTGGTACCATTCCCCGTGGAATCGAGCTTAAGCGGCGTAAAAAAACGGGTAGGTGAGGATAAAAATCTTTGGTACCACAGGGAGTTTGATGTTCCTGCGGGATGGAGAGGCAGGAACATCATCCTCCATTTCGGTGCTGTTGATTGGGAAACGGATGTATGGATCAATGGTGTCAAAGTTGGTTCACACCGGGGCGGATACACGCCCTTCAGCTTCGATATCACGCCATTTCTGAACAGATCGGGAAAACAAAACCTGACTGTCAAAGTATGGGACCCCACCGATAAGGGGCCTCAACCCCGAGGCAAACAGGTTTCGGAGCCGCGCGGTATCTGGTATACACCGGTTACGGGCATCTGGCAGACCGTTTGGCTGGAGCCTGTTGCCGCCAGCCATATCACCCACCTCACAACCGTGCCCGACATCAACCGCAGCAGGGTTTCCGTCAGGGCATCGGTGTCACAAACAGCACATGGCGATATTTTGGAGGTCAGGGCACTTTCGGGAAATCGTCTCGTTGCGTCAGCCCGGTCCTCTGCTACCGAACCGGTTGATCTGTATATTGATAACCCGGAGCTTTGGAGTCCTGAATCGCCCTTCCTGTACGATATGGAAGTGGTGTTGCTCAGGGATGGCAGACCCCTTGACAGGGTCGGCAGCTATTTTGCCATGCGCAAGATCTCCACGAAACGCGACAGCAACGGTATCGTCAGGCTGCAGTTGAACAACCGGGATTATTTCCACTTCGGCCTGCTCGATCAGGGTTGGTGGCCCGACGGCCTGTATACTGCGCCAACGGATGAGGCCCTGAAATACGATATTGAGGTCACCAAAGACCTTGGATACAATATGATCAGGAAACATGTCAAGATGGAACCGGCACGTTGGTATACCCATTGCGACAGGATGGGCATCCTGGTTTGGCAGGACATGCCCAACGGAGATGCCACCCCAATATGGCAAAGGACTCAATTTTTCACTGGAACGGAACTGAAGCGCAGCCCGGAATCGGAGGCCATTTACCGCAACGAATGGAAAGCCGTGATGGATCATCTCTATTCCAATCCTTCGGTGGTGGTGTGGGTGCCCTTCAATGAAGCATGGGGTCAGTTTAAAACCCCCGAAATCGTGGAATGGACAAAGACCTACGATCCCTCCCGCCTGGTTTTGCCCGCCAGTGGAGGGAACCACCTGCAGGTGGGCGACATCATGTCGCTGCACAACTATCCTGACCCTAAAATGTTTCTTTTTGACGGCCAGCGTGCCATGGTGCAGGGAGAATACGGTGGCATCGGCCTGGCCCTTGATGATCATCTTTGGGAACCCGACCGGAACTGGGGTTATATCAGGCTGACCTCATCTGAAGAGGTGACCGATCAGTACATCGCCTATGCCAATGAGCTCAAAAAGCTGATCAGGGCAGGCTTCTCCGGCGCAGTGTATACCCAAACCACCGACGTGGAGATTGAGGTGAATGGCATCATGACCTACGACCGGAAAATGATCAAGATGGATAAGGACAGGTTGCGCGCGATCAACCGGGAGATATCGAGGTTTTTATGGCTTAATGGTCAGTAAATCTGGGATCTGCGTCTTTTTATTTTTTTTTTAGATTTTTTATAAGATTTGGCAATTTTTAAATACATTTGATAGGTTTATAATTTTGTGAAGTTATTTTCACACATTGTGGTTTTGTATTTCATATCTTGAGATATCTCAATATCTATAAACATCCGATTATTGACCTCCTCTATTAACAAAACCTCAAACCAAACGATTATGAAAACAAATGCACTGACTGGAACAATTCTCTTTTTACTGTTGGTTGCAATGATGTCATCCTGCAACCAGGCGCCAAAAAGCGGCCATGACTCAGAGACAATCGCTGAAGCAGTAGATTACACAGAATTTAGAAATGAGTTCCTTGAACTAATCCGTGATTCGCCCAAGGGGATTGATGATGCAGATTTCCTGGCCAGCGTTGGAGCATCTTATGTTGATGACATTACCCTTCCCCTGATTTATGCTGAAAAGGCTGAAACCAGAAATGAAATTGCACTGGTCACTGGTATGTATATCATGGATGTTTATTATGCCAATGCCTTCGGCCGGTACGATGTAGTCCTTAAGAATGTTAAAGTTGTGGATCAGCTTGTTGACAAGCTTGGTGTATTTCACGATAGGGTTGGTTATGCAGGTATAGATCTTTATGAAAACAATAAAGATTCTATAAATGCTTTTATACTACGTGACTGGCATTATGGCCACAATTATACGGCCAGTGGCGATCATCCTGAAGTCTTAGCAATGGTGTTTGTCGGCACCAACATCGAAGCCATGTATCTGCTGAGCCAGTTGACCCTCTACGCTAAAGACAGCCAGGCCATGACAGACCATCTGATGCAGAAAGGGCAGCATGCAGGGTTATTGCTCAGGTTGCTGGAAATATTATCAGCCGATGAAGCCATAGCACCCTATTATGAAAAGCTACAACCGGTGGTTGCATTCTTTGAAACCCGCGAAACCATTGATCACGATGATCTTGTTGAATTAGCAGCCCTGATTGAGTCCATCAGAAACAAGGTAATTTCTTGATATGGCAATAAAAGTAATCGTTGCGGGTGTTAGCAAAACCGGCACTGAATCAATGAGCCAAGCCCTTGAGATCCTGGGCTATGGCAAATGTTTCCATGGATTTGAGCTGATAAGAAACGGAAGAAACCTTGACTATTTTCATGAACTATGGAAAACGGGTACCTTTAACCTGGAAAAGATTTTCGATGGATTCCAATCAGTATCTGATATTCCCGCCTATTGTCATTTCCATGATTTAACTGCTGCGTATCCAGATGCTAAGATAATTCTTACAGTAAGAGATTTAGACTCCTGGTTTGCAAGTGTCTCCGCAACCGTATTCATGAATTTTCCTAAAGTGGTTACCTGGATTAGCCGGCCTCTTGGCCGTATATTCTCCAGTATGGAAGTATTTAACAAGATATTGGCATACCGGCAAGATGCAGTATTTAATGGTTTTTTCCAAGGCAAGTGGAATGATCCGGAAGAAGCGAAACTGATTGTTAAACGCTGGAATGAATATTTGGTCTCCACAATTCCTTCCAATAAATTACTGGTCCATAGTTTTGACCATGGGTGGGAGCCACTATGCCGGTTCCTGGGAAAGCCGGTACCCGACATCCCTTATCCGCATACCAATGACAGGATGGAGTTCTACAAAACATTAGACAGTATATTTCCCTTTCTGATCAGCTCAAATAAGGTCCGGAAAAAGAATATGTAAGGGCAGTATTTTATCATGAATGAACTGACTCTTAACGCTTTACTTAACCTGTTCGCCATTTTCTCTGTCCAGGGTAAATCAGGAAAAGCCGAGGCTGGGACGGTTTTTTCTCATTACCTGAAGATTCACCTCGGATTATCGTCACCCAATGAGTACACTGCATTGTTCGGTGAACTGATTGATCTGTATGAAACCCAGGATAAATATGGATTGGATGATGACCTGAATACCCGCGCCGGACAAATAGCCCTGAACCTCAAAAGCAGGCTGCGTTACAGTGAACAGTTAATGGTTTTGTTGAGGTTCCTGGAGCTTGCCCGCTTCGGAGATCTGCAAAAAGCGGAAAGTCTGATTCACATACTTGCTGGCGTTTTTTCTGTTGGTATCGATGAAATCGAGAAGTTCAAACAATTCATTTTTTATCGCGATGCGCTTGAATTGACATCACCTGATTTTCTCCTCCTCAATGCAAAACAATCCCCGGATACCGGTCAAATCCGTCACATGCAGCGTACACCATTTGATGGAGAGATTGTATTCTTCTATCTTCAGGCTGCCGGCCATTATCTTTTCAATTTCAGGGGAAATGAAAATATTTTCATTGAAGGGAACCCGGTTCTGCCCAACCGCTTTTATGCATTCAGGGAAGGAAGCATCATTCGCGGACCACGAATAGATCCCATTTACTATTCTGATATTCTTACCGGCTTTCTTGATAAAAGCCTTCATCCACATTTTTTATTGCGTGCCGAAGAAATTTCATTCAAATACAGAAATAGCGATAGCGGGTTGTTCCCTTTTTCATTTAGTGAACCGTCAGGACAGTTAATCGCGATCATGGGTGGCAGTGGCGTGGGAAAATCTACCCTGCTTCACCTGTTGAATGGGAATACTCCTGTTCAGCAAGGTAATATTTATGTCAACAATCTTAACATTCATACAAATAAAAAGGAGATCGAAGGCATCATTGGTTTCGTTCCCCAGGATGACCTGCTTTTTGAAGATTTGACTGTTTGGGAGAACATGTATTTCAATGCCTGCCTGTGTTTCGATGGTCTCTTAAAGGAACAGATCAATCATCGTGTGATGAATGTGTTAAAGGATTTGGAATTACTGGAATGCAAAGACCTGAAAGTAGGAAATCCATTGAAAAAGACCATCAGTGGCGGACAGCGAAAACGCTTGAATATTGCACTGGAACTCATCCGGGAGCCATCAGTATTATATATTGACGAACCCACTTCAGGTTTAAGTTCGGTTGACTCGGAAATGGTCATGCTATTACTCAAGGAGCAAGCACGCAAAGGAAAGATTGTTGTCGTAAACATCCATCAGCCTTCCTCATCAATTTTCAAATTGTTTGATAAACTTTGGATACTGGATAAAGGCGGAAGGATAGTTTATACAGGAAACCCCCTCGATGCCATTATCTATTTCAAAACTTCGATTGGCCATGTGAATTCAGATCAATGCGAGTGCCTTCAATGTGGCAATGTGAATCCTGAACAGGTACTGGAAATAATCGAAACCAAAAAAATTGATGAGTCGGGGCATCTCACTGACGAAAGACTTTTTTCGCCTGATGTTTGGTACAGGCAATACAAGGAAAAGATCGAATCACTTTTACCGGATCACAATGTTGAAGAAATAATAGATCCCGTTTCGAAATTTCATAAACCAAAACCATTTAAACAATTTTTGGTCTTTTGCAAGAGAAACTTCAGAATCAAGTTTTCAGACAGGCAATACATGCTGATCAATTTTTTTGAAGCACCCCTGCTGGCTTTGATCGTGGCATGGTTCACACGATATTCGGAGGGAGACCAGTATACCCTGTTTGAAAATAAAAACCTGATTTCTTACCTGTTCATGTCAATCGTTGTCGTTTTGTTTATTGGAATGAGCGTTAGTGCACAGGAAATCATCAAAGACCGGAAAATTCTGCTGCGGGAGTCATTTTTAAATTTAAGCCGGTTAAGTTATTTAAATTCCAAGATATTATTCCTGGTAT
>Ga0114946_10003235_pt1 | contig 11058 bp, 5 predicted proteins | sample WalLakDeSediment_FD_88676 | JGI IMG/M metagenome (GOLD analysis project Ga0114946, IMG submission 88676) | Lake sediment microbial communities from Walker lake, Nevada to study Microbial Dark Matter (Phase II) - Walker Lake 11/02/13 Deep Sediment | ecosystem: Environmental > Aquatic > Freshwater...
ATCGACCGGTCGAACTGGACGTTCGATCTCGGCGGCTGGGGTTGGGGGAACGGCGAGGCCCAGCACTACACGGATCGGCCCCAGAACGCCCGAGTCGAGAACGGCCTCCTGGTGATCGAGCTGCACCAGGAGCAGTACGAGGACTCGTACTACACCTCGGCCCGGCTCAAGACCCAGGGCCTCCGCGAGTTCCAGTACGGCCGCATCGAGGCCCGCCTGAAGGTGCCGAGCGGCGTCGGGACCTGGCCCGCGTTCTGGATGCTCGGTGCCGCCTTCGACAACGACTCCGCCGATCCGAGCCGCCACTGGCCCAACGTCGGCGAGATCGACATCATGGAATACGTCGGTCGCGAGCCCGACCTGGTGATCGGCACCGTCCACGGCCCGGGCTACGCCGGTGCCGGGGGCCTGTCGCGGTGGAACCGCCGCGACTACGACGTCTCGGAGGACTTCCACACCTTCGCCGTCGACTGGGACGCGGACGGCATCCGCTGGCTCTACGACGGGGAGGTCTACTACGACCTCTCGAGCGACGCGGTCGGCGACCGCGAGTGGGTGTTCGACGAGCCGTTCTTCATCATCGTGAACCTCGCGCTCGGCGGCACCCTCGGCGGCACCATCGCCCTCGACCTCGAGTACCCGATCCGCTTCCTCGTCGACCACGTCCGCGTGTACCAGTCGATCGATCCGGCGGGCGGTCCCGCGTGACGACCGGGACGCCAGCCGGCGTCGTGCGGTTCTTCGACGACTTCGGCGCCGGCCGGCTCGACCGGGCCCGCTGGAGCGTGCGCATCACCGGCCCGGTGCACAACGACGAGGAGCAGGCCTACATCGACGACCCCTCGACGGTCTACGTCGAACCCGGCGACGGCACCGAGGACGCGGGTGGGCGCCTCGTGCTGCACGCCCGGTACCGGCCCGGCTACGTCGACCCCGATGGCCGGTCGTTCGACTTCGTGTCGAGCCGGCTCGACACCCGCGACACGTACCGCTTCCGGTACGGGCGCGTCGAAGCCCGCATGCGGCTCCCCGTGGGCCGGGGCCTGTGGCCCGCCTTCTGGGCGCTGGGCACGGGCAGCTGGCCCGACACCGGGGAGATCGACGTGATGGAGCAGGTCGGCGATCCCGACTGGGTCAGCTCGGCCGTGCACGGGCCCGGCTACTGCGGCGAGTCGGGGTTGGTGAACCACCACTACTTCGACCCCGGCACCGACGTCACCTCATGGCACGTGTACACCGCCGACTGGGGGCCCGACGCGATCGCCTTCGCCGTCGACGGGCGGCTCCGCTACCGGGTCACCCGCGCCATGACCGACTTCGTCGGCAGCTGGGCGTTCGACGACGAGAAGTTCCTCGTGCTGAACCTCGCGGTCGGCGGGACCTACCCGTTCAAGTGGAACGGGATCCGCGAGCCGTACCGGGGTGTCGCCGCCCCGACCGTCGAGGCGATCCGAGACGACCGGGCCCGGGTCCTGGTCGACTGGGTCCGCGTCACCGACGGATCGGCGCCGCAGTGAGATCCACCCGGTGTCTCCGTCGACCGTCCGGCCCCCGGTCGTCGGCGATCGATACTCGTGGCTCCGGGCGGCAACGCCCGCAACGTCGGCTCAGGGCAGGTGGCAGATGATAACGGAGACCGGACGGCGTCGGCGGCCGAAAGAGCTGACCCTCGAGCAGATCGGTGAGCGGGCGGGCGTCTCGCGCTCGACGGTGTCGCGGGTCCTGAACGACCACCCCGACGTCCGGCCCGAGGTCCGCGACCGGGTGACCGCAGTGATCCGGGAGACGGGGTACCGGCCGAACCAGGCGGCGCGCGCCCTGGTGTCGAGCCGGACCGGACTCGTCGGCCTGGTGATGGTCACCGAGGTCGACGAGCTGTTCGGCGATCCGTACTACTCGGCGCTGGTCAACGGCATCCGGGTGGGCTGCGCCGAGCACGACCTCATCTTCGCCATGTTCCCGGCCTTCGGGCCCGACGGCAGCTCCGACATGCTCAGTCCCCAGATCACGCAGGGGTTCGTCGACGGGGTGATCGTCACCGCCGGACCCCGCAGCGACCAGCTCATCTCGACCCTGCGCGACCGGGGTCAGCACGCGGTGGTCGTCGGACACCCCGCCGACGACCGGGACCTGGTCCGGGTCGACGTCGAGAACCGGACCGGCAGCGCCATGGTGGTCGCGCACCTGTGCGGGCACGGTCACCGGCGCGTCGGCTTCGTCGGGCCGACCCCCGAGCACCGCTTCGGCGCCGAGCGCCTCGACGGGTACCGAGCCGCCCTCGACGCGGCGGGCGTCGAGGTGGACGAGCGCCTCGTCCACCTCGATCACCCCGACGCCGACGGCGGGTACCGGGCCGCGACCGCGCTCCTGGCCGAACGACCCGACGCGATCTACGCGGCCACCGAGCCCATGGCCGAGGGCACCTACCGGGCCCTCGCCGAGCACGGCCTGCGGATCCCCCGCGACGTGGCCGTGGCCAGCTTCGACGGCATCCCGCGCGGGCCTCGGCTCGAGCCGGCGCTCACGACGGCCGTGCAGCCGGTGTTCGACGTCGGCCGGACCGCGGTCGACCTGCTCGTCGGCCACCCCGACCCCCCGACCCTCGTCGTGCTGCCCACCACCCTTCGGCTCGGGGCGTCGTGCGGTTGCGAGACCCGTCCGGATCCGTCCACCTGACGACCCCACCTGGAGCACACACCGACATGGTCCCCCACCTGAGCGCCCGACCGGACGACGGCCTCGTCCACCTGGACGGGCGCGACCACTACGCGGTCGCCGACGTCGAGCACATGGCGCCGTTCCTCATGAGCGTCGTCAGCGACGGCGACCGGTGGATGTTCGTGTCGAGCACTGGCGCCCTCACCGCGGGTCGGGCCGACGCGAGTGGGGCGCTGTTCCCCTACGAGACCGACGACCGGCTGCACGCGGCCGCCGGCTCGGTCGGGCCGGTCACCCGACTGCGGGTGGAGCGCGACGGCGACCGGCAGGTCTGGCGTCCGTTTTCCGCCATCGCGGGCGAGACCGTCCGGCGCCGCGTGGCCAAGACCCTCGCCGGCGACTCGGTCGTGTTCGAGGAGCACCACGAGGCGCTCGGCCTGACGCTGCGCTCCCGGTGGGACACCACCGAGCGGCACGGCTTCATCCGCACCGCGACGCTCGTCAACCACGGCGACGCCCCGGTCCGCCTCGAGCTGCTCGACGGGCTCGTCGGCGTGCTCCCCCATGGGATCGACCCGGTCATCCACCAGCGCTTCAGCAACCTCACCAACGCCTACAAGCGAAGCGAGCTGGTCGGTGGCGAGGGCCGGCTCGCCGTGTTCTCGCTCGAGTCGCCGGTGAGCGACCGGGCCGAGCCCGCCGAAGTGCTCCGGGCCACGGTCGTGTGGTCGCACGGCCTCGAGGACGCCGACGTCGTGCTCGACGCGGCCGCGGTGCGTGCCTTCGACGCTGACGAGGACCATCCCGCCTGCGCCCTCGTGACTGGCCGACCGGGCGCGTACCTGCTCCGCACGGCGCGCGTCGTCGAGGCCGGCGCGTCCGCCACCTGGCGGATCGTGGCCGACGTGGCCCAGGACCAGGTCGCCGTCGTCGCGCTCCGCCGCTCGCTCGGGTCGGCCTCGCCACCGCACCTGGAGCTCGACGGGGCGATCCGGGCCACCGGGGAGCGGCTCGAGCGCATCATGGCGGGTGCCGATGCCCCCCAGTGCACCGGCGATCCGGTGGTCACGGCCCACCACCTGGCCAACGTCACCTACAACGTGATGCGAGGGGGCATCCCCCTCGCGGGCTATCGGATCGACACCGTCGACCTCGCCGACTTCGTCCGCGCCCGGAACCGGGTGGTCGCCGGTCGCCATGCGGCATGGCTGGCCGGACTTCCGGCAACGATCGACCGCCAGGAGCTGGTCACCCGGGCCGAACGGGTCGGCGACGTGCACCTCACGCGCCTCGTCCTCGAGCACCTGCCGTTCAGCTTCTCGCGCCGCCACGGCGACCCGAGCCGTCCGTGGAACGAGTTCTCCATCCGGGTGACCGACGACGCGGGTGATCCCGTCGTGTACTTCGAGGGCAACTGGCGCGACGTCTTCCAGAACTGGGAGGCCCTGTGCGCGTCGTTCCCCGGCTTCCTGCCGGGGGTGGTGGCCATGTTCGTGAACGCGTCGACTGCCGACGGGCACAACCCCTACCGGATCACCCGCGACGGCATCGACTGGGAGGTGCCGGACCCCGACGACCCGTGGTCCAACATCGGCTACTGGGGCGATCACCAGGTCGTGTACCTGCTCCGGCTGCTCGAGGCGACTGATCGCTACCTGCCCGGCGAGATCGCCCGTCGGCTCGACGAGCGGTGGTGCACCTACGCCGACGTCCCCTACCGCATCGTCGGGTACGACGACCTGGTCCGCCACCCGAAGTCCACGATCCGCTTCGACGCCGACGCCGACGCCCGGGCACGGGAGCGGGTCGCGACGATCGGCGGCGACGGCCGGCTCCTCATCGGTCCCGATGGCGATCCGCTCGTGGTGACGCTGCTCGAGAAGCTGCTCGTCACCGTGTTGGCGAAGCTCTCGAACCTCGTCCCCGGCGGCGGCATCTGGATGAACACCCAACGCCCCGAGTGGAACGACGCCAACAACGCACTGGCCGGGCACGGGCTCTCGATGGTCACGCTGTGCTACCTGCGCCAGCTCCTGGCCCATCTCCGATCGCTGGTCGGCTCGATCCGGGGCGACGCCCGTCTCTCGGCCGAGGTCGCGTCCTGGCTCGAGGAGGTCACGGCGGTGCTGGCCGAGCTGCCGGTCGAGGTGGCCACCGACGGGCTCGAGCGGCATCGGCGTGAGGTGATGGACCGTTTGGGCCGGGCCGCCTCCCGCTACCGCTCGACCGTCTACCAACGCGGGTTCTCGGGTGACACGGTCGCCGTGGCCCGGACCGCGGTGGTCGAGCTGTGCGACGTCGCCGTCGCGCACCTCGACGCGTCGATCCGGCGGAGTCGTCGGCCCGACGACCTCGTCCACTCCTACAACCTCCTCGAGCTGGAGCCCGACGGCACGACGGCCGCCGTCCGCCACCTTCCCGAGATGCTGGAGGGTCAGGTTGCCGCGCTCGGTTCGGGGGTGCTCGACCCCGTCGCGCAGGCCGATCTGTTCGACGCGCTGCTCGCCAGCCGCCTCTACCGGCCCGACCAGGACACGTTCCTCCTCGCACCGGCCCGCGTCCCGCCGTCGTTCCTCGACAAGAACGTGATCCCCACCGAGGACGTCGTGGGCGACCCCCTGCTGTCGGCGCTGGTCGACGCGGACGAGCCGTCGGTGGTGCGACGCGACGCCGACGGCCGGTTCCGGTTCCCGCCCGACCTGAGCGACGCGGTCGCCCTCGTCGCCGCGCTCGACCGGCTCGCCGCCACCGAGGAGTGGGCCGAGCTCGTCGGGTCACACCGGCGGGCGGTGACCGCCGCCTACGAGCGCGTGTTCGACCACCACGCCCACCTCGGGCGGTCCGGCTCGATGTACGCCTACGAGGGCATCGGCTCGATCTACTGGCACATGGTGGCCAAGCTGCTCGTCGCGCTCCAGGAGGCGGTGGTCGCGGCTGCCGACCGCGACGCCGACCCGCACGTCGTCGACCGGCTCCGGGCCGCCTACTGGCGGGTCCGGGCCGGGCTCGGCGTCAACAAGTCCCCGCGCGAGTTCGGTGCCATCCCCACCGACCCGTACTCGCACACGCCGGCGCACGCCGGCGCCCAGCAACCGGGCATGACCGGCGCGGTGAAGGAGGAGCTCCTCGCCCGGCCGCTCGAGCTCGGTGTGCGGGTGCTCGACGGCGAGGTCGTGTTCGATCCCCTGCTCCTGCGGCGGTCCGAGCTGCTCGAGGCCCCGCAGCGCTGGTCCGTGCCGAGCCTCGATGGAGGCTGGTCCGAGGTCGAGCTGGCGGCGGGGACGCTCGGGCTCACGGTTTGCCAGGTGCCGGTGGTGATCGGCCTGACCTCGGGCGAACCGCACGTTGACGCGGAGTTCGTCCATGGGAACCGCACACGCCGATCGGGCACCCGCCTCGGCCGCGATCTCAGCGCGATGGTGTTCGGACGGACCGGGGAGATCGCCCGGATCCACGCCGCCCTCCCCGCCGACAGCTGACCCCGTTCGGCGCGCTCCGGGACCGGCCTCTCGCACGGGTCCGGTCCCGTGCCGGTCCGGGACGCGGGTGAGCCCACCAACCGATCCGGGGGCCAGTACGGGCACGACTCCCGGGACGGGCCGGCCGGGTCACGACGGAGATGGGCCGCCTCGGTGCGTCGCGCGGTCACACCGCGCCAGGTCTCGGTGACCTCGACGAGGTGACCAGCGACCGCCATTCCGGGCGCGAGAGCAGCCGGGAAGCGACTCCGACCGCGCCAGGAACCGAGAGGGTCGGGGACGAGGACCCGCCGGGGCCGAACACCGAGTGGCGGGGCGCACCGGACCCCGCCGGCCGAGCAGACCCCGGCTAGGGTCCGGTCGCATGGGCACGACCGTGAGCGTCACCCGGGAGATCGCCGCCCCGCCGGAACGGGTGTGGGCGATGATCTCCGACGTCACCCGGATGGGCGAGTGGTCACCCGAGAACGAGGGCGGCGAGTGGATCGGGCAGGCGACCGCTCCGGCGCCCGGCGCGCGGTTCCGCAGCACGAACCGCCACGGCTCGAAGTCGTGGAAGACCGTGGCGACGGTGGTCGACGCCGATCCGGGCCGCCGGTTCTCGTTCCGGGTCGGCGTGATGGGCCTGCGGGTCGCCGACTGGTCCTACGACCTCCAGCCGACCGACACCGGGTGCCGGGTGACCGAGACCTGGACCGACCTCCGCCCCGGGTTCTTCAAGCCGATCGCCCGGTTGGCCACCGGCGTGGACGACCGGGCCAGCCACAACCGGGCCGGGATGGACACCACCCTGGAGCGACTGGCGGCCGCCGCGGAGGCGAACAGCTGACGATCCGGTGCCCTCGGGGGGTGCGCCATGAGGCACACGCCGGACGGGAGGGAAGCGCAGTCGGCGGTGCCAGGATGGAGAACGGCCACCGGGGTACGGCGATGAGCGGTTGACCCAGCCGGGCAACCCAGCGGTTCGACTCCGCGCTTGGCCACGAAGCACCAGAGCATCCGCCCCGCAGCGTCCGCGTGCGCGAACATGCGGCATGAAGCGAGCGTTCGTCGCCGTCGTGTGCCTGTCCCTCCTCGCTGCCGCGTGCTCCGACGACACCGACGACGCCGCTCCGCCCCCGACCGAGGCGACGACGACCACCGCCGAGGCGCCCGCCGCCGCCCCGGCCCCGATCACGCCCGAGGTGGTGTGCGTTCGCTTCGACGGGGCGGTGTTCTTCGCCTATGCCAACGACGCCGACACCCCGGTGGTGCTCGACGACGACAGCTCGGTGCTCGCCGGAGCCCGGGCCGACGACGAGCCGTACGTGCCCACGGTGTTCGCGGCGGGTCGGGTGTCGCCCGCGTTCTACGCCTACCCCGGCGACGCCACCACCGCCCCGACGTGGACCGTCACCGGTCCCGACGCCGAGTCCCGGACGGCCACCCCGCACGCCGACACCCCCGAGTGCACCGTCGAGCTCGTGACGCCCACCGTCGCCGACCCCCGGACGCCGGTGCTCGAGGTGACGAGCGCCGCCGTGTCCCCGGACGGCGGAACCATCACGATCGACGTGACGCTCACTGGTGTGCCCGAGCCGAGCGTGTGCAGCGACGACCTCACCGCCGAGCCGGCCGAGATCACGATGGACGACGGAGACGGTGGCGGCACGGTCGAGGGCACCACCTCCACCTGGACCTTGCCGGTGGCCACCGGGCCCGACGGCACCCCCGGCGGCGTACTGTTCCCGGTCGCCGCCCTCGTGGTCGATCGGTGCAGCACCGACGGGGCGACGCAGTCGTCGTGGCCGACCGGCACGGTCGGGGACGTCCCCCGCGGCGCCTTCGAGGACCTGCGCAACGGCCTCTCGACCTGCGTCCGGTTGGTGGACGGCGAGGCGACGGCGAGCCCGTTCTCCCCGACCGAGCGGTGCGGCGGCCCGCCGCTCACCGGCGGCGCGAGGACCCGTCCGGGCTGATGGCCCCGGCCCACACCAGTCGCCTGGCCGCGACGTGGGCCGCCGACCCACTCGCACCGCCCTGGCGGGAGCTCGACGGCACGGCGGTGCTCGCCGACCTGTCCGGTTTCACCCGCCTCACCGAACGCCTGACCAGCACCGGCGCGGAGGGTGTCGAGGTGCTGCACCGGGTGATGACCCGATGCTTCGCCACGCTGCTCGATCCCGGCATCGAGATGGGGGGCGACATCCTCGCCTTCGCGGGTGACGCCGCGCTGGTGTGGTTCGAGGGATCCGACCACGTGGGCCGGGCCGCCGACGCCGCCGCCGCCATGCCGGCCCGGCTGGCCCAGCTCCCCGCCTCGGTCACGGGCGGTCGACGGCTGCGGGCCTCGATCGGCGTGCACACCGGCACCTTCCACGCCGTGTTGGCCGGCTCGGTGCAGCGGGGTCTGTTCCTCTGCGGCCCGGAGACCTCACGACTCGCAGGCCTGGAAGCGACCGCCGCGCCGGGGCAAGTGGTCGTGAGCTCTGCCGTCGCCGAGCATCTCGACCCCTCGTCGCTCGGTGCTCGGGTCGGACCAGGGGTCGTGCTCCGGCGCGGCGGACGCAGGGGGCGCGATCCGGTGGGACCGGTGACGAACGTGCCCGGCGATGCCGACCTCGACTCCTTCGTCAGCCCGAACGTCCTCGAGCTGCTCGAGGCGGGCATCGCCATGGGCGATCACCGCACCGTCTCGGTGGGGTTCGTGCTCATCCCGGGTCTCGACGACGTCCTCGCCGCCGGCGGTCTCCGCGAGGTCCATGCGGCGATCGACCGGGTCGTGCACACCGTCACCCGGGTGGCCCGAGAGCTGTCGGTCGACTGGCTCGACACCGACGTCGGCGTCGGCAGCGTCAAGCTGCTCCTCGCCGCGGGCGCGCCCCGCGCCGTCGACCACGACGAGGAGCGCCTCCTGCTCGCGCTGCGCCGCATCCTCGACGAGAGCGATCGTCCCCTACGGGCCGGGGCCCAGCGCGGCCGGCTGTTCGCCGGTCCGCTCGGCGTCCCCGGCCGGCGCACGTACACCCTCCTGGGCGACCCGGTGAACGTCGCCGCCCGCGCCCTGGGCCTGGCCGGCGACGACGAGCTGGTCGTGGGTGACGGGCTCGGCGTCGCCACGCGACCCTCCATCGTCGCCACACCCCTCGGGACCCGCATGCTCAAGAACCGGTCCGAGCCGATGGCGCTCTGGCGCGTGGACGCGGTGGGGGCACCACCGGCGGCGTCGCGCTCGACCACCGTGACCCCGCTGAGCCTCGCCCGCCACCGCGAGGCGCGCCGGCTGGCCGCGGCGTGGAAGGCGACCGTCGACGGCACCGGGTGCTCGGTCGCGGTGGTGGGCGAGCCGGGGATGGGGGCCTCCGAGCTCCTCGCCGACCTGGCCACGCTGGCCGGTGGGACCGCCACCGCGATCCGGGCCGACCCGTTCCGTCGGCACGTCCCCTACGCGGCGATCGCCACGATCGTGCGGGACCTGGCCGAGGGCGCCGGGGAAACCGACGACGGCGGCTCGTGGCTCGCGGGGTTCGCGCCCCGGCTCCCCGGGCCCCTCCGTCGGTGGGCCCCGAACGCGTTGGCGACGATGGCGCAGGCCGAGGCGTCGGACCGGGATCCCCGCACCACCGCGCTGCGCACGCAGCTCGTGCTGGTGGCCCTGCTCCGCGCCGCGATGCCGACCCCGTGGCTGCTCGCGATCGACGACGTCGACGCGATCGACGACGCCTCCCGGCAGGTGATCGGGCGCCTCCGGGCCGTCACCGCGGACCATCCATTCATGCTCGTCACGAGCAGCACGCCCCCGAGCACCCCGTTCCCCGAGGTGTTCCCGGCCACCATCACGATCGCCCTGGAGCCGATCCCCGACGAGGAGGCCGCCGGGCTCGTCGCCGACCTCGCGCCGTCGTGGCGCGACGACGAGATCGCCCGCGTCGTGGCCGCGGCCCGCGGCAATCCGTTCGTGCTGACCGAGATGGCCCGCCGGTTCCCCGATGACGAGCTCCCCGACTCCCTGCACCGGCTCGGCGCAACGCTCGTCGACACGCTGCCCGCGCGGCCGCGCGCCCTGGTCCGCGACGCCTCGATCTTCGGCACCGTGGTGCCCCTGGCCCGGGCCGCCCAGGTGCTCGACCGCCCGGAGCTGGGCTCGACCGGTGCCTGGATCGGCACCGAGGCGGTGTTGCGGGTGGTGGACGACGACACCATCGCCTTCCGCCACGACGTGTACCGCCGGGTGGCCTACGAGTCGCTGCCGTTCCACCGCCGCCGCGACCTGCACGGGGCGATCGCCGACCGGATCGCGGCCGACCCCGAGCCGAACGAGGCGCTCCTGGCCCTGCACCACCACGAGGCCGGTCGGGTGCGGGAGGCCTACCCCCTCGCGGTGCGGGCCGGCCGGGTGGCCAAGGCGACGGGCGCCCTGGCCGAGGCCGTCGACCTGCTCCGCCGAGCGGCCGACACGGCCCGCGACGTCGACCCGGGCGAGCGGGCCCGGCTCTTGATCGACCGCGGCGAGGCGTTGACCTGGCTCGGCGACCTGGCCGGGGCCGGACGGTGCTACCGGGCCGCGGGTCGCGTCGTCGACGACCCGCTGGTGGAGGGCTGGCTGTGCCACGTCCAGGCCGACCTGGCCCTCACGCTCCGCCGCTTCCGACGCGCCGGCGCGTGGGCGCGCCGCGGCCTGGCGGTGACGGCACCGCTCGGCGACGCGGCCACCGAGCTCCGCTGCCATCTCCTGCTGGACCTGGCCGCCCGGCTCGACCTCTCGGGCCGGCACCGCCAGAGCATCCCCGTCGCCGACCAGGCCCTCGCCATGGCGACCGAGGCCGGCGCGCCGCTGCTCCAGGGACTGGCCCACGTGCACCTGGAGATGGCCCACAGCACGCTGGTGGAGCCCGAAGCGGTGGCGCACGGCGACGCCGCGGTGGCGATCTTCGAGGCGCTC
>Ga0114946_10003236_pt1 | contig 11058 bp, 11 predicted proteins | sample WalLakDeSediment_FD_88676 | JGI IMG/M metagenome (GOLD analysis project Ga0114946, IMG submission 88676) | Lake sediment microbial communities from Walker lake, Nevada to study Microbial Dark Matter (Phase II) - Walker Lake 11/02/13 Deep Sediment | ecosystem: Environmental > Aquatic >...
AGGAAGACGACGTCTAAGACAGGGTGGGAGGTCTACCCCGAGGAGAGTGTGGCTGGTATCGGCCATCACAAGACAACCATTTCCGACGGGGAAAAGACCGTGGAAGGAAGAGACATCAATGCAGATAAGTCCGCGAAGATCGCCAGCGACAAGTGGGACAAAAGAGATCGCTAGAGCGATTATTCTCATTCTTCTGCAATGCGCCAAATAGCACCTTGATGCTCAACACAAGAGCTGGGAGAAGATAATACACAGACAATTTGCCTCCGCCTTTGTTGTTTTCTCCCAGCTCCAATCTTAATTATAAGCATAAAAATGCTTTTTTTTATTTTAAAATGATAAAATTTATGCTATTTTATAAATAGAGTTGAAATAATGAATATTGATTTAGAAAAATTACAACAAAATTGGCAAAAAAAGAGAATTGCGATTCTCGGTTTTGGCAAAGAAGGCCGGGATACTTTTTTATTTTTGAGAAAGCTTTTTCCAAAAAAAGTTATTGGAATAGCTGACAGACGAGAAAGCTTAAAACTTAAAGCGCAAAGCGCAAAATCAAAGCTTGAAACCGAAGACTTCAAAAATATAAAATGGCACACGGGAATAGATTATCTCAAGGAGCTGAAAGATTATGATGTGATAATTAAATCACCAGGAATCCCTTTTAAAGTTTTACCCAAATCGCAGCTGACCAAAATTACCACCCAGACCGAGATTTTTTTTAATAATTGCCCCGGCACGATAGTGGGCATAACCGGCACCAAAGGAAAAAGTACTACTGCTTTTTGGATATATCAAACACTGAAAAAAGGAGGCATAAAGGCGTATTTATTGGGCAATATCGGCAGGCCTGTTTTGGGGCTTTTATCGAAAGCCGAAAAGAAAGATGTTTTTGTCTACGAGCTTTCATCTCACCAGCTTTACAGCCTCAGGAAATCGCCGCAAATTGCCGTATTTTTAAACATTTATCCGGAGCATTTGGATTATTACCGCAACTTTGCAGAATATGTCCGGGCCAAAGCTAATATTACAAAGCATCAAAACAGCAAGGATTATTTGATTTACAACTCAGAAGATATTACGGTTAAAAAAATCATTAAAAAATCAAAAGCAAAAAAAATCCCCATAAAGGGCAAATATTATGAATTAAATGAAGCTGCTTCGGCAGCTGTAGCCGGAATATTTAAAGTTCCTGTATTGAAGCGATTCAAAACTTTGCCTCATCGTTTGGAATACGTCGGTAATTTTAAAGGAATTGAATTCTATAACGACTCCCTTTCAACCGTGCCTGAGACAACCATTGAGGCTTTGGATTTTTTAGGCAGCAGAGTGGAAACCTTGGTGCTTGGCGGTTTTGACAGAAAACTTGATTTTAAGGATTTGGCAAAGAGGATTGAAAAAAGCCGGGTGAAAAATTTAATTTTATTTCCGACCACAGGGAAAAGAATCAAAAAAGATATTAAAAAGAAAAATATTAATCATTTCTTCGTTAAAACCATGAGAGAGGCAGTAAAGATCGCTTATGGCCGTACGGACAAAGGTAAAATCTGTTTATTGTCGCCGGCTTCTCCCAGTTTCGGCATTTTTAAAGATTATGCAGACAGAGGAGAACAGTTTAAGAGGTTTGTAAAAATGCTAAAATAAATTAATGAAAAAAACTAAACCCCGCTTCGATTATTTTTTAATTGTTAATGTCGGTATTTTAATTGTTTTGGGGATAGTTATAATAACCAGTGTTTCTGCGTCAATATCGCCGGAAGATCCGACATTTTATCTTTTTCGCCATATAAAACACGGACTGCTTCCCGGAATAATATTGGGGTTTGCCGCTTTTAAAATACCTCTAGATTTTCTGAGAAAATGGTCGGTTGTTCTGCTTTTGTTCAGTTTATTCTTAATGGTTTTGGTTTTTTTGCCAGGGGCAGGATTAACCCTGGGAGGAGCGAGTCGTTGGATAAATCTGAGGCTTTTTACTTTTCAGCCTTCGGAACTTTTAAAGCTAACCTTTATTCTTTATCTGGCTGCCTGGCTGGCGACAAGAACGGCAATAATAGAAAAAAAGAAAAAGGACTTTGTTTTGAAAGAATTCGGAAGATGGTCTGCCAGCACGCTCATCGCATTTCTGGCAGTGATGGCTATTATTGTTGTTTTATTGGTTTTTCAACCCGATGTCAGCACTCTCGCATTGATTATTACGTGCGCTTTTCTGATGTATTTTGCAGCCGGTACTCCCGTTAAACACACTTTTTTAATAATTATGTTGGGTATTGGCGGTTTAGCCGCCCTGATAAGAATAGCTCCTTATCGTTTTGAAAGGTTGTTGGTTTTTTTAAATCCAGAAACCGATCCAATGGGCTTGGGTTATCAGATAAAACAAGCTATAATTACTGTAGGGTCAGGAGGTTTTTGGGGCATGGGTCCGGGGATGGGTATCCAGAGATTTCTACCACAACCTTTGACAGATTCCATTTTTGCCGTTTTTGCTGAGCAGGCCGGGTTTGTTGGGAGTATGCTTGTTATTGTGCTTTTTGTGCTTTTTTTCTGGCGTGGATATGTTATTGCTAAAAACAGTCAGGATAGTTTCTGTAAATTGACGGCCTTGGGAATCAGTTTTTGGATAGTTTTGCAGGCTTTCATACACATAGGGGTTGCCATAGGTATACTTCCCGTGACAGGAATTCCATTGCCTTTTATCAGTTACGGCGGAACAGCCATGATCACTTCATTAATTGGAGTTGGAATATTATTAAACATTTCTAAAAATGTCAGAAAAGTCCAAAACATTTAAAATATTATTCACCGGAGGAGGCACGGCTGGTCATGTTTATCCGATTATAGCCGTGGTAAGAGAGCTGAAGCGTATCAGCCTTAATGCTAATTTTTATTATGTTGGTCCGAAAGATGAATTTTCGGATAATTTGTTGTCTCAGGAGGGCATTAAAGTAAAAAATATTCTAACCGGTAAAATCAGGAGGTACATGACTTTTAACAGCCTTTTCCAGAATTTTATTGACATCATCTTTAAAATACCCTTGGGTTTTGCACAGGCTTGTTTTTTCGTCTTTGTCGTAAATCCTGATTTCACTTTCAGCAAAGGAGGTTATGGTTCTTTCGCCGCTGTTTTTTGGAGTTGGTTTTGGATGAGCCCGGTTTTTCTCCACGAATCAGATGTTATACCTGGCGCGGCCAACAGGCTTATGAATAAAATGGCCCTGGAAATATTTGTTGCTTTTTCCGTTTCCAAGACAGAATATTTTCCTCCAAAAAAAATGATCTCCGTGGGAAATCCGATCAGAAAAGAAATAACAGAAGGTACCAAGGAGGAAGCAAAGAAATTATTCAATCTTCAGGGAGGGAAAACCGGCACCCTTTTGATCTTAGGCGGCTCTCAAGGAGCCCAAAGAATTAATGATCTGATATTAGATATTCTTCCACGGCTTTTAACCGACTTCGAAGTGATCCACCAAACCGGCGAGAAAAACTTTAAACAGGTTGAAGCAGAGTCAAAAGTTGTCATGACAAAAGACTCAGAACCCTATTATCATCCTGCGCCCTTCCTGCAAGAAAATGAATTAAAACAGGCTTACGCTGCTGCTGATTTAGTAATCAGCCGGGCCGGATCAGGCGCTATTTTTGAAATTGCAGGTTGCGGGAAACCGAGCATTTTGATTCCTTTAGCAAATTCTGCACAAAATCATCAAATAAAAAACGCTTATTTGTATCACATAATGGGTGCGGCAAAAGTGATAGAGGAGGAAAATTTGACTCCAGGTTTTTTCCTGGAAAGAATAAAACTTTTATTTCATCGGCCAGAAGAAATGAATGAGATGCGGCAGTCTGCCAAAGCATTCGCCAGGGCAGACTCTGCCAGGATCGTCGCCAATTATATCGCCGAATACTTAAAGCAGTAAGCTATCCCCTTGACAAGGTTTTAAAAACAAGTAAAATGCTTAAGTAGGAGAATAAAATATAACACTTGATAATGATATGTGAAATCAGATAAATAAGACATCAAATAAAACCGTGAAGGTGTCGGAAACGTTTCAGATGTCTTCACGGTTTTGTTTTAAAGGGAAAGATCATTAAAAACTGAATGAGCAAAATTAGTTTTTTAGAGTTGTCCCGATATTATTTTTTTTGAGAGTTTGATCCTGGCTCAGGATGAACGCTGGCGGCGTGGATAAGGCATGCAAGTCGAACGCTCCCACTTTTCGCAAGAAAAATGGGGGAGTGGCAAACGAGTTAGTAACACGTGGATACAAACCCTTAAGATGGGAATAATCCGCTGAAAGGCGGACTAATACCCAATGGTCCGGAAACTTAAGCAATTAAGTTGCCGGTAAAGGACTAGAGTAATCTATTCCGCTTAAGGATTGGTCTGCGGCCTATCAGCTAGTTGGTGAGGTAAAGGCTCACCAAGGCTATGACGGGTAGGGGATGTGAGAGCATGTTCCCCAACGACGGCACTGCGACACGGGCCGTACTCCTACGGGAGGCCGCAGTCGAGAATATTGGTCAATGGGCGAAAGCCTGAACCAGCGACGCCGCGTGCAGGAAGAAGGCCTTCGGGTTGTAAACTGCTTTTCTGGAGGATGAACCTTCGGGTGACAGTACTCCAGGAATAAGGAGATCCTAACTCTGTGCCAGCAGGAGCGGTAATACAGAGTCTCCAAGCGTTATCCGGATTTATTGGGCGTAAAGGGTCCGTAGGCGGTTAGGAAAGTCTTTGGTTAAATACCCAGAGCTTAACTTTGGGGGTGCCTAAGATACTACCTAACTAGAGGGCGCTAGGGGCTGATGGAACGGTCGGTGTAGTGGTGAAATACGTTGATATCGACCGGAACACCAAAAGCGAAGGCATTCAGCTAGGGCGGCCCTGACGCTGAGGGACGAAAGCGTGGGGATCAAAAAGGATTAGATACCCTTGTAGTCCACGCTGTAAACGATGGACACTGGCTATTTGAAGTGTCGACCCTTCAAGTGGCGAATCTAACGCGTTAAGTGTCCCGCCTGGGAAGTACGGCCGCAAGGCTAAAACTCAAAGGAATAGACGGGGATTCACACAAGCGGTGGATCATGTGGCTCAATTCGTCAACAAGCGAAGAACCTTACCAGGGTTTGACACCCCGACGAAAACCGTCTGAAAGGATGGTCTTCTCACAAGGACGTCGGGGCAGGTGCTGCACGGTCGTCGTCAGCATGTATCTTGAGACGCTCCCTTAAATGGGGTAACATGCGCAACCCTTGTTCTGCGTTTTATTTGTCGCAGAAGACTGCCAGGGGTAACCTGGAGGAAGGCGAGGACGACGCCAGATCAGCGTGGCCCTTTGATACCCTGGGCTGCACACATGATACAATGGGGCCGACAATGGGTTTGCTAAGGCGTAAGCCGGAGCTAATCCCACCAAACGGTCTCTCAGTCCGGATTGAGGTCTGCAACTCGACCTCATGAAGCTGGAATCGCTAGTAATCGCCAATCAGCTACGTGGCGATGAATACGTTCCTGAATCTTGTACTCACCGCCAAATAACTGTGCCCGGCAGCTTTGTTAGCTAAGAGGTGAAAGTCCTCTTCAAGCACACAAGACATTATGTGCTTGATAGCCAAAAAATTAGCAACTCATTTCCCGTAAGGGGATTGGGTAAAGGGCTTGAGGCAAATAGCAGCCCCCCACTTTTCTAGTAGTTGTAAATGACTCTCACTGGGCGGTTGAGAGGAAGTTTAAGAGAATTAATTACTAGAAAAGTATATAATAAAAAGTGGGGGGATGTTAGAAAAAGTTAACTAAGTGACCCGGGGAGATCCCAGAAAGACGGGGTTATTGCTTTCTGGGAAGTCAGCTGCGTCATAGTACCGAAACACTCAATAATATTGAGTGCTCGGGAAGGACAAAACTTATTTATGCTATCCGAAGATTATATCGTTGGTTTAACCGATGGAGAGGGCAGTTTTACTGTTTATCTTAGACCATCAAAAATTTCCAACTGGAATAATCGGATAGAGTGTCATTATTATCTTAAACTGAGAAAGGAAGAATTGCCTTTATTAAAAAAGGTTAAAAAATTCTTTAGATGCGGGAGAATTTCTTTACAGATAGACAAAAGGCCTAACCACAGCGATTGTTATCGGTTTGAAATAAGCGACCTGAATAACATTCAGTTAAAAGTTATTCCATTGTTTAAGAAAAGGGCACTGCATAGCATTAATAGAAAAAATGATTTTAGGTTATTCTGTAGAATTGTAGCTATAGCCAAAAAAAAAGAAGCATCAGACTAAAGGTGGCTGGAACGAAATCATTAGCTTAAAATCTCAAATGCGTAAATAGGACTCGCTGATTACGGGAAATCCGTACGATCAGCCCCGACATAAAAAGTCGGGGAGCCGATTAGAACATTGGCTTGGGAACGGAAACTAACCCTAAAGTATTCCAATCCGTCACGTCAAGCGAGCTGGGAACAGCCTAAGCACCTTGTTTAACAGGGTACCAAGCTGGGCTCAGTGAGAGGGACGAAGTCGTAAGAGTAATCTACTTGTTGCGACTCCCGGAAAGTGATTTCTGGGAAAAAACTTGGCTATATGCTGGAACATCTGTGTATCTAGGGTTACGTATGTTAAAATAAATTAATATGCGTAAAAATACTCTTAGTGCAGACAATCAGCAGGGAAGTCCCGATCTTATCGAGGACCCCTCAGAGACTACACGCCGAGCTCCTCAAATTAAAGCTTATCTACTTGGAGCATTACACGACGGAACTTTTAACAAGAATAAAAGATTTCGGATTTCGCAAATCGGCACCGATTGGCTTAAGGTTTTACAAGGACTTTTTCAAAAGCTGGGATACAATTCTTGGATTTATAAAGAGGGAAAGTATCGCAAGGTGTATGTATTAGAAACATTGGCAGACTTTCTGGATTTTAATTTTAATCCATTGACATTAAGGAAAGAAGAAGAAAGAATTAATTACATCATCCAAGTCAGGCCGTAGATCCGGATTATTGGAGAATGTATGTTCTTGCGAGTTCACAGAAAAATTTCTTGACAAAGATTGGCACTTGGCATCCAAGAAAGATTAAAAGCTTAAAACAGAGGATGGTGATATAGTCCATGCCTTATGGCGACATAGGGAATAACATGAACAAGGCACGGGTAGCGGAAGCTGTCCGTGGATCATATAATTTTACTTACTTTTTGTAAGTAAGGTGTCGGCTGAGATTGAAAAGCGAGAATTCTCTTTTTAATCTCAAGGCATTGATCGAACGCCCCAAAAGATCGATCCGGGACAACTCTAAAAAACTAAAAAATCAGCAAGCCGATTTCAGGACCTCTTTCTTGACAGGGGTTCTTTTTTATTTAAGAATATAAAAATTACAACACAGTTCTTTATCAACTTAAAAGGAGGTTATAATTGGAAGAAAAGCTCAAAAAACAAATTGTTTTTCGGCCCAGTTTAGTCAAAGCCATGATTCAAATCAGCAGCACCTTACTCAAGGCGGTTAAAGACGAGCTGGACGAGCTGAATTTTTTCCCGGTTCCTGATAAAGATACGGGTAAAAACGCTTTTTTAGTCCTGGAAGGAATGGTGAAAGCGATATCTGAAAAGGATTATGCCAACCTGACCGAACTGATTGATGATCTTTTGGAAAGCGCGCAGGATAATGCCAGAGGCAATATCGGCATAGCCATTTCCAACGGTTTTGTCGGTTTTTTTTCAGTCTTAGAAAAAGAAGGAAAAAGCTATCAGGAGGTAGCTCCGGAACTTTGGCAATGGATCAAGCAGGTTTTTTCTGAAGAAGCTGATGAGGCAAAAATAAAAATCGTAGACGGAAAGCTTTTGGCTAAAGCCCTGGCTGCCGGCTTCGATATGGCTTATCACGGATTTAATCCGCCGGAAAAGAAAACAGTCTTGGATGTAATGGAAGCGACCAAAACCGAAGCTTCGGCTCAGGTTGAATCAGGGGAAGAGGATCCTTCTGTTATTCTGGAAAAAGCAATCGTTAAGGCCAGGAAAGCTTTAGCTGAAACCAAAGGTAAGATTCATAAAGGAAAGACGATTAACACTGAAGATGCGGGAGCAGCCGCCTTTATACCGATTCTGGAAGCTTTTCTGCAGGCTTTTGCGGAAAAAAAGGAGAGGCCCGATGAGAAATAATTTTCACTATGAGATTTTGGCCACTCTAATTTTAAAACAATTGTCAGATTTTTCTGAATTGAAAAATGAACTGTTGAATTTGGGAACTTGCCTGGATATCTCTTTATATAAAAACCGCGCTAGGATTCATATTCATTCGCCGGATTCAGAAAATAAAGAGACAATCAGAAAAATTCTGCAGAAAGCCGGCGAGTTGACGAGCTTCAGTTCAGAAAAAGAACATTGGAAGGAGGAAGAGTCGTGAAAAAAATCGGGATGATAGCAGACGAAGCTGCAGATATTCCCCAAAATATCAGAGAAAAGTACCAGATAGAAAACATCATGTTCCCTGTAGTTTTTTCTGCCGAAGAGCAGGAAACAGACCTTAGGGGAGAGGCTTTTTACCGTAAAATGAGAGAGGGTCAGATTTTTCCGACAACCTCTTTTCCTCCGCCGATCAGGTTCAAGCGGGCCTACCAGCAAAGCTTGGAGAGCTTCGAAGAGGTATTGGTAGTAGTCATTTCTTCTACGCTTTCAGGAGCTTTTAATACGGCTGTTTCGGCAAAATCACTGCTTCCGGAAGCAGACAGGAAAAGAATACACGTTTTCGATTCCTTTGCAGCCAGCGGAGCACAAGGCCTGATATCTTTAAGAGCCCAAGAGCTGATCGAGGAGGGCGGAGATATTCCTGCGATTTTGGAAGACCTGAATTGTTTTAAAACAAAAGTGAAACTTTTAGGTATGGGAGAAGACGTTAAGTGGCTTAAGGCCGGAGGAAGAATTTCAGCTAATCAGGCAAGAATTTTGCAATTATTGAAAAAAATAGGGATAAATCCGATATTGGGACTGAAAGAGGGCAAGGTAGCCAGTGCCGGATTCTTTTTTCTCAAAGATGAAGTTAAGGTTTTATTGGGTTGTATAAAAAAGACGGTTGAAAAAACCAGTGGTCTGAAAACCGTCATATCCTACAGCGACAATATATCCAAAGCCCTAGAACTTAAAGAGGGCATCGAAGAAATGGGCGCTGAAGTTCTCTATGTCACGGTGAGTTCTCCAGTAATAGGAGCTCATATTGGGCCAGGGACAATAATCGTGAGCTATTGCAGCTGACGACAAAAGGTTCTGATATCATCAGGGCCTTTTTATTTGCTGCTTGCATTTTCGTTTTGATTTGATAGAATAAAACCAGAAATTTTATGGCTATCCCCGGGAAAGTAACCAAATTTTTAACAGAGTCAAAAGTAAAATACGATCCTATAGAACACAGGACCGTTTATACAGCTTACGACAAAGCAGCTACCTTGAAATTGCCTCAAAAAATCATTGGTAAAAACCTGGTTCTTGCTTTGGACGGGAGATTAACTTTAGTTTTAATATCAGCGAACAAGAGCCTTGATAAGAATAAGTTGAGAAAATTAGCCAAAGTCAAAAAAATAGATTTTGTTTCAGAAAGAATTATTAAAAATCGGATCAAAGGAGTGAAATTGGGGAGTGTTCCGCCGTTCGGAATAATTTGGAGATTATCCACTTTTGTTGACGGTTCTTTGTTGAAAAATACGAAGATTATATTAAATGCTGGCGATTGCAGTTGGTCAATCAAAATAAGCCCGGTTGTTTTCAGAAAGCTGATGCATGGCAATTTGGTAATCGGTAATTTTTCGAAAAAAAATTGAAATCTGTTGATTTATAAAGATTTATCAGAAGGTTTGTTTTCAAAAATATTTTGTAAGCTTCACGGATTGATTTTTAATTCTCTTATCCAACCTAAATTCGGATGATTCGGTTTTAATAACAGACTAGGACGGGAAAAAACCTTTAAAGAATTGGGGTCGAAGTTTATTCACGGGAAAGGGCTTTTTAGAAGTAGGTATTTTTTATCCGATACAAAAAATATTTTTTGTTTTGGGAACAATTAAGATTTTCTTTTTTTATTTTAAAACTTTGGGCATGTAGTTCAGTGGCAGAACGCTGTCCTGATAAGACAGAGGTCGAAGGTTCGATTCCTTCCATGCCCACCAAAAGCAGTTGGACAGTATGTCACTTTTTGAAGAAGTTATTAACTATATTTCGCGAAATCTTAAAAGGTCGTAATTTAAAAAATGATAATTTAAAAAATAAAGTTATGTCTCAACAAGAAAATTATATCCCCACCTCTCCAATAGAGCCTCCCAGTGAGCACCCCGGAAGAACCAGCGGCATTATAGGCATTGTTTGCGCTGTTATTTCAATACTGTTTTTCCCCATTATTTTTGGTCCGGTGGGAATTGTTTTAGGCGTTAAGGCACGCCAAAAAGGATCAAAAAATCTCGGTCTAGTGGCAATAATTCTTTCTGCAGTTTTTATGGTTGGTGGTATGTTGCTCGGTATTTTGGTGGGGTTAAGTATGGCTACGCAATTACAGGGGTTATTGGGCGTCTTTTTATTTCACTAGCCAGAATTAAAAGTTATTAAGTGTGTTATACGTTCTATTATTTTTAGTTACCATAATAGCGCCAATAATTTTTTGGTTTTGGTTTTTTATTTCACATGACCGCGCAGAGCCGGAACCAAAAAAACTTCTCTTTAAGGTTTTTCTTTTTGGAGTCGTAGCGGCATTCCTTGCCCTTATTGTGAACTTAGCCGTCATTTTAGCGGTCCTTCCGGAACAATCCTCGAACATTTTACGCGGAGAGGGTTTGCAGCCCACTGACGGTTTTTCCATAACCGTGCTTCTTATATTGTTTTTTCTGGCGGCTCCGCTGGAAGAGTTTTTGAAGTACTTTGTTTTACGAAAATACACCTATCGTAAATATGAATTTAATCAAATAGCAGACGGGGTATTTTATGGAGTAACGCTTGCCTTGGGATTTTCTTTCATAGAAAACATCTTTTATTTTTATCGTTTGATGGAAGAGCCGATAATGATTTTCTCCGCCACCGTCCTCGTTCGGGG
>Ga0114946_10003237_pt1 | contig 11056 bp, 11 predicted proteins | sample WalLakDeSediment_FD_88676 | JGI IMG/M metagenome (GOLD analysis project Ga0114946, IMG submission 88676) | Lake sediment microbial communities from Walker lake, Nevada to study Microbial Dark Matter (Phase II) - Walker Lake 11/02/13 Deep Sediment | ecosystem: Environmental > Aquatic >...
ACGTGGATCCAACCCTCGGATCGCAGGCGGTCTTCCAGTTCGTGCAGCCGGTCGAGCCTTACGGACTCGGCGTTCTGCCGAACGAGGCGGCGACGGGCTGTTGAGACGGCATCGCGTACTCCCGCGCGAGCGTCGGTCGCATGGTGAGCGATGAGATCAGGCAGGTCATCGCAGTTCGCGCGAGCGAGTTCCGCGCGACACTCTGCAACGCTGGATCCTGCATCGGCCACGCGTATCCTTCCCCGGTGTCGCAATGAGAGTATACCTGCATACGACGACGACCCCGGACAAGCCGGGGTCGTTGGATGCGACAGTGATGACCGGAGCCTAGTAGGACTTATCCTTGAGGCGAGCGGCCTTGCCGACCTTGTCGCGCAGGTAATAGAGTTTGGAGCGGCGAACCTTGCCTCGGCCGGTGACCTCGACCTTGACGATCTTCGGCGAATGGATCGGGAAGGTACGCTCCACACCCACCGCGAACGAGATCTTGCGCACGGTGAAGGTCTCGCGATTGCTGGCACCGTGGCGCCGGATCACACGTCCCTCGAATACCTGGACGCGCTCACGGCTTCCTTCGACGACACGATAGTGGACCTTGATGTTATCGCCGACCTGGAAGTCCGGAAGGTCGTCTCGGATCTGCTGCTGTTCTATGGCTCGAATGGTATCCATGAGTATCCTCAGTCGTCTCTACAACGGGCAGACGCCGTTCAGGCGCAAGGCGAAAGTATAGACCACCGGTTCGGCGCGATGCAAACCCTGCAAGGGTACCGGGCTAACGCAGTGCCGAGATCCGGTCTATGGGCCAGTAGATCGAGAACGCCCTGCCGCGGACCATCGACTCGTCGATCGGTCCCATGAAGCGGCTGTCGCCAGAGTTGGGCCGGTTGTCGCCCATCAGCCACACCTGGTCGTCTGCCAGGGTGATCGGGAGTGGAACAGTGCCAGGGTCTGTGACCTTGCCGTGCACATAGGCTTCGTCGAGCGGGGCACCGTTGACGACGACCGATCCGTCCTGGATGTCGACCGTCTGTCCCCCCACTGCGATGACACGTTTGATGAGCTGCGGGTGGCGGCCGGTCGGGTCGTCGAAGACCACGATCTCGCCGGTGCGGACGTCGCGAAATCTCAGCGAGACCTTCTCGGCCAAGACCCGGTCGCCCGTCATGATCGTGGGCTCCATCGAACCGGTCGGGATGACGAAGGGCTGTATGACGAAGGTCTTGATGCCCTGCGCAAGGAGGAACGCAAGAGCGATCATGACGGCGGTTTCAATGAGCCAGCGGCCGAAGTGGGTGCCTGTGTCCTCCTGCTTGGCTTCGGTCGTCTGCACGGCTTCGTTGGGCTCAGTCACGGTCAAGGCTCCCTTCGAGCACCGCTCGGGCGAGTGCTCGCTCTTCTTCGGACAGATGCGTTTCGTTCAGCAGATCAGGCCGTATCCGCGCAGTCCGGATCACTGACTGGCGCCGGCGGTACTCGGCGATGCGTGCGTGGTTCCCGCTCAGCAAGACCTCCGGAACGCTCATGTTCTCGAAGGTCGCAGGGCGAGTGTACTGAGGATACTCGAGAAGACCCTCGGAAAACGACTCATCCGATGTGGATTCTTCGTGACCGAGCACACCGGGGATGAGACGCGTCAGCGCATCGATGACGACCATAGCCGGCAGCTCCCCTCCGGTCAGCACGTAGTCGCCGATCGAGAGGCGAAGGTCGGCCAGCGCGAAGACCCGCTCGTCGAACCCTTCGTAACGGCCGCACACGAACACTATGCGGTCTGCCGGGGAGAGGTCCAGCGCAGTGCGTTGAGTGAAACGCTCGCCACCCGGTGTGAGGAAGACCACGGGGGCCTTGCCCGGGCCGAGGTCCTGTACCGCACGGACAGCCCGGAAGAGCGGTTCCGGGCGCATGACCATTCCCGGACCACCGCCGTAGGGGCAGTCATCAGTGCTGCGATGACGGTCTTCGGTGTAGTCTCTCAAGTCGTGGAGGCGAAGTTCGAGCAAGCCCCGCTCGCGCGCGAGGCCGACCATGGAGCAGGACATCGGTCCTTCGAACATACCCGGGAAGATGGTGATGACGTCGACGATCATGCCCCGTCGCCCTCCTCGTCGATGAGGCCGGGCAGCAAGCGTACCGTCGCCGTCCGCTCATCGTCGTCGATCTCGAGGACCACATCATCGATCACGGGCACGAGAACCTCACCAAAGGGGCCGTCCGCGAGCACCCAGACGTCGTTGGCACCGGTCTGGATAACGTCAACCACGGTGCCGATCTCTCCGCGTTCGACATCGGTCACCTTCAGACCGACATCGTCTTCCTGTGTCTCTCCCCACCCCTCGGGGAGGTCTTCGGGGTGTGCAACAAGCGTGCGTCCGCGCAGCACCTCCGCATCCGCACGACCGGAGAATCCGCTCAGTTTGACTAACGGACCCTTGGGCCCCGGTCGGACAGATTCGACCGTGCAACGCGTGGGTCCAGAGGGGGGCGGGACGATCCAGACGGCGAGGTTCTCGGGAATCGAGAAGGGAGGACCGGCGGTAACAGCCACCGAGACCTCCCCTTTCAAGCCGTGGACCTTGACGATCCGCCCCACAGGGACGAAGGGCGCATCCTTCATGATGCCTACCCCAGCACCTCCACGTCGATGTGCTCACCCGTCGCGCCGGCGGATGCGCGCGCAAGAGTGCGGATCGCCTTGATGATCCTGCCCTGTCGCCCGATGACCTTGCCAACATCTTCAGAGTGTAGTGATACCTCGTAGGAGACGGAGTCGCCCGACACCCGCTTGGCGATGTCGACCGAGTCCGGATTGTCCACAAGCGAGGTGATCAAGAAGCGAACGAGAGCCTCGGTGTCGTTGGTCTGCGCCATGGTTGCTCGCTACTCGGCGGCCTCGGCAGGCTCCTCTGCAGGTGCCTCCTCGGCCTCCTCGACGGGCGCTTCTGCGCTCTCGGCCTCGGCCGGAGCCTCATCTGCGGCGGGCTCAACGGCGGGGGCTGCATCAGCCTCGGCCTTCGCGGCCGCCTTGGCCTGGGCCTTCTTCGAGAGCTTCGTCTCCTTGGCAGGAGCCGCAGTATCCGGATTCTTCGCTATCTCGTAGAGCTTCGCAACGGTCTCGGTCATCTGAGCGCCCTTGCCTAGCCACTCGTCGGTGCGCTCGACATCGAGTTCGATGAAGCTGGGCTCCATGCGCGGGTTGTAGCGGCCGAGGATCTCGATGAAGCGGCCGTCACGCGGGGAACGCGAATCAGCAGCGACGATGCGGTAGAAGGGAGCCTTCTTTGCACCGGCGCGGGCAAGACGGATCTTGACTGCCAAGAGTTCACCTCCGGGTAAGGTGGCCGGATGCGGCCACACGCACGCAAAACGATTGCCCATGATACGCCATACCCCCGTAGGGGTCAAAACCGGGTTGCAAGCCCTGGGTGGTGGGTCTCCGGGGGTCAGAACGGAGGCTGCATACCCCCTGGCATACGGAACTTGCCGCGTCTTCCCTTGCCGGCTCCTCCGGCCTGGAACTGCTTCATGAGCTTCTTGGCGGCCTGGAACTGCTTGACCAGCTGGTTGACATCGTAGACGGTGGCTCCGGAACCCCGGGCGATGCGCTCCCGGCGAGACCCATTCAGCAGCTTCGGGTTTGCGCGCTCCTGAGCCGTCATCGACTGTATGATCGCCGCAACCCTGTCGAGCTGCCGCTCGTCGATATCCGCTTCGTCGAGGCCCTTGGTGAGCTGGCCTGCCCCGGGAAGCATCTTGAGCATGCTGCCAAGGCCACCCATCTTCTTGACCTGCCGGAGCTGAGTGAGGAAGTCGTCAAAGGTGAACTCGGCTCGCCTGAGACGGGCCTCCATCTCCTCGGCCAACTCGGTATCGGCGGTCTCCGCCGCCTTTTCGATGAGTGAGACGACGTCACCCATGCCAAGGATGCGCTTGGCCATCCGGTCGGGGTGGAACTGCTCGAGTGCGTCAAGCCTCTCCCCTACTCCCGCGTACATTATGGGCTTGCCGGTGACGTGCTTGACGGACAGAGCCGCTCCACCGCGGGCGTCACCGTCCAGCTTCGTGATGAGGACGGCATCGAAGTCGACACGCTCGGAGAAGGCCTGTGCAGCGGTCACCGCGTCCTGTCCGGTCATCGCATCCACGACCATGAGTATCTGGTCAGGACGGACGGCCTCCTTTATGCGAGCGGCCTCGGTCATCATCTCCTCGTCGACATGGAGACGGCCTGCCGTGTCGATGATGACCACATCGCGCATCTGTGCCACGGCTTCTTTGACACCGGCCTGAGCGATAGCGACAGGGTCTGACGCGTCACCACGGTAGACAGGGATGTCGAGTTCCCGGCCGAGCGCCTCCAGCTGGTCGATGGCTGCCGGCCGGTAGACGTCGCAGGCGATGAGAAGCGGCCGTTTGCCCTGCTTGCGTAGGATGTTTGCGAGCTTGGCACTCGCGGTGGTCTTGCCGGAACCCTGGAGACCGACGAGCATGACCACTCCGGGAATACGACCGGTGAACACGAGGCGCGCGTCGGTGCCGCCGAGAAGCTCCGTGAGCTCCTCCAACACGATGCGGACAACCATCTGTCCCGGAGTCAGGCTCTTGGCCACATCGGCGCCAACGGCGCGCTCGCGGACGCGGGCCACGAACTCCTTTACGACCTTGAAGTTGACGTCGGCCTCGAGAAGTGCGAGACGGATCTCGCGCATGGCCGAGTCGACGTCGGCATCTGAAAGTCGTCCCTTGCCGGTAAGGCCGGCGAAGACCGACTGGAGGCGTTGTGAAAGGTTCTCGAACATGTGCGGGCTCCTCTCGAGTCCGTAGAGGCTAGTCCGCCGAAACGGGCTTAGTCAACCATGCCGACACGGTTGACCGGGGTGTAGCGGAAGACGACCTTGCCGGAGATCGCATCAAGGGGCACCGGTCCGAAGAACCGGCTGTCGAGCGAGACCGGGCGATTGTCGCCGAGGACGTAGACGTGACCAGCGGGGACAACGATCTCGTCCACGGAGACATCGTTCTCCGAGAGGATCAAGTTCTCGGTGATGTCCGTTGAAGCCCGGTTCACAAAGGCACGACCCGACACGACCTGAACCGTATCTCCAGAGACAGCGACCACGCGCTTGATGACCCGCGGGTCGGCCTTGTCCCGGGGGCCGAAGTCCACGATTCGAACGACGTCGCCGCGAGCGGGCTGCGTGTAGCTAAGCGTGACGAGCACACGATCCCCGTCTTGCAGCCCGGGAAGCATGGAATCGCCCTCGATGCGAACGGGCGTGAAGACTACCCAGAAGACCAGCAGAAGCAGAGCGAGTACAAGGACGAGCGGGACGAACAACTTCCGGGCGATGAGATCGCCGCGACCGGGCGGCCCGAACAGTGCCACGCTAACCCCGCCCGATAAGGGCGCGCGCGAACTCCCCGGCCACGAACGGCTTGAGGTCATCGGCGGCTTCGCCGACGCCGATGCGGACGATCGGGATGCCAAGCTCCCGCACGACAGCGACAGCGATGCCGCCCTTCGCGGTGCCGTCGAGCTTGGTAAGGACGAGCGCATCGAGGTCAAGCGCCGTGTGGAACTCCCGCGCCTGTGTGAGGCCGTTCTGGCCGGTGGTCGCATCCATGACGAGAAGGCTCTTGACCGGTGCGTCACTCTCACGCTTCGCGATGCGCTGGATCTTCTGCAACTCCCGCATCAGGTCCGCCGAGGTATGGAGACGGCCGGCGGTATCTATCAGCGTGAGATCGGGGCGGGTTTCGTTGGCGAGCTTAACGGTGTCGAAGACGACTGCGGCAGGATCGGTGCCGCGCTCGCGGCGTACGACCGGCACACCGGCCCGTTCGGCCCAGATGTCGAGTTGCTCGACCGCAGCCGCCCTGAAGGTGTCGCCGGAGCCGAGGAGAACGCTGCGGCCCGCGCGGGCCGCCTCTGTGGCGATCTTGCCGACAGTGGTGGTCTTCCCGGTCCCGTTGACCCCGACGACAAGGGTGACGACCGGGTTCTCGGCAAGAGGATCAGCGACATCAGGCGGGAACTCGCAGGCGAGTTCCTCGGCGAGGTGGTCGAGGACAGCGGCGGCATCCGGCAGCGCCTGCCTTGAAGCGCTATCGCGCAGCCGGTCGACGATCTCAGCGACGGCCGTCGCGCCGACATCGGCACCGACCAAGGTGTCCTCGAGTTGTTCCCAGAACTCGTCATCGAGGTCCGGACCCTTGCGGAGCAGCACATTGAACTGGCCTTCGAGGCGTTCCCGGCTCTTGGTCAGCCCCTCGGTGACCCGCCTATACCAGGGCGTGGCCATCGGCGGCCTCCTCGGCCATATCTCGGTCGATCTTCTGGCTTACGACCTTGCTCACGCCGTCAGCCTGCATCGAGACACCGTAGAGTACGTCTGCCATCTCCATGGTGCGGCGCTGATGAGTGACGATGATGAACTGCGTGTGCATGCGCATGGTATCGGTGAAGGCGATGAAGCGCCTGAGGTTCGTGTCGTCGAGGGCCGCCTCGACCTCGTCCAGGATGTAGAACGGGCACGGTCTCGTCCGATAGACGGCGAACAGGAGGGCGAGGGCCGTGAGAGACTTCTCGCCGCCACTCATCAGAGACATCTTCGAGAGCTTCTTGCCACGCGGCTGCGCTATCACCTCGACGCCGGTCGCCTCGGGATCATCGGGTTCCGTCAGCTCCAGAGAGGAGTGCCCACCCGGGAACAGCACCGCAAAAACCTCCTGGTAGTGGTTGTTCACCTGTTCGAACGTCTCCAGAAAGCGGTCGCGGATCTTGCGGTCGATGGCCGCTACGACCTTCTGGAGGGCCTGGCGGCTCGCGACGAGGTCCTCGATCTGGTCGTTCATGAAGTCCCTGCGTGACCTGAGCGCCTCGAACTCCTGCATAGCTATGGGGTTGACAGGCCCGATGTTCTCGAGCTTCTTGCGCAGAGCATGTGCTCGATCCTCGGCCGAACGGCGGTCGCCAAGCGGTTCATGCTCCAGTGCCCGCTCGAGTGGAACACCGTGCTCCTCGACGATCCGTGCAACCGCGGAGCTCACCTGGACCTCGAGTTGACCCTTCTCGACCCGGATGTCGCTCATCACCGAGGACTGCGAGTCGATTACTGACTGAAGGTCGCGGACGGCGTCCTGAGCTTCGTGGATCGTCGAACGCAGAGACTCCGAATCCGCCTGTTCGAAGTGCGCACGGTCCTTGAGCCGGACCGCCCAGTGCTCCGCTCGCTCGAGAAGGGCAGCGTAGAGGTCGTGGACCGGCTCGATCCTCCCACGCAGCAGTTCGAGAGCAGCCTCTGTGTGGCCACTCTGGGCGACGGTGTTGGCAAGCTCGGCGAGCTCCGAGTTGATAGTCGTGATCTGCCGCTTGAGGTGGACTTCGCGTTCCGAGACTGTGGCGATGTCGACCTGGCACGCCGAGAGCCGCTCGTTGATGGCCGCCTCATCCCTGAAGCGGGAGTCGCGCTGTTCGCGAGCGGCTGCCGCTCGCTCCTCGAGGGCCTCCAACTCGGCCTCGGCGGCGGCGATACCGAGCTTGGTCGTCTCGACGCCGGGAGCGTCCTTGGCGACTCGTGCGTCGATCTCCTCGCGACGGGACTCGATGGTGACGGCCTCGGCGTCGTGCTGCGTAAGAGCCTGCTCGAGACGACCGATCTCCTCGCGCAGTGAGTCATGCTCCCCGGCGAGCTGTGCGATCTTCTGGCCGAGCTCGAGCGCGTCCTGCTGGGCTGCAGAGACCGCCTCCTCGGCCGAGGATGTGTTAGCCTCCGCATCGCCAACAGCGATGTCGAGTGCGCCGACCTCGTCCTCGAGTTCGGTGATGCGGCGCTTGCGGGTGAGCACGCCGGCCCCATCGGTCGCGACGACGCGGCCGATGGTCACCTTCCCTCCAGGCCACGCGATCACACCAGCCGGAGTGGCGAAACGGGCGCCGGTCGAGTCAGCCTGGAGGGCACGTACGGCTTCCGGTAGCGAGCCGACGACGAATACGTCGCCGAGAAGAGCGGCCAGCGCGGGCCGAAGGGAGTCGTCACACTCCACGAGGTCTATCAGCGGCGTTCCTGTTGCGGCGGGAGAGCGTTTGGGGGTGTCCGGGCCCGCCAGCGGTATGAGGGCAAGCACCCCCTCGCTCTCGTCGGCAGCACTCTGGGCGATCCGCGCCGCCGCGTCGATGTCGTCGACGAGCACTGCAAACAAGTCGGTGCCGAGGAGGTGTTCCAGCAGGCGTTCGTACTCGGCGGGAACGCGGATCCGCTCGGCGAGCGGTCCGACGAAACCTGCAAGGTCCCGCTGGCGCGAGAGCGCCCAGGCAAGCGCCGGGGAGGCGGATTCGAACGCGCGGTCAACCTCGCCGAGAGCGCGTACCTCGGCTCGTGCCGAGGTGAGCTGTTCGCGCACCTCGGCGAGTTCCTTGCGGCGCGATGCAAGTACCCGCACCCGTTTGTCGACGTCGCTGTCGGCGAGTGTGCGCAGCTTCCGGGTCCGTGTGAGGTCGGCATCGAGCTGCTCGAGACGCGCCCTGCGGCTCGAGAGCGTGGACGCAACCGCCGCGCGCTGATCGCGAAGCGTGGTGAGACGCTCGGCGAGCAGATCCACCTCGAGACGGTACGCAGACACCGCCTGCTCGAGAACGGATACCTCCATCCGCAGGTCATCAGCGGCCTTCCGGCTGCGCCTGATCTGCGCGGTGATCTGGGCGAGAGCCTCGTCAGCCGCGATACGCTCCTTCTTGGTCGTCTCAGTCTCGCGTCTGAGTTCGCCTAACTGCCCGTAGAGGGCTTTGAGGCGGGCATCGGTGTCAGTTCGCTGCCCGGTCAGGTGCTCGAGCTCGATCGAGCGGGACTCGGAGCGCGTCTGAGCCTGGTAGAGCTTCGCGCGCAGCTCGCTCAAGCGCTCGATGAGGTTCTTGCCCTTCTCCTCAAGCAGAAGAAGACCCGAGTTGATCCGCTCGAGGACCGACTGCAATCTCCGGCGCTGCTCGGAGAGGTCGCCGACGAACAGGCCCTTCTCCTCGAGGAGTGCCTGAAAGGTGGCCAGTTCGCGCTCCTTCTCCGCGAGCCGATAGCGCGTCAACTCGATCTCGGCGTCCTGCTCCTTCTCACGTTTACCGAGTTCGTCCCATGTCTTCTGGAGTGCACGCAGGTCGTCGACAGCCAGGGTCGTCTCGACCGCAACGAGCTCCTCGCGGATCTCGGCGTGCTGTGCCGCACGCGAGGCCTGGCGCTGGAGCGGTCTGAGTTGGCGGTCGATCTCGGCGCTTATGTCTCGAGCCCGCTCGAGATGAGCGTCCATGCCCGAGAGCTTGCGCAACGCGCGTTCCCGGCGCTTCTTGTGCTTGAGAACGCCGGCAGCCTCCTCGATGAGTGCGCGGCGCTCCTCCGGACGTGAGCTGAGGACCTCGTCGAGCCGGCCCTGACTGATGATGGAGTGAGTATCCCTGCCGAGTCCCGAGTCATGAAGGAGCTCGTGTACGTCCATGAGCCTGCATGGAGACTGGTTGATGAGGTACTCGCTCTCCCCGCTTCTGAACATGCGGCGGGTGATCGTGACCTCGTTGAACTCGATGGGAAGCGATCCGTCGGAGTTGTCCAGCACCAGGTCTACCTCGGCCACACCGACAGGCTGGCGTGCGGAGGAGCCGGCAAAGATGACATCCTCCATAGCCTGGCCTCGGAGGCTCCTGGCAGATTGCTCCCCGAGGACCCAGAGGACCGCGTCTGAGATGTTCGACTTGCCCGAGCCGTTGGGGCCCACGACAACGGTGACCCCGGGCTCCAGGGAGAGAACGGTGCGGTCAGAGAATGACTTGAAGCCTTTGAGTATGAGGGACCTCAGGTGCAACGGTGACCTCTCGACGCAGGGGGTATGGTCGATGTGGCGTTCGGCGCGCGAACGCTGGTGATTCTATCACAGAGCAGCGTCTGCGAAGTGCCGCGCCGGCCTTTCCCTAGACCGAAGAAATCCTGGTCAGAGCCTCGCGCGCTGCGCACATCTCGGCCTCCTTCTTGGTGTTCCCGACCCCCGAGCCGACCGGGACGCCGTCGACAGAGACCTCCGCCGCGAAGCTCCTCTCATGAGGCGGGCCCTCCTCCGAAAGGATCTCATAGGCGACGACACCGCCCCTGGCCTGGACGATCTCCTGGAGGCGGGACTTCGGGTGATCGAGGTCGAGCGCGCCCAGGGCCTCGATGGATATTCGAGGTCCCAGTGACGCGATAACGAACGCGCGTGCGGTCTCCAGCCCTCCGTCGAGGTAGAGAGCGCCCACGAGCGCCTCGAAAGCGTTCTCGAGAGCTGAGCGAAGCCCGCGTTGCCCCGTCCCGTGCTCTGATTGGCCAAGTGCGATCAGCGAGGCGAGGCCCAGCCCCTCGGCCGCACCGACGAGGGAGTCGCCGGAGACAAGCGATGCCTTGAGCTTGGTCATGACACCTTCGGGCAGTTCGGGAAAGCGGCGGAAGATCTCGTCAACGATGATCAGGCCGAGCACGGCGTCGCCGAGGAACTCCAGGCGCTCGTAGTCCAGTTCGGACACGGCCTCAGAGGTCATGCTCGGGTGAGTCAGCGCGCGCGAGAGGAGCGAGCGGTCGGAGAAACGGTACCCGACAACACGCTCGGCCTTCAGAAGGGTCGAATCGTCGTGCGGGCCCCGGGCAGCCACTGCCGTCAGCTCCGGACGATGATGAGGGTGGCGTTGTGCCCACCGAAACCGAAAGAGTTGCTCATGACCGCGTCTACGCGGGCGTGTCGCGCGGTATTCGCGACGTAGTCGAGGTCACACTCGGGATCCGGTTCATCGAGATTGATGGTCGGAGGCAGCAGGTCGCGCTCCAGAACCAGCGCACATACGACCGCCTCGACGGCGCCGGCGCCTCCGAGAAGGTGGCCGGTCATGGACTTCGTCGAAGAGACCGGCGGGGCATCGTTTCCGAAGACGGTCTTGACGGCTCGCGTCTCGATGACGTCGCCCTGTGGTGTAGAGGTACCGTGAGCATTGATGTAGCCGATATCGTGGTGCGCGAGTCCCGACTGCTCGAGAGCGTGACGCATCGCA
>Ga0114946_10003238_pt1 | contig 11055 bp, 19 predicted proteins | sample WalLakDeSediment_FD_88676 | JGI IMG/M metagenome (GOLD analysis project Ga0114946, IMG submission 88676) | Lake sediment microbial communities from Walker lake, Nevada to study Microbial Dark Matter (Phase II) - Walker Lake 11/02/13 Deep Sediment | ecosystem: Environmental > Aquatic >...
CTCGCCGAAACGGCAGTACAGGTGCGTCGACCTTCTGTCGATAATGGAGGAAGTTGGGAGGGGGTGGCTCGTGAGGGGAGCGAGATCGTACCAGGCGCGCTTGGTCGTGCTCCTGCTGGTCGTACTTGCGGGCCGGCTCGTCTCCGGCTGCTCCGTGACGCCCGTGATGGGCACCTCGTCCGAGGAGGAAGTGCCGCTCTCTCCGGCCGGATACGTGGCGGACTCGCCCGAGGGCACCGTCGACGCGTATCTCACCGCCATGGCCGATGACGACGTCGAGGCGATGTGGGCCCTTCATTCGGGGCGGACCTGGCCCGCGGGCGAGAGTCTCACGCACGATCAGTTCGTGGCGGCGTACGAGGCGATCAAGGCGCGCTACCGGGCGGCCGGCGCGCCGGAGGGCACCCCGTGCTTCGGCGATCACACCATCTCGGCAACGAGCGAGCTGAGCTCGGCCGCGTTCTCGTCCGGCGAGGCGGTCGGCGATGCCTATCGCGTGAGGGCGGTCGTTCTGGCCTTCGAGAGCTGGGACGGCATGGGCGTGTACCGCGCGAAGAAGGCCGCGTTCACGGTGTGGAGGCAGGACGGCCGATGGGTCGTGGCCAAGGCCGAGGACGTGCTTCCGTAGGGGGTGTCGCGCGCGATGCGTCGATGCCGTCGTTAAGCCGAGAGGGAACGGATGGCCCAACAGGGCAGGGTGACGGAGTGGAACGACGACAGAGGATTCGGCTTCATTACGCCGCTTGGTGGTGAGTCCCGGGTCTTCGTTCACATCGGCGAGTTCCCGAGCGGCCAACGTCGCCCGCTCTGGATGGATCTGGTCACATACACCGTCGACCGTGACGATCGCGACAGGCCGCGAGCCAAAGAAGTGCGCTTCGTGACCGCAACGCCACCCGCACGGCCTCACCGCTCCACCGCAACCGACCGGCAGGGCCTTCCGGCCGCGCTCCTAGTCTCAGTTCTCTTCCTGGCTCTCATGGCACTTCTGGTTGTGCTTGGACTCGCGCCGGCACTTCTCCTCGTTGCCTACGTCCTGCTGAGTGCGGTTCTCTTCCTGATGTATTCCGCTGACAAGGAGGCTGCGCAGAGGGGTGATCGGCGTACGCCAGAGAAGTCACTTCACATCCTTGCCTTGGCCGGAGGGTGGCCAGGTGCGCTGGTCGCCCAGCGCGTGTACAGGCACAAGACGAGCAAGCAGCCGTTCCAGCTCATCTTCTGGTGTACGGTCATCGGCAACTGCGGCCTGCTCGCGTGGCTAGTGGTGTCGTGGCCAGCAGCAGGCGCTTGGGGCTGAGCGCCGGGGGTAGAATCGACCTGACGCGCACGCAATCGCGCCCGTGCGCTCAACCAAGGCCCCGTCGGAGGTCGGTCGTGGACTCCCTCGAAGAACGCATCCGCCGTGTCACGAGCGAACCGGTCGAGCTGGTCGAATACGACCCCGTCTGGCCCATCATGTTCGAGGACGAGAAGCACCATCTGCTGGATATCCTGCCCCACGGCATCATCGTGAGGGTCGAGCACTTCGGGAGCACGGCCGTGCCAGGACTCGCCGCGAAGCCCATCATCGACATGCTCGTCGAGGTCACCGACTTGCGGGTCGTGCGCGAGCAGGTGGCCCCGCTCCTCGAGGCCGAGGGCTACGAGTACTTCTGGCGCCCGACCTTCGGGGAGGGGGGCGAGCCGTTCTGCGCGTGGTTCATCAAGCGCGATCCGGAGACCGGCAGGCGCACCCACCACATCCACATGGTCGAAGCCGACTTCTCGGCGCACTGGGACCGCCTCTTGTTCCGCGACCACCTCATCGCGCATCCGGATGTCGCCGCGCAGTATGGCGCGCTGAAGCGTGATCTCGCGGCAGCGCTGTCGCAGGACCGGGTCCGCTACACCGCCGCCAAGACCGAGTTCATCGAGCGGGTCACCGCCGAAGCGAGGCGCGAGCGCCGGGGCGGGCTCACGCGGCTCGAGCAGATACCGAACGTCGGTCCGGCGGTCGCCGCAAAGCTGCGCCGGGTCGATATCCTCGTGCCCGCGGACCTGGTGGGACGCGATCCGTACGCGCTGTTCGAAGAGGTGACGGCGCGCACCGGCGAGCGGTACGACCCCTGCCTGCTCGACGTCTTCATCGCCGCAACGCGGTTCATGTCCGGGGAACCGGCGCGGCCGTGGTGGACGTACACTCCGGAACGGAAGGCCCGGCTCGGGTGACTGGCGCGCGGTGAGTTGCCTCGGGAGCGAGCGTCGCGTCGCGGGCGGCCGAGAGCCGGTCGGCGGCTGCGTTGAGCGCGTCTCCGGTGTGCAGGTAGCGCATCGCGGTCTGCATCTGGCGCCACCCGTGGATGTCCATCACCTCGCGTACGGTAGCGCCGTGTTGCAGGTAGAGCGAGGCGCTCGTGTGACGGAGGTCGTGGATACGGAGTGTCTCGGGCAACCCCGCCGAGCGGACCGCCGGCCGCCACACGTTCTCACGGAGCCAGTCCGCATCGAGAGGGGTGCCTGACGGACCCGGGAAGAGCGGTCCTGCCTCTGCCGAGGAGCAGACCTCGCGCCAGGCGCGCAGCACGTCTGCCACGTGGGCGGGGATCGGCACCGTGCGGTCGTAGCCGGTCTTGGTGGAGCGCTGGAGCCGGTCGCGGTAGAGCGTCTTGTCGATGCGGGCGGTGCGCGCCTCGAGGTCGATGTCTGCCCACGTGAGCGCACGCAGCTCGCCGAGGCGCACGCCGGTATACGCCGCGAAGGTGACGAGCGGCCGGTAGGAGGCGGGCAGCGCCGCGATGAGCCGCTCGAGCTGCTCGATGGTGAGGATGCGCCGCTCGTCGGCCGGCGCCGCCGGCGCGTCGAACCAGGGCGTGGGGTCGCGGCCGAACGCGCCCATGCGGTGGTGCCAGCGCAGGCAGGCGCGCAGGGGCACGAGCACGTTGGCGAGCCGCTTGGGGCGCACGCCCTCGGCCGAGAGCGCGACGACGAGTCCGGCGATCGTGGTGCCGTCGATCTCGGGCAGCGGGACCTCGCCGAGGTGCGGGCCGAGGTGGCACCGGTAGATGCTCTCGTAGTCGGCGAGCGTGGACAGGCGCAGCGGGCGCTGGCCGCATGCGCGGTAGCGCAGCCAGGTGTGCCAGGCGTCTGCAAAGGTGGACGGCGCGGTCATGGGGCGAGGTCGGGGTGGGTCGCCGCGAGCCATTCATCGACGATCGCACGCATGGCGCTCACCTCTGAGGCCAGCTCGTACGCATCAGCCTCGGTCGCATAGCCCACCCCGTCGTAGTCGATCCGGTTGCGCTTCGTCCTGCATGCGTCGAGGTATCTGACCAGGCATCTGCTGTCGGGTCCCAGCGTGTGGGCGAGCGAACGGATGGTCACCTCGTGGTGACCAGCATCGGCCGGCCGGTACCCGGCGGCATGCAGCGCTACCGACGCGAGTTTGAGTGCAGAGCCGTATGCGATCGAGAACCTGCGGTCAGCCGAGAGTCCCGGCGTGAGCGCATCATCGAGATCGCGCTCCGCGGCTGCGAGGAGTCTGAGAGTCTCGTTGCGGGTCGCCTTGTGTGGGCGCAGGCGACCCTCGGCCGACCACCGCTGCAAGCTCATCGTCGCTCCCCTTGACCCAGATCCGAGGGGAGTCGAGCACATCGGCGACGAAGTTGTTGTCCGATAGTGTCAGAGAGCGGAGGTCCGCCGGCTCGTAGCGGACGATGTTGAGTTCGCGGCCGAGCTCCGGGGCACCCGGCAGTTCCAGCCGCGACAGTTCCAGCAGCCCCGCGTTGCCGACGACCATCAGGTCGATGTCGCTGTCGGGTCGCGCGTCGCCCCTGGCGGTCGACCCGAAGATCCACGCGAGCACGATGCGGTCGCCCAGCGGTTCGAGCGCCGAGGCGAGCCGTCCGGCGAGCGCCTCCGTGCGCAAGAGCAGGTCGCTCAGGCCGGGCCAGGCAGGGTGCCCCGGAACCAGTGAGTACTCCACCTGCCGGCCGCGAGGTTCGCGACGAAGAATCCCCGTGTCTACCAGTCGTGCCAGTTCCCGCTGCACGAGGTAGAGGCTGGAGCTGGTCAGTCGGGCGAGTTCTCTCTGGTAGAAGCGGCCTTCGGGATGCAGGGCGAAGTGTGCGAGCAGTGCGACCAGCGTGTCGGAAGCGAAGAGGCTCGAGACAGTCGAACGACCAACAAGGTTTGTCATATGACCAATCATATGGGTCAAGCATAGCACGTCCCGAGGCGTCGGCGAGGGTCTGTAGCGCGGAGGAGGTCATTAGGCGAGGTCTTCCGGCTCGCCCACCACAGAGCCGGCCCATCTCACGAAGCGCGCCGCCTGATCGACAAGCACTCGCGCCTGCGGTTCGGCCGGCTGCCGCTCCGTGTACTCGATGTCGTTCTTGATTCGTAGCAGCCCGAGGAGCTGTCGCTCGGCGTTGGCCGGCATTCCTCCCGGTACGGACTGCTGGAGCATCTGGACCACCACGAAGTGGCTCGTTCCCGTGGATATCAAGCCGGCTGTGTGTGCAGTGATGGAATCACCGGCTGAGATGCCAGCGTGGACTGCGGCCAGACCCGCCGCGGAGAATCGTCCCGCCAGCAGCTCCGCCTGGGCGCAGCGCACGAACTCCTCAGCCTTGGCGAGCAGTCGCTTCGCGTGGCTCCTCGGTACGATGCGCTTCCTCGTCGTGCGACCCATCGATCCCCCACTCGCTCACACCCAGTCCGTGAAGGATGATGCCGGTCGACTCCAACTCAGTTCTGAATGAATCCTGTCCCCCCGACAGATGCCGTTGCGCATCGGCACGGGTGTAGACGAGGACCGAGAGAGGGGAGCCGTATGTCTCTTCGAAGTACGCGTGGGATGCGGTGACGCGCATCTCGAGCTGCTGCTTGGCTCGCTCGTCTGGGACGAGTGCGAACACGTCGATGTCGCTCGCTTCGTCCTGATCTCCCGATGCGTAGCTGCCGAACAGGATGAGTGACTCGGTGTCTTCGGCGAGCATTCGGACCAGTTCCTCGCGTAGCTCGTCGATGATAGTCTGCTCGGCCTCGATCGCGGGCAGCACCATGTGGCGCACGTAGGCGTTCGAGCGACGGAGCTCGTATGCGATCGCCCGTCCGACCGGCGAGGCGGTGACGAGCCCCATCGCGTCGAGATCTCGCAGTGTGGCGCTTGCGGCAGTGTGGCTGAGGCCGGCCGCACGCCCCACAGCGCGGGCGCTCATAGGCGCGCGAGAGCGAGCGAGCACGCGCAACACGCGGGCGCGAGACGGCGTTTCGAAGATGTCCGAAAGGGTGAAGGTGGGCCTCATGGTATGGAGTCTATACACTCCATGGCGGAATTACAAAATGCCATAACTGCAAGCCGTGTCCGAGCCATGGCGTCAGCCCTCGTCGCGCCAGACCTCCACGTCGAGCCCGGGCACCCGCTCGAACTCACGCGCATTCGCCGTGACCATCGTCAGGCCGTGGGCGATACACGCCGCTGCCAGCCACAGGTCGTGGGGGCCGATGAGCGAGCCTTTGGAGGAAAGATCGGCCCACACCTGCGCATGGGCACGCGCAGTGGCAAGATCCACATCGAGCACCGGGAAGCGTTCGATGATCCCTTCGACAAAGGCCGAGCGGCGCGCCCGTTGGTCGGCATGTGCGGCCCTGTGGACGCCGTGAAGGAGCTCGCTCGCGGTGACGACCGAGAGGAACGCCTCCTCGTCGCTGCGCCCGGAGACGTGAGCGGCAAGGTCGAGACGTCCCCGCTCGGCTTCGATCAGGATACTGGCGTCGATCAGGACTGCCATGGGTCGGCGACCTTCCTGCGTGCTAGATCCTTGCGGGCAGAGTCGATATCCTCCGCAAGCTCCTCCGCTTCGCTCGGAGACAGTCTCGGGAGCGACGCCAGCAGGCCGGGCAGATCGCCGAGGCGGGTGCCGGCGGGAAGGGGCCTTAGCTCGGCCACGGGCCTGTTGCCCCGCAGGAGGACGAACGACTCGCGCCGGTACGCGACGCGGTTCACGTACTCCGCGAAGTTGCGCACGACCTCTGTGACGGTGAGCTGCGTCCGCATAGGGGTTCCTCTCAGTCTGATAATCAGATTATCAGTTCTCTGAGTATCGAGCCAGCTCACGAGGGATTCCTTCCTGCCGGGCAGCATCCAGCTGCAGGCTAGCGCGAGCATCTTGCCGGAGTCTGACCGGATTCGGACCGATGGGGCGAGCGATCGACGGCCTGAGTGCGCGACGTTCTTGTTACCGCACATAGCGGTAGGAAGGAGCTCACCATGACCCCTGTCCTGGAAGCCATACTCGGCAATCGTTCGGCGGCACAAGTGCTGCTGTTCCTGGAGGCGTACGGCTCTGGCCATGCGCTTCGGATCGCGGACACCTACTCGGTGTCGGTGAGCGCGATCCAGAGACAGCTTCGACGGCTCGAGGCGAACGGAGTGTTGGTGAGCCGGACCATCGGGCGGACGCGGCTGTACGAGTTCAACACGCGCAACCCAACCGTGCGAAACCTGCGTGACTTCCTGGCGGCCGAGCTTGACCTTCTACCGGAGGCCGAAGTGAAGGCCTACTACCGGCAGCGGCAACGTCCGCGCCGGGCGGGCAAGCCGGCCGAGGGAGACTGAACCGCACGTGGAGCACCTCATGCAGAAGAACGGCGCATCAGAGAGGCCGATTCGGCCCGCCGCGCTCGACCACTTCGACGAGCTCCTGCGCCTGAACGCACAGTGGGAGCATGTCACGAGCTTCCTCGACCACGACTCCCTGGCGCACCTGCACGCCAACGCCGCCTACCATCGCGTCGCCGAGAGGGACTCACGCGTCGTCGCCTTTCTGCTCGCGCTCGCACCGGGAGCAGACTATGGGAGCCCCAACTACCGCTGGTTCGAAGCGCGGTCCGACGGGTTTCTCTACGTCGACCGCGTCATAGTCGACCGCGAGCATCAGCGGGCGGGTCTGGGCGATGCGCTCTACGACGACCTGATCGCGTTCGCACGGCAGCAGGGGGTCACGCGACTGGTCTGTGAGGTCGACATCGAGCCACACAACGCGGCCTCGGACGCGTTTCACGAGCGGCGCGGGTTCTTTGAGGTCGGCACGCAGCAGCTCGAGGGAGGCAAGCGCGTCTCGCTCCGGGAGTTGAGGATCTAGTCCGGCGGTTGCGCCCCACGACCGTCACGCTCCCCAAGGCTCGCCAGGTCCGCCGACAGAGAGCACATGTGCGTACGCCATTCCACTTGCACGAGCCAACACGAGACGTTGTGTTGCGCCTGTAGAATGGCGCACGCGTGGATTGGACAGAATATGCACTGTCTGATGCTAGCTAGTGCAGTATTTGTCCCATTAGGAAACAGATGTAGTAGTAAGACAACAGATGTTGCTATAAGACTATGGACGTGTTATAGTCGGCACACACAGAGTCCCGAGCACGTGGAGGCTGGCGATGAACGTCGACACGCCATACATACTGGACAGCGTCCTCGGAAGCGAAGCGCGAGTTCGTGTCATCCGGTTCCTGAGCACCGAGACGGAGCGCGCTTCGAGCGTGTCGGAGATCGCTCGCGGCACGGGTCTGACGAAACAAGGCGTCCTCAAGGCGTTGCAGCATTTGGTCGCCGAGGGTGTCGTCGTGCGCTCCGGCAGCGGACGCTCGAACGTGTACGCCTTCCGAGCTGACAGCCCATTGCTCGCGCCCATTCGCGCGCTCTTCGAGGCTGAGGTGCTTATGACGGCCAGCCTGGTCTCGGAGCTCAAGCACGCTCTGGCCGAGGTTCACAGCATCGATGCGGCCTGGGTGACAGGGTGGCCCGGAACCTCGAGCGAGCCGCTTGAGGTACACGTACTGTCGGATGCATCAGCACTCGCACAGGCCCGTTCTGACACCAGAGAGGCTCTACTGCCCATCGAAGCGAGCCACGACAAGGTCATAGAGTTGATCGTACACACGCCGGCAGATCTCGAGAGTGCCGACCCGGGGGTGGTGACGATGCTCGCCGGAATCCCGGTCGGTTCAGCCGCGCGCTCGCGGGGGCTCGTGCACAAGGGCGAGACGCGTGCGCGTCTGATGATGCAGGCGGTAGCGCGCATCATTGCGGAAGAGCCCTCACTGCGTGGGAGGGCGATTCGCCACGTGGACACGCTGCTGCGTGATGACCAAGGCATGGCTGCAAACGACCTGAAGGAGTGGGCGCAGATACTCGAGGCCTACTCGGACCAACGGCTGGACGACTTTCTGACCTCTGAAAGTGCTCGCGCGATGCGCCTCTACCAGAGTATGCCGTTCCTGGCTGTGCTCACACCGGCGGAACGGTCTCGGCTGCAAGACATGATGGATGATGAGCGATGAGGATCGATCAACTCGAGCACGCCATCCGGGCGGCCTGCGATGTGGCCGACGACACGGATATCTGGATATTCGGATCGCAGGCCATACTCGCCTCGAACCCTGATGCTCCGGCATCGCTCAGGGCGTCGATCGAGGTCGATGTCCAGCCGCTCAACAAGCCGGAGGCAATCGACATAATCGATGGGGTCTTGGGAGAGCTGTCGGAGTTCCATGCAGCATTCGGATTCTACGTTGAGGGCGTCTCGATCGACGTGGCGATCCTTCCAGCGGGTTGGGAACAGCGCACCATTGCTGTCTCGCATCCTGTCGGAACCCGTGGGCACACCGGGCACTGCCTTGAGCTCCACGACTTGGCGGCGAGCAAACTGGCGGCCTGGCGGGAGAAGGACCGTGAGTTCGTGGCCACACTGCTTGCGGAGGGCCTCATCGACTCGGAGGTACTCGACCAGCGGCTTGCGGCGCTTCCCCTGAATCGGATCGACGCTGGAATGCTCAGCTCGATTCGTGCTTGGGCGAGTGCGGCCGCGCGGCGGTAGTGCGATCGCTGTGCCCCTGTAGAGGAGCTGACCCCGAAGGGGGGGCAGCCCCAGGCCTTGCGAGGTCCCATCTCCGAGGGCTATACTTCGGCTAGCCATTGGAGGTGGCGCGATGATCACGAAGGTTCAGAAGTGGGGCAACAGCCAGGGTCTCCGGCTCAGCAAGGATCTGCTCCTCGACGCCGACATCGAGGTCGGCGACCCTGTGAGCGTGACAGTGCGTGACGGCGCTATTGTGGTGACGCCGGTTCGTCGCGTCCGAGGACGACTCGACCTCGAACAGCTCGTCAGGGAGATACCCGCTGACTACAAGCCAGGCGAACTCGACTGGGGTCCGCCCGTCGGCCGCGAGGTCTGGTAGATGGCAGCCTACATCCCCAAGAAGGGGGACTTCGTCGCCCTCACGTTCGACCCGCAGTCCGGACACGAGCAGCGTGGTCGACGGCCAGCCCTCGTGGTGAGCAACGACTTGTTCAACAAGCACACCGGACTCTGCATCGCCTGCCCCATTACCAACACGCGCCGTGACTACCCCTTCCACGTCTCGATCCCTGAAGGCCAGAAGGTGAGTGGCGCGGTCATGGTCGAGCAGGTCAAGTCCATCGACTTCCGTTCTCGCGATGCGAAGCGCATAGGCCGTGCACCGGATCCGGTTGTGGAAGAAGTGCTGTCGATACTCGACGCATGCATCTACTGAGCTGCGATGGCGATGCGGTCAGGCATCCTGAGTGAGGCGTCTTACGCAGATTGCTTACTCGTCGTCAGATCCATTCCGCCTCCCCCGATGTCGGCGCGCGCGGGTACAATCGCCGTATACGAGTCTTCGGTTCACTGAGGTGATCATCATGACGGTTGAAGAGATCATGCGAGAAGCACTGACGCTCGATGCTGAGACGCGCGCCTCGATTGCCCATGAGTTGCTCTCCAGCCTTGAGTCTTTGTCCGAGGCTGAGGTCGAGCGCCTCTGGATCGCTGAAGCCAAGCGCCGCAGCGCTGATGTCAAAGCCGGACACGCGCAGACCCTCTCGGCACACGAGTCGCTGGCCCGCGCCCGCGCCAATCGGTAGCCCCCGTGATCCTGAACGTTCACGAGGACGCCGACCGTGAACTCAACGACGCGGCGGACTACTACGATTCGGAGAGTCCCGGACTCGGCTCGCTGCTTCTCGATCAGCTCGAGGTCGGGTATGAGCGCATCCTCGAGAATCCGCATGCGGCAGAGGAGATCGACCCCGACATCAGGAGGCTCGTGCTCGCGAAGTTCCCCTTCAACCTGATCTACGAGATCGATGACGATGTCGTCCTCATTCCCGCCATTGCGCACCAGAGGCGAAGACCACACTACTGGCGCGAACGCCGGGCGGGATGAACCGAACAAGTGCTTCCAGCTGACTCACGCACGCGCCAGGACTCACGCTTCCTTCTCGTCGCGTCCGGCACCAACGCCTCATAGCTGAGCGACCCATGCGGATGGGGCAAGGCGTCTGAGGTTCGGGGAGCTGACCCGAAGGGGGGCGGCACACCAATTCAGCGAGTGATGGCAGTACTTCCCCGCGGCGGGTACCATGAACATGGAGGTTGATCATGGTCACGACGCTCGAGAGCAAGCGCGGTGTCATCGCCGCTCTGTGCCGCAAGTACGGAGTCGTCCGTATGGATGTCTTCGGCTCAGCGATACGCGACGACTTCCGCGTCGGCGAGAGTGACATCGATTTGCTCGCCGATTTCGGTGATCAGGATCCCTTCGAGCTCATTGATGCCTACTTCGGTTTGCTCGACGAGCTCCGCGCGCTTCTCGGCCCCAGGGTCGATCTCGTCATGAGCGACGCCATCAAGAACCGCTACATCCGTGCAGAGATCGAGCGCACGAAGCAGGCACTATATGCGGCGTGAACCTCGCGCATTCGTTGAGGACATCGTTGTCTCGTGCGACGCGATTGCGGCGGCCATCGACGGCATCGACGTCGAGTCCTACGTCGCCAACCGACTGGTTCGCTCTGCGGTGGAGCGCGAGTTCATGATCGTCGACTTTCGCAACCAGCTCGCTCACGGCTACATGACGGTCAACGACCGGCTGGTCTGGGGCTACGCGGTTCGCGAGGCCCCGATGCTCCGTGACGAGTGCGCGGCGCTGCTCGCAGAGATGGACAGCGGAGCGGACTAACCAGCACATCAAGCTGATGCGCACATGGCGCGCAGA